>Ga0307472_100000721_pt1 | contig 12034 bp, 10 predicted proteins | sample atmos_gasesAM5C__2_FD_204582 | JGI IMG/M metagenome (GOLD analysis project Ga0307472, IMG submission 204582) | Hardwood forest soil microbial communities from Morgan-Monroe State Forest, Indiana, United States - atmos_gasesAM5C_05 | ecosystem: Environmental > Terrestrial > Soil > Temperate... | reverse complement strand
GAGCCAGTTCGGTGGCGCGCTCAATATCGTTGCCGGCGCCGGTGCTCATCTGGTTCAGGAACAACTCTTCGGCCAGACGGCCACCCATCAGGATCGCAATCTCGGTCTCGAGGTATTCCTTCGTATAGTTGTGCTTGTCGTCGATGGGTAGCTGCATGGTCACGCCCAGCGCCATGCCACGAGGAATGATCGTGACCTTGTGGACCGGATCGGCATGCGGCAGCTTTACGGCGAGCAGCGCGTGTCCTGCCTCGTGGAAGGCAGTCACCTTCTTCTCCTCGTCGGAGAGAATCATCGACTTGCGTTCCACGCCCATCAGCACTTTATCTTTGGCCAACTCGAAGTCATATTGCAGAACCGCTTTGCGGTTCTGGCGAGCGGCGCTCAGGGCGGCTTCATTGACCATGTTCGCCAGGTCCGCACCCGAGAATCCCGGGGTCCCGCGAGCCAGAACAGTAAGGTCGACGTCCTCGGCAAGAGGAATCTTGCGGGTGTGCACGCGCAGAATTTCTTCGCGGCCGCGCACATCGGGGCGGTTGACAACCACGCGTCGATCGAAACGCCCGGGTCGCAGCAGTGCCGGATCGAGTACGTCCGGACGGTTCGTCGCTGCCATCAGAATGACGCCTTCGTTGGACTCGAAGCCGTCCATCTCGACCAGCAACTGGTTCAAAGTCTGCTCGCGCTCGTCATGACCGCCGCCCAGGCCTGCGCCTCGGTGACGCCCGACCGCATCGATTTCATCAATGAAGATGATGCAGGGAGCATTTTTCTTGCCTTGCTCGAACAGGTCACGAACCCGGCTTGCGCCCACGCCCACGAACATCTCCACGAAATCGGAACCGGAAATGGAGAAGAACGGTACGTTCGCTTCGCCGGCCACAGCGCGCGCCAGCAATGTTTTGCCCGTTCCCGGAGGTCCTACCAGCAGCACGCCTTTTGGAATGCGTCCACCCAGCTTCTGGAACTTCTGCGCCTCGCGCAGGAACTCGATGATCTCCCGCAGCTCTTCCTTGGCCTCATCCACGCCTGCCACGTCCTTGAACGTGACTTTCTTCTGCTGCATCGAGAGCAGACGCGCGCGGCTCTTTCCGAACGACAAGGCCTTGTTGCCGCCGGTCTGCATCTGGCGGATCATGAAGAACCACAAGGCGGCCAGCAGGATCAGGGGCGCCCACGTGCCCAGCAACTGCAAAGGCCAGCTGCCGTTCGTGACGTCCTTCACCTCATAACTCACACCCTTGTCGCGGAACTCCTTGTACATATCGGAGTAGTTGGGCGGGGCGGTGGTCCGAAATGCAGTTCCGTCCTTGAACTGGCCGCGCACTTCCTGGGCCGTCACAACGACGCTCTTCACGTTCCCCTGGTCAACACTGGTCTGGAACTCGGAGAAGTTCAGCGTCTTCTCCTTTTGGCCGGTGCTGCCGGTTCGCACTACCTGCCAGAGCAGGAAAGCCGAAAGCACGATCACCAGCCAAAAAATTACCGTTTTTACCGTCGAATTCACTCAGGACTCCTCTGAAAGAACCTTGCCCTCAGAACGGATACGAGCCGGGCCGCTGGCAGTTCTAGTATTTAGATGCCAGTCACGGGATTTTTGATTGGGTAAATACCCGAGGCTGTCATTTTACCCGTTCCGCACACAAAAAAGCTGCGCTTCTTTCAATGACTTAAGTCATGGGTACAGCTTGGTTTGCAGCCGCCAGATAGGGAAGATTCCGGTTGGTCTGTTCGGGACTCCCCAGGCCATAGCCGATCAGGAAGGCCTCGTCCACCAGAAAACCAAAATAATCCGGCTGCAACTGAACCCGCCGGGCGGATTGCCGGTCAAGCAGTGTTGCCAGCTTAACAGAGGAAGCCCCCCGGGCGCGCAAGTCATTCATCAGAAACTCGCTGGTTACCCCGGAGTGGACGACCCCCTCCACCAGCAGCACGTCCTTGCCACGGATGTCGAGATCATGGCTGAACACGATTTCAAGGACATCCGAGGGACCGGTTGCGGGCTGTTGCCGGTACCGAGGCTTTACGAAAGTGCAGGTTACGGGAATCTCCAGGGCGCGCACCAGGTCGGCCATAAAGATGAAGCTGTTATCCAGGATCGCGAGGACATGCAGCGTCTTGCCCTGGTAGTGGTCGGAGATCTGGCGGCCCATTTCGCGGACGCGCTTCTGAATCTGCTCCGCCGAAATGGCGGGTCGCAAGGGCTCCACTTTCGAACCTATGTTCATAGGGTATTGTGCGCCTCCGGGAGTTTCACCGCGCGTTCCAGCTTTCAGTCCTCATGCAGCGGCACGTCTCGGATCAGAATCGCTTCGCCCGCCTCGTTCGCCTTCAGCTTGGCCGGGCAAGGGAAGCCACGAACCCAGATGATCTCTTCTCCGCTTGCGACGACCGGCCAGGTTTTTCGTCCTGCTCCAGTAATGTGCCGCTCCTGAAGAAGTTCCTTGATCTTCCTGGGACCCTTCGTATGGGCGGGCCAGAATCTGTCCCCGGGCCGCCAGTTTCGCACCAGCAATTCCTGGGGCAACAGCGCAGGGTCCAGTAAACAGTCTGGATTATATCCCGCACGATCGGTGTCGGATTTCACTGGCAGTGCTTCTACCACAATGCCTGCTTCGGGCACCATGGCCTTCCCGGGGAGGGTTAGAGAATATTCGTAGTTGGACGGAATGCGCTCTTCCGTGCGCAGGTCGGGAGTGAGAAAGGTGAGCGCAGTGGGCTCGCGAACCACTTTCCAGCCGAGCGGGAGCGACAGACTTTTGCCGGAATCGTGTTCCTCGGCCGCGAAACGCAGAATGTCTTCGACGTGCTTGAATTCCAGGGGAAAGCCCGCCAGCTCGCTGATCGCCTTGATGGCTCTTCGTTGCACCGCGCGCGGCTCGGAGAGTAGCCATGCCAGGTCGACCATCGCATTCATTACCAGCGGGCCGGGCTCACGCAAGCGTTCCTGAAGCAGAGGGTCGAAAGGCCGCAATTGTACGAGTCCTTGTTGTCCTTCCTTGGCCCATTCCGGCTCCGTCCAGTGGATGGCAGTTCCCATCCACCCGGAGATTTCGTTCTGCCAGTAATCCTCCTCGCCGCGCGCAATCTCGGCGAGTTCGCTGAGACATTGCGCAATCGCGGGGTTGAATTCCCGCTCGAGCATCGGCAGAAGTGTGTGGCGGACGCGGTTCCGGGTAAATTTTGGATCGAGGTTGCTGGAGTCTTCCCGCCAAGGCTGGCAGATCTCGCGTAAGAAGGCATCCAGTTCGCGGTGACGTACTTCGAGCAGTGGCCGAATGACCTCGCCTACCACCTCGCCGTCTTCTTCCAGGTCGACCGTTGGATAAATTCCAGCCAGGCCGCGCATGCCAGAGCCGCGAAGCATCCGCATCAGCACGGTCTCGGCCTGATCGTTGAGGGTGTGACCGGTTGCGACTTTGTCGAGCTGGGAGCGGTTCTCAGCATCGGGCTCGACCAGTTGCTGGAAAAATCCGTAGCGCAGCTCGCGAGCCGCGGCTTCGAGGCTAAGGCCCTGGGCAGCTGCCTCTTCCTTCACATCGGCGCTGGTGGCATGGAACACGAGCTTGTGTTCGCGCGCAAGGTGCGAGACGAAGGCTTCATCTTCATCGGACTCGAGGCCGCGGAGTTTGTGGTTGAAGTGGACGACGGAGAGAACGATACCCAACTCGGAGCGAAGCTCCAGCAGAAGCCGAAGCAGCGCAATGGAATCCGCGCCCCCAGAAACCGCGACGCCGACTCGGTCGCCGGGCTTCAGCAGTTCAAGCGCCCGGATGTGGCCGAGCAGTTTCTGCGCAAGCGGATGCACGCAGACATGGTACAACCCGGGGGGCGATTCATTGACGACAGTAAAGCTCGCCGGGCTGGCGCCCGGCCGCCCAGACGAGGGCGTCTGGGCCTACGTGTGCGCGGTCTTGTCCACGATCAGCTTCCTGATCCTCTCTACGAACTCCGCTGCCGGCATATCTTCCGTTTTCTCTTTGCCGCGGGTGCGGACGTTCACGTTGCCCGCTTGGGATTCTTTATCTCCGACCACCAGCAGGAATGGGACTTTCTGCATGGCATGTTCGCGGATCTTGGCGTTCATCTTCTCGTTGCGCGCGTCGACATCCACGCGCACGCCTACTGCCTTCAACTGCGCGGCTACTTTGTTCGCGTATTCCGCGTGACGCTCGCTGATCGGAATCATGACGGCCTGCACGGGCGAGAGCCACACCGGGAACGCTCCAGCGTAATGCTCGATGAGCACGCCGAAAAATCGCTCGACTGATCCGTACAGAGCGCGATGTACCATGAGCGGCTGCTTGCGCGAGCCGTCTTCGGCGACATATTCCAGTTCGAAGCGCTGTGGCAGGTTGAAATCGAACTGCACCGTGGACAGCTGCCACAGACGCCCGATCGCATCCACCAGCTTGATATCAATCTTCGGCCCGTAAAACGCGGCTTCGCCAGGAATGGTCTTGTATTCAATATTCATGCGCTTGAGAACACTCTCAAGCGATGCCGTCGCCATGTTCCACTGGTCTTCGCTGCCGACGTAACTCTTGCGATCATTCGGATCCCAAATGGAAAGCTCGGTCTGGAACTGGTCGAAGCCAAAATCCCGTAGCACGTCGCGGGCGAACTCCACGCAGTCGGCGATCTCTTTTTCGATCTGTTCCGGAGTGCAGAAGATATGGGCGTCATCCTGAGTGAAGCCGCGCACGCGCAATAGCCCGTGCATCACTCCCGAGCGCTCGTACCGGTACACCGTGCCCAACTCACCCAGGCGCACCGGCAGATCGCGATAGGACCGCAGCGAGTCTTTGTAAATCAGAATGTGTCCCGGGCAATTCATCGGCTTCACGCGGTACTCGGCGTCGTCAAGTTCCATGAAGTCGAAAAAGTTCTGCGCGTAATAGCCTTCGTGGCCCGAGGTAAAGAACAGCTGGCGGCGCATCACGTGCGGGGTATAGACGAGCGAGTAGCCGCGCTTCACGTACTGCTCGCGCATCCAGTCTTCCATCTCTTTGCGGATGATGCCGCCCTTGGGATGCCAGAAAATCAGCCCCGGGCCAGCCAGTTCCTGGATGGAGAACAAGTCCAGCTGCTTGCCGAGCACGCGGTGATCGCGCTTCTTGGCCTCTTCGATGCTGTTCAGATAAGCATCGAGGTCTTTCTTCGAGAAGAATGAAGTTCCATAAATGCGCTGCAGTTGCGGGTTCTTCTCGTCGCCAAGCCAGTAGGCGCCTGCGATGTTGAGCAGCTTGAACGCCTTAATCTTTCCGGTCGATGGAATGTGTGGGCCGCGGCAGAAGTCGAGGAATTTCCCCGTCTTGTAGATCGAGATCTTTTCATCGGGCTGGGTGAATTGCTCGATGAAGTGGCACTTCATGAAATCGCCTTCAGCCTTGAACTTCTCCAGGCCTTCCTCACGTGGGAAGAACTCACGCGCGTAGGGAATGTTCTGCTGGGCCAACTCCTGCATCTTTTTTTCAATCTTCTGGAGATCTTCCGGAGTGAACGGCGTCGGACGATAGAAGTCGTAAAAGAAGCCGTTCTCGGTCGCCGGGCCGTGACCGAGCTTGGTTTCGGGAAAGAGTTCAAGTACGGCCGCAGCCAACAGGTGCGCGGACGAGTGCCGGTAGACCTGCAGCGCCTCCGGATCGCGCTCGGTGAGGATGCGCAGATCGGTGTCCTTGTCGAGCGGCCGGGTCAGGTCAACGAGGTCGCCGTTGGTCTTGGCGACGAGCGCCGCGTCGGCGAGACGCGGGCTGATGGATTGCGCCACGTCCAGTGGAGTGGTGCCTTTGGGAACGTCTTTCGTGCTTCCGTCCGGAAGGTTGATATGAATGTTATCCGCCATGGTCTACAGCCTGTAGTGTGCTGAAACTCTTGAGTTTATCGGAGGGTAGAAGGTGGGTCAAACGTCTGGTCTGAATTCCCGGGGGACGAGTGCCTTCCAGCAGTTCGTTTGGTCTTGGTCTTCGGTGACCTACTCGCCCCTCAACTGGATTGCTACCGTGAAAGGCGTGCAGGGGAAAGGGAAGGGATAGCTTTCTACATGGCGAAATCTTCATTCAAGCTCAAGATTCTGTATGGCGAGGGTGATGCCGAAGTAGCCACCACGCAGGCTGCATCCATGGAAAAGGCCGGCCATCAGGTCACGACGGCGACCGGTCGCAAGGGAGTCGAGGCGGCCCTGAAGCAAGGTTCGTTCGATCTCGTGATCCTTGGTCCCACGCTGACTCGCAATGATCGTCATCACCTGCCCTACATGGTGAAGAAGGCTCACGAAGGACTGCGAGTACTGGTCCTACACGCCGATGGTGGCCGCCATCCCTATGTGGATGCGGCGACCGATACTGGGCGCAGCATCGAATCCATTCTGGAGACCATTGCTTCGATGATGGCGCAGCAAGCTGCGGTCACGAATCGCTAAATAGGGAATCTCATGCAGAAGAGAGGCGGCTGCGGTCGCCTCATTTCAGTCGCTAGTCGCCAGTCTCCAGTCGTCAGCAAAAACAAAATCAGAGCCGGCCCCCTCTCCGTACTTTAGTCGCAGTTGTTGAACTATTTCGTCTCCTCCAGACTTCTCCACTCCGATTGAGCAAGGGAGAGTTTTGCTGACGACTGACGACCGACGACGGACGACTAAAGGTTGTGCTGACGACTAGCGACCGGAGACTGGCGACTAATTACTCCCATCAGTTACCATAGACACGAGCCCGGAGCAGCAGCTTTCGGGATCCCCCGCATCCAAATAATTTTATGAACAAGACGTTTGGTCTCTTGGTTCTTTGCATCCTGCTCTCTGCGGGTGCCTCGGTCGCCCAGGATGTGAACCCGGCCCTGCGGCCGCCCAAAGGCGCTTCTGTCGCCCTTGTTATCTTTGAGGACCTGGAGTGTCCTGACTGCGCGCGGGCGGCTCCGCTGCTCGAAGAAGCAGCCCGCACCTACAAGATTCCCGTAGTGCGCCATGATTTCCCGCTGCCGATGCATCCCTGGGCCTACGATGCGGCCATCCTGGCCCGCTACTTCGATACGCACTCGAAAGCCATGGGGAACGAGTTTCGGGACACCGTCTTCAAACATCAGATTGAGATCACGAAGGAGACGTTGCGCCCGTTTGCGGAGAAGTTTGCGGCAGCGCACAAAATCGATCTGCCTTTCGTGGTTGACCCCGATGGGAAGTTCGCCAAGCTCATCGAGGCGGATCGTGCGGCGGGCAACCAGCTGAATCTGCAACATACCCCGACGCTGTATGTGGTCAGCAACAAACATACGGGCACGCCTTTCGTGGAAGTTGTGGACCGCAACCAGCTGTTTCAGCTTATCGATACGATGAAGAAAGAGTAGCTCGGAGCGTATCGGGGAGATTCCGAGCCGTTTTGCTCGCGAAGCTCTTGGGCTTAAGCCCTTGGAAACATGGTAGTTAGTTTCTGGCCAACCGAACGATTAGCTATTTCTAAGGGATATAACGTAAAATAGAAGTGCGTTTGATTTTTGCGGTTCTATGCACTCTGCAGTTTCTCCGCTTACCGGCGTGACCTGCCTGCAACAGTCCTGCGAACATTCAGCGCAACATTCAAGATAAAGGAAACAAAGCAACACCATGGAAACAGGAACAGTAAAGTGGTTCAACGACGCCAAGGGTTATGGATTCATCAGCCGCCAGAACGGAGAAGACGTATTCGTACATTTCTCCGCGATTCAGGCCGGTGGGTTCCGCAGCCTCCAGGAAGGTCAGCAAGTACAGTTCGATGTGGTCAAAGGCCCCAAGGGCTGGCAAGCTGAGAACGTGAAGGCGGTCTAACCACTTTCGCAGGCTAAAAATTGAATCAGGGGGCAGCCGAGAGGCTGCCCTTTGTAATGCAGGCTCTAGAATCAGGATGCAGGCTCTAGCAATCAGGCTCTAGCGGTTTCCCATGGGTTTGGCGGGCATCCTTGCCCCCGACTTTCCCCGTCAGTTTAGTACTGTCCAGCTTCGTCGCTCGTTGCTTGCGACTTTCTGTGATCTTGTTCATCATTGAAAATATGCCTCGTAAGTTCGCTGCCCTCCTGTTCGTTCTCATAACATCCACGGCCTGGGCCGGCATTGTGGAGGATGTTCGCCTCTCACTCTCGCAAAACAATTTCAATTCTGCGGAGTCGGAGCTCAATGCCTACAAGGCAAAGCTTGGGGTGACGCCGGAGTATCTGGAAGCTCTTTCCTGGATGGGACGTGGCGCGCTGGAAACGCAGCAGTACTCGCAGGCTGATTCCTACGCGAAGCAGACCCTGGCTTCAGCCGCGCCCTTCCTCAAAGGCCATTCCGTCGATTCCGATCCGCACCTTGCGACCGCTGTCGGTGCCGCGCTGGAAGTGCAAGCGCTTTCGCTGGCTGGCCGAGGGCAAAAGACGCAAGGCATCGCGCTCTTGCGCCGGTCGCTGCAGACCTACGGGAACACCTCGATTGCGGCGCGGATTCACAAAAATTTGAACTTGCTCAGCTTCGTGGGAAAGCCGGCTCCCGCATTGAAGTCGGGAGAATACCTGGGATCGCGCCCAGCTTCGCTAACCCAGCTGAAGGGATCGCCGCTGCTGCTGTTCTTCTGGGCGCACTGGTGTATCGACTGCAAGGGCGAGGCTCCGATCCTGGCGCGCTTGCGTTCCGAATTCAAGGAACTGACCATCATCGCGCCCACAAAACGCTACGGATATGCGGCCCGCGGCGAAGACGCAACTCCCCAGGCCGAGCTGGCCTACATCAACAGCGTCTGGCAGCAATACTATTCCGGGCTGCAGGGTATTCCCGTCCCAGTGAGCAAAGAGAATTTCAACGTGTACGGCTCCAGCACGACCCCGACGCTGGTGTTGGTCGACCGCGCGGGAAAGATCGCGTATTACCATCCAGGCGCGGTGCCGTATGACGAACTGCGCGCGGCCATTGAAAAGGTTGTGAAGGGCTAACGCCCGACTTCGCCCACAACTCCTACGCGAATCACGTAGACCGAGACGCCCTCGTCTGGGTGGCCGGGCGCTAGCCCGGCAGGTTTTGCCTGTCGGCCGAGATGTTAAATCGGCGAACTCGTTATGCATTTTGGCCGTTGTTGCATCGCCGGGAAAGAGCGGAGCTTCGCTCCGCTGGGCAGACGTGGGCGTCTGCCCCTACACTGTTAGATCCATGAAATCCGTTATTGTCGGCACCGCGGGACACATCGATCACGGCAAGACTGCGCTGGTGAAGGCCCTCACCGGCATCGATGCCGATCGTCTCGAAGAGGAGAAGCGCCGCGGTATCACCATCGACATCGGCTTCGCGCATCTGGAACTGCCCGGGCCGAACGGCGAGATGTTGCGTCTTGGTTTTGTCGATGTCCCAGGCCACGAGCGCTTCGTGCGGAACATGCTCGCGGGCGTGGGGGGCATCGATCTGGTGCTGCTGGTGATTGCCGCCGATGAGTCCATCAAGCCGCAGACGCGCGAGCACTTCGACATCTGCCGGCTGCTCGCGGTGCGCCGCGGCATCACGGTATTAACCAAGTCGGATGCTGTCGATGCCGAGACGCTCGACGTTGTCCGCCTGGAAGTCGAGGAATTCCTGCGAGGATCCTTCCTCGATCCCACCCATTCGCCGATCGTGGCGGTAAGTTCGCTCATCGGCACGGGCCTCCCCGAGCTGAAGCAGGCGCTGGTCAAAGTTGCTGCCGAGGTTCCCGCCAAAGACTCGAATGCGCTCGCGCGGCTGCCCATCGATCGAGTGTTCACGATGAAGGGCTTCGGGACGGTGGTCACGGGGACGCTGGTTGCGGGTACGATCCGCAGGGAAGATGAGTTGGAAGTTTTTCCAGGCGGCAAGCGGGTGCGCGTGCGCGGCGTACAGGTACACGGCGAGCCCGCCGAACAGGCTCTTGCCGGTCAGCGCACGGCGTTGAATCTCGCCGGAGTCGCGGTCGAGGATCTGGCGCGCGGGATGATGCTGGCGCCTCCCGATACCTTCCGAGCGACTGAGCGAGCCGATGTTTCACTTTCCCTTCTGCCTTCCGCCAAGCCGATCAAGGATCGCGCCCGCGTACACCTACACGCCTATACCTCGGAGACAGTGGCGGAGGTTGCGCTCTACGGCGGAAAGGCCATCAAGCCGGGCGAGAACGCGTATGCGCAATTGCGGATGGACGCGAGAACTCTGCTCCTTCCCGGCGACCGCTTCATCGTGCGCCAGTTCTCGCCAGTGGTGACGATCGGTGGAGGAGTCGTGCTGGATGCGGCCCCGCGGACGCGGGGGAAGAAGGATGTCGTGCTGCCGCTTCTGAGAATTCTAGACCAAGGTGCTGCGGAAAGCGTCATCGGAGCGCGAATCGCAAGAAACGAACACGAAGGTTTGACTCTTGTCCAACTCACTGCCGAAACCGGCTGGCGTCAAGCTCGGCTAGACCAGATCCTCGCCGGACTCGCTGAACACAAGCAGGTGCTGCGACTGGGGGAACGCTACGTTCACGCTCCTGCCGCAGACCAAGTCAAGCAATCCGTGCTCCGGACGGTCGAAGACTTCCACAAGAAAAATCCTCTGGTGCCTGGAATCAGCAAGGAGGAACTGCGCGAGGTCGTGCGGTCGTCGCCAGAAATTTTCGGAGCGCTGGTTAGCTTGCTAGTGCAGGAGAGGAAGCTCGATGTCACCGGCGAACTGGTCCGTCTGCCCGGCCAAGGCGTCGTCCTGAAAGACGAAGAAGCAGAGTCCAAGAAAATCATCGAACAGGCATTCTCCTCGGCAGGCCTGCAGGTTCCGGCGCTCTACAATGTGTTGGCCGGTCTGAAAGTTGACAAAGCTCGGGCGCAGAAAATTGTTACGTTGCTCTTGCGCGACAAAGTGCTGATCAAGATTTCCGACGAATTGGTGTTTCACCACTCCGCGTTGCAGCAGTTGCGCGGACAACTTGCCGCCTACAAAACGAAATCGCCGAAGATCGACGTCGGCAAGTTCAAGGAACTCACCGGCGTCAGCCGCAAGTACGCGATTCCTTTGCTCGAATATCTCGACCGCGAGCGGGTCACGAAACGAGTCGGAGACGAACGGATTATTTTATAGGCTCCTTGTCTTAGAATCGTTCATCATGGAGATCCGGTTTACCCCCAGCGACGAAGATGTCGAGGATGGTCTACGCAGCGTTCCCCGTTCCACCTGGGGACAGTTCTTATACATGTTGCTGCTGGCGCTGCTCTTCTTTATCGGCACCTACCTGGTTCAAAACCGTCACCCATTGGCCGGATGGCTCTGGTTGGTCGTGTCCTGCGCAATTGGCATCGCGATGTACGAAGTTCCACGGAGGCGGGCGCGACGCGCAATTCGAATGAACCCTTCGGCTCAGGGTGAAATTGTACTGACGATCGATAACAGGGGCATCGCCACAGTTTTTCCGACGGGGAATTCTCAGTTGGAGTGGCGGGCCTATACGAAATACCGAGAAACAAACGGCATGTTTCTTTTATTTTCTGGTTCGGAGCGGTGGACGTATGTTCCGAAGAGGGTCATGTCTTTTGAGCAGATTCAAGAGCTCCGCAGTCTTCTCCGTGAGCATGTTCGACATGACGAGACACCAAGCGTCGGGGATGTGCGGGTGACTTTGTAGCTGCGCTTTCGAGCGTTGAGCGGCGAGCAACCATCAGCCGTCGCTTGCTCACAGCTCAAGGCTCGTAGCCGGAGCCCCGGTTGCCGCCGAGACTTGTGGCAGATCTGCTCATCAAAGAGCTAGAGGAGGACTCTAAATGTCCCGTATACCCGGCGCCGAACCATCCGAGCAAGGCTTCCTCAGCGGCTTTTTCACCCGCTTCGTCTACGCGCTCACTCGCCGCAAGCTGGGACGCGTCGTCATGCCGGTGCAGGTCACGGCGCATCATCCACAGATTTTGTGGGGCTATGGCCAGATGGAGCAATCGCTGCTCTCAAGCCGCCGCGTCGATACTGCGCTCAAGGACCTCGCGAGCTTGCGCGTAGCGACGCTGGTTGGATGTCCTTTTTGAATCGACATCGGGTCTGCGGTCAGCAGACAAAACGGAATAACCCCAGAGAAGCTCG
>Ga0307472_100000719_pt1 | contig 12050 bp, 9 predicted proteins | sample atmos_gasesAM5C__2_FD_204582 | JGI IMG/M metagenome (GOLD analysis project Ga0307472, IMG submission 204582) | Hardwood forest soil microbial communities from Morgan-Monroe State Forest, Indiana, United States - atmos_gasesAM5C_05 | ecosystem: Environmental > Terrestrial > Soil > Temperate... | reverse complement strand
GTGAACGGCGAGGTCATCCACGGCCTTCTCCACCCCGAGATGGGCCACATCCGCATCCCACACGACCTCGGCGCCGACCCCTTCCCCGGTTCGTGTCCGTACCACAAAGACTGCCTCGAAGGCCTTGCCTCCGGTCCCGCGATGCAAGCCCGCTGGGGCAAGCGCGCTCAGGAATTGCCTGCGGATCACCCTGCCTGGGCGCTGGAAGCGCACTATCTCGCGCTCGGTCTCGCCACCTGGGTATGCACTGTCTCTCCAGAACGCATTCTGCTCGGTGGAGGAGTCATGCAACAGGCCAGCTTGTTTCCGATGATCCGCCAAGAGCTCTTGCGCCTGTTGAATGGCTACATCGACGCTAAGCCGTTGCTCAACGAAATCGACTCGTATGTCGCACCGCCCGAACTGGGCAGTCGCGCCGGCGTGCTGGGCGCGATGGTCCTTGCCGAGCATATCTATCGCAATCCCAGCGCGCGCATCGGCGCGCCTCTGGCCGGGGAGGACGCATGGCGCTGAATTCCACCCTCATCAAAAGCACCGTGGTTGCCGCACTCGGCGGCCTGCTCTTCGGCTTCGACACCGCCGTGATCGCCGGTGCCACCAGCGCGTTGACCAACGCTTTCCAACTCACGCCCGGGGGCCTCGGCCTCACCGTCTCCATTGCGCTGGTCGGCACCGTCGTGGGCGCGTTGTTCGCGGGCATTCCCGGCGATCGTTATGGCCGCCGCGACAGCCTGCGCGGCCTGGCTGTTTTGTATCTTGTATCCGCGCTCGGTTGCGCCTTCGCCACCAACTGGTACGCGCTGGTCTTCTTTCGTTTTATTGGAGGCCTGGCGATTGGCGGCTCCTCGGTTCTGGGCCCCATGTACATCGCCGAAATCGCGCCGGCACGCTGGCGCGGCCGCCTCGTAGGATTCTTTCAGTTCAACGTGGTCGCCGGAATCCTGCTGGCCTATTTTTCCAATTACATGATCGGACTTTCGTTGCAGGGTAGCCCCCTCGAATGGCGTTGGAAGCTCGGCATCTCGGCGCTGCCTGCGGCGTTGTTTTTCGTGATGCTGTTCCAGATTCCCCGAAGTCCACGCTGGCTGGCGCGTACGGGCCGCATCGCGGATGCACGTTCCGTGCTTGAGTTGATTGGCGAGGAAAACATCGATTCCGAACTGCAGGCGATGAATGCCGCCCTCGAAGTCGAAAAACATCAGGGGAAGGAGCATCTTTTCTCCGCGCGCAACCGGCTTCCGCTGTTCCTCGCGATTTCTATCGCCATGTTCAATCAACTGGCGGGCATCAACGCGATTCTTTACTACCTGAATGACATTTTCGCCCGCGCCGGGTTCAGCAAAGTCTCCTCTGACCTGCAGGCGGTCGCAATCGGCGCTACCAATCTGCTCTTCACCATGCTTGCCATGTCGGTTATTGATCACGTGGGCCGACGTACGCTGATGCTGATTGGTTCGGTGGGAACCTGCCTTTGCCTCGCCGGAGTCGCTGTGGTGTTCTGGACTGGCCGCCACGAGGGCCTGCTGGTATGGCTGCTGATCGGTTTTATCGCTGCGTTCGCGTTCTCGCAGGGCTCGGTGATCTGGGTCTACATCAGCGAAGTTTTCCCCACGGCGGTGCGGGCCAAGGGTCAAAGCCTGGGAAGTGCGACTCACTGGATCATGAACGCGCTCATCTCTGGAGTATTCCCCATAGTTGCGGCTTGGTCGAAACCCGCTCCCTTCGTCTTCTTTTCCGCCATGATGGCCCTGCAGTTCTGGGTCGTGTTCTTTTTCTATCCAGAAACCAAGAACGTGGTTCTCGAAGACATGCAAAAGAAGCTAGCCTCCGCATGACCGTCTCAAGTTGACTCCCGCTCGCCCGCTAAGCTAGCCTCAAAGGTCCGCCTGATGCAGACGTTTCCAACGCGCCCTGCCCGAATATGTCCGGCAGAAAACGCTGGGTGTCAGACGGCCGTTCCAGCCATTTCCGACTCCATGGGATCCCATCGCAATTTGCTGCTTTCGTTTCTTGTCGTGCTTGCACTGGCCTGCGCGGCAGCGGCTGCGCCGATGCGCCCCGTGCATGCGCAGCATGCCATGGTCGCGAGCGTGCATGAGCTCGCTTCCCGGGCTGGAATAGAGATGATGCAGGCGGGCGGCAATGCCGTGGACGCGGCCGTGGCTACCGGCTTTGCGCTCGCCGTCGTTCATCCTCAGGCGGGCAATCTCGGTGGCGGCGGATTCATGCTCATCCGCATGGCCGACGGCGCCACCCGTTTCATCGACTATCGCGAAAAGGCTCCTGCAGCCGCGACCGCTGACATGTACCTCGATTCTCACGGCAACGTGATTGAAAACGCCAGCCTCGTGGGATACAAAGCCGTCGGAGTCCCGGGCTCCGTGGCCGGCCTCGCTTATGCGCTGAAAACCTATGGCAAGCTGCCGCTGGAGCAGGTCATGGCTCCCGCCATCAAGTTAGCTCGTGAGGGATTCCCGGTCGCCTGGGAAGATGCCCAGGACCTCCACGACAAGGATCTCGCCCAGTTCCCCGAATCGAAGCGGATTTTTCAGCGCGATGGCAACTATTTCAAACAGGGAGAGGTGCTTCGCCAACCGGAATTGGCCCGCACGCTCGAGCGCATCTCGAAAAACCCCGACGACTTCTATCACGGGGCCATGGCTCGTGAGTTGGCCGCCGCCATTCAGAAGGGTGGAGGGCTCATCACCTTCAAGGACCTGGCCCAATACGAGGTCAAGGAACGCGAGGTCATCCGCGGAACCTATCGCGACTACGACATAATCAGCGCGCCTCCTCCTTCGTCGGGCGGCATCGCGCTGCTCGAAATTCTCAACATTCTCGAAGGCTACGACCTGGACAAGACCGGGAACCGTTCCGCCCAGGCAATCCATCTCACCGCCGAAGCTTTCCGCCGCGCGTTCTACGACCGCGCCGAATTCCTCGGCGATCCCGACTTCGCCAAAATTCCAGTTGCACAGCTGATTGACAAGCGCTACGCCGCGGGATGGCGTGAGTCCATCGATCCCGCACATGCCAGCAGCAGCAAGGATCTGCATCGGCCCGCCGTCTTCAACGAACTCGAACGCTATGCCAATTCGCACCCATCCGGGCCGGGCGTTGTTCGCGAGCCCGAGAACACTACCCATTACTCGGTGGTCGATCCCGCCGGCAATGCGGTCGCTGTGACAACAACTCTGAACGACACCTTGGGATCGCGCGTCACGGTCGAAGGCCTCGGCTTCCTGCTCAACGATGAAATGGACGACTTCGCTTCCAAGCAAGGGGTGCCGAACGCTTATGGCCTCATCCAGGGGCCGGCGAACGCGATCGGCCCCGGCAAGCGCCCGCTGTCGGCGATGACGCCCACCATCGTCCTCAAAGACGGCAAATTGTTTCTGGTGCTGGGCTCGCCCGGCGGCCCCACCATTATCACTACAGTGGCCAATGCGCTGATGGGAGTGGTCGATTTCGGCTTGGATATCCAGGAATCGGTGAACGCGCCCCGCTTCCACCACCAGTGGCTGCCGGACGAGATTCGCGTGGAAGATCGAATCTCTCCCGACTCGATTACCCTTCTGCAGAACAAAGGCCACAAGGTGGAGGTCGAGCATTTCTGGGGAGACGGTGAGTGCATCGCCATCGATCCGAAGACGGGAGAGCGCCTCGGCGCCAGCGATGGTCGCAACAACGGCAAGGCAGTAGGATTCTAGATCGAATAAGGCGAGTTCAACCCTGAAATCCGAAATCTGCAATCTTAAATTTCAGATTGCAGATTGCAGATCTCAGATTGACGGCCTGATCCTCTGGCGCGAAAGTTTGATTTGAGAGAAAAACCTCATGCAGAGAGCAGTTTCCACCTACGTCTACGTCAAAGAGCGCCTTCATCCCGGCTTGCTCGACGGTCTGGTTCGCGGGGGCGCGCAGGCCATTGAAATCTTCGCCGCGCGGCAGCATCTCGACTACGCCAATCGCAAGCAACATGTGCGCGAGATCGCTGACTGGTTCCGCTCCACCGGCATCCCGCTAAACTCGGTGCATTCGCCGCTGTACGGAGACTATGAATTCGGCCGCGCCGGCGCGCCTCCCGTGAACGTCGCCTCTACCGATCGCGCCGGCCGCATCGAGGCCATGGACGAAATCAAGCGCGCCCTCGAAATCGCCGAGCAGATCCCCTTCCGTTTCCTGGTGCAACACCTCGGCACCAACAACGAATCTTTCGACGAGCGCAAACTTGAAGCCGCCATGACATCGGTCGAGCATCTCCGCGCCTTCGCCAAGCCCCTGGGCGTGCGCATCCTGCTCGAAAACATTCCCAACGAACTTTCCACGCCCGACAAACTGGTGGAGTTTATCCACGCCGCGCATTTCGAAGACGTGGGCATCTGCTTCGATTTCGGCCATGCGCACATCATGACCAGCGTCGCCGAGGCATTCGAGATCGCCAAGCCGCACATTCGTTCCACCCACGTGCACGACAATGCCAAAGACCGCGACTCACACTTGTGGCCCGGCTCGGGCTCAATCGACTGGAAAGAAGCTATGGAACGCTTGCGCTCCGCGCCGCACACGCCACCGCTCCTGCTCGAGATCGAGCACGACGACAAGATCAATCCAGTCGAGAAAATGGGGCCAGCTTTCGATAAGCTGGAAACAGCCCAATAAAGATTGAGTAATTGGGAAATTTGGAAATTGCGTAATTTTGTGAAGTTCTGATTAAGGTGCTTTGAAAGGGACGGCCTTCAGGCCGTCCGCCCAGTTTCGTAGAAAATTCGGGGCTTTAGCCCCTGAGGTGAATCATCTCGACTCTTGATCAGAGCCTTTTAAAATGGAGCTAGTGTGCGAAAATCAAGCAGGATGAATACCAAAGCGCTGATTCGTTAATTTACAAAATTACGAAATTACCAAATTGCAAAATTCATTTACTCAATTTCCCAATTACTAAATTTCTCAATTACTCAATTCTTATGACTGAGACTATGTCTCCGACAATTACGACGATTGCCGAAATCGGCAAGCACGAAGGCCAACCGGTTACGATTCGTGGCTGGCTCTATAACCTGCGCGAAAGCGGCAAGCTTCTCTTTCCCATTTTTCGCGATGGCAGCGGCCAGATCCAGGGCGTGGTCCCGAAGAATGCCGTCTCACCCGAAACGTTCGACGCCTTGAAAGGCCTGACGCAGGAGTCAAGTGTTATTGTGGAAGGGAAGGTCCGCGCCGACAAGCGCGCCCCCGGCGGGTACGAACTCGACGTCTCCAACGTGCAAGTCCTGCAGAGAGTTTCCGAATCCGACCCCTACCCGATCACGCCCAAGGAGCATGGCGTCGATTTCCTGATGGAGCATCGCCATCTCTGGATTCGCTCGCCGCGCCAGGCCGCGATTCTCCGGGTGCGCGCTGAAATCATCAAAGCCGCCCGCGACTTCTTCGATGACCGCGGCTTCACCCTGACCGATCCGCCCATCCTGACACCCGCTGCCTGCGAAGGCACCACCACGCTGTTCCCCGTCGACTACTTCGACGAGCAGGCGTACCTCACCCAGTCGGGGCAGCTCTACATCGAAGCCACGGCGATGGCCCTCGGCAAGGTGTACTCTTTCGGCCCCACTTTCCGCGCCGAAAAATCGAAGACCCGTCGTCACCTCACGGAATTCTGGATGGTCGAGCCCGAAGTCGCCTACGCCACTCTCGACGACGTGATGGAATTATCCGAAGGCCTGATCACCTTCATCGTGAAACGTTGTCTCGAGAAGCGCCGCGCTGACTTGCAGACCATCGGCCGCGATATTGCCAAACTCGAAAAAATTGACATGCCCTTTCCGCGTATCACCTATGACGAAGCTGTGAAGATGCTACAGGAAGGTTTCGCCAAGGGCGCTCTCGAGAACAAATTCGAATGGGGCGGGGATCTCGGCTCGCCGGACGAAACTTACTTGTCCGCGCAGTTCGAACGCCCGCTCATGATTCATCGCTATCCCGCAAAGGTGAAGGCGTTTTACATGGAGCCTGACCCGCAGCGTTCTGATCTCGCGCTCTGCGTAGACGTGCTCGCGCCCGAAGGCTACGGCGAAATCATTGGAGGTTCGCAACGCATGGCCTCGCACGAGTTGCTCCTGCAACGTATTCACGAGCACGGCCTGCCTGAGGAAGCCTTCAAGTGGTACCTCGACTTGCGCAAGTTCGGCAGTGTTCCCCACGGAGGCTTCGGCATGGGAATCGAAAGAGCCGTAGCCTGGATTTGCGGCCTCGAACACGTACGCGAGACGATCCCGTTCCCCAGAACGCTGCACCGGCTGTATCCGTAAGACTTTGCTTTTCTTCCCGCCCTTCGCGGGTTTTTCTTCGCGATCTTTGCGGTTAAAGGCTTTTGGCTTGAACTCGAAATTGGAAACCTGAAACTCGAAACTTCATGACGCCAACACCAAACACATCGTTCAGCAGCATCACGCCCAAGCAGATTCGCGTCATTGGCGTGCCACTTGACCTCGGCCAGTCACGCCGCGGCGTCGACATGGGTCCCTCCGCGGTCCGTGTCGCCGGACTCGAAGCCCGCCTCGAGGCCATCGGCCACATTGTCGAAGATGGCGGCAACGTCGCGGTCGCAATCCCGGAGCAAAAGAAGGAAGGCGCCGCCCACGCCAAGTATCTGAAGGAAATTACCGCGACCTGCACCAAGAGCGCCGAACTCGTTCTCAAAAGTCTGGAGGCGGGCGCCGTTCCCCTGCTCCTCGGCGGCGATCACTCCCTTGCTGCCGGCACCGTTGCCGGGGTCGCCGAGTTCTACCGCAAACAGAACCAGAAAATTGGATTGATCTGGATCGATGCTCACAGTGACATGAATACGCCTGAGACCTCGCCCAGCGGCAACGTACACGGCATGCCCCTCGCCGCCATCATGGGTCTCGGTCCTGCCGAACTGGGCAACATCTTTAACTTTTCCCCGAAGGTGCATCCGGAAAATTGCGTGCTGGTCGGCATCCGTGACGTAGACGCGCACGAAAAAGAAAACATCCGCCGCGCCGGAGTGGAAGTCTTCACCATGCGCGACATCGACGAGCGCGGCATGCGCACCGTCATGGAAGAAGCCCTCCGCATGGCTGGCCGCGGTACCGCTGGCTACCACGTCTCCCTCGATATGGACTGGATCGACCCGGAAGATGCGCCCGGCGTCGGCACTCCCGTCTGGGGCGGCGCCACTTACCGCGAAGCCCATCTAGCCATGGAAATCATCGCCGACCACGGCCGCATGTTGAGTCTCGAGATCGTCGAGGTGAATCCCGTCATCGACGAGCACAACCAGACTGCCGACTTGGCCGTCGAACTCGCCCTTTCCGCCTTCGGAAAAAAGATTCTGTAGAAGCAGGTTTCACGGGCTGTTTCACCGCAACCTTCCTGATCTGTCATTCTGAGCGCAGTGAGGCGCCAGCCGAAAGCAGTCGAAGAACCCGAGTGCTGCGTGGATCGCCTGAGAATCGGATATGTATTCCCACCACAGGCCGCGATGCGCCAATAACTGTAACCCGCGTTCAATCCGCGAAGCAGTAAGCTTCGATGAGCATTGCGGATATCTGGAGTCCAGTTTAGCAAGTGGAACCATCGTCACGATTGACGGCACGTGCCTCTCCCGTCCACACTGAAACGTCATGAAAAAAGTGCGCGTGGGAGTCCTGTTTGGCGGACGCAGCGGGGAGCACGAAGTGTCGCTGCTCTCGGCCGCATCCGTGGTCAACGCCATCGATAAAAACAAATATGAGGTCGTCCCCATTGGCATCACCAAAGACGGCCGCTGGCTTACCGCCGCGGCCGCCGAGGCGCTGTTGCAAGGCAAGCCGCACGATGAATCCAAGCACCTGCGCGCCGGTGATCCCGATGCGACGCCGGGCGCGGCCGTGTTGGCAAGCGGCGAAGCCGTCGTCGTCCCGCCCGAACCCGCGCATCCAGCCAGCCGATCGCTCACCCCTTTTCAGAGCGACGCTACCACGCTGCGCCGTGCCGCCGATCGCGCCATCAACGTCGACGTGATTTTTCCCGTACTGCATGGGACGTTTGGCGAAGACGGCACGATCCAGGGCCTGCTCGAACTCGCCGACATCCCTTACGTAGGCGCGGGCGTGCTCGGCTCGGCCGCGGGCATGGACAAGGACATCATGAAGTCGTTGTTCCGCGCAGCGGGGCTGCCCATCGTGAAGCACGTCACCATCCTGCGCAGCGACTGGGACGCCGATCCGAAAAAAACCGAGAAGATTATCGACCGCTCGCTCAAGTACCCGGTCTTCGTGAAGCCGGCGAATCTTGGTTCCTCGGTGGGCATCTCGAAGGCGCGCACGAAAAAAGAACTCGGCCCGGCCATTTACGAGGCGGCGAAGTTTGACCGCAAGATCGTCATCGAGCAGGGCGTGGGCGGCGCGAAACAAAAGGCGCGCGAGATCGAATGCTCGGTGCTGGGCAACGACCGCCCACAGGCGTCGGTCCCCGGGGAGATCGTGCCCATCAAGGAGTTTTACGACTACGCCGCCAAGTATCTCGACGAGGGCTCGGAGCTGATCATCCCCGCGAAGCTGACGAAGCCCGAGACGAAGAAAGTCCAGGAACTCGCCATGCGCGCCTTCCAGGCAGTCGACTGCGCCGGCCTCGCCCGCGTCGATTTCCTGATGGACCCCAAGACCCGCAAGCTCTTCGTGAACGAGATCAATACCATGCCCGGCTTCACCGCCATCAGCATGTATCCAAAGCTGTGGGCCGCCAGCGGTCTATCGTATTCCGATCTAATTGACCGGCTCGTCCAGCTGGGCATCGAACGGCACGACGACAAGAAAAAGAACCAGTACAGCCGGTAGTTTGATTTCAGATTGTAGATTTCAGATCTCAGATTTGAACATCGCTTTGAACACCCCCCAGGTCCATCCGTGTTCTGCACCTCGACGAACCTTCCCAGTTGGTGCAGCATGGTGCCGCGGAAGAAGCAGTACTCGGGCGTTTTCGAGGATCCCCGCTTCAGCGCTTCCGACTGTTGCAGTCCAGTCTGATAATCACCCGCGCGGTAGGACGCTTGCACCGCCTCGAGCGCATTCAGGGTTTGAATTCCGCGCGCGATCTGGCGATGCCCACGATGACCCCCATACCAGATCAGGTAGTAGAGAAGGAGAGAAACCGCGATTCCAATAAAAAGAATGGTCGCCATGGAAGTACCGCTCTGCGCCGAACTTGATCCCGCTTCTACCGGCTTCAGTGTAGACGCTTGACACACTCTCGTCGCACCAGTAACATCTATCTCCAAGTTGACCTTCGCGGGTTGACTTTGAATTTCATGCAGAGTGGCTGAGGGACGAGCCCTGTGACGCCACGGCAACCGGGTCGCGATCATATATCGCGATTGCTTGGTGCCAACTCTCTCCCGGAGACGGGGAACATGAGATTCGGGCAAGCGGCTTTTGGTCCCGTTTTCCCGTAACCTCTTTTCCTTTTCCGGAGAAGAGGTCTTCGTATTTTTAGGCCAGGTTGTTCTCTTGGAATTGTCATTCCGGGGAGCGAAGCGACGAGGAGTCTACTCCTCCACGAAACGCCGGACGCAGCAGATTTCTCGCTCCGCTCGAAATGACAAGACCAGCGACGCTGAGCCATGCGAAGGTTCTCTTCTCCAGGGGCGCTCGTCCTCAGCTACTCGCAAGAAGGCGAGTAGCACGATGGCTCACTACGAATTGCGCTGTCGCGAATGCGGCAAGACCTGGGGAAACCAGCCCCGGTCGATTTGCGACGACTGTTTTTCTCCCCTGGAAATTACCTACGATTACGAAACGCTGCGCGCCGGGTTCACGCGTGAGAAGATCGCCCAACGGCCTCCCAATATCTGGCGCTATTCCGAACTCCTCCCCCTCCCCCAAGATTACCGTCCCAGCTTGCCGGTGGGTTTCACGCCGCTATTGAGCGCGCCTCACCTCGCGAAAGAACTCGGCGCCCGCAAGCTCTGCATCAAAAACGACGCCGTCTGCCTGCCCACGCTCAGTTTCAAGGATCGCGTGGTCGCGGTGGCGCTGGCGCAGGCGCGCGCGTTTGGATTCGATACCGTTTCGTGCTCGTCGACCGGCAACCTCGCCAACTCGGTCGCGGCCCAGGCTGCGCGCAATGGCTTCAAGGCGTGGATCTTCATTCCCGCCGATCTCGAGCCCGCCAAGATTCTCGGCACCCAGGTTTACGGGGCGAAGGTGGTGCGCATCGCGGGCAGCTATGACCAGGTCAATCGCTTGTGTTCGCAGATCGCCGATGAGCATCGCTGGGGCTTCGTCAACGTGAATTTGCGCCCCTATTATGCCGAGGGGTCGAAGACCGTAGGCTTCGAAATCGCCGAGCAGTTGGGCTGGCGTCTTCCCGATAACGTGGTGGTCCCGATGGCTGGTGGTTCGCTCATTACGAAAATCAAGAAAGCCTTCGACGAGTTGATCGCGCTTGGTCTGGTGGATGCCAGGCCGGTAAAGTTTTTCGGCGCGCAGGCGACGGGCTGCTCCCCAATCTCCACGGCAGTCAAGGCCGGCAGACCCGACATCGAGCCGCAAAAGCCCGCAACCATCGCGCGTTCCCTCGCCATCGGCAATCCTGCCGACGGGCACTACGCAATCAAAGCCATCACCAAGAGCGGCGGCTGGTCGGAAGATGTATCGGACCACGAACTAGTCGAGTCGATCCAGCTCCTCGCCGAGACCGAAGGCGTTTTTACCGAGACGGCCGGCGGCGTGACAGTGGCCTGCGCACGCAAGCTCTATCGCGACGAGCGGATTTCTCCTGATGAGACCACCGTGCTCTGCATTACGGGCAACGGCTTGAAGACCACCGACGCTCTCGCCGGCAAGTACGAATCCGAGACGGCCATCGCGCCCAAGCTCGCTGAGTTCGAACGCTACCTCGAAAGCACGCTCGATGTGCCCGAAACCGTGGAGGCATAACATGGCAATCACTGTGCAGATTCCAACCGCGTTGCGCCGGCACACCGACGGCGTCGGCAAACTCGACTGTTCGGCGGCCAATATCAGCGAACTGTTCTCCGTACTGGACGAGAAGTTCCCCCAACTCAAACCGCACCTGCGCGACGAGGCCGGAGAGATCCGCCGTTTTCTCAATGTCTACGTGAACGAGGAGGACATCCGCTTTCTCGGTGGACCTGCGTATGCATTCCAGGACGGAGACGAAGTTCTGCTGGTGCCCTCGATCGCAGGCGGAGCGCAGGCTTAGTTCGTGGAGGGACGGGCGCCCCCGCCCGTCCACCTCTACAACTCAAAGAGAATCGGAAAGCTCGAACAACGGTTGCGGGGGCTTCAGCAGCCGGGGCAGACACTTTCGGAGAGCGCGGTGCAGCCGCCGGTTCTGTTGCCGCATCAGCATCCGGTCGTGCCGCGATACGTTGTAAAGACCCATCGACAGCTCCACCACGCCCCGATCAAACGCCGACAGGATTTCCAGCATTCGGTCCAGATCGATTTTATGTAGAACTTGCCTGTGTGACTTGCGCCCTTTCATTGCATGCTTTTCCATAGAAAGACACCCTGAGTCGCGGCGCCAGCGTCCGCGCACTTAAACCCTAGAAATACTCAATTCACGGAGGAAAGGGAAATCAAAAGAATTGATCGATTGCATAGGCACCCCGTGCGCGCTCGCCGACAAAATGCTAGAAAACTCGAATATTGCCGAAAAATGTCATTCGGAGAATCGGAAATCACGCACAAATCGACTACGAACGCAGGCGAAAACTACCGAGAAATTGTTTGGAGGAATCGAAATCCCGCGACACCTGGTAGCGCCGGCGTCCCGCCGGCTGTCCGGCGGGCGTCCGCGCCCGCCGTTTTGATGTGGCAATCATGCCGGCCTCGCCGGTCGTTTAGCGTGGCAATCGTGCCGGCAAGATGCCGGCGCTACTTGTGCACAACGGATCGAGCCCGGAAGGGCGACATTCATTAGCCCCGGGCGTCAGAGTCTGTTACGAAACACTAGTCGGGACCAAGAAGTGATGAGAAGATGCCCTCGCGGGAGCGAGGGCATTTTTCATGGCGTACATCCGGGGCGAG
>Ga0307472_100000718_pt1 | contig 12051 bp, 10 predicted proteins | sample atmos_gasesAM5C__2_FD_204582 | JGI IMG/M metagenome (GOLD analysis project Ga0307472, IMG submission 204582) | Hardwood forest soil microbial communities from Morgan-Monroe State Forest, Indiana, United States - atmos_gasesAM5C_05 | ecosystem: Environmental > Terrestrial > Soil > Temperate... | reverse complement strand
TGCCGGTCGTGGCGCAAAAATTTGACAAATTCGATCCGGAGCAGGCCTACGCGTTGATGGCAAAGATGCGCGTGCGTAATGCGTTCATTCCGCCGACGGCGCTGCGCATGTTGCGCTCGGCGCGCCCGCCAAAGGCGTCCATTGTGCTGCGCTCGGTCGGCTCGGGCGGCGAGGCGCTCGGCACCGAGACCTATGAATGGGGCAAGGCGACGCTCGGCATCGCCATCAACGAGTTCTACGGGCAGACCGAATGCAATCTGGTGCTGGCCTCCTGCGCGGCCATCGCCGTTTCGCGTCCCGGCGCCATCGGCAAACCGGTGCCCGGGCACAGCGTCGCGGTGATTGGTGCGGACGGCTCGCCTTGCCGGCCCGGCGAGCTTGGCCAGATCGCGATCAAACGGCCGGACCCGGTGATGTTCCTGCAGTATTGGGGCAAGCCCGATGCAACGCGCGAAAAATTTCTCGGCGAATGGATGACGACGGGCGATCAGGGCGTCGTCGACGAGGACGGCTATTTCCAGTTCGTCGGGCGCGACGACGATGTCATCACTTCGTCGGGATACCGCATCGGCCCGACCGAGATCGAGGATTGCCTCATTCGCCATCCGGCGGTGGCGCTAGCGGCGGTGGTGGGCAAGCCCGATGCGCTGCGCACGGAGATCGTGAAGGCCTTCATCGTACTCAAATCGCGCCAGGCACCCTCCGACGCGCTCGCCGCCGAGATCCGTGACTTCGTGAAGACGCGCCTCTCCGCGCACGAATATCCGCGCGAGATCGCCTTTATCGACGAGATGCCGATGACCACCACCGGCAAGGTGATCCGCAGATTGCTGCGGCAGCGGGCGTGAACGGGCAAGAGCGCGGCGCGGGCTTGCGCGATGCGGGTAAGGCGCGCGGTCAGGCGTTGCGTGCGCTTGTCCCGATATAGGCCGCAACGACGCGCGGATCCTTCAGCACCGCGCCGGGCTCGCCTTCGGCTAGCGTCCGTCCGTAATCGAGCACGTGGATGCGATCGGCCAGATCGGCCACCATTTCGAGGTCATGCTCGATCCAGATCATGCTGACACCGAGCTCGTGTTTGATTCGCATGATGAAGCGCGCCAAGTCCTCGCGCTCGTCGCGATTGAGCCCGGCCGATGGCTCGTCGAGCATCAGGATGGCCGGCTCGAGGGCGAGCGCGCGCGCAAACCCGACCAGCTTCTGGATGCCGAAGGGCAGGCCGTCCACGGGCGCATGGCGATAGCGCGCGAGCTCGACGAACTCGATGATGCGCTCGACTGCATCGCGGTGGCGCACTTCCTCGCGCCGCACCGATGCTAGAAACAACATCTCGGCGAGAGGATTGGCGCGAATGCGCGCATGACGGCCGGTCAGGAGATTGTCCAGCACCGACATCTGCGGAAACAGTTCGCCATGTTGAAAGGTGCGCGCAAGTCCGAGGCGGGCGATCTCGTGCGGCTCGCGCCCGGCGATGTTGCGGCCGCGAAACCGGATCTCCCCCTCGCCGCGGTAGATGCCGCTCACGCAATTGAGCACGCTGGTCTTGCCGGCGCCGTTGGGACCGATCAGCGCAAACAGCTCGCGCGCTTCCAGCGCGAGCGAGACGCCCTCGAGCACCGTCAGGCCGCCGAACCGCAGCGTCAGGCGATCGATCTCCAACTCAGCCATACCATCTCCGGCTGCGGCGATATTGCTTGACCTCGCGATAGCTTCTTCGCTCGCCGCTCTTGCGGCCCAGATAGAATTCCTGGATGTCCGGGTGGCGGCGCAGGCGCTCGGCCGTGCCGTCGAGCACGATGCGTCCATTTTCCATCACGTAACCGTAATCGGCGATGTCGAGCGCCACCGTTGCGCTCTGCTCCACGAGCAGAACGCCGATGCCGAGCCGGCGGCGGATTTCGGCCAGCCGCCGCAGCAAATCCTCCACCAGCACGGGCGCGAGGCCGAGCGAAAGCTCGTCGACCAGCAGGAGTTCGGGCTCGCAGACGAGGCCGCTGGCGAGCGCCAGCATTTGCCGTTCGCCGCCGGAAAGAAGGCCGCCGACGCGATGGCGCAAGCCGGCGAGTTGCGGGAAGAACTCATAGGCGAGCGCCTCGTGCCGCCGGCGTTCCATTGCCGCCCCCGCGCGCGCAAGCGGCGCGGCGAGATTCTCGGCGACGGTGAGATTGGGAAATACCTTATCGCGCTCGGGCACCAGCACGATCCCGCGCCGCGTGTTCTCGTGCGGCGGACGATTCTCGATGCGCTCGCCCTTGAAGATGATCGCGCCCTCGGTGACGCGCGCGTCGTCGATGCCGAGAAAGCCGGAGATCGCCCGCAATGTGGTGGTTTTGCCGGCGCCGTTCGTTCCCAATAGTGCGACGATGCTTCCCGGGTCGACCGAAAGCGTGATGCCCTGCACCGCCGTGATGGCGCGGTGATACACCACTTCGAGCTTCTCGAGCGTCAACAGTGCAGGGGTCATCCGCGCGATCCCGCGGCCGGTCGGTGCTTGAACGGCCACAACAGAAAATAACTTTGCATGCGCCGCCACATGCCGACGAGCCCGAGCGGCTCGAACATCAGGAACAGGATCATGACCAGCCCGAAAGCGGCGTAATTCATCGCAAACAGCAGGCTGGCATGGCGCTGCGCCCCAGGCAGCGCGAGCAGGCCGATTTCGATGATATAGGGAAAGAGGGTGACAAAGATTGCCCCGAGCAGCGCGCCTAGCAGCGAGCCCATGCCGCCGATAATCACCATGGCGAGATACTGGATGGTGAGGAAGAGCGAGAACGCCTCGACGGAAACGAAGCCGCGGTAATAGGCGAACAGCGCACCGGCGACCGCGGTCGCGGCAGAGCTGATCACGAAGGCCAGCAGCTTGTAGGAGGCAACGCCGATGCCGAGCGCTTCGGCGACGGTCTCACGCGTGCGCAGCGCGCGCCAGGCGCGGCCGGTGCGCGTGCGCAGAAGATTGAGGCAGACGAAAAGCGTCGCCGCTGCCGCGCCCAGCAGAATGAAGTACCAAGCCCGCGCATCCGTGATCGAAACGCCGCCGAGTTTGGGCGGATCGACGACGATGCCGGTCGAGAACCCGCGCCGCGCTTCGTATTCACCGCCGAGATAGATCACAACGAAATGCAGCGCGAGCGTGCTCACGGCGAGATAGAGGCCGCGTAAGCGCAGCGACGGCAAGCCAAAGATGATGCCGAGGAGCCCTCCCACCGCCGCCGCCGCGGGCAGCGTGATCCAGAACGGCGCATTGGCCTCGCGGAACAGGATTCCCACCGTGAACGCGCCCGCGGCGAGTAGGCCGGCATGCCCCAGCGAGATCTGTCCGGCATAGCCGGTCAGCAGCATGAGCGAGAGCGAGCCGATTGAGGCCAGAAACACCTGGCAGGCGAGATCCAGCTGGAATGGAGACGCAATCAGCGGAAACGCCAGCAGCGCGACGATGAACACGCCCAAGCTCGTGCGTTCGAGCCGAGTCTGCACGAGCGCGAGGTCCTGGTCGTAGCTGGTGCGGAAGTAGCCGCTGGCGCGCGGGGACCTAGACACGGTCGAGCTCCTCGCGCGTGCCAAACAGCCCCCACGGGCGCACGATCAGGGTGGCGATGAGCACCAGGAACGGCACCACGTCGGAGAGCAGCGGATCGATATAGTGGATGGCGAGCACCTCGGCCGCGGCGACGATGACCGCGCCAAGGAGCGCGCCGAGGAGGCTGTCGAGGCCCCCGACCAGTGCCGGCGCGAACGCCTTGAGGCCGATCACGACCATGGTCTGGTCGAGGCCGGAATCGAGCGCGATCAGCATGCCGGCAATCGATCCGGTCAGGGTCGAGAGCGCCCAGGCGAGGGCATAGATCGCGTTGAGATTGATGCCGCGCTGCGCCGCCAGCAGCGGATTCTGGCCGGCCGCCCGCAGTCGCATGCCCCAGCGACCGAAGCGCAAGAACGCGAACAGGGCGGCATAGACCGCCACCGTCGCGAGCACCATCAATGCCGCGCAAGTCGAAATGCGAGCGCCGCCGATAAGCTCGATGGATGGATTGGAGAACTTGAGCACCTGCAGCGGGTGCTGTTGCGACGCCGACCAGATCAGCACGATGACCCCCCGCAACAAGATGCCGATCGCGATCGTCGTAAGAATGGCCGCAAGCACCATCTGTCCGGTCATCTTGCGCATCAGCGCGACGTAGACGAGGACGCCGACGGTCAAGCTGAGCACCAGCGCCGCAGCGATCGCGCTGACGGGATGATCGGCGAACAGGGAGGCGGTCGTGTATAGGAGGTAGGCGCCGAGCATGGCGAGTTCGCCGTGCGCCATGTTCATCACTCGGCTGACGCGATAAATGAGCACGTAGCCGCAGGCGAGCAGCGCGTAAATCGCGGCGAGTACGGTGATGTTGGCGATGAGCTGCAAGGGTCAGTGCACGTCGGCAGGAATTGCGATCACAGGCGACGCGAGGCAGCGCCGCGATGTCCCTGCTTCCCGCAGCGTCATCACTTCACGTCGTAAGCCACCCAATCCTTTGTCACGGCGACCGCCGATTTCGCGGGGTCCCAGCGATAGACGCGGTAATACTGACGCGTTCGGAAGTGGTTTTCCTTGCTCCACTCGATCGGTCCGCCGCGCAGGCCCTGCGTGTCGACCTTCACGTTCTCCATTGCCGCGCGAACCTTCGCGGCGTCGGCCGGCCAGCCGCCGGCCTTGAGCACGGCTTCGAGCACCAGTCCGCCGATCCAGCCTTCGGTCATCTGCTCGGCCGGATAGCGAATATTCGCTTTTTTCGCTTCCGCTACGATCTGCTTGTGGATGGGCAAGTTGTCCTGAAACAACGAATTCGCGCCGATGACATAGAATTTTGCGTCCTTGAGGCGCGCGAGTTCGCTCTCGGCCTCGATGTGCGCCCAGGTGATGTAATCGCCTTCCCAGCCGAGGCGGCGCAGCGCTTCGAATGTCTTCACCTGGGTGACCCACGGCGCCCAGGAGAATATCCAGTTCGGGTTGGCGTCCTTGAGCTTGGTCGCGAACGGCGTGTAGTCAGCGGTGGGCGGCGGAATCACCTCCTTGTCGACCGGTGTCATGCCCATCGCCTTGGCCTGCTCCTCCGCGTAGTCGATCTCGCCGCGCGAGAGCGGAATCGCCATCGCCGCAAATCCGATGCGCACGGGCTCTTTCGCCGTCTCCTTGATGAACGCGAGCGTCGCGCGGCTGTCGTAGCCGCCGGCGTAAGCAGTGGTGCAGAACTGCAGCAGATCGGCCGGCGGGTAGACCTCCTTCGGGCAGACCGCGCCCATCAGCATGAGCGCCACGTTGGCGCGCCTCGTTTCGGCGATCACCGGCGCGAAGGTCGAGGAGAGGCTCGAAAGCACCAGCAGGCTGACGTTCTCCTGCGTGAGCAGCCGCTTGGCGTTGGCCGCCGCTTTCGATGGCTCGCCTTGATCGTCGAGCACGGTCAGCTGAATCTTCTTGCCGTTGATTCCGCCGGAGGCGTTGAGGCGGTCGACGTAGAGACGCAAACCCTCGATCGGCGGTCCGTTGGTGCCCGCTGCCGGCCCCGTCAGCGCGCCGGTGACGCCGATGACGTAGGCGTCCTGTGCATTGGCCGAACATACCAGCGCCGCCGCGGCCAGTGCGGCCGCCAGAACTCGTGCCAACATTGCATTCCTCCCTGGTCTGGTCGCATTCATGCGACTTCCACCGCGCCGGCGGCGATCAGCCGCTGCTCGCGGTCATCGTACATCTCTTCGACGAGGCCCTTGAAGCGCTCGTACATTAGGTGGCGCTTCACCTTGCGGGTCGGAGTGATCGGTTCGCCCTCCTCCTCCGGGTCGAGCGCCTTGGGGAGAATGCGAAACGCCTTGATTTGCTCGGGCCGCGACAGCTCGCCGTTCGCCCTCTCAACCTCGATGCCGATCAGCCGCGCCACCTCGGCATTGCTGGCGAGACTGGTGAAGCCCGTGTAGGGCACATCGTGGTTGCGAGCCCAATCCGCCACCGTATCGGCCTCGATCTCGATGAGCGCAGCGAGATATTTGCGACCGTGGCCGAATACGATCGCTTCCGCGATATAGGGACTGGCGCGCAGGATGTTTTCGACGAAGGACGGAGAGATGGTCTTGCCGCCGGAGGTGACGATGAAATCGCGCGCGCGGTCGAGGAGACGCAAGGCGCCGGCGTTCCACTCCCCGATGTCGCCGGTGCGCAGCCAGCCGTCCTCGCCCTTGACCGCGCGGGTTGCGTCCGGATTGTTCCAATAGGAGTCGAAGAGATCGGGGCTCTTCACCAGCACTTCGCCGTCGCTTGCGAGCTTGACCTGCCAACCCGCCGGTACGGTCCCGACGTCGCCCGGGCGCGGAAACGGCCCACGCTGGCCGCAGATGATGCCGCCGGCGGTCTCGGTTTGCCCGTACATTTCGACAACATTGATGCCGAGCATCTGCCAGAGCGCCATTGTTTGCGGCGGCAGCGGCGCGCCGGCGCAGACTACGAGCCCGAGCTGGCCAAACCCCAGCTTGTTGAGGATCGGCACGAAGACGCCAGCACGGCAGGCGCGATAGAGCGCGCGTTCAGCCAAGCTCGCCGCGCTATTCCAGCGCCTCCGCGTGTGTGCGCGCGCGATGTGCATGGCAATCTCCGCGCTTGCGCGCTTGACGCCGCCGGAGTTGCGGATTCCGAGCAGCACCTGTGCGGCGAACCGCTGCAGGTAGCGCGGCACGGTGAATAGGATTGTCGGCGCAGTCTCGAACAGGGTGGTCGGCAGATCCTCCGGGTGCTCGCCGAAATGCGGCACCAGGCGCGAGATCAGCGGCAGCGTGACCGCGACGTCACGGCCGAGCACGTGGCACAACGGCAAATAGCCGACCGTGCGGTGCTCCTTTTGCGCGAGGGTGGGGTAGTGATCGACGATGTTGGCGGCAGCCGCGAGATGCTTGCCATGGCTCACCAACGCTCCTTTGGGCGCGCCGGTCGTGCCCGAGGTGTAGACGATGAAGGCGGGTGCGTCCGCATCGAGTCGCGCGGCTTGCTGCTCGAGCCATGCAAGATCCGGCTCTCCGGCCGCCTCGAGCAGGGCACGATAGCCGCGGAGCTTGGGGTGCTGGTAGCCGAACATCGCGGTGTCGTCGATCACCACGATCCAGCTCAATGCCGGGAGTCGATCGGCGAACGGCAGGAGCTTGTCGAGGTATTCCTGATTTTCGGCGATGAACAGCGCGGCGCCGCCGTCGCGCATCTGGTACTCGACTTCAGATGCCGACGCGGTCGGGTAGATGCCGTAGACGATGGCGCCGAGCGCTTGCGCCGCGAGGTCGCTGATCACCCATTCCTCGCAGGCGTCGCCCATGATCGCCACCCGGTCGCCGCGGCGAAGTCCGAGCGCGGAAAAGGCGCGTGCCGCGCGCGCGACTAGCCCTGCATAATCGCGCCAGGTTCGTTCGCGGTAGAGGCCCAGGTGCTTGGACCGGAAGGCAATCGCTTCCGGTGCCGTGTGCGTTCGCTCGCACAGCAACAGCGGTGCGGATTTGCGACGCAGCGCTTCGCGATCGAGCAATTGCGTTGCGACCATGCGGCGCCCGCGAGCCGGCTTCCAATCGAACTGCTATAACCCAGGCGGGAGGCGAATTCTATAGCCTGATAGACGGATGGGCTCAGCGCCAAAGCTGGTTAATTGCGAGATCGGCGCCCAGGTGGAAGTCACCAGGTCATTCCACACTTGTCATGATAGCGATCTTGATGGTCCTTCAGCGCAAGGGCGATCGTCTTGAGACTATACGAGCCACCCTCGTCTTTCACGGCTTCCTGCAGATAGAAGTTCTGGATTGGGAAGTGGTTGTTGCCGTATTTGTACGGGCCGCGCACGGATTGATAGTTGGCTTTGCGTAGCGCGTCTCGAATGCCATCCTTGTTGGTGAGATCTCCCGCGACTGCGCCGACGCCGCTGTTGATGAGCATGGCCGCATCATAGGCCTGGGCTGCATAGAAGGACGGATTACGGCCGTATTTTTTCTTGAAATCGATGACGAATTTTTTGTTGGCCTCGTTCGGCAGGTCGATCACCCAATGCTGCGCTCCCGGTATGCCGAGCGCCGATTCGCCGAGCCGCGGCAACGACAGCGCATCGATGATGAAGGCGGTGTAGAGCGGGATCCGCTCCCGCAAACCGAATTGCGAATACTGGGTGAGAAACTGGATGCCGGCCGGACCCGGATAGAAAGAGAAGATCGCGTCGGGTTTGGCTGCGCGCGCCTTCGACAGTTCCGGCGAGAAGTCGAGCTGGTCCGGCCACCGCGTGTAATCCTCGCCGAGGACTTGACCGCGGAAGTTGGCCTTGAGGCCGGATATCACGTCCTTGCCGGCCGCATAATTGGGGGCGATCAGGTACGCTGTTTTGACGTTCTTTTGATTCATGTATTCGCCAATGGCTTGGGGCACTTGGTCGCCTTGCCAAGACGACGAAAAGAACCATGGCGAGCAGAGTTCGCCCGCGATTTGCGATGGTCCGGCATTCGCGCTGACGAGGAAAGTCTTCGAATCAATCGCCGACTTCAGCGACGCCAAAAGGATGTGCGACATCATGTATCCGGTCAGGAAATTGACGTTCTCGGATTCGATTAACCTGTCGGTCTTCTGCTTCCCGAGTTCCGGCTTCAAGCCGTCATCCTCGTAAATGACCTGCACCGGAAGCCCGCTCATCTTGCGCCCCAGGTGGTCGAGCGCGAGCTCGAACGCATCGCGCATGTCGTTGCCGACGGCGGCAGGCCCGCCGCTGAGGGTGGTCACAAAGCCGACCTTGACGTCCCTTTGTTGTGCGGTGGCGCAATGCACGGCCAGTGCGAGCATTGCCGATCCGAGAAGAACTCGCTTGAGCATTGAGATGTCCCTCCGCTCCGCTTGCGCTCGGTCAATTCCAAAGCCGTTTCGTTGCCAGATCGGCGCCGCGTCGCATGGCCTTGAACTTTTCCCACACCACCGTCGGATGAACTTCGGTCTTATAAAGCGCCTGCGAGGAGAAGCCGCAGTCGGCCCCCGCCATCACGTTCTCGCGTCCGACCAGTTCGGCGAAGCGGATCAGCCGTTCAGCGATTAATTCGGGATGCTCGACGATGTTGCTGGCATGCGTAACGACGCCGGGGCACAGCACTTTTCCTTCGGGTACCTTCACCCGCTCGAACAGGTGGTATTCGTGTTCGTGGCGCGCGTTCGCGGCCTCGAAGCTGAACGAGCCGGCGTTGATCTTGAGCACGTATTCGACGATCTCGGGCAGGTTGGATTCGTAAATACGCGGTCCCTCGTTGATGCCATAGCAGGTATGAAAGCGCACGCGCTCCGCCGCAACGCCGCTGAGTGCGGCATTGGTGGCTTCGACGTAAATCTCCGCCTTGCGCTTCTTCTGCTGGTGGTCGAGGCCCGGCTCCACGAAGATGTCCGGCAAGAATGGATCGTCCACCTGCACCAGAATGCCGGCGGCCACAATCGCGCGATATTCCTTGTTCAGCTCGGCCGCGAGCGCATGGAAATACTCTTCCTCGCTCTTGTAGTATTCATTGATGCCGACGCCTGAGGGCGCCGTGGCTGGTAGAAACACGTGATGGTCGGGCACCCCCGCGGCCTTGGCGGCAGCCTTCACGTTGGCGATGTCCATCTGTAGTTTGGTCTCGCCCCTGTATTTGACCGGAGCGGTGCAGACGACTGGCACAATCGGCAGAATGGCGCCGCCCATCATCGCCTCTTTGAAATACTGGGCGTAATATTCGGGAAAAGCCGAGACCTCCTGTTGGAACAAAATGAGCTTCTGCTTGGGCCTGGATTCGAACCCATCGAAGCGCTCGCGGATGTAAGTGAAAAAGCCCGGCTTGGAATACTCTCCGTCCGTTACGATTTCGATGCCGCACTCGACCTGCCTGCGCACGCAGTCCGCAACCTCTCGCGCCAGGACCGAATTGAGCTTGCTCTCGTCATACGGCTCGCCCGCGTATTTTGCTTTCATCAGATCGAGCAAGTTGTGCGGCCGGGGCAAGCTACCGATATGCGTGGTCTGGATGTGATCGGTGTTTTGCTGAATGGTCACCGCCGTTTCCTCCGAATTCGTTGTTGCCGCGCCATGCGGCGCTCACGGCCGCGCGCAGGATATTCCCCTCGGCTCGCGTGAAGCATCTCGCCCCCGCAATGCGATCGCTGCCTAGGCCGCCTTTTGCTTGTGCGCGCCGTCGAAGGCGGGCGCCACCTCCTCCATGAAGCGATTCATCTCGTCCCTCACCTGCTGGTGCGGCTTGAGACCGACGTTGAAATAGAGAATCACTTCCGAGAATCCCGCAGCCTCAACTTTCTTCAGCGTGTCGATGATCCGTTGCGGCGAGCCGAGCAGCACGGAATTCTCCGTGAGGTCCTCCGGTTTGACTGTCTGCAAGCGCGCGACCATGTCGACGAAATAGCGATAGCTCGGCGGCGCGGTTTTTGGATCGCCGGGCAGCGCGGGAATGACGCATTCGCGGTAATAGCGGATCTGGCGTGCGCGCTGCGCGTCCTCCTGCGCGCGGTTGTCGGCAAAGTGGGTGAAATAGCTGCACATCAGGCGCCGCGGCGAGTTGCCGTATTTGGCGCAACTCTCGTGATAGACGTCGGCGACCTGCTTCAAGCCGCCGAAGGTCATGGCGGCCGCGAAGGGAGCGACGATGACGCCGCAATCGAGCCGCGCCGCCAGTTCGATCGACGGCTTGGAGAAGGATCCGACATAGGTCGGGATCGGTTTTTGCACCGGCTTGGGCGTGATGCGCACGTCGTCGAAAGAATAGTGCTTGCCGTGGTGCGAGATGCGCTCGTCCGCTGCCCACAATTTACGTACGACTTCCAGGCCCTCGTCGAAGATGCCCTGGTTGTCTTCGAACGAGACGTGGAAGGGCAGGTACTCCCGCCGGTCGTAACCGCGCCCGGCCGCGAAATCGACCCGGCCGTTGCTGAGCAGATCGAGCGTGGCCCATTGCTCGGCGACGCGGATCGGATGATGCAGCGGTAACACGTTCACCGCCGGCGCGAGCCGGATGTGCTTCGTCCGCGCCGCGATGTAAGTAAGCACCATATCCGGGCAGGAGAGCACGCCCAGCGAGTTGAAATGATGCTCGCCGATCCACGCCGAGTGCATGCCGAGCTTGTCGGCATGAAGCGCTTCCTCGGCGATGTCGGCGACGAACTGGTTTGCCCCCCGCGTGTTGTTCTCGTAATGATTGTCGCTCAGGGTGAAGTAGCCGAAGTCCACAGCGCTCCTCCCATTTGGTTGCAGGCCGTACGGCCCTGATTTTATTGAGGCCCATTATAGATGCATTTGCAATTGTTGTAAATGCAACTTAACGAGGCGGTCCACGGCCCGCGTATCGGGCGGCGGCGCGTGCGGCGAGCGCCCTTTGACATCGCGCAAGGTGGCCCATAAAAGCATCGCGCGAAGAATCGGCAGGAATTTCAATCTCGTGTCCGACCGTCCCCTCGATTTCAGCGAATATCTTCCCTATCTCATCAACCGCGTCGGCTGGCTGCTGGTGATCGACTTCGGGCAGAATACGCTTGCCCGTCACCGATTGAGCATTGCGATGTGGCGCGTCCTCGCCGTTCTCGCCAACAACGGCGGGCAGCGTCAGGTCGACGTCGCCGCCAGAACCAGCATCGACGTTTCCACCTTGTCGCGCGTGGTCACCCGCCTGGTGAAGATGGCCCTCGTGAGCCGCACCCGCTCCGCCACCAACAACCGCGAGGTCGTCGTCCGCCTGACGCCGAAGGGAGCGGCGATTCTCGCGCGTGTGATCCCGCACGCGATCGCCTTGGAACGAAGAGCCATCGCCGGGGTGCCGGCGCAAGATCTGCGCGTCGTCAGGCGCAGTTTGCGGCGCATGTATCAGAACTTGGCGGCATCGGCCGGCGTCAGCGAACCGGTCGAGGTACCCTCCGCCCGCGCGAGCGCGGCTTCCGTCGCTTCTTCACCCCGTCGGCGACAAGGCGGGCGAACTCGCCGCTGATCCGCTCGATCGGCACCTCTTCGTGGCGGTACCAGTTCGCTGCCGCGTTGGCCATCCCGA
>Ga0307472_100000717_pt1 | contig 12053 bp, 8 predicted proteins | sample atmos_gasesAM5C__2_FD_204582 | JGI IMG/M metagenome (GOLD analysis project Ga0307472, IMG submission 204582) | Hardwood forest soil microbial communities from Morgan-Monroe State Forest, Indiana, United States - atmos_gasesAM5C_05 | ecosystem: Environmental > Terrestrial > Soil > Temperate... | reverse complement strand
AGAGTTCACATCGACGCTTAGGTTTGGCACCTCGATGTCGGCTCATCGCATCCTGGGGCTGTAGAAGGTCCCAAGGGTTAGGCTGTTCGCCTATTAAAGCGGTACGTGAGCTGGGTTCAGAACGTCGTGAGACAGTTCGGTCCCTATCTGGTGTGGGCGCAGGAAACTTGAGAGGAGTTGTCCCTAGTACGAGAGGACCGGGATGAACAGATCTCTTGTGATCGAGTTGTCACGCCCGTGGCATCGCTCGGTAGCGAAATCTGGAAGAGATAATCGCTGAAAGCATCTAAGCGAGAAGCTCGCCTCAAGATAAGGTTTCCCAAGGTGGCTGCGGCCATCTAAGAAGGCCAGTCGAAGACTACGACTTTGATAGGCGGGAGGTGGAAGCGCAGTAATGCGTGTAGCTGACCCGTACTAATCGGCCGTTCGGCTTGACCATAAATCTTACCCATAGCGTGCGCAATCGATGAGGATGCGGACATGGGTAGTCAAGCAAGCCTTTCCACATTGCATTATTCTCAGGTGGAATTTGCGGTTTGTTTCGCCAACTTCCTTCAGTTGTAAAGTTATCCAGGATTCGAAATGGGAGCTTGGTATTCGTGGCTTTTTCTAGCCGCTCACTTCCAACCTCCAATTTCAAAAATTTTCCTGGTGGTCTAACCGCAAGGGTCACACCCGTTCCCATCCCGAACACGGAAGTTAAGCCTTGCAGGGCCGATGATACTGCGCGGGTAACTGCGCGGGAACGTAGGTCGCCGCCAGGATTAAAATCGAAAAAAGGCTCCGAGCAATCGGAGCCTTTTTTATTTTTGGCAAATCTGTTTTCTGCTCGCGCGGCCGAAATTCTGCGATATCTTACCTGCCGGGACGAATATGCTGGTCGTGGGCATCGAACAACTCGAACCGATTTTTCTGCTGCTGCTCGTTTTCGTAGTCGCACTGGCGGCATTCGCCAAGCGCTTGGAAATTCCCTATCCGATTGTGTTGGTCGTCGGCGGACTGGTCCTGAGTTTCATCCCGCACGTTCCGAAATTCGAACTCTCGCCCGACCTCGTCTTTCTGGTGATTCTGCCTCCACTACTTTTTTCCGCGGCGTTCCTGACTTCATGGCGCGATTTCCGTTACAACCTGGTGAGCATTGCGATGCTGGCCCTGGGCCTGGTGGCATTCACGGTAGATGGCGTGGCAACCATGGCGCACTGGCTCATTCCCGGCTTCACTTGGGAACTGGGATTGGTGCTCGGCGCGGTTGTTTGTACTACCGACGCGATTGCCGCCACGGCCATCGCACGGCGCCTGGGATTGCCGCAGCGGCTAGTGGACATTCTCGAAGGGGAGAGCCTGGTGAACGACGCGAGCGGCCTGCTTGCGCTGCAAGTGACCACAGCGATTGTGATGACTGGGCACATGCCCACGTTTGGTGAGCGCTTTGCGCGGCTCGCCTACCTGATTGTCAGCAGCATCGTGATTGGCCTTGTGCTCGGCAAGCTTGTTCGCTTCGTCATGAAAAAGATCGACGATGCTCAGATCGAGATCACTATCAGCGTGATCGCGCCTTATTTCGCTTACCTCACGGCGGAAAGTTTACATTCCTCGGGAGTGCTGGCAACGGTAGTGTGCGGGCTGTTTCTGGGACATACCAGCAGCACATATCTTTCAATCGGCGCGCGGCTTCAGGGCGGGGCCGTGTGGGAGACGCTTACGTTTGTGCTGAATGGAGTGGTTTTCCTACTCATGGGCCTGCAATTGCCGTACATTTTGGCGGACATCCCGTCGATCAGCCTGGGCCGGTTGATACTGCACGGTGTTCTGCTCAGCGCCGTTGTCATCCTGCTGCGCATGCTGTGGATGTATCCCGGCGCGTGGATCGCAAACCGAATCCGGACTCATCTGTTCCACCAACGGGAAGCGCTGCCAAGTCCGCAAGCCGTCCTGGTGGCTGGATGGACTGGAATGCGGGGAGTGGTGGCGTTGGCGGCTGCGATCTCTCTGCCGGAGACGCTGAATGACGGCACTCCCTTCCCGCAGCGCGCAGTTATCATCTTCCTCACCTACTGCGTGATATTCGTTACGCTCGTGTTGCAAGGACTCACGCTGCCGCCGTTGATTCGCTGGCTGGGACTCGCGAACCCCGTGGGAAAAAATGAGGAGGAGCTCAAGGCGCGCCGCGCGATCATCGAGGCTGCACTTGCTTATCTCGAGCACTCTCGCGAAGATGACCGGCCGGAACTCGCGCCGGTGTATGACGATCTCATACGGCTTCAGTTGGGCAGACTTACGCTGCTGCAGAGCGATGCGACAGAAGGGCGCGACTATGGTGTGGACAATTTTCAGCGCTACACCGAAATTTCCAGAAATGTTCTGGCTCTGCAGCGCGCCGTGTTGTTGAAACTCCGGAATGAAGAAAAAATCAACGATCAAGTCCTGCGCCGCCTGGAAACTGAACTCGACCTCATTACAGCCCGCAACGCATCTTTGGAAGCTCAATGATTGCTCGCCTGCTGCGCCGAGGCCTTTCCCCGAACCTCAGGGAGATTCTCGGTTGATTTGAATGTTGGCCCCCTCGCCCAAACCGCAGCGTTTCCTCGCAACGATCTACAGGATTTGGATGCTGCGCTACGTGGATGTGCCGGAAGAAATGGGACGCGCGCTCAAAGCAGAGTATGTGCGCAGGGGCAGCGTGGCGCGCAAAGTGAAGGGCGAGCGCGGGAAATACATCCCGGTCGTCGCAATCGTGAATGGTCGCAGCACGCGTACGACGCTCGTTCCTGCCGGCGGCGGCCAATATCGTCTACAATTCAATGTGACACTGCGCCAGGCGGCGCGCGCCGATGTCGGCGAAGTGGTGGGCGTAACACTCAAGCTCGATCGCGAACCGCGCGAGCTTCCTGTCCCTCCCGATCTGCAAGCTGCCCTCCGGCGGCGCCGCATCCTGCAACGGGAATTTGATGGCCTGCCGCCGGGCCAGCGCCGCCAATTTCTCCTTTATCTCGGCGCTGCGAAGGGGGCCGAAACGCGAGGCAAGCGGCTGGCAAGACTCGCCGAGGTTCTCCTCGAGCGAGCGTTGTTGCGGCAGCCCAAGCCGGCAAAGAAACGGAAGCCGCGCAGATGACCGTTCGATTGCATCGTTCAAACGTCTTGCATTACGCTTCGCTCGCGCGGTCTGTCACGATTCTGGCTATCTTGCTCTCCGCTATCCCCCAGGCCACGAACGCACAAACTCGCCCCACGCAGAAGACTGAACTCGACAGGCTGGGGCTGACGTGTGCGCAGATTTTGGCCATGACTTCGACGGATTGGGTGACCCATTTCAACAACCAGATCGACGCGAAGCCCGGGAATGAGAAGAAGACGAGCCCTGTAGTAACCGTGCGCGGACTGTCCATGTACGGCCAATGCTACGACGCCCGCACAAACCGCCTCGCTGCAATGTTGGCGAAAAATGGAAAGGGGCCGTCTATGGGCGCGCGTAAAGACTTCCGCGTCTTCGAGCAGGCGCTCGAGGATTTCACAGTAAAAGCACTTGCAGCCACCGATCCTCCGGCGGACGATGTGAAAAAAGCCTACGCCGCGCTATACGAAAAACAATTCCGTTACTCATGCTACGAGAATTATGTTGAACATCTTTCTCACGGTGACTTTTTGTCGGCAACTGCCGAGGACGCTGGAGATATGGGAAAAGCAAAGAATCACTTCGGTGAACTGCTGGACGCGCTGTCGGAGGACAAGTTGCGTGAAGTCCACAAGGCTTTCGCAAGAATTCTTGACCAGGCCGCGTTCGGGAGGGATATGAGGCTCCAGGTCTATCTTTACGCGATCTTCTGTCTCGAGCCGCCTTCAGCCGCCCCTTTTTCTCCGCCGCCTTTTTGACCAATGAAGCGCGAGTGGCAGAAGACCACCGCGTCTGATAGTCTTTTCCGGCTTAATATCAGGTGACGGAATGAAAAATCGGGCCATCATGTTTGCAGCAATTGTGCTCAGCCTCGTGGCTGCGATTGCAGGAGCGCGGGCACAAACAAATGACGCAACGAAGCAACTCGCACGCGACATTTACATGCAGCTTGTTGAAATCAACACCACCGACTCCGTTGGCAGCACCACCGTGGCCGCCGAGGCCATGGCCAGGCGCCTGAGCGACGCCGGTTTTCCTGCAAGTGACATCTACGTGGGCGGACCGAACTCGCGGAAGGGAAATCTGGTAGCGCGTCTGCATGGCACTGGCGCGCACGAGCCGATATTGTTGATTGGGCATCTCGACGTGGTAGAAGCGCGCCGCGAAGACTGGTCCATGGATCCCTTCCAATTGATCGAGAAGGACGGCTACTTCTACGGCCGCGGATCAATGGACATGAAATCGGGCGACACATTTCTGCTGATGGCTATGATCCGCATGAAGCAGGAAGGCTACAAACCGGACCGCGACATCATCCTCGCGCTCACTGCGGATGAGGAAGGCGGCGCCTTCAATGGAGTGGACTGGCTGATTCAAAATCACCGCGACCTTGTTGACGCCGAGTACGTCCTTAATCCCGATGCCGGCTCGTTCCAATTGGTAAACGATAAGAAATCACTTGTCGCCATCCAAGCCAGCGAAAAGCTCTATCAAGATTTCGAACTCAAGGTGACGAATCCCGGCGGCCATAGCTCGCTGCCGGTGGCCGACAATGCCATCTACCATCTCGCTGAGGGACTCACGCGCCTCGAGCATTACAAATTCCCATTCGAGCTGAGCGAAGTGACGCGCGCGTATTTCGATCGGATGTCCGCTATTGCCGGCGGAGCGGTGGGCGCGGACATGAAAGCCATCTTGCGGAATCCGCCGGATGAAGCTGCCGTCGCGCGGCTTTCGAATATGCCGTTCTACAACGGCGTCACGCACACCACCTGCGTCGCAACGCGCCTGGAAGCAGGCCACGCCAACAACGCGCTTCCGCAAATGGCGCGCGCGAACGTGAATTGCCGCATCCTCCCGGGACATTCCTCCGAAGAAACGCGTGCGACGATCATGCAGGTGATCAGCGACCCACAGATTTCCGTCGAGGCGATTTTTACGGGTGTTGGCGGTGGAAAATCCAACCCGCCATCGCCGCTTCGCCCTGACGTGATGAGCACGCTCGAAAAAGTGAGCACCGCGATGTGGCCCGGCGTGACGGTGGTGCCGGTGATGGAAACGGGCGCGAGCGACGGCGCCATCTCACGTGCCGCCGGAATGCCGACCTACGGAATTTCTGGAATGTGGATGGACGTGAATGATGACCGATCGCACGGGCGCGATGAACGGTTGCTGGTCTGGTCGTTTTACGATGGCGTGGATTTTTACTATCGCTTCCTGAAAGCGCTCACGGCGCCGCAGCCCGCTGCGCACGCGGGGAACTGAACATGAGCTTGATGCGGCGGGCAATCCTGAAGGCTTCGGAGAGCCCGTGGCTGCGCGAGCGCGCACCGCGCTACGCTTTTTTTCGACGCACGACCAGGCGTTTCATGCCCGGCGAGACCGTAGAGGATGCGCTGGCCGCCGCGCGCGAGCTGGCGAAGAAAAGTATCGGGTCCGTGCTGACTCATCTTGGCGAAAATATCGCTGATCGGGCAGAAGCAGAAGGCGTTGCGCGACATTACGTGGATGTGCTCGACAAGATCCGCGCCGGCCACCTGCCTGCGGAAATCTCGGTAAAGCTCACGCAGTTGGGTCTCGATCTCGACCGTGAATTCTGTTTCGCAAATCTCGCACAACTGATCGAGCACTGCCCCTCAGAAAAAACATTGTGGATTGACATGGAGCAGAGTCCCTACGTTGACGCGACTCTCGAGCTCTATCGCCGCGCGCGCAAGGCTTACAAGAATGTCGGCGTGTGCGTGCAGGCGTATCTGTACCGCACGGAAAGGGATCTGGAGTCGCTCATACCCCTGGGCGCCGCCGTCCGGCTGGCGAAAGGGGCATACAACGAGCCGTCGGAGATCGCGTTTCCCAAGAAAACCGATGTGGATGAAAGTTTCTACCGGCTCGCGACCATGCTCCTGAATTCGGATGCGCGCCGCGCCGGCGTGCGCGCCGCTATCGCCACGCATGACGGCGAATTAATCCAACGCATCACCGGTTGGGCCGCGTCGCAGGGAATCGCGAAAAGCCAGATTGAATTTCAAATGCTCTACGGAATCCAGCGCGCAGAACAATTGCACCTAGCGCAAGAAGGCTACCGCGTCGCGGTCTTGATTTCCTACGGCACGTTCTGGTTTCCGTGGTTTATGCGCAGGCTTGCGGAGCGCCCCGCCAACGTCGTGTTCCTCGCGCGCAATTTCTTTTCCGGATAATCGTGCCGATGGAGCCCCTCGCGCGGAGCTAGCGGGTGCGTTCGTCCTTTTCGACTTTGCCGTCGCGCAGGCGGATCACGCGGTGGGCGTGCAGGGCGATGTCGGGTTCATGGGTGACAAGGATGATGGTGTTGCCCTGCTGATGCAGGCGCGCGAAGAGGGCCATAATTTCTTCGCCGGTCTGCGAGTCGAGATTCCCGGTGGGCTCGTCGGCGAGCAGGATCGAGGGAGTGTTCACCAACGCGCGGGCGATGGCCACCCGCTGGCGCTGGCCGCCGGAGAGTTCGTTGGGCTTGTGCATCATGCGGTCGGCGAGGTCCACCTGCGCAAGAGACTTCTTCGCGCGCTCGAGACGCTCTCCGGCGGGCGTGCCGTTGTAAATCATGGGCAGCTCGACATTGTGCAGCGCCGTCGCGCGCGGCAGCAGATTAAAGGTCTGAAAAACGAAGCCGATCTCTTTGTTGCGAATGTAGGCAAGCTCATCGTCGTTCAATTCGCTCACCAGACGCCCGGCCAGCCAGTAGCGCCCCTGCGAAGGCGAGTCGAGGCAGCCGATCAGATTCATCAGCGTGGATTTTCCAGAGCCGGAAGGGCCCATGATGGCGACGTATTCGCCGCGGTGAATCTCGATACTCACACCGCGCAGGGCGTGGAGATGTTCCGCGCCCATTTCGTATGTCTTCCAGAGATCCTCCGTCCGAATGTTGATGCCCGACGCAACGAGGTCTTCACGATAGGTCTGTGGCACGCCGATCTCTTCGACTGCCATGGGCATTCTGCTCCTGGAATTCACGCTCTTCCGCTATTGGCCGAGTGGCGCGTGTTTCCGCCCAGCATGCGGCCTGAACGGCGGCGCTATATTCTCATTCTGTTAGTTGGATGACGAGGGTTCTTCACGCTTTGGCGGAGAATTGTCCACCTTGACGCCTGCGCCCGGACGCAGCATGCGCAGCGCTTTGTAGTTGCCGGTGACGATTTCGTCGCCCTCGCGCAAGCCGCTGGTGATCTCAATATCGGTCACGCCCGCGATTCCGGTCTGCACGGGAACAAATTCTGCCTTCTTGTTACGGATGACGAAGACACCGGTGATCTCGTCTTTTTGACCAGTGCTCAACGCGGGCTTCGAAGCAGCCAGCGTCACGCTGCTCCCACCCTTGTCCTTCTGCGCCGCTTCTTCGAGCTCCTTGTGCGAGCGCACAGCCAGCGATTGAATCGGTATGGTCAACACTTCTTTCTTCTGTGCCGTCTCGATCTTGGCCGTTGAGGAAAGACCGGGGCGCAGCGAGTCCGGCGGATTGTCGATGGTGATGACGACCTTGAAGTCGCGCGCTTCCTGCGTATTCGCGGTGGTTTGCGTAGTTGCAGCCTGACCAGAGGATCGCAGGATGGCTAGTTCGCCGACTTCGGTGACGCGGCCCTTGTAGATTTTCCCGGGGATGGCGTCAATGGTGACGTCGGCGATCTGGCCGTGGCGGACATTGGTGATGTCGGTCTCATCCACCTTCACTTCGGCGGTCACCACGCTCATATCGGAAATTGTCAGTAGGAAGCTGCCGGTGGCATTCTGAATTCCGGGGACCACGTTTTCGCCCACCCGCACGGCGATGTAGCTGACGATCCCGTCAATCGGCGCGGTATAGGTGGTTTTCCGAAGTACGTCGGCGGTGTGTTTCAGGATGGCGCTGGCCTGTTCGTGATTAGACCGCGCCTGCTCGCGAGCTGCGCGCGTCTGCTCCACCTGCGCCTTGCTGGCATTCAGCGCGGCGACGGCGCTGTCGTAGGTCGCTTTGTTGGCGTCGAATTCCTGCTTAGAGATAAGCTGTTCCTGGAAGAGCTTCTGTGAACGCTCCCAATCGTATTTCGCCTTCTGCAAGTCGGCTTCGCGCTGGGCAAGTGTGGCGACGGCGGAATCGTAATTTGCCGCCGCGACGCGCGTTCCCGCTTCCATCGAACCAATGCTGGCTATTTGAGCTTGCACGTCCGCACCTGGTTGAATATTTTCGAGGTGCAGCAGGACGTCGCCCTTCTTGACGTGGTCGCCTTCCTTGACCACAATATCGGTGATCTTGCCGAACCCTTCGCCCAGGACGTTTGTGTAGGTCTTTGGTCGCACTTCGCCGGAGGCTGTAACGATGGAGGTCAAGTCCTGCTTGGTCACTTTGCCACTCTGGACCGTGACGATGTCCTTCGTCAGTTGATGATAGACGAATCCGCCCACACCCAGCAGGATGACGACTGCGCTGACGCCGAACGTGATTTTGTGCCACTTCTTCATGAAACCTAACACTTGCTCACCAGTCCGCGGGTGACAATCCTCCCCGTCATCAAGACAATACGACCCGACCGCGCAGAATGTTTCTCAGCTTAGACGCAGGGTTGCGGATAAGGACAGGGGAACCTGAACGCAGGTCGTGGTCCTTACTCCTAACTCCTTACTTCTTCCGCTCATAGCCGATTTCAGGAGCCATGAGCAATCGATTGCGAGGAACCATTCTAATTCGATTTCGCGAGGAAAGAAACAGCGCCGAACTGGTGCGCCTGAGGCACGGACTTACCCTCAGGTGGACCGAACCGGCAGGAGCAGCGCGTGATGTTCATCTGGACACGGTAAGGGCGGAGGCGCAAGGCAACCCCATGGGCTACAGCGGATTCCAACCGTGCAAGGGACAGCCAGGGGAAACTCTCGTTGACCTGTCCATTGGTACAGGTTAGAATTTCTCACCAAACAGGGGAATTGGTGCAGATATGGGCCAGTCGGCCAAGGTGTTTCTTTTCGGCATTTTAGCCGGAGGCTTGGCGCTATCGCCAAAGACCTTCGCGCAAGACTCCAAGCAGGATCAGACTGACCCGAAGGCTGCAAGGCAAGCCGTAAAGCAGAAATCCAGAAGCGACAACCAGCTGAAGAAGGAACTCGATTCGCAATATAAAAAGTGGCTGGATCAGGACGTGGTTTACATCATCTCGCCTGAAGAGCGGAGCGCATTCCTGCATCTCTCGACCAACGAAGAGCGCGAGCAATTTATCGAGCAATTCTGGCAGCGCCGTAATCCCGATCCCGAATCCCCCGAAAACATTTTCAAAGAGGAGCATTATCGCCGCATCGCTTATGCAAACGAGCGTTTCGCTTCCGGAATCCCCGGTTGGCGGACTGACCGCGGAAAGATCTACATCATGTGGGGCCCGGCGGACGAGATTGAGTCACATCCAAGCGGTGGGTCGTACGACCGCCCGGCAAGCGAAGGCGGCGGCCAAACTTCCACCTATCCATTCGAGCAGTGGCGCTACCGCTATCTCGAAGGAATCGGGAACGATGTAATCCTGGAGTTCGTGGACCCATCCATGACCGGCGAGTTTCACCTGACCATGGACCCGAGCGAGAAAGACGCGCTCTTGTACGTCCCTGGAGCGGGGCTGACGCAGATGGAGTCCATGGGTCTGGCGAGCAAGACGGCCCGGTTCAACAATACGGACGGCACGCATCTGGCACAACCTCTTGGCGGGCGCCTGGAAAAAGACAGCGAATTCTCGCGGCTGGAGCGTTACGCGAAGGTGCAACAGGCGCCGCCGGTGAAGTTCAAGGATCTGGAAGCCGTCGTCACTTCGCGACTGGTGCGCGATCAGGTGAAATTTGATTATCGCTTCGATTTTCTGCGCATCACTTCGGACACGGTGCTGGTGCCCATCACCGTTCAGATTCCCACGCGCCAGTTGATGTTCCAAGAAAAAAATGGCGTGGATTCTGCCACTCTGAATCTTTTTGCGCGAATCACCACGCTCAGTGGCCGCCCGGTTCAGACCTTTGAAGACACCGTCCACCGCGATCTTCCCGCTGAACTGCTGCAGCAATCGCTGGGCACTGCTTCGATCTACCAGAAGGCAGTGCCGCTCAGCCCCGGGCTGTACCGCTTGGACATCGTGGTGAAGGACGTGAATAACGGGAATGTAGGTGTGGTGAACACGCGGCTGGCTGTGCCGCGATTCGAAGACGACAAGCTGTCAAGCAGCACGCTGATACTGGCGGACCAGATTCAGCGCGTCTCTGCGAAAGATATCGGACTCGGCCAGTTTGTTCTCGGGGACATCAAGGTGCGGCCGAAAATGGATGGAGCATTCACCCCCAACGACAACATGGGCGTTTTTCTGCAGGTGTATAACCTGAAAGTGGATGAAAAGACGCACAAAGCCGACGCCAGCGTGCAATTCCGCGTCACCAGGGAAAAAGAAACTGAGCCGGTGCTAAAGTTTGATCTTCCGCCGAGCAAGCTACCTGAGCATGGCGAGGAGATGACGCTCGAGAATGTAGTCACACTCGGGTCGCTCTCGCCCGGGAAGTACAGCCTGGAAGTGGCAGTCACAGATAATCTGGCAAAAGAAACGATCACCAAGGCATCGAATTTCACGGTAAAGGCGGCATCGGGAACGGCTCCACAGGGGAGGTGAAGCGACGTGAGCTATCAATCTATTCGCGCTCTCGGCCTCGGATTGCTCCTGGGCATCTGCGCGCTTCCGCTAGCCGGCGCACCTAACTCCGGGAAACTGTCCGGAGTGGTGGTGGACGCTGCCGGGACGCCACAACTGGGAGCCACCGTCCTCATCTCGTCGGAGGATCTCTTCAACGCCTCTCCACTGGAACTTTTGACCAACGATCGCGGCCGTTTCGCGGCCGATGCCCTCCGGGCCGGCTCCTACTCGATCAAGGTGACGCTGGCGGGTTTTCTTCCTGCGATCGAACAACATATTCAAATCAGCGGCGACCGCACCACGCTGCTGGAAATTGTTATGGGGTCCCTCTTCTCGTCGCTCGAAAAGTTGCGCCGCGCACCTGACCAGAACATGCCCTCGGATGAATGGATCTGGGTATTGCGCAGCTCATCCGCCACGCGGCCCGTATTGCGCTGGCAGGATGGCGAGATTGTGATTGAGCCGGGCGGACCGCCCCAGATGGAAATCGCGCAAAGGCGCGGAAATCACGGGCGGTTTGACTTGATGACGGGCGCGGATCATCCCGGCTCGATTTCGAATCTTGCGGACTCTCCGGGCACGGCATTCGCCTATGATCTTGGTATCGGCTCTCACGGCCAGCTGCTGATGGCGGGTCAATTCAGCTACCAGGACGCGGCTCTCGCGGGCGGATTCGTCACCGAGTGGCTGCCCACCGGCGAAATCGGTTCAGGTTCGATAACCAGCATCGTTGTGCGTGAATCGCGTCTCGGCCCGGATGGTCCCACGTTCCGCGGGCTCCGGATGTCGCACGACAATCAATTCACAGTGGGCGATCGCGTCAGCATCCGCTATGGCAGCGATTATGTGATGGCAGGCTTCATGGGCACCACGATGGCGGTGCGCCCGCGTGGTGAAGTGGCGCTGCAAATGACTCGGAATTGGCTGGCTTCAGCCCTGATCGCAGCGAGCCCCTGGCAGAATGCGGATGGTTCCTCAAGCGCGCTGCAATCGGCCATGAACTCGCTCGACGCTTTTCCTACTCTGCTCATGCGCAATGGCCGCCCGGTTCTCGAGAACGGGATGCACGAAGAAATCGCGGTCGAGCGCGTGCTGAGCAAGAACACAAACATCACCGCGGCGGTGTTCCATGACCGCTCAACTCACACGGCGGTGTTCGGGCGCGGGGCCACATCCGGCTCCGACTACCTGCAGGATTATTTCTCCGACGTGTTTGCGTACGATGCAGGCAATTCAGCTTCGTTCGGAGCGCGCGCCGCCTATCAGCAGAAATTCAACGACAG
>Ga0307472_100000716_pt1 | contig 12059 bp, 5 predicted proteins | sample atmos_gasesAM5C__2_FD_204582 | JGI IMG/M metagenome (GOLD analysis project Ga0307472, IMG submission 204582) | Hardwood forest soil microbial communities from Morgan-Monroe State Forest, Indiana, United States - atmos_gasesAM5C_05 | ecosystem: Environmental > Terrestrial > Soil > Temperate... | reverse complement strand
GTTCGCCGCGTCATTCTCCGGGTCGGGGGCGCTGAACCTTACTGGTCAAGGCGAGCCCGAGCGACTGTCGGTGGCGGGAGTGACCGGCAATTACTTTCGCGCCCTGGGAGTGAAGCCGGAACTCGGCCGTACTTTTCAACTCGAGAACGAAAGCACCGGCCGCGATCAGGTGACGGTGTTGAGTTACGGCTTCTGGCAAAAACGTTTTGGTGGTGACCCGGGCATCGTGAATAAGACGATCACGCTCGACGGCAAGACCTTTGAAGTGCTGGGAGTGATGCCTCAAGATTTTAGTCTCTCTCAGGACACGGCGCTTTGGGTCCCGATGACCTTTGACGTGGCGCCGGAAATGAGGCAACGGAAGGCACATTTCCTGCGGCCGATTGGCCGGCTCAAACCCGGTGTCACACTCGCCCAGGCCCAGGCCGACACGGATGCCATCGCCCGTCGTTTGGAAGAACTTTATCCCGAGTCGAACCGCGGCTGGAATCTGCGGCTGGTGGGATTGCATGAACAGCTGGTCGGGAACACCAGGCCAACGCTTTTCATTCTGTTTGGCGCTGTTGGCTTTGTGCTGCTGATTGCCTGCGCCAACGTCGCCAACCTGTTGATGGTCCGCGCCGCTTCGCGTCAGAAAGAGATTGCGTTGCGCACGGCCTTGGGCGCCGGACGTTTGCGCATCGTGCGTCAGATGATCACTGAGAGTGTGCTGCTCTCATTAATTGGTGGAACGCTCGGGACACTCCTCGCGAATTGGGGAATCGATCTGCTGGTGGCAGTAAGTGCGGACAGCTTGCCGCCCACAGCCAGGGTAAAGATCGATGCCACCGTGCTCGGCTTTACGCTGGTGCTCTCACTCGTCACCGGAGTCTTGTTCGGTCTGGCGCCGGCGTTGCGCACGATGAAATTGAATCTGAGTGAGTCGCTGAAAGAGGGCGGCCGTACGGGTAGCGAAGGGGCGGGCCGCAATCTGACTCGCAGCGCTCTCGTAGTGTTGGAGAGCGCCGTGGCCGTTGTTCTCCTGGTCGGCGCCGGGTTACTGATTCGCAGTCTGATTCAGTTGCAAAATACCAAGCCCGGCTTTGATGCGAGTCACGTGCTGACGATGCGCGTCGACTTGCCGCGAAAGAAATATCAAGCCGAAGAAAAAACCGCCAACTTCTTTCAGGATTTGGAAACACGCATCGGCAGTCTGCCGGGAGTTGAAAGCGTCGGTTTGATCAGCGAGCTGCCGCTGGGTGGCCGCTCTAACGATATGCCTTACACGGTTGAAGGCCGGCCGCCGGTGAGCATCGATCAGGCCTTCGATCATGATTTCCGGCGCGTGAACTCGCAGTACTTCCGCTCGCTGCGCATCCCGCTGCAGCGGGGCCGCAACTTCACGGAGCAGGAAGTACGAGATGGAGCGAAGGTGTTGCTGGTCAGTGAGCTGTTGGTCCAACAGGTATTCCCCAATGAAGAACCGCTGGGTAAGCGGCTGGTGATGATGAGCGGAACGGCGTTCGAGATCATCGGCGTGGTCGGCGACATTCGTCATCGAGGGCTGGCAGCACAGCCTTCCGGAGCGATGTACATGCCCACCTACGAGACAGGGATGAACCTGGTGATACGCACGCAGGGTGAACCCACTGCGGTGGCCGGTGCGGTGCGTCAGGCAGTGCTGGGGATTGATCCGGATCAGCCGGTGGCCACGATTCGTACCATGGACCAGTGGCTGGAGAACTCGGTGGCTACGCCGCGTTATCGCACCACACTATTGGCGTTGTTTGCGCTGGTGGCGCTGGTCCTCGCTTCCACGGGGATCTATGGAGTGATGTCTTATTCAGTGACCCAACGAACACACGAGATTGGTGTGCGCATGGCGTTGGGAGCGCGGCCCTTCGATGTCCTTAAGCTGGTTGTCGGTCAGGGAATGCTGCTGGTGATCATTGGCGTCGCGATCGGATTGCTGGCCGCGTTTGCGTTGACGCGCGTCATGTCCGCTCTGTTGTTCGGTATCGGTGCCAAGGATCCTTTTACTTTTGTCACAGTAGGCGTGCTGCTGACGTTAGTGGCGCTCGTTGCCTGTTTCATTCCGGCGCGGCGCGCCACGATGGTCGATCCGCTGGTGGCTCTAAGGTACGAATAATGCAGACCATACTTCAAGATATCCGCTACGGCTTGCGCATGCTCTGGAAGACACCGGCCTTTTCGCTCGTTGCCATCTTGTCGCTGGCGCTCGGTATCGGCCTGAACACGGCAATCTTCAGTGTCGTCAACGTTGTGCTCATTCGTCCCGTGCCGGTCGTCAGGGAACAGAGTCGCGTTGTCTGGCTGCGCGCGCCGGTCTCTTACCCGGACTATGTTGACTACCGACGCGAAAGCCAAAGCTTCGAAGGTATGGCTGCCGCGACTGGCAGCAGCGAGTTCAGCCTGGACCGCAGCGGCGAACCGCAACTGCTCAAAGGTGAGTATGTAACCGAGAACTATTTTGACGTACTCGGTGTCGCTGCCATTAAGGGTCGCACCTTTGACAGATCAGAAGGGCAGCAGGCATCGCCGGTCGTGGTGCTGAGTGAGCATCTTTGGCGCACGGGCTTTGACTCGGACTCAAACATCGCCGGTCGTCAAATTTCTCTTAACGGACTCGGATTTACCGTGGTCGGCGTGGCGCCGAAGAATTTCATCGGCACCGAAGTCGGTCTCAACCGCGAGTTATGGGTGCCGTTGCTGATGCAGCCGGTGCTCAATCCACCAGAAGCAGCCAAGCAGGCTGACCCCATCACCAACCGTTTTCAGGAACGGGACAGTCACTGGCTGGCGGTGTTTGCGCGGCTGAAGTCTACCGTCTCGCGTGAACAGGCCGGGGTCGAAATGACAGCCGTCGCCCGCCACGTGGCTGAGGCGTACCGCGGCAAGGTGAGCGACGAAACGCTGCGGGGCGTGCAGTTGTTGCGCATGAACGGCGGGATGGATCCGCGCGATCGTGAAGAAGCCTTGCCGATTGCCGGAATCGTGATGGTTGTGGTCGCGCTCGTGCTGCTGATTGCTTGTGCAAATATTGCCAGCTTGCTGTTGGCTCGAGCCGCCAATCGCCGGCGTGAGACGGCCATCCGCCAGGCGCTCGGCGCCAGCCGTCCTCGTTTGATCCGCCAATGGCTGACTGAGAGCTTGTTGTTGGGCCTGGCGGGCGGCGTTTTGGGATTGCTGTTGGCGTTTTGGGCCAATCAACTTCTGACTTCCTATTTGCAGGCTACGCCGCTCGCCGCCCTCGAACTCGGACTGGATTGGACTGTCCTCATTTTTACCCTGGGTATCTCAGTCATTACGAGTCTTGTATTCGGACTTGCCCCGGCGGTGCAGGGTTCACGCCTGGATATCGTCAAGGCGCTAAAGAGCGAGGACGGCTCGCGTGCAGGCTTTCAGCGCTCGCGTCTGCGCTCGGTGTTCGTGACGGCGCAGGTGACGCTCTCAGTGGTCCTGCTGATCGGCGCAGTGCTGTTTATTCGCTCGTTGCAGAACGCGAACACGATTGACCCGGGCCTTCGCGTCGAACGCGCGCTCACTGTGCCAATCAACCTGGGGCTGCTGCGTTACAAGGAAAATGAGGGCGCGGCTTTCTATCGCCAGCTGCTCGCCCGCGTCGAAGCGCAGCCCGGCGTTGAACGGGCCAGTCTGGTGAGATTCGCACAACTCGGTTTTTCGTTTGCGCAGTTCCAGGTTTGGACCGAAGGCCGGAACGCCGAACAAGCGGAAGGGCTTAGTACCGGTTTCAATGTCGTTGGACCGAATTACTTCAAAACGATGGAGACACCGTTGGTGCGAGGTCGCGACTTTACCGACGCCGATCGCAAAGGCGCCCCCGGGGTTGTGGTCCTGAATGAGACGCTGGCCGGCAGGCTTTGGCCCGGCCAGGATGCCCTGGGCAAACGCGTCAGTGTGAATGGTCCCGAGGGGCCGTTTCTTGAAGTAGTCGGTGTGGCGCGCGACGGCAAGTATCGCTCACTCGGCGAGGCCCCACACTCATACATCTATCAGCCGCTGCTGCAGTCCTACGATCCGAAAATGACTCTGGTGGTGCGCACCACTGGGGAACCGCAAGCGCTGAGCGCCGCCGTGCGCGAACAGATACGCGCGCTGGATGCCAAGCTGCCGGTCGCCGATGTCAGCACGCTGCACGATCAAGTCGCTTTGTCGTTGTTTCCGGCGCGAGTGGCAGCCTGGACGCTTGGCTCATTTGGATTGCTGGCGCTGTTCCTTGCGGCTATCGGGATTTATGGAGTCGTGTCGTACTCGGTCGCGCAACGCACGCGCGAGATTGGCGTGCGCATGGCTCTCGGAGCCAGTCGCAAAGATGTGTTGGGTCTGGTTTTGGGGCAAGGGCTGATGGTGATCGCCGTGGGAGTCGGGATCGGATTGTTAATCGCATTCGGTGCGACGCGCGTGCTAGCCGGATTCCTTTACGGAGTGGGAGCCACCGATGCCGCAACGTTTGTAGGCGTGCCGCTGGTTCTGGTGCTGGTGGCGCTGGCTGCTTCTTACCTGCCGGCGCGACGCGCTACGAAAGTCGATCCGCTGGTGGCGTTACGGTACGAATAAGACAGTCATGAACCACTCATCATCGATAGGTGCTTAGTGAAAGGTTGACGATGCAAACACTTCTGCAAGACTTGCGTTACGGTGCTCGCATGCTGGCTAAGAAGCCGGCCTTTACGCTCGTAGCGGTGCTGACTCTGGCGCTGGGAATCGGCGCCAATACGGCGATCTTCAGCGTGGTCAACGCTGTGCTCCTGCGCGCTCTGCCGTATCACGACGCCGATCGGATAGTCCTTATTAATACTGTCGATCCGAGCGGTGGCCGCGATGGTCTTTCGGTCCCTGAACTCCAGGACTATCAAACGCAAATGAAGTCGCTCGAAGATCTCGCGGGCTTGACTTCGCAAAGTGTGAATCTGACGGGAGACGACCGCCCTGACCGTGTCCGCGGCGCGTTCGTTTCAGCAAACTACTTCAAGGTATTCAATCTCACTCCCATCCTCGGCCGCACGTTTGTCGACGGCGAAGATCGGCAAGCGTCTGAGCGCCTGGTGGTGATTAACGAAAAGATGTGGCGCGAACGCCTGAAGAGCGACCCCAATCTGGGAACGAAGAGTGTCACCCTCAACGGCGAGCCTTACACGGTGATCGGGGTAATCCCCTCGAGCTTCAAACAGCCGTTTGACGAGGACGTCGAAGTCTGGATGACGATGCCGCACTATCCCGGTTACAGCGCTAATCGAGATGCGCGGGGCTTCTTCACTATGGGACACCTGAAAGCCGGCGTCACCCTGGCCCAGGCCCAGGCTGAGTTGGTAACCGTGGCCGGCCAGTTGGCGCAGGCCTATCCAAAAGAATCTTCCGGCCGCAGTGCGCGCATCCACGATTTTCGCGAGGCAATGGTCAGCGGCATTCGGCCGATGCTGTGGCTGTTGTTCGCAGCCGTCGGTGTGATCCTGCTGATCGCCTGCGCCAACCTCGCGAATCTCCTGTTAGCACGCGGCCTGACCCGCCAAAGAGAGATCGCCGTGCGCGCGGCGATGGGAGCCAGCCGCTTGCGCCTGGTTCGGCAACTCCTTACCGAGACAACTCTGATCAGCCTGATTGGCGGAGCCGGTGGTTTACTGGTCGGGCACTGGGGACTCTACGGGTTGCTCAAGCTGCCGCAGAACTTCATCGACGCCAGCGAGACCACGCTCGATTTGCGCGTAATGCTTTTTGCTCTGGGCGCGTCCCTGGTCACGGGCTGGTTATTCGGACTGGTGCCGGCCTTCCAGTTGGCGCGGCCCGAACTGCAATCGTTCCTGAAGGAGGGCGCGCGGGGCAGCGGCGAAGGGGCGCGATGGAATCGCATGCGCAGCGGTTTTGTGGTGGCCCAGGTAGCCTTGTCGTTACTCCTGCTGGTCGGCGCCGGGTTATTGATCCGCAGTTTCGACAAGCTGCTGCGCGTTGATCTTGGATTCAAGCCCGAACGGCTGCTCACCCTCGAATATCGCCTGCCGCGTACCAGGTACAAACAGCCCGAAGCTCAATGGAATTTTCATCGACAGGTAGTTGAGCGCCTTTCTGGAGTGACGGGGGTTGAACAGGTGTCGCTCGTGCGTGGTCTGCCCTTCAGTGGCAACGGCGGCAGCGCGGCGATCGTGTTGCCCGACCGCGAGCTCCCGCAAACGGGCCACGAACCCCAGGTGATGTTCAATACGGCCATGCCGAATTACTTCGAGACGATTGGCATTCCGCTCATCAAGGGCCGCGTCTTTGGCGAGCAAGACCAGGCAAAGACTCCGGCGGTCTTCATCATTAATCAAACGATGGCCCGCCGCTTCTGGCCCAATGAGGATCCGCTGGGCAAGCAGATCAAGATGGCCCAGGACGGCTCGACCGGCTCGGTGATTGGTGTAGTGGGCGACGCGAAACACTATTTCATGGATGACGAAGCTACTTCACAGATGTACGCGGCCTACAGCCAGCAACCGGGCCTGTTTGCCACGGTAGTTATTCGGACATCGGTCGAGCCTTTGAGCCTGACTGAGCCAGTGCGCCAGGCGATCTGGAAAGTCGATGCAGATCAGCCGATGTGGAAGATTCGCACCGTGGAATTCCTGGTGGGCCGCAGCGTCGCTGATCGAAAGTTCCTGATGGCGCTGATGGGAATCTTTGCGGCGCTGGCGCTGATTCTGACAATGATTGGCTTGTACGGAGTGATTAGTTACCTGGTCAATCAACGCAATCAGGAGATCGGAATCCGCATGGCTCTGGGGGCGCAGGCACGCGACATTCTGGCCATGGTCTTGAAGCAGGGAATGACACTGGTGCTGACCGGCGTCGTCCTGGGGCTCGTAGCTGCCTGGCTGCTGACGAGATTAATGGCGCACATGCTGTACCAGGTAAGCGCCACCGATCCGGCGACGTTTGGCGGCATCGCTTCGTTGCTGATCGTGGTGGCGTTGCTGGCCTGTTACCTGCCGGCACGCCGCGCGACGAAGGTCGATCCGTTGGTAGCACTGCGTGATGAGTAAGTTGGATGAGTGGTGAAGGGATCAAAGATCAAAGACCTAAGACCAAAGACCTAAGACCAAGATCCCAGCACTTCTTTAGAAAACTATGGACGGCTTGATTAAAGACATTCGCTATGGATTCAGGAGCCTGTTGAAGCGGCGCAGTCTGTCGGTGCTGGCCATCGTCACGCTGGCGCTCGGGATTGGCGCCAACACGGCGATGTTCAGCGTGATCAATGCCGTGTTGCTGCGCCCTTTGCCCTATCCCGATCCTGACCGCCTGGTGTCGCTGACTGAGTCCGGCGATGAGGTCCAGAATCGCTGGGTTTCGTTTCCGAATTTCGTCGACTGGCGCGCACGCAATCATGTCTTTGCGGCGATGTCCACGTTCCGCACTTTCTCGATCACTCTGACCGGCGTGGATCAGCCGTTGAACCTCGACGCGCGCATGGTCACCGCTGACTACTTCAAGGTAATGGGTGTGTCGCCGTTCAGGGGCCGATCGTTCATCGAAACCGATGATCAACCCGGCGGCTCCCCGGTGACGATCATCAGTTATGCCTTCTGGCAAAAACAGTTTGCCGGCGACCCAGGCATTGTGGGCAAAGCCATCACTCTCGACGATCGCCCCTACCAGGTGATCGGCGTGATGCCTCGTGGTTTTCAAGAGCAGGGAACGAGACCGCTCTGGTTGCTGGCCGGCCCACAGAACTGGAAGGGGCGAGATGTGCGCATCGCCGGCAGTGTGGTCGCGCGCCTCAAGCCCGGGGTGACGATGGCCCAGGCCCGCGCCGAGATGAATGCGATCTCGCAGCAACTGAGGCGCGAGCACCCTGTGGCTAACGCCGGGGCGAATCGCGTCGATGTGGTTTCGTTACAGCAACGAATCACCGGCGACATGGGGTCATCCCTCATGATTCTTTTCGGCGCGGTGGGTATGGTTTTACTGATTGCCTGCGCCAACGTCGCGAACCTGCTGCTGGCGCGTGCCGCTTCTCGCCGTCGCGAATTTGCGTTGCGTGCCGCCCTGGGCGCTACCCGGCTGCGCATCATCCGGCAACTGTTGCTTGAGAGTCTGCTGCTGGGATTGGCCGGCGGCCTGCTCGGTTTGTTGTTGGCGTGGTGGAGCACGGCGTTGCTGGCAAAGGTGGCGCAGGAATCGATTCCGCGCATTGATGGTCTGCAACTCAACTATCGCGTGCTGTTGTTTAACCTGCTGGTCTCAGTACTGAGCGGGATCATCTTCGGTCTCGCTCCCGCTTTGCGTTTCTCAAAAGCCGAACTGCAAGAGACGCTGAAAGACGGCGCTGCATCCAGTGGCGAACGCCATGGCAAGCGTCTGCGTGGTGTTCTGGTCGTTGCCGAAGTCGCCCTGTCGGTGGCTTTGCTGGTTGGGGCCGGTCTGCTGATCAAGAGCATCATCAAGCTAACCACCTCCGATCCCGGCTTTGACTCGAACCAGGTTCTGACGATGGATTTGAAGGTGTCGGGCAACCGTTACCGAGGGGAGGGTGAACTCGCCCGCTTGCAACACCAGATTCTCGACCGGGTACAAGCGCAACCGGGAGTGGAGAGCGCCACGCTTTCGATCGCGCTGCCGGGTTTTGAAAGTTGGACCACCGATATCTCCACCGAAAGTCACGTCAAGCCCAGGAAGGGCGAATTGATCAATGTCGACTGGGTCATCGCCAGCGCCGATTACTTCAAGACAATGCGCATACCGATCCTCAAAGGCCGGACCTTTACCCGGGACGAAGATGCGGAAGGGAAGCCGGTGGTGCTCGTCGATGAGAATCTGGCGAAACGTTTCTGGCCCAATGAAGAAGCCGTGGGCAAGCACATCGGTTACGACAGTCCCACTCGGCACGAAGTCATCGGTGTCGTGAAGGAAGTCAAAGCTTACGGCTCAGAGGCTAAACCGCTGATCAAGATCTACACGCCGTTGGGACGCGGGAATCCGCAAAACGCAGTGCTTTCGGTGCGCACTGCCACCGCTGATCCGCAAGCGCTGACCACTGCAATCACGCGCGAGATTCACGCGCTTGATAAAGACCTCCCGGTTACAGGCGTCACTCCGCTTAATGAAATTCTGGCGCGCGAAGCCTCTCCCAAACGCTTTAACACGGGGCTGCTTGCGATTTTTGCCGCGCTGGCGTTGCTGCTGGCGGCGACCGGAGTCTACGGCGTCACCGCGTACACAGTCGCGCAGCGCACACACGAAGTGGGGATTCGCATGGCGCTCGGGGCGCAGCCGCGCGATGTGCTGCGTCTGTTCCTTAGCGAAGGAATGAGGTTGGTGTTGGTCGGAGTTGCGATCGGCATCGGCTGTGCTTTTGCTTTGACTCGCTTGCTGGCCAGCTTGTTGTTTGGTGTGTCGGCGACCGACAAAACGACTTTTGCGATCGTCGCGATCGGACTGCCACTGGTTGCCCTGCTGGCGTGTTATTTGCCGGCTCGACGCGCGACCAGAGTCGATCCGCTGGTGGCGCTTAGGTACGAATGATCGAGGGCACTGCCTTTTCGTGTGTTTTTGCTTCGTGTGATTTCGTGGATCGTGCCCTTGTCGCAGCGTTAAGCCACGATCCACGAAGTCACTCGAAAAAAGAGAAAGCAGAAAACGCACGAATACAAGTCGCGAAGGTTAAGCATTCAGTGAAGTTCTCGGATGCAACGAAGGGAACAGAAACTATGAAGAACATTTCAGCACAGACTCTGTCACGCCGTCTCCTGCGGACGCTCGGCGTAGCCGCAATCGTCATGAGCGCGATGGCGCACGGACTCGTTGGTTTCACCACGCAGGCCGCTGTGCGTTTGCCCGAGGAAGCAATCTCTGTTGAGCCCTGGATGATTCCATCTGTGAGCATTCCGCCGTTGGTTGATCCGGTCCCGGCGCGTGATTTGATACCGCCTGAGGCTTCGAAACGTTGGAATGCAGATCCACAAAAGACATTGCCCGAACGGCCGCGACGATCGAACAAGAGCCGGAGGGATAAGCGCGCGCTGACAGAGTTGTTGGGGTTGGTAGGTTCACGCGATGAGCCGGCCTTCATGCGGTCCTTCGAGAGTTTTCAAAGTTGTCGAGAGTACGTGGCGATTAACTGTTGAGTCGATTGCTCGAAAAAAGAAGGAATCATGTCGAACACATCCAGATGGCTCATTCGATTGTTGACGGCGGCTGTGCCGCTCGGCAGTGCGGTAAGGCTCGCCTTACCAGGTTGGATTGAAAAAGTGTTTCGCGGCTACGCCGCCCAGGTTCTTTAAGCTGCGAAACTGCGGCATAGCCGCTTGCTACAGATTAGTGGTTCACGGTGAGGCGGAGCCCGGCGGAGCCTTACCGCACTGCGGAGCCGCACAGCCGCAAGAAGGCCGAGACCGACCGTCGGAACGGTATGACTAAAGTTAGATAGAAGAGAGCACACGAGGGCTTGAGATGTTTCAGGACATTCGTTTCGGAATGCGCATGTTGGCAAAGAATCCGGCCTTTACGACGGTCGCGGTGCTTTCGCTGGCCCTGGGCATCGGCGCTAACACCGGCATTTTTCAGCTGCTCAACGTAGTTCGGCTGAAGGTCCTGCCGGTGCGCGCCCCGCAGGAGTTGGCGGCCGTACGCCCAACGGACATGAGCGGTACGCGCGGTAATAAGAGTGAGGAGTACCCCGCGGTCACCAATCCCCTCTGGGAGCAGCTAAGAGATCGCCAACAGTCCTTTTCCGGCATCTTCGCCTGGAGCACGCAGCCCCTAAATCTCGCTCAAGGTGGCGAGATCCGTAACGCCGACTCACTGTGGGTCAGCGGCGACTTCTTCAACGTGCTTGGTGTCCAGGCGACCCTTGGCCGAGTGTTGACTCCTGCCGATGACGTGCGCGGTTGCGCAGCCCCAGGCGTCGTCATTAGTCACGGCTTCTGGCAGCGCGAATACGGCGGAGAAGCAAACGTGATTGGTCGCAAACTGACGTTGGCCGCTCATCAGTTTGAAATCATCGGCGTCACGCCCCAGCGTTTCTTTGGCCTCGAAGTCGGAAGCAATTTCGACGTCGCCTTGCCGCTTTGCGCTGATGCCGTGCTCAGTGGCAAGAACTCTCGTTTGGATTCGGGAACGAATTGGTGGTTGATGGTGACGGGTCGACTCAAACCGGGAGTCTCAACCAGCCAGGCAACGGCCCAGCTACAGACTCTTTCACCCGCGCTGTTTCAACAAACGCTGCCGGCAAACTACCCTCAAGTAAGTGTGCCGAAGTACCTGGATATGAAGTTGGAAGCCGTTCCGGCTGGCAGCGGCTACTCCATCCTGCGCGAGAATTATGAGCGCCCGCTCTGGTTGCTGTTGTCGATCGCCACCCTCGTATTGCTGATCGCTTGTGCGAACCTCGCCAACCTGCTGCTCGCCCGCGCCAGCACGCGTGAGCGAGAGTTAGCCGTGAGACTGGCTGTGGGCGCTTCACGTTCGCGGCTCATCCGCCAACTGTTGGTTGAGAGTTTGTTGCTGGCAATCGTGGGCGCGGCTCTGGGCGCCTTATTGGCCCAGGGTCTAAGCAGATTTCTGGTCTCGTTTCTCAGCACCACCGGCAATCCAGTCTTTCTGGATCTGGCGCCCGACTGGAGTGTGCTCGCCTTTACCAGCGGCGTTGCCGCGCTCACCTGCCTGTTGTTCGGCCTTACTCCGGCGCTGCGCGCCACACGAGTCGAGCCTGGAGCCAGCATGAATGCGACTGGCCGCGGGCTGACGGCGAGCCGCGAACGCTTCAGCCTGCGACGCGGTCTGGTGGTTGTGCAGGTTGCGCTTTCTCTCGTGCTGGTAGCGGGTGCGGTACTTTTTTCTCGCAGTCTGAACAAGCTGCAGACGGTCGACACCGGATTCGAGCAGGAGGGCCTCCTGATCACGAGAGCGAATTTTTCGCGGCTCAATGTTCCCTTCGATCGGCGGCAGGCGTTCAAACAAGATGTTCTGGAACGCCTGAAGGCGATTCCCGGAGTAGCAGCGGCGGCGGAAGCCAGGGTCGTGCCGCTGAGCGGCGGCAGTTGGGGCAACGTAGTCTGGCCGGTAGG
>Ga0307472_100000715_pt1 | contig 12078 bp, 9 predicted proteins | sample atmos_gasesAM5C__2_FD_204582 | JGI IMG/M metagenome (GOLD analysis project Ga0307472, IMG submission 204582) | Hardwood forest soil microbial communities from Morgan-Monroe State Forest, Indiana, United States - atmos_gasesAM5C_05 | ecosystem: Environmental > Terrestrial > Soil > Temperate... | reverse complement strand
CAAGTAGGAACTTTAAAAAAAATGCCACGCGACGCCAAGCTGGACCTCACCGGAACGGGCTACTGCGCCTCGTTCAACCTTCGCAGAACCGCTCGTGCGGTGACTCGTGCCTACGACGCGGCCCTGCAGGAAACCGGCATGCGTTCCACGCAGTTCACCATCCTCGTGGGCATCGCCAAGAACCAGCCTGTTTCCATCGGGGCCCTTGCTGACGTGCTCATCATGGACCCTACGACGCTGACGCGTAGTCTGGGGTTGCTTCGGAAGGAAGGCCTCATCACGGTTTCGAACCGGTCCGCCATGCGGCAGCGTTTCTTGGCGCTTACTCACAAAGGAGAGAGCGCCCTAGCTCGAAGTTTGCCCGCGTGGCGCAAAGCGCAGGAACGCTTGGTCTCCACCGTAGGCGCCGAGCAATGGAAGAACCTGCGCAACAAATTGGAAGAACTTGCCCACACGGTCATCGCGATGGATGAACCTTCCAAAAACACCTCCTCCGGGAAATCCGCAGACTCCTGAACCTTCAACTTGGCGTTATTGCGATCTGAGCCGCTACCCAAGCGCGGCTGGTTTCCCGCAGTGGCAGATCCACGCTAGAATAAAAGAGAATGCTCACCCAAATTGCAGGCTTTGACGCGGCGGCTACCCGCCATCCGCGCCGCAAGACGTACGGCGTGAAGGTCGGACACGTCCAGGTGGGCGGCAATGCCCCCATCGTCGTCCAGTCCATGACCAACACGGACACCGCCGACATCGAGTCCACTTTCAAGCAAACCGTGGAGCTGGCCGAGGCAGGCTCCGAAATCGTGCGCTGGACCGTGAACGTCCCTGAAGCCGCCGCCGCCGTGCCAGAAATCAAGAAGCGTATGCTCGATGTGGGTTGCAGCGCCCCCATCATCGGCGATTTCCATTACAACGGCCATGTCCTGCTCACGAAATACCCGGAATGCGCCAGGCAGCTCGACAAATACCGCATCAATCCGGGCAACGTCGGCGCCGGCCAACGCCGCGACGAGCAATTCTCCACCATCTGTAAGGTCGCCGTGGACAATGGCAAGCCCGTGCGCATCGGCGTGAATGGCGGCTCGCTCAATCAAGAGCTCGTCATGCGCAAGATGCAGGAAAACACGGACAAAAATCTCGGCAAAGAGTCCGAAGAAATCATCAACGAGTGCATGGTCATATCCGCGTTGGAATCCACCGAACTCGCGCTCGAGTCCGGCCTGCGCCACGCCCAAATCATCATTTCCTGCAAAACTTCCCGCCCGCGCGACCTCATCACCGTGTATCGTGATCTCTCCGCCAAAACCGAACAGCCGCTGCACCTTGGCCTCACCGAAGCAGGCATGGGCATGAAGGGCCAAATCTGGTCCGCCGCATCTCTCGGCGTGCTGCTCTACGAAGGTATTGGCGACACGATTCGGATTTCACTAACACCGCGTCCCGGTGGCGACCGGCGCGAAGAAGTCTACGCCGCCTGCGAACTGCTTCAGGCTCTCGGCCTGCGTTCCTTCGCGCCCAGCGTAACCGCCTGCCCCGGCTGCGGCCGCACTACCAGCACCACATTTCAGGAATTGGCCGAAGCGATTCAAGGCTACATTCGCAACAGCATGCCCATCTGGAAAACGCAATACGAAGGCGTCGAAACCATGACCCTTGCTGTAATGGGCTGCATCGTCAACGGCCCCGGCGAGTCCAAAGCCGCCAACATCGGCATCAGCCTGCCCGGCACCGGCGAAGCGCCGCGCTGCCCCGTCTACATCGACGGCAAGAAGGACGTCACCCTCGAAGGCACTTACGACGAACTCGCCGCCGCCTTCCAATCCCTCGTCGACAACTACATCGCCAAGAAATATCCCCGCAAGGCTCAGGCAGCTCTCTCTAGATAAACCAGATGAGGAAGATCGGTCTTGTCTTTGTCGTGGCATTCCTGATGGGAGCAGTCTACTTCTCGATCTTCGGGTTCAGGACGGCAAGCGTGGAATCACTCCGGCAGCTCACGAGTCGAAATGTTCAGATAGGCGCTACGCCAGAGGAGGTCATTCGGTTTCTCGCCTCCAGGAATCTGGAACCCTCTCCATTGTTCAGGCCTGAAGCTATGTCGATGAACGGACGCGACTACAGTGGGCAGAACATCGTGCTTGGGGTAAAACGATACAGCGCGAGGGCCCTGCTGTGGAATGAAGCTATCTATCTGGTTTTTTTCTTCGACGAATACCACAGCCTCGTAAGATACGATGTTTTCCCGATTTACGACGACTCTCTTTAACCTAGCCACTGCGGGTTCTGGTACGTTCCGTCGAAGTCGTGCGTCGTCTTGTACCGTTCAAACTCGCCATTCTGCGCGGCTTTTGCCGTCCGCGCCAGAAGCGCCGCGGACTCCGTGGCCGTGAATGGCTTGAATGAACGCGCCGCCTCCAAAGCTTGCTGCAGATTTTCCACGGATTCGCAACCTGTAATCACCACGCTCGTAGGCAGATTCATCGCATAGTGCAGGAGTTCCACCGGCGTCAGCGCTTTGCTGCGCAGCAACAGCCCCGCGCCCATGGGCTTCATGCCCAGCACACCGATTTCATTCTTCACCAGCACCGGCAGCACCTTCTTTCCGAAACTTTCGAAATGCGCGTCCATGGCATTGAGCGGCATCTGCGCCGCGTCGAAATGAAACTTGTGCGCAGCCGCGGTCTCGAGCATCTTCAAATGAATGTCCGGACTCTTGTGCCCGGTAAATCCGATGTAACGCACCTTCCCCGCCTTTTGCGCGTCCTGGACGGCTTGCATCCCTCCCTCGGGCCCGAAAATCCGTTCCGGATCCGTCGGCCGAATCACCTCATGGAATTGCAGCAAATCAATGTGATCGGTCTGCAGGCGGCGGAGAGATTCCTCCAACTGCGCTGTAGCGGCTTTCCGCGTCTGGCCGTCAATCTTGGTCATCAGAAAGGCCTTCTTGCGGTAGCCCTCCGCCAGCGCTTTTCCCATGCGGGTTTCGCTTGCGCCACCGTTGTAGTCCCAGCAGTTATCGAGGAAATTGATGCCACTGTCCAGAGCGCTGCGGATGATGCGGATGCTCTCCTGCTCGCTCGGCATGCCAAGGTGATAGCCGCCAAGGCCTACCAGCGAAACGCGCTCTCCCGTACGGCCTAAGCGTCGATAAGGAATCCCATTTTCTTCGCCTGCGGCCCACGTTTCAGGACCAGCAAGGCCCGCGATAAGCGACGTGCCTACGACCCCCTCCAGGAACTCTCGGCGTGTAAGATTGTCGGCAACGGGTTTCCTGGAGGCTTGTTTCTGGTTACTCATAGAAGTGCGTCCTTGTGCAAGCTTACGAGAAGAAATCAAGCCTAAAACGGTGTCCCGAAAACCGCAAGACGAAGCTTGCTGTGGTCGCATCTGCCTGTCTGCCGCAAGTCCGGACCGGGCTCTCGCCCAAGGCTGTGCTAAAATTTTGCCGTTGCTGCAAGCTCTAAGAGAAAAGGAAATTGTTGTGAAAATCAGCCGGGAAGATGTGCTGCGTGTAGCGGAGCTGGCCTACCTGGACCTGTCCGAGGCCGAACTCGAAATCTACCGCGCGCAAATTGACGAAATTCTCGAATACATCGGCAAGCTCAACGAGCTGGACACCACCAAAGTCGAGCCGATGGCTCAGGTGTTGGCGGAGCAACAATCCGCAGACGCCACTCTGCGCGAAGATTTGACCGTGCCCTGCGCCGTAGCGGAAGACGTTCTGGCGCACGCGCCCGACCCCGAGCCGCCCTATTTTCGTGTGCCCAAGGTCATCGAGCGTTAGGCTTGTAGTTGTAGAGGCCGGGCTTCAGCCCGGCGTTTCAAAACGACAGAGATTGCATTGTTACAGAACTAGTCGAGGTACTCGGCAACACTGTTTGCGTCGTGTCATCCAGAGCGCAGCGAAGGATCTCAACCGATCCGCGAATGAAAAACGTACAAACGAGTTAGAGAATGCCCACCACCTGGACCATCGACAACGTCAAAGAGGCCCTCGCAGCGAAGAAAATCTCCGCCCGCGAACTCCTCGCCGACTTCTACAAACGCATCGAAGCGAAGAACCCCGACCTGAACGCCTACCTCGCGCTCACTCCGGAACGCGCCCGCCGCCAAGCCGACCGCATCGACTCTCTCATCGCCGCAAACAATCCGCTCCCCCCTCTCGCTGGCGTTCCAGTCGCCATCAAGGACGTCATCAGCACTCGCGGCACAAAAACCACCTGCGGCTCGAAAATTCTCGAGAATTACGTTCCTCCTTACGACGCCACCGCCGTCGAACGCCTCGAAGCCGCCGGTGCCGTCATTCTCGGCAAAACCAATTGCGACGAATTCGCGATGGGCAGCTCGAACGAAAACTCCGCCTACGGCCCGGTCAAGAATCCCGTCGCGCCGGATCGCGTCCCCGGAGGCTCCAGCGGTGGCTCTGCCGCCGTGGTCGCCGCAGGTCTCGCCGTGGCCTCTCTCGGAACCGACACCGGCGGCTCCATCCGCCAGCCCGGCTCTTTCTGCGGCATCCCCGCCATGATGGGCAGCTACGGGCGCGTTTCGCGCTATGGCCTGATCGCCTTCGCCTCTTCTCTCGACCGCCTCGGCCCCTTCGCCACCAAAGTGCGCGACGTCGCCGCCATCCTCCAAACCATTGCCGGCCGCGATCCTCAAGACTCCACTTCGACCACCGCTCCCGTTCCTGATTACTTCGCCGAACTGGCAAAGCCTCTCAAGCGCCCGCGCCTCGGCATCCCCAAAGAGTATTTCGCCGAAGGCATGGACCCCGGCGTCCGCCAAAAAATCGAAGCGGGCATCGCGCTTTTCCGCAAGCTTGGCTGCGAAATCGTCGACATTCGCATGCCCCACACCGATTACGCCATCGCCGCCTACTACATCATCGCCACCGCCGAAGCCAGTTCCAACCTCGCGCGCTACGACGGCGTGCGCTACGGCCTCCGCGTCCCCGACGATTCCCTCCTCGCCATGTATCGCAAAACGCGCGGCGCCGGCTTCGGCCCCGAAGTCAAACGCCGCATCGTCCTCGGCACTTACGTCCTCTCCGCCGGCTACTATGACGCCTACTATCTGAAGGGCCAAAAAGTCCGCGCGCTCATCGCCCAGGATTTTCGCGACGCCTTCACCAAAGTGGACGCCATCCTCACGCCCACTTCGCCCGTTCCGCCCTTCAAACTCGGCGAGCGCACCAGCGACCCCCTCCAAATGTATCTCGCCGACATCTACACGGTGACAGGCTCGCTCGCCGGCGTCCCGGGCATTTCCGTCCCCTGCGGCAAAATCGACGCCAGCCCCATCGATCCGACAAGACCGACCCAAGTAAATAAGCTTCCTGTGGGCCTGCAAATCTTCGGCCCGCCCTTCGGCGAAGCCGGCCTCCTCCAACTCGCCCACGCCTTCGAACAAGCCGGCGGCGCCGAAGCTTAGCCGCCCGACAAGGAGTTCTCTCGAGCACACGTGGATAACGCACCTAGTTTCGAAAAAGGCTTTGTAAGGTGGTGGCTCTTCCCTCATAGACGCAAGGAGCTTCTTTCTTACGTTCCGTACTAACCCGCTTCTCAGCCGCCTCGGGCTTCGGTCTTCGACAGCCTGAGGGGGGATCTGCCTTTCAATTTCAGAATCCACGTTCAGTCATCGAGTGCGGGCTCGAGGGAGAAGGCTCGGTCTGCATTGGCTACCAGGAAGGCCCCGACGGCAATGGCAACCAGAATGGCCATCGAAAAGAGCGAGCGCCAGACGAACCACTGAGAAAAGTCCAAGGTTAGCGGCCAGCGCCGCAGCACAAAATAGAAGAACAGCGTGACGGCCACGGATAAGAATCCGAAGCGAAACAAGATGCTGTACACGATTGCCGCACAAAGCATCGCGGCGGGCACCGCCACCAGGAGATTATCGGCGGCAAGCACGACCATTCCCAGGCAAGCCCCCGCGATGGCCGCTGCGAGCCAATCCCTTTTCAGAATGACGCGCACGATCAAAGCGAAGGAGACGACGGCCAACGCCCACTGAACGGCCATACTCGAGGAGGTTCCGAGAGCGGCCAGCATACCTGCTGGACTGAGCAAAACGAGGGAGCCTGGCACGACCGGAGAAACATTAGGAATGGGGAACCAAGTGGGCAGGGCGTTGACACCATTCTGAATCAGGGCCATCGCCACGCCGCCCACTGCGCCGATCAAGACGTCGCGTCCAACCCTGGAATCGCGCAAGTCGCTCGAAAGCACGCGCATCCAAGAAATGAGCATCTCGGGCCACAGGCGGCGCACGTAAGGCTCCAGCGCCATGTAAAGCACCCACATGAATCCGGCCACATATAGCGCGTTTCCGCAGCCCCCGATAAACCCAAGATACTCATCGGGTGGGTCTGCGACAAAGTGCGCCGACAATACCCAGGCTAAAAACTCGCCCAAGAAAATGAAAGCTGCGACGCGGAAAGCGCCGCGGCGGTCGCCGCGGTCTCGCCGCAGGTTCCTTCGGGCAAGGAAGCATCCGCCGGTGCCACAAACAATGACGGCGAGCACGAACATTATTCCGGACAATCCTTCCTTCGAGCGTCTTGCGGATCGGCGCGTTGGAGAGAAGGGCGCGGCTCTGAAAAAAACGGGTTTGCCCTTGTAGGAAGCGGCAGTAACAGCAAAGTTCTGTCCCGCCTCTGACGCCTGCCAATCCTGCCGCATATCAAAAGCCATGGGAGGGAGCACGTCAGCGTTTGGTTCCACGGCCTGCAGCGAGGAGAGTTCGGCTTCCGCCAGAAGCACCGACCAGTCCGGGGACGGCACGCTTTGACCCCCGGCCGGCACGGGCACTGCAGTGAACTCACGCAAACGACCCCGAGAGTCGAGCACAACGCGAAGCATCCCCGGCAAGTCGTTCGGTGGATCATCGCCGTCGATCTCCGAAAAGAGATTGCGAGGGATCATGAATTGCGAGCTGCGGCGGTATACAAAACGGATGGCCTCCGGCGAGCCACGCGGGAGACTGGAAAGATTTTCGTAATTTCCCTCCAACCAGGTGGCGCTATCGGCGGCGTTTTCGTCGTGGTAGGCAAGGCGACCAATTACCTGCTGGGCGCGCTCCGCCAGGGCTTCCGGAACTTTCCCGTCTCGAATTGCGGTGAGCACATTAGCGTAACGGGCCAAAAACGCCGCTGCGCCAATGCCGAGAAGAACGGCGGTGAGGAGCGCAGCGGAAGCAGCCAGCGATGGCCGCGCGAATTCTCCGGCGGCAGCGACCATTTCCGGAGAGGGCGTCTCGCCTAAAGCAACGGCAGCACGCAAGGGATCGCGCGCAGGAAGCACCGAAGCAACTTCTATAATCGAAGCTGGGCGAGAGGCAGGATTCTGCTCCAGGCATCGCGCAATGACGCGCTCCACTGCCGGATCGAGGCCTTTGACAAGTTTAGACAGCCGGACAGGCGGCGAGTCGAAACGGCGCTCGGGCGCATAAGCCGAGGACGACGAGAATGCGGGCTTGCCGCTTAATAGTTCGTAGATTACCAATCCGGCCGAGAAAATGTCGGTGCGCCGCGTGACTTCCTTGCCCATTACCTGCTCCGGCGCCATGTAAGCAGGGGTTCCCGCGCCCATCTCGTCCTTGCGGAGGCCCTCGACCAGCACGGCAAGGCCGAAATCGGTGATCCGGATTTGGCCACGCCCGTCCAGCATGATGTTCGCTGGTTTGAGGTCCCGATGGACGGTGCCGAGTTCATGGGCCGCCGCCAAGCCAGCACAAAGCTGAAAGGCGATTTGCAAACCTTTGTCGATGGGCAAACGTCCGATGCGCGTTAACAGTGACTTCAAATCTTCGCCGTCAATGAATTCCATGGCGATGAAAGGGCCGTCGTTGCTCTCAGCGATGTCAAACACGCGACAGACATTAGGATGGGAAATTTGCCGGGCGATGCGGACTTCGCCATGGATCTGTTGCCAGGCGCCAGGATCGTGGGAAATGGACTTGGGCAAGAATTTCAGGGCGACCGTCTGGCCGAGCCGCAAATCCTCGGCACGGTAAACTTCGCCCATGCCTCCATGTCCCACGGGAGCAACGATGCGATAGCGGTCCGCCAGCAACATGCCAGGAACGAATCGAGCTTGCACAATGGGGACGGGAAGAGAACCAGACTGTAGATCGTCGATTGTGGGCGAGGAGAAGGGGCTTGAGGGCGTCCGGCGGACCAGCTCTCTTCCGCAGGAAGGACAGTAGCGGTGACTACCCGATGTCTCGAACGCGCAGGATGGGCACTTCATCGCACCTCGGCCCCGCTCATCAAATTCGCAGGGAAACTGGGCTAGGCTCTTGCTGGCCACTCAGCGTACATCTCACGGCACTTGAACGCAATCCGATCTGAGCGACAATGGTGAAATGCCGCACCACTTGGCTTAATGTAATTCGGAATAAGACACCATGACCTCGCTCCAATCCATCGCCGAAAACCTCGCTCGCGCCGAAGCGCAATTCCTGGCCGCGGCCGATTCCGTCCCCGCCGATCAGTGGAAGTGCTGCCCTGCCGCAGGTCGCTGGTCCGCTGGAGAACTCGTCTGTCATCTGATCCAGGTCGAGCGCGCAATTATCAAAAACGCCGGTAGGGTGCAGCAAAGCCCTCCCAAGCCGCGCGCCCTCTCCAAGCGTTTTCATCTGCCGATGGCGCTGGTCGAATCCCGCCTGATCCCGCGCAAAACACCGATCCCGATCGACCCCGTTCTGGTCGGCGAAAAGGATGAAATGCTCGCGCAGCTCCGCGAAGTCCGCGCGCAAACCAGAGTTTTTATGGAAGAGACTCAAGGGAAGGACCTGAGAAAATATCACATGCCTCATCCTTTTCTTGGCACGTTCAACCTGCTGGAGTGGCTCCAGGTGATTGCTTCCCATCAGGTCCGGCATGCAAAACAGATGAAGGAGATTGCTGCAGCCCTTCCAAAAATTGTAGCAACTCTGAATAAGTAGAATTTTCTTTCCCTTTCATTTCCCTTCGAACCTCTTTTGCACCGTCTTCGTACTAGTCGATGCCTCGGGAAAATGTGCCTAAAAGCGCCCATTTTTCTTAGTTTTGGAGGAAAGTACTAGCCGGAAGGTTTTTTGCTTTCGGAACGGAACTACTATTGCTCTTGTTTCGTTGCAACAAATACGATGCTCACAGCGTCTAAGAAGGTGGGAGCGTAAATTGGGTCCAAGTCCGAGGAGTAAGGCCATGGTTACAGTCAAGTCCAGTCAAAAGATTTTCACCGATTCGGAGATTTCGAGCCTGACGGGGATCTGCGTCGAGCACGTCCACAATTTCGCCAAGACCCGTCACCTCGGCTTCATTGCCCGCGCCGCCGAAGCGGCGGGCATCAGGGCGGATCAGTGGCTCTTTACCCTTTCCGACCTGATGGTTTTGGTGACTCTGTTCCCCAAGTGCACCCACTAACGCCACGGCGTTAGGCTGAGAGGTGACGGGGTAACGCAAAACACTGCTCTTTGGTGGCTCTCTGAAGTCCAGAGAGCCGTTTGTGTTTTTGGGCCCCTCTTGAAGCTTCCACGTCGTGGCCAATCCCTGGCAACCCGTTGTACAGACGAAACGCAGAAGCGTATGCTGGCCTGCGAGGGCAAACCGGGCTGGCTCCCATGCATCCCACTTCCCAGAAAGCTATGATCTCCCTGCAAATGACCTCCCTGCAAACCGCCGCAACGGTGGGCTTTTTCGTGTTCCTGGCGGCTACAACTGTGGCCGGGTACCCTCAATCTGACAGAAGCCTGGCGCTGGGACGACAGGCCGACAGCCCGGGCGAAGCCCAATCCGCCTCGTCCGGCGCGACACAAACATCCGCGCCTTCGTCCCAAAGTCGGGAGCAGGCGTCCCAAAAAGACAACGCCAAATACGCACTGCCGCGCGGCAAGAAGCTCATGTTGAAGGACGGCACCTTTCAGCTCGTTCGCAGCTATGAGCGCAAGGGCGACCGCGTGCGCTACTACAGCGTTGAGCGCGGCGCGTGGGAAGAGATTCCCACCGCCTTCGTGGACTGGGACGCAACCGCCAAGATCGAAGCCGCCGAAAAGGGTGAGAACGAGGCCCTCGCCCAGAAGGTCCACACCCAGGAAGAAGCGAACCGCATTGACACCATCATGGACGTGGACGCGAGCCTCCAGGTGGCGCCGGGAGTTTTCCTGCCGCCGGGCGAAGGCATGTTCGTCATTGACGGCAAGCACGTTTCGCAACTCGCGCAGGCCGGGGCGGAAATCCGGTCGGACAAGAAGCAGTTTCTGAAACAGGTGCTTTCGCCGATTCCGATTGTGCCGGGGAAGCGCATCATAGACATCCCCGGCCCGCGCGCCAAGATGCGCGTGAGCGCCACCAATGTCGAGTTCTACTTGCGCGAAGCGCCGCCGGACCCGGATCGCACCACACCCATCGAGAGAAGCAGCCGGCCGGGCGAGTCCGGCCCGGAAGTGGAGCTGGTGCGCGCCACAGTCAAAGGCGGCAAGCGGCAACTCGAGTCCATCAAGACGTACCTCGGCGATCAGGTCCAGGAGGACCGCAAGAGTATGTCGCTGCAGCGGTGGGAGATTGCGCCGACAGTGTACCGCTTCACGCTGGGCGAGCCGCTTCCTCCCGGGGAATATGCCCTGGCCGAGATCCTGCCCGACGGCATGAACCTCTTCGTCTGGGACTTCGGCGTGGACGGCGCAGCCGATACGAAGACAGCCGCGGCTCCGAAGAAGTGAGGCCGCCGCGACGAGTGGCAAGTTGTAAGTTTAAAATTGTAAGTCAACCGTGCTACCCCCCTCCCCCACCTTCGAAGAAGTAATCGTGGTTCCGACGCACGTCAGGATCGAATAGATGGGTGGTGGAACCGAGAGTGTTCCATCAAATGGTTACAGCACGAACCTTGGTCGCGAGGAAGAAAAAGATTCTTTCAGGTGAAGAGAAAACACTTCCGAAGAAGTGCACGGGACGAAATGACGGCGGATTTAGCCCAGGCGAGGTTCGGCGGGGGCGGGGGCGAGGACTTCGCGGAAGAGGGCGAGGACTTCGGAGATGCGGAAGGGCTTCTGCAAGAAGGCGGGTTCGCCGCGGGCGGGAGTTTCCGGGCCGGGATCGGTGAGGTCGCCGGTCATGTAAATGACGGCGGGCTTCTGCAAGCCGGCGGCGGCGATGGCTTCGAGGAGGCGGGAGGCGGCTTCGCGGCCGTTCACGAAGTAGCCGCCTGCGGAAAGATGCAGGTCGACGAGAAGAATGTCGTAGCGATTCTCAAGTGAGGACGCAGCATTTTCACGAGAAGAAGCAACGGCGTCCGAGGGGCGCCGGCGATTGGCCGCATCGCCATCGTCGTTTTCATTGTCGGGGGAATCCGGGCTGTTTTCCCAGAAGCGGCGAATGAGGGCGAGGGCGTCTTCGGCGGTGGCGGCGCAGTCCACGCGGAGACCCTGGGGGGACAGGCCTTCGTGCAGGAGCTGGCGCAGGCTTTCTTCGTCGTCGAGGACGAGGACGCTGCGGCCCTTGAGAATTTCGGCGGAGGAGGACGTGGCCGCGGAGTTGGGGGCCGCGGATTTCGCGGATGCGGAGGTGACGGAAGGAACCCCGGATTCGGCGGGCGCGGTGGAAGCGGTTGCGAATGAAGCGGAAGAGAGTCCGGGCTCCAGAGGAGCCGGAGCATCGAGTTTCTCGACTGACGTTTTTTCGGCCGGCAATTTTTCCACGGGAGCGGGCGGCAGAGTAACGGTGAACGCGGAGCCGCCCGCGGGAAGCGCTTCGGCTTCGATGAGCCCGCCGTGCTCGCGAACGATGGACATACAGATGCTCAGGCCGAGGCCGGTGCCGCCGCCGGGGCGCTTGGTGGTGTAGAAGGGATCGAAGAGGCGCGGAAGAGCTTCGGGGCGGATGCCGACGCCGTCGTCCTGAAAGGTGATGCTGATGCGGTCGCCGCTGCGGCCCTGACGAATCGTGAGGCGGCCGGACTCGCGGACTTCGCGGATGGCTTGCTCAGCGTTGGTGACGAGATTCAGGAAGACCTGGATGAGCTGGTTGGCGTCGCCCAGGATGCCGGGAAGGCCGGTGTCGGGGCGAAAATCCACTTCGATGTTGTTGCGTCGCAGCGA
>Ga0307472_100000713_pt1 | contig 12094 bp, 9 predicted proteins | sample atmos_gasesAM5C__2_FD_204582 | JGI IMG/M metagenome (GOLD analysis project Ga0307472, IMG submission 204582) | Hardwood forest soil microbial communities from Morgan-Monroe State Forest, Indiana, United States - atmos_gasesAM5C_05 | ecosystem: Environmental > Terrestrial > Soil > Temperate... | reverse complement strand
TTCGAACCATGCAGATGCCGGCAACCAAACGCACCAAAGGCGGCGAGGTGCGCGTGATTGATTCGAGTACTTTCAAGATTTCCCAGAATATCGCCGCGGCGGTAGTCACGGTGAAACCTGGCGGCCTACGCGAGCTGCACTGGCATCCCAACGCGGACGAGTGGCAATTCTTCATCAGCGGCAAGGCGCGCATGACGGTGTTCGCCACGGGAGGCCGCGCACGAACGATGGACTTCGAGGCTGGTGATGTCGGCTACGTCCTAAAGACGCTTCCGCACTACATCGAAAACACCGGCAACACGGACCTGAAATTCCTGGAAATGTTCAAGAGCAGCTACTACCAGGACCTTTCTCTCTCTGAGTGGCTCTCGCACACGCCGCCAGAACTTGTTGCGGCGCATCTGAACTTGGACAAGGCAACGCTTGACGCGTTGCCGCGTGGCAAAGCGGTCATCCTGCCCGAATAAAAACAAGCGGTTGCAATGACTCGCGAGCTCCCGGCGCTCTTGCGTCTATTGGACTAGAGGAAGTTCCCGATGGCGGTTCTCAGGTAGTCGCCCCTCTAGTTTCGGGTATCCACCGAATTGCCGGAATCTCCGTCTCGTTCTATACGTTGCGCGTGCCTCAAGAAGCGGGTGGCCAAGAGCTGTCCTTCGGGTCCGTGCCTCCGTGAACAGTGGAAGACCACCCGCTTCGCCAAATCCGCGAACCAAGTGCCCACGCGAAGAGGCCCTCCCTCAGCCTTACAAGTACAGGTATCCAAAGGAGACCTCGATGCGCAAGCTCGTAACTCTATTATTCCTTCAAGGCATTGTCCTGGTGGCGTTAGTGCCTATTTTCTCCATGGATCCCGGCCGCACCGTGATCGCACAGACTTCCTTTCCCGACCCCGCCAACGAGCATGCTTGTCCGAGTCAAACTGGCGCCGGCGGAGGCGCGGAAGCGATCCCGGCTTTCGTTGGGCTCGGCACGGACGAGTTCAGCCCCAATCAAAGTTTGTGCCTGCCGCAATTAGCCCCGGTTCCCACGGGCTTGAGCCCGCTGGCTTTCATTATCAAGGGCGTGGAACCGGGGGACCGCGTGGATTCACAAGGAACGATTTACGTACAGTCGATTCGCGGAGTACCCGGCGGCGTAGATTTGTGGCGGTGGAATCAGTCCATTGAGGGCGCACCCAACGCGAATGGAACTCTGCCTTTCAAATACCAAGGCCAGCCCGACAATTGCGGCATCTTCGGCCTAAATGGCGGAGGCTGCGTCAATAACGTTGGAAGTCCGACCAACCTGGGCGTGGCCCCGGGAGGCGGCGATGCAGACATAGCGGTCAACGCGCCCGACCCGAACAACTCGGCGATTCCGAATCTGGCGTTTACCAGCCTGACCCTCGCGCCCGGAGTTACGGCCACCAATTCCAGAAACCGCGGCGACACGTTTTTCACGCCGCCCAATGTTGTTGCTGCGCTGGTCCCAGCCGACGACCGCATGTGGAACGATGCGGTGAATGACGTTTCCACGGTCTACGTCGCCTATCATGACCTCGCAACCTTCAACATCAACGTGCAACGCTCGAACAACGGCGGTCTGACTTATACGGCTGGATTGGGCGAAGCCATTGATGCAGCGACTCTTCCTGCGGCGGGCAGCCTGTCGCCAACCAGCAGCGCTAACACCGCAGCCCAGATCAAAGTGGACAACGGCGTGTGCCCGAGCAAGGGCAACCTTTACGTCGCGTTTACGGCTCCGGATAACGCCACGGAAAACGCCAACGGCGGACCACAACGCAGCGTGTATGTTGGAGTTTCCACGGATGCAGGATTGGGTGCGTCAACTTTCACCTTCACGGACCACAGGGTCTTCACCAGCCCTGCAGGCACACAAGGCGCCACCCATGGAAACAACAACATCTTCCCTGCCCTGGCGGTCGATGGATTCGGCAACGTCTACACCGTCTGGTCCGATAACCAGAATGTGTTCCTGTCCTCTTCCTCTAATCTGGGAAATACCTGGACTGCTCCCGTGCGCGTGAACAGCGATGGAACGGTAGGCAAAGCGAATGTGTTTCCATGGGTAGCCGCAGACGCATACGGCCACGTCGTAGTGACCTGGCTCGGGGCGAACCTGGCCGGTAATTCCAACGACGTCGCCACAATGCAGCCGGCTTGCGCTGACGGAACTACGGATTGCTGGGCGCAGTGGAACGTCTATGCAGCAGAAAGCGTCAATGGCAATGCCGCCGTTCCCACTTTCACGCAGCATGCGGCCAGCGACCACGTTATTCATGCGGGAACCGTCTGCACGAACGGGACGGGATGCTCCAACGGCGACAGCCGCGTGCTTGCGGACTTCTTCCAGGTGGCGCTGGACACACAGCATCGCGCCAATATTGCGTACTCAGACGATCATCTTGCCAGCCCGCTGTGCTCGCGGCAAAGTCCTGGCCATTGCGCCGACAACGACCCGCAGTCCTTCCGCGTGGCGGTTCCCTATTTCACGTACCAAATGAACGTGAACAAGAAGGTGGTCACCACCGGCCTTTGCGCGCGCTAACCTGACCAAAAGCTAAAACGCCTGCTCCTAATGGATTGGAGCAGGCGTTTTTTTGTGTGAGGCGCTCCAAAAGGCTGCGTAACCTTTTTCCCGGTGGCCAGTTATTATCTCAGAGCGATGAAGGCCACCGGACGCCCCGGAAAAAAGAAGGCACCGCCCAAAAGCCCCGCGTCTCGCAAAGCGAGCACACAGGCACCGGCGGAGGAGCGTCTGCTTGTTGAAGCGGCACAGTCCGACCCGGCGAAGTTCGACGCGCTCTACGAATTGCATTTCGAGCGCGTGTACGCCTTCATCGCCGGCCGTGTGCACGACCGAGCAACTGCAGAAGACCTGACTTCGGAAGTGTTCTACAAAGCGCTCGCGAATCTGAAAGGTTATGAATGGCGCGGAGTTCCGTTCGTGGCCTGGTTGCTGCGGATTGCGGGGAACGGTGTAATTGATCGAGCGCAACGCGCGTCTCGCGAACATCCCATTACCGAAGATCCTCTCGACACTGGCGCAAAGCCCGACATGCTGGTCATTGAACACCGCGCCCAGCTTTTTCAACTAGTGCAGCGGCTTCCGGAAACGCAGCGCCGCGTCGTCCAAGAACGTTTTGTGGACCAGCGCAGCATCCGGGAAGTTGCCGAGCGTCTCGGCAAGAGCGAGGGAGCCATCAAGCAGTTGCAATTGCGCGCGATCGAGCGCCTGCGAACGCAGATGGAGGGCGGCCATGCCTAAACAACTGCCCAAGCGCCCCCTCGCTGAGCAACTGGAAGAAGTTGTGCAGGCCATGCTGGTCTCCCTGCAGCCCCGGCCGGAGGCGGCTCCGCATCGCGACCTTGCCGCGCTTCTCGCCGTCGCGCGAGAGCTCCGCAACTTGCCTCGCGAAGGGTTCCGAGCAACACTCAAATCCAATTTGCAAAGGAGAGCCTCCATGTCCACAAACCAAGGAACCGAATCGTCCGCGGCTGTACCGGCCAAAGCCGTGCATTACATGCGGCCGGGATTCACGTCCATCACGCCTTACATCATCGTGAACGGAGCCTCACAATTCATCGAGTTCCTGAAGAGTGCCTTTGAAGGTGTGGAAAAGCTTCGCGTACCGGCGCCTGACGGCACGCTGATGCACTCGGAAGTGGCTATCGGTAACGGGATGATCGAAGCCGGTGATGCCAACGCGCAGATTCCTCCGGCGCCGACGGACATTCATCTTTATGTGAACAACGCCGATGCCACCTTTGACCGTGCTCTAGCGGCGGGCGCTACCTCGATTTACAGGCCGACCGACGAGCATCCTTCGGGTGATCGCTGGGGCGCACTCCAAGACCGCTTTGGCAATCGCTGGTACATCGCCACGCCGAAGGGCTGGGCTCCCGGCCCGGAAGGATTGCGCAGCGTGCAGCCGTACCTGCACCTTCGCGATGCCCACAACATGATTCCGTTCATGGAGGCGGCGTTTGGAGCAGAAGCCCTGGGTGTTCACAAATCGCCGGATGGAATTGTTCACCACGCCACGATGCGGATTGGAAATGCCACCCTCGAAATTGACGAGGCTCACGGAGAGTACCAGCCGAAGCCGTGCCACCTGCATGTGTACGTACCGGATGCGGACACGATGTACGCGCAATCGCTACGTTCGGGAGCAACCTCGGTGGAGCCGCCCGCGGACAAGCCTTACGGCGACCGCTCGGCAGGCGTAAAGGACCCGTTTGGAAACACCTGGTATCTCAATACGTATCTCGGGCAGTGATAGTCCTTCTGCGCCCGTTAGGTCGGCGAAGTCGACACTACTCCCGAAGTTCCCGGCCTGTGACCAACCAGCGTTCGCCGGTCTCGCTTAAAAACACCGCTGCTTTGGGACCCTTCCAGGACCTTGCCGGTACCTTGAGGAGTCCCAAAGTAGACGATACAACCCACGGGGGTATCAGAAACTACGAAGCGACGTGGACACTGACCGCGATGTTCTTGCCGCCCTCTTCGCGATAAGTGACTTCCGCGTTGGCGTTGACTTTGAGTTTGCCTTCGATGGTCGTGTTCTTATCGATGGAGAACGTCATTGTCTTGGGTTCCGCTTGCTGCGCCAATTGCTGGCCTGCGGAGGTCTGATTCGATGCTACGGTTAGCGTGAAGGAATCCTTCGCTACGGAAGCAATTTTTCCGGACACGGATTGGGTTGCTGAAGGAGTCTGCTCGTTGATCAAAGTGGGATGAGTGCTCCCGTTGGTGGTGGCCGGTGGCAATCCCCAAGCTGCAACTACCAAGATGACACCTGCCAGGGTGGCAAGGGTAAGCCGAAGCGTATTCTTCATTGGTGACACTCCTCAGTGTGTATTTGGGGGGCAATTCCTCAGCGCAGAACAGTAACCATACCCAGGGCCAGCCATCTTCGTGCTTTAACCTCTTGCAAGCCTTGAATTTACCGGAAACTTACCCCGGGGCATTGTGGCAGTGCAGGCGGTACTAGAACGGGAAATCCCTTCCAGGGGCTGGCCGAAGATACTCGCAAATCCAATTCTGTGGGGAAGCGCCTGGGCTAATGCGTGGCGCCGGATTCCGATGACTTCGGCTTGTCCTTTGGCGTGGGTTTCGAGTTCGAGGCAACCGCGGAATCGGCAAAAGAGGGGTTGAGAGAGGCGGTCAGCGCATAGGACTTCCCGTGGTCTGTCAGGCTAGTAATCAAGAGTTCGTAGCGGAAGCCTTCCGGGTGACTCCTGCTCCTGAGCAGAGCCAGGATGCCTTTCACTTCAGATTCGGGGTGAATCACAAGCTCACCGGACGAAGTCAAGCCCGACACCACCGTGCCGTGAAATTCGGTCCCGTCAGCTTTGACTGCGGAGTCGATGGAATCCAGCATCTTGACGCGAAGGAGCGTTCCCTTTGGCAGACCGTCCAGGCTCTCGCCGCTGGTAGGATTCAGCCGGGCATGGAGGTAAAAGGTCAGGACCGTCCCGGCAGTGACGTGCACAGGCACGACGCCGGGGGTTTGGCCTTGCGCGACGCTCGCGAACGCGCTTGCAAAACATAAAGCAACTAGGGCGATACGCTTCATCGGCTGGGACCCTTCGCATCCCTAGAAACCTAATTAATTTGGACGACCCATCATGATCCTAAGGTTGTACCTTGCCTCGGTCAATGGTACGTCGAGATCAACCTGTTCTATGACTCGTCCAGAGAATTCTGGTGCGCGTGAGTGAAGAATCATGCAGCGGATTCCGACCGGAACATCCGCTGGAAGCGCGGCCCGGTGAACTGCACGCCCACGAACTTCTCCCCCAGCGACTCCGCATCGCGAACGTGGACAACGCGCCCCTGCGTGAAAAAATCCGCCTCACCACGCCGCGACGCATAATTCGAAAACGGGATACGGATTTCGAGGCTCGACCCGATGGCCACGTCGAAACGCGTCAGGAACGCAGCGCCGGTGCGGCAAAGATTCTCGCTGGAAGTATCTTCTTCGAAGGTGACGCCGCGGGAGTCTTTTCCGCGAACGCGCATGGGCAGGTGCACTGCGATTCTACGTTCCGAGCGCTGCCTCGCAACGCTGGTGCTGACTGGGACCATGGGCTGGGTCCTCACTTCTGCCGGCTCCCATCGGGCGGGAACCAGCCATTTCTTGCGCGCCCGTAACCCGGGCGACAACGGCCGCTCGGCCCTCAAAAAAACTCTCCACGCTCGAGAGGATTTCGCTGGGCGTTCGCGCCGTGTGTACGATTCTGCGAAGCTCGCTGCCGTTCCCCACGCTATGAGTAAACCAGCAAGCGAACTGCTTCATTTTGCCAACACCATCGGGCAGGTTGGCGGCACAAATTTGTCCATAGTAGTCAATCAGTAACCGGAAGCGGTCGGCCTCCGTAGGCGTCGTGTAGCGCCCGGTTTCCGCAAATTCCTGCATCTGGCGGAAGATCCAGGGATTTGTCGCTGCCGCGCGGCCAATCATCACCGCGTCGCAACCGGTTTCGCGGAACATGCGCTCCGCGTCTTCCGGGCGGTTGATATCACCATTGCCGATGACCGGAATCTTCACGGCCTGTTTGACCCCTGCGATGATGCTCCAGTCAGCGGCGCCGGCATACCCTTGCACGCGCGTACGCGGGTGCACCGCAACTGCCTCCACGCCCACGCTCTCCGCCATTTTCGCCACGTCTACCGCAACAATGGATTTCTCGTCCCAGCCCGCGCGTAATTTGATCGTCAGCGGGATTTTCACCGCCGTGCGCACCGCGCAAAAGATTTGCTCGAGCAACGGCAGGTCCCGCAGCAGGCCGGAGCCGCCGCACTTCACCACTTTCTTGGCCGGGCAGCCAAGATTAATGTCCACCGCGTCGTAGCCCAAATCCTCGACCATCTTCGCCGCTTCCGCCATGACCGCGGGGTTCGCGCCAAAAAGCTGTGCGACGATGGGATGCTCATCTTCTTGAAAATAAAGATAGCGAAGCGTCTTCTTCGCGCTGCGCGTGATGCCCTCGGAGCTGGTGAACTCCGTCATCAGCAAGCCGCAGCCCCCTAAGCCGCGAATCACGCGGCGAAAAAGCGTGTCCGTCACGCCCGCCATCGGCGCCAGCACCGCCGCCGGACGAATCGTCAAATCCCGAATTTTGTACTCCCCAGGAAACATCAATTTCAGTGTAGTGGCAGGAGGGTCTCCCGGCAAGACACAATGCACTAGGCGCGCGAAAGGTTCAGCTTTACTTCTTCTCTGGAGGCGTGAGCGCGAAGTCCTTGAGGAATTCGTCCAGGCGTAAGAATTTTCGTCCCAGCGCGCCCGAATACGCGGACCACTCCGTCTCGCCAGTGTCTATGGCCAGAGCTGCTCGCACGGCGGCGAGTTTCGAATCGAGGTCGTCCAAATAATGAAAAACCAGCGCCTCACGAATCATCGGGAGTTTCGGCGAGCCAAACTCATACTCCCCATGATGGCTAATCAGCAGATGCTGCACGACGGTCTTCAGATTTGGCGGGAAGCCCTCGATCGTGCTCATTGCTTTTGAAACGGTTTCGATTTCCATCACGATGTGGCCGAGGAGCTGGCCTTCGACGGTGTACCCGATAGCGCGCTCATAGCAAAGCTCGTCCAGCTTCCCGACATCATGCAGAATCGCCGCTGTAAGCAACAAATCCACATCGAGCTCCGGGTAATGCGCAGCCACCAGCTTCGCTAGCCCACACAAACTAATCACATGTTCCAATAACCCACCCAGATACGCATGATGCATGACCTTCGCGGCAGGCGCGCGCCTATATCGCGCAGCGATGGCCGGGTCGTTGAGGATTCCTGCAACGAGCCTTTTCAGCCAAGGGTTCCCAATCGACGCCGCATATTCGAGCAACTGCACATGCAGTTTCTCCACATCCGCCTTGGTCTGAGGCAAAAAATCCGCGAGATCAATTTCTTCCGGCTTGGCCAGCCGCACCTGCATCACCGAAAGCTGCGGCCGGTTCTTGTAAATCTCGACGCGCGCCTGCACTTTCACAAAGTCGTCGCGGTTAATGCCCTTCGCGGCCATTTCAAACTGGTCCCACATGCGCGCCTCGATCGTGCCGCTGCGGTCGCCCAGCTCCAGCCGTAGATAGGCCTTGCCTTCGCGAGTGTTGCGAATTTCCTTCTCGCAAACCAGGAAGTATGTCGTGATGTTTTGCTCGGAGCTGATATCAGAAACGAGGGGTGTCTTCATCGGCCGTTATTCTAGTCCAGATTATTCATGAAGAACATACTTAGTGGCAAATACCCTCACTTCCCCGAATCGGCCCCCGACTTTCCGGAACTCCCGCCGGATCTCTTCCCGAAAAGCAGAAACTTCTTGTGGCCCTTCTTCTGTTTGTTGACTTCCGGAGTGGCGCTCACTTCCTGGATTTCCGAACCTCCCTCTCCTGCAATGTCCTGATAGCCAGGCTTGATTATGACGTAGCTTTGCTCGCGCAGCGTCTTGAGGTAAGCGCGCATGGCCGGCTCCATGCGAGCGCTGTAAAGCTTTTCCATAATTTCATTTCGCACTTTGTCAAGCGACTGCTGCCCTTCGTCGTAGTGCTCGAGCACCTGCAAAATCAGGTAGCCCTGCTTGGTCTCCAGGACGTCGGTAAGCTGGTTCCTCTTCATCGCAAAAACTTTATCTTCGAGTTCCTTGGCGAGCTCGCCGCGCTTGTATTGGCCGAGAAGGCCACCCTGGTCCTTGGTGCTGCTGTCGGAATAGCGCTTCGCAATCTCTCCAAAGTCTTCTCCATCCTGCACGCGCTTCAGCGCCGTCTCCGCCTTTTTCTTCAGCGCAGGCAGTTCATCCGCGCTTTTCCCCTGCGTGTTGATTTGAATCTCGCGCAGCGCGACTTGCTCCGGGCGCACAAATTCCGTTTTATGCGCTTCGTAATACTTTTGAACTTCGTCGTCGCTGATGTTGATGTGCGATCCCACTTCCTGGCCAATCACTTTCTGCGTGAGCAAGTGATTCTCGATATTGCTCTGGAAGTCCTCCCAATTCATGCCTTCCGACGTGACTGCTTTTTCCAGCGCATCGATGCTATCAAGCTTGTTTTGCGTGCGAATCTGGTCGAGTTGCTTGATAACCTCCGGCTTCACGCTGATGCCCATGTCCTTGGCACGCTGGACGAGCAGCGACTGGTCAATCAGGTTGCGCAGCGCGTTTTTCTGGCCGTCCTCAGTAGCCGTTTGCAACTGTTCGGGAGTGCAGCGGCCCTGGCACTCCTGCTTGGCGTCTTCCGCGGCTGCCGCGTGCGCCTTTTGGTACTCGGTCAGGGTAATAATTTCGTTGTTGACGCGCGCGATGATCTCTTCCACCGTCTTGCCGGCGTTCGGGTCCACGGGCTGCGTCCCCGCCGTGCCCTTCAATTTCGGCGCAGGGGGAGTTACGGGCTTCGCCTGCGAGGCAGGAGATTGAGCTGCTGGCGGAGGTGCCTGCGAGCTGGACTCCTGTGCTTGCGCGTCCGCAAATAGGCCCGTAAGCGGCACAGCAGCGCACAGCGCCACAATGATAGAAAGGTTTCTCATGCTTTCCCCCAACCGATAAGTTTAGCCTTGCCCTTGAAGGCCGAGCAATACGTTTCTCAAGACCGCTGGAACCGGTTCGCCCCGCTTCAATTCAATCCATAGCACGCCACTCGGATCCGGCTTGATGCCTGCCCGCGAACGCACCACGCTAACCAGCCGTGCCGGGTCCAGCGTGGTCTCCGCGTGGAAGCGCACTGCTATCCGGCTCCCCTGCCGCTCGACCGACGAAATCCGCAGCCGTTCACACATGGATTTGAGGACGGCATAGTCCAAAAGGTTTTCCACGGAGGTCGGAGGAGCGCCGAACCGGTCTTCCAGCTCCTTCCGAACGTCCTGCCTCTCTTCCTCTGTCGCAATGGTCGAAATGCGCTTGTACGTCCGCAAGCGCAGGTTTTCGCTGGGGATATAGTCCTGCGGGATGCGCACATCCAGGCCCAGATTGAGCGTGGTGCGCAAATCGGGTGCGGCTTCCTCGCCTTTGAGCTTGGCGACGGCCCGCTCTAGCATCTGGCAATACATGTCGAAGCCAATGGCTTCGATGTGCCCGTGCTGCTGGCGGCCCAGCATGTTCCCCGCACCGCGCAACTCTAGATCGAGTGCGGCAATGCGAAAGCCCGCGCCCAGTTCGCTGAATTCCTTCATCGCCGCCAGGCGCTTGCGAGCGATATCGGAAAGCGTGGTTTCCGGAGGAACGAGCAAATACGCATAAGCGCGCTGGCTCGAGCGCCCCACTCGCCCGCGCAATTGGTAAAGCTCCGCCAGTCCGAGCCGGTCTGCCCGATTGATTATAATTGTGTTCGCGCGCGGAATGTCCAGGCCGTTCTCCACGATGGTCGTCGCCACTAGAACATCGGCCTCGTCCCTGACGAACCTCAGCATCACGCTTTCCAGCTCTTTTTCCGCCATTTGCCCGTGACCAACCACCACCCGCGCCTTGGGCACAAGTTTCTGCACCATCGAACCAAGAGAATAAATGGACTCCACGCGATTGTGGATGAAATAAACCTGGCCGTCGCGTGCCAACTCGTTCTCAATGGCGCTGCGCACGAGTTCTTCCTTGAAGGGTGCCACAACCGTCTGAATCGCCAGCCTATCGCGCGGCGGCGTTTCGATGAGCGACATATCGCGCAAGCCCACCAGCGACATGTGCAACGTGCGTGGAATCGGCGTCGCGGAAAGCGCCAGGGCGTCCACGTTTTTGCGCATTTCTTTCAGCCGCTCTTTGTGCGCCACGCCAAAACGCTGCTCTTCATCCACGATCAGCAGGCCCAGGTCCGCGAATTTCACGTCTTTCGAAAGCAGGCGGTGCGTGCCAATCACGACGTCCACTTTTCCTGCTTCCAGATCGGCGAGAATCTTCTTTTGCTCCGCGGCGCTGCGAAAGCGGCTCAGCATTTCAATGCGCACGGGAAAGGCCGCGAACCGTTTCTTGAATGTCTCGAAGTGCTGAAACGTGAGAACTGTCGTGGGCGCAAGCAATGCGACCTGTTTATTGTCATTCACCACTTTGAACGCGGCGCGCATCGCCACTTCCGTCTTCCCATAACCCACGTCACCACACAGCAGGCGATCCATCGGCTCGCTGCGCTCCATATCCTTCTTGATGTCCGTGATTGCCGCCGTCTGATCGGGCGTCTCTTCGAATTCGAATGCATCTTCAAATTCGCGTTGAAAATTCCCGTCAGGCGAAAATGCAAACCCCGGAGTCGTTTTTCGCTGCGCGTACAGCGCCAGAAGCTGGTCGGCCATGTCCTCCAGGGACTTCCGCACCCGCGTCTTCCGCGTGTTCCAGGCCGTCCCGCCAAGTCTGTCGAGCGGCGGATGCGCGCCTTCGAGCACGCGGTAGCTTTGCACCAGGTCCATGCGCTCCAGCGGAACGTACAGCCGCGCATCCTCGGCATATCGCAAGAGCATGAATTCGCCGCGATGCCCGTCCGATGCGATCTGCCGCAGCCCCTCGAATTGTCCGATGCCGTGGTCTACGTGAACCACAAAGTCGCCCGGCTTGAGTTCGGCAAAATCACTGAAAAAACCGGACGTGCGGATTTTGTGGCTCGGCCGCTCGACCGTCGGCGTCACATCGAAAAGGTCGGCGTGACCGTAAATGGTGAGATTGGCGTCCGGAAACGTGACTCCCTCCGCAAACGGCGCGCGAATCAGCAGCATCCCTGCGGATTCCTGCGCGCCCTCCGCTGTGAAACCTGCCGCCGCTTCTTCCGATTCGCCCAGCACGTAAGGCACTTCATATTCGCGGCAGATATCGGCAAACCGTTCGATCTCGCCCGTACTGGCTGCGGTCAGAAACACGCGTCCGCCCGAAGCCAACTGCGATTTCACGACGCCCATGCAGGCAACCACGTCGCCGTGAAAGCGCGCGCTTGGACGGGAAGAGATCTCAAATTGTGGAGCCTCGCCAAGGCTTAGCGCTAGTTGTTCCAGATGAATTTGCGAAGTTTTCCCAAGGGTCCCCGCAATTTGCTCTTCCGTCCAGAAATAGTGTGCAGTTGGCGGCGAGTTCGCGTGGCCGTGGCGTTCGTAAACTTCGGTGGCAGCGGCCAGATGTTGCTG
>Ga0307472_100000712_pt1 | contig 12103 bp, 11 predicted proteins | sample atmos_gasesAM5C__2_FD_204582 | JGI IMG/M metagenome (GOLD analysis project Ga0307472, IMG submission 204582) | Hardwood forest soil microbial communities from Morgan-Monroe State Forest, Indiana, United States - atmos_gasesAM5C_05 | ecosystem: Environmental > Terrestrial > Soil > Temperate... | reverse complement strand
AGTTGAGGTACGCCTCATCGTCGCTGCTTGCCGTGGCAATGACGGTGGCACCGGCATGCGATGCCAATTGCACCGCATAGGCGCCCACAGCGCCGGCGCCCCCATGGATCAGGATCGTTTGTCCCTTTTCCAGGTGACCGTGGGTGAAGATTCCCTGCCACGCAGTTTGGGAGGCCACCGGCACTGATGCGGCCTCCTCAAAGGAGAGATTGGATGGTTTCCTTGCGATGGCCGCCGGCTTGACAGCCTGATACTCCGCGTACGCGCCGCCCATCCCGCTGGCACCGAACACGACATCACCTGGCGCATATGCCGCAACGTCACTGCCAATCTGTTCGACGACCCCTGAAAACTCATGACCTGGTATCCACGGCAGGTCGATCGGGAGTATCTGTCTTGCCGTTCCGGAGGCCTCGACAAGATCCAGATGATTGACGGCGGTACTCTTGATCTTCACCAAGATCTCGTCGCGTGCGATCGCCGGCGTCGGCACATCGTTGAACACCAACTGCCCACCGTATTCCAACAATCTGATAGCTTTCATGCGAGCTCTCCTTGAGTCTGCCCCGTTGGTCGCGCGTGGCGGCGTGCCCAGTCGGGGAGCTTCGTGAGCGTGCGACCAAACTCGCGTTCGAGGCCAGCGATATCGGCGCTATAGCCGACGCGCTCGAACCATTCCAGCATCGACGCTGTTTCCTTGCTGTATCGGCGGACCTGTTCGATTGGCGTCTGCGCGAACGCAATCGGCCGACCGAGCGCGTCCGTCAGGATCTCAGCCGCCTCTGGCATCGTTTGTACGTCGCCCGCGAGATCGATCTCGCGGCGATTCAAAGCGGTGGCTTCGGTGAACGCGCGTGCGCCGAACCAGCCGATGTCGTCCACCGTGATCATCTGTAGCTTGGTGCCAGGGCCAAGCGCCCAGGCCAGCGTGGAGCCTTGGAGACTGAAGGGTGCTAGCAGATTCTCCATGAAGAATACCGGACGCAGGATCACGTGAGACGGGAAGCGGAGGCTTCGCACGGTTTCTTCGATCCGCCACTTATTGTCGAAGTGCGGGATGCCCGTCCGTTTGTGAGCCGATCCCACGGATGTGTAGACGTAGTGTTGGACTCCGGCATCGCGCGCCAGCGTCGCAAGACGCTTGCCCTGAGCCTCTTCCCGCTCGACACCCGCTTCCAAGGTGTTCTGCACGCCGAAGACACCCCACGCTCCGGCCAACGCTCGGCGCAGCGTCACCTCGTCATCGAGATCGCCCTTGATGATCTCGACGCCGTTGGGCGCCAGCGCTGCCGCCGGCTCGCCATCCGGCTTCCGCGTCAGACCGCGCAGACGGAAGCCGGTGCCGTGCAACGCTCGCGCCACGGCGCCGCCCTGCTGGCCTGTCACTCCGGTGATGAGAATCGTTCGATCGTTCGGCATGGCTGAAACCTCCTCAAATCGTGGCGTAAGTTTGGTACTCGTGTCTGCCCTCAAGCGCTACCAGCGCTGCTTCGTTTGTTAGATCCTCAGGCCCGTGGCTGCAAGCGTGACTGGAACAACCCGGAAAAGGCAGGTCGCACCTCGGTGAAGATTGCGGCCCACAGTACCGCCACGAATAGGGCCAGAGGAAGCCCGCTCGGGGCCATCAACACGTGGAAAGTAAGAATGTTGACGATCACCGGCGCCAGCACTGCCACGGCCAACGGCACGTAACGGTTGACCAGCAGAAGTACACCTGCGATGACCTGGAACGCGAAGATCACCCACAGGTAGTGCGAGACATAAAGGGCACTCATGAATTGTCCAGCAATGCCTCCGGGCGGGGGAAGGGGAATGAAGTTCAGGAAGCCGTTCAGCCCCATAACAAGAAAGATCACGCCCGCCAGATATCGGGCGATTACGGAAGCGGTTCTCATAACCGGGTTCTCCTTTTCGATCGACGCCATTGCATTGACGTCACGTATATTTGTGTCAATATAGTTGATGGTGTATACTTCTGGGAGATTCAGGTTTTTTATGACTCGAGGCATTCAAGGGACAGACCACGTCTGGCTAGTAATGATGAAGGCGATGCGCGCCCTGACAAGGTACGCAGCCGTTGGTATTGAAGAGACCGGACTCGGCCTCTCGGATTTCGGCGTGCTGGAACTCCTGCTGCACAAAGGGCCTTTGCCCGTCAATACGATAGGCCCAATGGTCGATCTGACCCCAGGCTCGATCAGTACCGCTGTCGATCGCCTCGTCGCGAAGGGTCTGGTCAGCCGGGTCGAGAGCGCCGAAGACCGACGCGTTCGGATCGTTGCCCTCACCCCACATGGCAAGGATCTGATTGTTTCCGCCTTTCGAAAGCATTCCGGTCAGATGAAGAGAGTGTTCTCCGAGCTAAACGCGGAGGAGCTTCGTGGCCTTGAAGTGACGCTCAAGCAAGTCGGCAAGCGCGCGGTCGCGCTGATGGAGCAGAAGGGCTGAAAAGACGCAAGTAGCCGTCCACGAGAGACACGGCCATCATGGCTAAAAGCCCCTCGTCCTCACCTAGAATCCTGAGCGGAAATCCCCACAACGGATACTAAGCGGAAAGTCACTAATCAAAAGTACTTACGGTGTTGCGTTTTTGCGGGCGGAAACCTTTAGTTTTCAGCTCGGCTTTGCCGGCAATGGCAGGGTCCGAAACCGGGGAGAGCGGATTCGGAGGACTTGGGTCAAGTTCGGAGCCCTGGAAAATCACATCAACGAATAGCCAACTTTTCGACCAATTCAGTCCGGCGCGGAAGGCAATCTGTTTCAATTGGTACAGAAAATGACCCTCTGGTCTGCCATTGCCATTGGTGAAAATCAATTGGCGGTCGCCATTTGTTGGGCGGGGGCCGTCAAGTATTGTCCGACATGTCCCGCCACTTGACCAGGGCATCGGCCAAGACTTGCGGAATCGGCACAGTACGGCCCTTTGCGATTCTTGATACGAATCGCCTTGCCGTCGTACGTTTTCTCTTCGATCCTGAACGTGCGGTTCGTAAGGTCCAAGTCGCGGAACGTCGCGTATGAAACTTCCTTTTCACGAGGCTCCTGTGTGTAGGAAAAACATGAAGTGGAGCCGTTCCTCGTCATTGCAGGCAGCAAAGAACTTCTTTAGTTCGAAGGGATCATTCTCTGTGTAATAGTCCACGGGACCATCGGTACGCAGTGTGAGCCGCTTGCATTCGTTCTTACTGAAGAGATTAAAAAGGACGTTGAACCTCCTGCCAAACGTGAGGAGGCTGCTTGTTCGCAGGGCAATCGTATTCTCGCTCCAACCGTGGTCGTTGTACCATTTCCGATAAGCGAAGACGTCTTTACGTGTCAGTTCGGAAAGATAGACCTTACCTGATTGTTCCTTAAACAGGTCAAGCTCGATTCTCCAGCGCCAAACTGAATCGGCATTAAGGTCCTCACGTTCGTAAAGAAAGGTCTCAATAGCGGCATCCAACTTCATTGATTCTTCCGAGACAATTGAGTTGGCCTTGCGGCAGGCTTTTCTGAGTTCAAGTTCTTTTCTCAGTTTCGCGGCGGCAGCAGCGGAGTACTGACCGATGATCTTCTGCCGTTGCCTCTTGCCCTCGTACCACCGGATGCCATAGGAGCCTACGCGCCCCTTTGCTGCTCGACGGAGTAAATCTTGCTACTTCCGTTTTCGCGGAAATAAACAGCGCAATTGACGTTCGCCATTCCCGTTCATCTCGTTTTGAAATACCGGGCGAACGGAAAAAAGCCAAAAACCGCGAAAAAAATTAGCGCCGCATTAGCGTACGGCTCTAACCTTTGGTTTTACAGGGAAAAGAATTTTGGCTGGGAGGCCTGGACTCGAACCAGGATAATCAGATCCAGAATCTGATGTACTGCCAATTGTACGACCTCCCAGCAGGAGGCAATAAAAAAGGCCGCTTGCGCGACCCTCGTTATACTTTACTGAGCGCGCCGCGATTCGTCAACCGAGGCATGCGAGCAAAGTCGGACTGTCTTAGCCCGCAGCTGAGGTTCTGAGTCATCAGAGGCAAAGCAAAAAGAGAATCTGCAATGCCTATTTCAAGCGGATGGTAGCGTCACTCGCGAAGCGAGCGGACGATGACTCGCAGACTTTTGGGGCGTCTCGACGCGGGCACCACCCTAGTTCGCTATCTGCGGGGTCTCGACCCTCGGCCGACTCACGCAGCGGTAATCTCGTCAGCCCCTATCGCCACTCAGGGAACCAGGTCACAACCGGCTACGTCTTCCGATTCTAGAAATTCCAAGAAAAACGCTCCACGTTTCTCTCAGTAACTATCGACAAGCTTTCTTTAGGTTGATCGCAAATTTCCGCCGAGTTACGTCCTTTCTTGCCAAACCTGGATTTGGTTTTCGCACACGATCTTCACTCGGCGTGCATGAGGATTACTCGATTTAGCCGCGTCGTGTATCTGGGACGAAAACACCAACGGCCCCGGTCGCCCGGAGCCATTGGCGTTTTCAAGATTCACCGAGGCCGGCTCGGCGAGGGAGCAGCGAGCCGGCTCCGGGTTAGAATTGAAGCTTCAGACCCCATTCGATCAAACGAGGCTGGCCGAACTGGAATAGGCCGGAACCCACGCCGATGCGATCTGACCGATTCGGATCCGTCGAGGAAGCGCCACTGATCGAGCTTGCGGAAGCTGGGCCATTGGCCGCAAGTCCGAGCAGACCGCTTAGGGCGTTGCCCGGCGAATCGAAATTGGAGAAGTTGAACACATTGAAGATTCCGACGCTCGGCTGAATCGTAAGCCGCTCATGGAAGGCATGTCCAATCCAGCTAATCTGAATGTCGGTCGCCTTTAGCCAGCCGTATTGCACGTTGTTCGCTGCCGTGGGAGCGAGCGCGGGGGGAGTTGCGCCCAGAGCGATCAAATTAGCTTCGGTAAAGCCTCCGCCTCCGCACTGCGCGCCGCAGGCGACGAGCGACTGTCCCGCTGGCGTGATTGTGTGGCCGGCGATGTTTGTGTTGTAGTTGTTGATTGCGTTTGTGAGACCCTGTGCGCCCAAAGAGCGGCTGAAAGCACCGACCTTTGCAAGATTGAGCGAGCCGTCCGCATTGACGCTCAACGGAAGCGGATCCGCTACCGTCCCATCGCCCGTGAAGTCTGTCTGGAAAATTTCGCCCGGAGCGGCGGTGACGCTGAGCGAAGGAAGAGCCGCGAGCGGCGACCAGAAATGCATGACCGTTCCCAGCCGGAACCCCAGTGGCAAATCCGCATAGCCACCGATGTTGAACTGATGGGTACGATCCAGCGATGCATCTCCCGTGAAGCGGAGCGGATTACGATTGTCCAACGAGGCATTAACGAAGTCCTGGTCTGCCGAAGCCACGGTGCCCGCGCCTGTTGCCGAGCCGGAATTTTGGAACCGCGACAGCGTGTAGGCGAACTGGAAATTCGCGTACTTCACGCCTGTGAACGGGTGATTGACGTTTTGCGTCAACTTGATGTCCATCGCGTTGTAAACTGACCGCCCGATCGAGTTTTCGAAGGAAAGTGGACCGACGTTCGGATTGATGCCGCCGAAAGCACATGGAACTCCAATTCCAGTTGCGGCTGGAGAACAGTTGCTCACACCGAGGTCTCCCGGCGAATCGAGGCCGTGACCCGCGAAGTCAGCGATGTTAGCTGCGCCGTTACTCGTCGCCGAAATGGGATGTAGGGGTAAGCAGCCGCCTGGCGCCGCTGCGGCAGTGATAGTCGCAGCGCCGCAAGCAGCCAACGTAGAGGCTACGGCGCCTTGCGCTGCCGGAACATTTAGGAAAGATGCGTCTCCGGTATGATTCTCGTCGACCCCAAGGAGGTAGTGCAGCCCGATGTTCCTGAGATAGTCCACGGTTAGCACCGTCCCGGGACGAATTTCCCGCTGAATGCCGACGTTCATTTGTATCGCTCGCGGAGATTTGTAGTCCGGCGCAAGAAGGTTGTTTGGCGGCACCGCGCCGTTATTTTGCAAAATGGTTGGAACGAAGTTAGGGTTTGGAGCGGTGGTGCCAGCAGCCGCAGCGGCGGCCTGATACGTCGCCTGGAACGCCGCGAGGCACTGGGCAACCGTGTCTCCCGCGCAAGAAAGGAGCGGACTTACGGCAGTGGCCGGCAGCGTGCCTCCGATCGGCGTCGAGCAAGTAGCATCACCGCCGGGAATGAACTGTGTTTTGGCGGGGCCAGCGAACGAAGCAGGTACTGCCGCGCCTCCCGAGCACACAAGGGGTGTAGCATTGAACGCTCCGTTCGGCAGCCGGAGGAGACGGTCGAACAGGATGTCGTTGAAAACGGTATTGTCGTAGTAGATACCGATTCCCGACCGAATCACCGTTTTTCCATCGCCTTTAGGGTCCCAAGCGACGCCGACCTGGGGAGCAAAATTGTGATTCGGCTGCCGGATGGGATTTCCAAATCCCGGCAGGAGCGCGTTGATTGCTGGGATCCCTGGGAGGTCACTGTCCGTGCGATTCGTGTCGCGGACGTAGCGGAGCCCATACGTTGCGGTAAGGTTCGGCTTGATCTTCCAGCTATCTCCCACGTAGAGGCTAAGCCGGTTGTCGGGTCCGAGCCCGCCCGAATTCTTTCCGAACGCGCTCAATTCGGTGAACGATCCTTGACCATTACCGATGAAAGCTTGATCAGGTAAGTAGTTTAACGGGCAGTTCGCGCCGGTCTGACCGCCCGGGCAAACCAGGGTCGAAGCGGCGTCGAATCCTCCAAAATTTCGGATCTGCGGGTTGAGTCCAAAGAAATCGGAAAACGTCCAGCCATGGATGTAGTTGTACCCGACGCCATAGCGAATGATGTGCGAACCCCAGACTTTGCTGCCGTCGTACTTCAGCTGGTGGTCGCTTTGTATGGTGGACTGAGGCGCCAAGAAACTTGGCCCAGTAAAGAAGTTCTCGTTGGGGAAGAACAAGCTGGTCGGGAAGTCTGCGAAAGGTTCGCCGCTGCCCGTGACGGCATCACCGAGAACGTTCACGAACTTCAAGTACTCAAAGCGGATGCTGTGCGTAAAGGAACCGGTATTGAAGTCCGCGCCCGCGACTGCGCTTTTCGTTCGGTCTCGGTTATTGAAGAATGAGAACGAAGATGCTCCGCCGAAGGAGTCCTGAGCAAGGTTCTGGAAGAAGCTGAAACGTCCAAAGACGTGTACGGCCTTGGTTGCCTGCCAGTCCAGCTTGCCAATCAGATCCGTTTCGTGAAAAGGAGCAGGGAATGTACCCGAGAAAGTATTAAATGGCGCACCTACGACAACGCCGGCCGTAGCGTGCTGAAGAGTTCGTTCGCCGTCGATAAAGAAAAAGAGCTTGTCCTTGATGATTGGGCCGCCGACGTCACCTCCGAATTGGCTTCTCTGAAATTGCGCGGCCGACGGAAAGGCAGCGGCTTGGGTACTGTCGCGAAAGAGTCCGAAACCTTCGCCGTGAAGAGCATTCGTCCCAGATTTTGTTGCCACGTTGACTGCGCCAGATGAGGTCAGGTCATTCGACAGGTCCAGGCTGGACTGCGCGAGTTGGAATTCCGCGATCGCGCTGGAAGGAATGCTCGTGGTGGTTGTTCCGACGTTTTCGTCGCTAACGTCGACCCCATCCACTGCGATACGCGCGCTTCGCCCAAACCGGCCGCCGAAAGAAATTGAAGAGAAGCCCGTTTTGGTCGGATCGAAGTTGGCTCCATCCTGAATTTGAACGCCTGGTTCGAGTTGCGCGAGATCCAGAAAGTTTCGTCCGTTGACGGGCAGATTCTCGATCTGCTGGGTGGTCAAGCTGCCAGAGACCTGCGCCTGATCCGTGTTCACCGTAACCGACTGTCCGTTTACTTCGACGACCGTGCTGGAAGCGCCTAATTCAAGCTTCACGTTTGCGCTGGTGACCACGTTAACAAGCACCGGCATCGTCACTTCGGTTGTCTTGAAGCTCGGAGCTTCTACTCGCACCGTATAGCTCGCAGGAGTGAGCGAGCCCGATGTGTAGGTTCCGGCGGAACTCGTCGTCGTCTCGATGGCGGCGCCTGTATCCTTGTTGGTGATTGTTACTTTGGCATTGGGCACCACACCGCCTTGCGGATCGGTCACGACTCCCTGAATAGTCCCTGCTTGTACGTTTGACTGCGCTTGAGCTGGCTGATAGCTCAGCAGCAGGACAGCCAGCAGCGCAAACGTGAATGCTGCAAATCTCTTCCAGTTCATACGTCCTCCTGAAGATTCAACTCAAAACTCGAATGGCTTCTTGGGATACCCGTCCCATTGAGAAAAAGTGTTGCCCGACGTGTATGGCACGTTGATGTCCACCAGCGGACGAAAATTACAATGTGTGTTTTCAGAGATTTAGAAACGGGAATCACTCGACAGGAGAATTTCGTCCGAATTCCCATAGCGCGGCAGTTATGGGCAGCGTACGAGACAAAACCGAATCTTGAAAATGCTATGACCTTTTGTATTGAGTTTTCGGTATTTCTGACTTTCGCCGAGTTGTAGAGTCGCGGAGGGGAAGCTTCAGTGGCAACCGGACACGTTTTGCGGTCTTACAAATTCCAAGAAAAATTTATCCAAGCATCCCGCTGATTATTGAGGCAGTTGCACGAAAGTTTGTTGCGCGAAGGCGAACGCTTCTGCCTGAATGCGCACCGGGCCCTGAAACGGGCGGTCAATTTCCGCGATGGAAACGAGAACGAGCGATAGCAACAACGAGAGGACAAATAGGTGGATGAAGTGCAGCGCGAAATTCTCGCAACCGAAAAGGCACGCGGACCCGATTACGACAATGCAGCCGATCAACAAAACCGCCCACAGAATTCCCGGGAGTTTCATCCGGCTTTCAATCTGGCGAAGCCGCCGGTGCTCGGACATCTGGCTGAGTGCGCTGAAAGCCTGCTCGTATTTTGACTGCTGAAAACTGTCGGGCACAGCAGAGCTCGAAGCCGCATGATCACCATTTGAATGCGCTTGCACCAACACATCCCACATCTGTTGCGTGACGCTGAAACTGCGAGCGCTCAACTGCTCCTGCGCCATGGCCGGCCATTCCTCGCTCACCATCACCGCGGCGTACTCGCGGCACAAGGCACGCAGCGCTTTTGATTGTGCCGTCTCAAGTCCGCCCGCAATGCGGTACAGATCAACGAGGTAGTTCGCTTCCATTTCTGTGGTGATGCGCGCGGTCTGAAAGTTAGTCCAGACGTTCCAGAGCATGAATGCGAGAATCACCGCATAGGTAGTTCCCAGCACGCTGATTTGCCAGCCAATAATGTCGTTGTGTTCTGTCCGCTGCGTCGCCGGCCATATCCGGCGCAAGACAGCCAAAAAAACGAGAGACAGGGCGATCGTGCCCAGGACAATCAACACGGACTGCCAGATACTCAGCATCGATCGGGCCTCTCCCAGGCGGTGCGCGCGGTCCTCCACCGAAGCTACAGGGCTCGCGCCGCTGGCTCGCCATCCTAGGTTGTCAGCGGAAATTCGTCAACCGCGCGCAGTTCCAGCTTTCGCTGGCTCTGATTCCATTCGACGCCCGACCGCTTGCGCGATTACGCCAACCTCGCCCATGAGCTGCGCGAACTGGTCGGGGTAGAGTGATTGCGCGCCGTCGGAAAGCGCACGTTCAGGGTCGGGATGTACTTCGATCAGCAGCCCGTCCGCGCCCGCGGCGATTGCCGCACGCGCCATCGGAGCCACTTTGTCACGGCGCCCGGTTCCGTGCGAAGGATCGGCAAAAACCGGCAGGTGTGAGAGCTGTTTGATAACAGGAATTGCGGCGATGTCCATCGTATTGCGCATGTAGGTGTCGAACGTCCGGATGCCGCGCTCGCAGAGGACCACGTTGTAGTTCCCTCCCGCCATGATGTACTCCGCGCTCAACAACAATTCCTCAATCGTCGCGGACATTCCGCGTTTCAGCAGCACGGGCTTCGTCGTTTCGCCGAGAGCGCGGAGCAGATGATAGTTTTGCATGTTGCGCGCGCCTACCTGCATCACGTCCACATATGGAAGCATGATTTCCAACTGCGACGGGTCCATCACTTCGCTGACGACGAGCAGGCCATTATCGTCAGCGGCTCGGCGGAGCAATTCGAGTCCATTTTCGCCGAGTCCCTGGAAGGAATAAGGCGACGAACGCGGCTTGAACGCGCCGCCTCGAAGCAACTTCGCTCCGGCCTGCGCCACCCTCGCCGCCACGCTATTGATTTGCTCCGCCGACTCCACCGCGCATGGTCCGGCGGCCACCGCGATCGACGTGCCGCCGACCAGCACACCGTTGCCAAGATCCACGATCGAGCCTTCGGGACGGAAATGGCGGGAGGCGAGCTTGAACGGATGTGCAACTCGAACCACATCCTCGACGCCGGGCGCCGCAAGCAACGCTTCGAGTTCACTGCGATGCTCGTTGCTATTGCCGACGATGCCGATCACCGTTCGCTCCGTTCCGCGGCTCAAGTGCGCCTGGCAGCCGCATTCCTTGATGCGCGTCACAACGTGATTCACCTGCTCTTCGGTCGCTTCCGATCCCATAATGACAATCATTGTTCGGTCTCCCCTTCCTTAGTTTGCCTTCGCGCTGAAAATTTCGGCCGACACGTATGAACCCAGAATGCGCAGATTCACGCTCAGCTTTTCAAGATCGGCGATCGCCGCCGCGACTTCTGGATCGAGCGCCGAAGCCTGCAAATCCAGATAGAACCGGTATTCCCATGGACGCCCAGCAATCGGCCGGCTCTCGATTTTCATCAGATTGATGCCCCGGCGCGCGAATGGCCCGAGCGCATGAAACAGCGCGCCGGGGCGGTGGGCCGTTTGAAATACGAGCGAAAGCTTGTTGGCCGAGTCAGACGTTTTCGATGACGGGCCGAGAAGCAGAAATCGCGTGTAGTTCTCAGAATTATCTTCCAGGTGCTCGCGTAAAATTTTGCCGCCGTAGATTTCGGCGGCGCGCCGGCTGGCAATAGCGGCCCGCGACGGATCGCCGGCGGCGACGATGGCGCGGACACTTCCGGCCGTGTCTTCCGTAGCGATTCGTTTTAGTTCCGGGTGCGCATGAAAAAATTTCTCGCACTGCGCGAGCGCCACGGAATGCGATTCGACAGTCGTAATGTTGCCTGCTGTGGCTCCCGGCACCCCGATTAGGTTGTGTACTATGGGAATAATTTCTTCGGCGATGATGCTCAGCCGGCTCTCAATCAGCAGGTCAAACGTTCGATGGACCGATCCCGCGAGGCTATTCTCAATCGGCGTGAGAATGTAGTCCGCCGCATTTTCATCAATCGAATCGAACATCGCTTCGAAGGTCGGCCGCGGGACCAGCACAATCCCGTTGCCAAGAAGCTTCACAGCGGCTTCTTCACTGAAAGCCCCTCGCTCCCCTTGAAACGCAACCCGTGCATCCGATTCGAGTTTCATTCCGCTCCTATTCACTTCAACACGCGCAACACCGCCCCAGACCGCGTGCCCGCTCATGGCTCCGCTGCCGGTCCGTACCGCCGGCGTCTCGCCGGCTCTTTTGGCTTTGCAGTCCCCTCACTCGCATGCATCTCCTGAATCCGCCGCGACTCATCCATGATCGCCCGGAAGATTCTTGTTACCGCTGCGCCGTCGAGCGGCCCGCCATTCAAATTTTTCATGCTGGCCAGGACGTTCTGCTCACGCTCGGGCGCGCAAAGCGCGAGGCCTTCCTCTTCCTTCAGCCGCGCAACTTCCACCGCGAATTCAGTACGCAGGTTCAGAAGCTGCAGCAGAACGGTGTCGATTTCGTCGATTTTCTTCCGCCAGTCACTGATCGTCATAGGGCCTCCCGTTTCTGCTCTGTAAGCCGGCCACAAACCAAAAAAAAGGCCGCGTCCTCTCTGAGGTCGCGGCCCGGAATCTCGAAACTTTGCGGCTTTTAGCTCGTCTTGCTCGCTCCCGCCGCGCACGTCTCGCCGGCCCGCTGCCCCGTAAAGGAGTAGCGGTAAGTAAAGCCGTACGCTCGGTAATAAAATCGCATCGAAACCCTAATATACGGGATGGTCGGGATGCCGTCAAGTATGTTCGCACAACTACTCGTGGGTAACTCTCGATTACGCAACTAATCCGGAGTTAGCCCCGTAGCCGAGTCATTTCTCGCGCGTTTGCCTGTATTGAGGCG
>Ga0307472_100000710_pt1 | contig 12113 bp, 9 predicted proteins | sample atmos_gasesAM5C__2_FD_204582 | JGI IMG/M metagenome (GOLD analysis project Ga0307472, IMG submission 204582) | Hardwood forest soil microbial communities from Morgan-Monroe State Forest, Indiana, United States - atmos_gasesAM5C_05 | ecosystem: Environmental > Terrestrial > Soil > Temperate... | reverse complement strand
TGGCAGCGTGTGACATGCAAGACCTTAATTCAGCCCGGTCGCTGCAAAGGAGACTCTCGGAGATCGCCGGCCAGGCTAACGGCGCCGCCCCCGCTGAAATCGACCCGGATACCAGATTGGATAGCGCGAGGGCCGGGCCAGGACTAAGACTGACCATCATGTACACGCTCCTGAACGCCGAATCGAATGGCGTCGATAGTACATTCGAGACGAAATTAACTCCGACGGTAAAGGAAGCCAGCTGCGCAAACCCTGACTTGCGGCCGCTGATCGACCAAGGCGTCGTTGTGGTTTTGGAGTACCGCGGAAAGCAAGGCAACCCAATAGGAACGGTCAACATCAATCGCGAAACCTGCGGTGCACTTAGGTGAGCCGCGCGCCGGAACGTCAACGTCAATTTGGTCTCGAGGCACGGATGCGGCAATGTGTACCGGTCGTTACTTAACTGACGCGATCAATCGCAGGCGCTGAGCACTGCGTGGAGTACACCATGCGTCCATTGAACACGGGTTTTGCGGCGCTGTGGCTTGCCGCGGTGGTCCTGCCGATGATGACGTTGGCAGCGGACAGCCAAACAAACCTCCAGGCCGACAATCCCGCGTACCGTTGGGATCTCGGCGAACTCTATCCCTCGCTGCAGGCGTGGACCATGGAACGCGATAAGATCTTGGCGCAAGCGAACGCGCTAGACAAATACAAAGATACGCTTGGCCGCAGCGCAGGCGACATGCTTACAGCCCTGACCGCGATCAGCGGTGCAAAGAAAGAGTCAGTGCGCCTCAGCACTTATGCCTCGTTGAAGGGCGATGAGAATGTCACGATCGGCATAAACCAAGAACGCGTGCAGGCGGCTCAAGTTCTCGCCACGGCTATTGACGAAACAACCGCCTGGCTGAGGCCGGAAATCATTAAGCTGGGCGCCGACAAGGTTCACGCTTTCGAGCGGGAATCACCCGAACTGGCGCGCCGCTTCGGATTCTTTCTCGACAATGCGCTGCGCTACGCACCGCATACCCTAGGTACGGAGGCCGAAGGGGTCATGGCGGCGGCGGGCAACGTGCTGAGCCAGCCTAATATAATCTACAGTCAGCTTGCCAATGGCGAACTGCCGGTCCCGACGGTCACCTTGTCGGACGGCAGCATGATCAGGCTCGACGGCGCCGCTTATATCCGATATCGCGAGGCGCCTCATCGCGCCGACCGCAAGAAGGTGTTCGATGCATTCTGGCAGGCTCACAGCGCCTTTCAGGGGGTGTTCGGCGCCACGCTGACGACGCAGGTGATGGGCGAAGAACTCGACGCCAACATGCGCCATTTCCAAGATGCGCTGGCCGATGCGACGTTCGCAGACAACATGCCGGAGTCGGTCTATCGCACGCTAGTCTCCGAGGCCAATAAGAACCTGCCGGTACTGCACCGCTATTTGAAGCTGCGCAAGGACGCGCTCGGCATCACTGATGATCTGCGCTACTACGATCTCTATGCGCCGATCATCGAGCTCAAATCGCCGCCGCATTTCACGGTTGATCAGTCGAAGGCGATCGCACTCGCTGTGACCCGCGTCTACGGGCCAGAATACGCGGGGCTCCTAAAACAGGGTTTTGCGGGCCGATGGATGGACCTGTATCCGCATCCCGGCAAGGCCAGGGGTGCGTACATGAACCCAGGCGCCTACGACGTGCATCCTTACCTGCTTTTCAACAATCATGACGATTACGAATCGCTGGCGACCTTCGTGCACGAATGGGGGCATGCCGTCCATTCGTTGCTGGCAAACAAGGCGCAGCCCTTCGAGAATGCGAGCTATTCCCCCTTCATTGCCGAGACCGCCTCGATCACCAATGAGATGCTGCTCGACGACTACTTGGTGGCGCGTGCCAGCGACGATGCCGAGAAGGTCTACTATCTAGGCCAAGAACTGGACCTAATCCGCGTCGATTTCTTCCGCCAAAGCATGTTTGCCGAATTTCAGTTGGCCATTCACCAGGAAATGGAAAAGGGTGGCACGCTGTCGGGTGAGGGAATGACCGGCCTATATTGCGGACTACTCAAGAAGTACTACGGGGACACGCAAGGCGTGCTGAAGGTGGACCCGGCCTATTGCGTGGAATGGGCATACATCTCGCATTTCTACTACGGCTTCTATGTTTACCAAAACGCGACATCTATGGCCGGCGCCGCTGCGTTCGCCGACGCGCTGCAAAAGGAAGGCGCGCCCGCGCAGATGCGTTTCATCGCGATGCTGAAGGCCGGCGGATCGGACTATCCGTACGCGCTCTATAAGAAGGCCGGCCTCGACATGGCAACGCAAGCACCCTACGAGGCGCTGGCCGCGCGTATGAACCGGATTTTGGACCAAATCGACGCGATCAAGATAAAGAAGTGAGGCTACGCTAAGCGAGGCCGACCGTCTCTATGCGGTTGCACGACCTAAGTAACGTATCTCGATTACGTGACCCAACGGTTCGTTCACTCCGCAGGTCTGCCAAGGGTGTCGCTCTCACTGTGGTAAATACAGAGAAGGGCTTCCCAGTCGAGCCAAGCGGCCGCTTGCGGGAGAACTAAGCATCGAGGCCGACAGGCGACTTCTGGCCGACTGCGACTGTTGGCAGATTGACTCGAATCGACCCCAAGCGGCTGGCTGAATTTCCCATTACCGGCCACTCGAATGGCTCACAGCGGACATAGGCAATCGGCCGAGTAGTAGTATCTGCTCAGCTTTCAGGGGAGTCCGGTGTCCAGTCCTTCAGCGCTGCGTTCGCCCACACGACCCGCAAGACTCGTGCTGCTCATGGCACTCGGTATGTTCATCAACTACGTAGATCGAGGCAATCTCGCCACCGTGGGTCCTGTGCTACAGGATCAGTTGCACCTGTCGTCAACCGAACTGGGTTCACTGTTCTCCGCGTTCTTTGTCACATACGTTCTCGGCATGGTGCCCGGTGGTTGGCTCGCCGACCGGTACGGCGCCAAGCGCGTACTCGGTACCGGGGCGGCTATTTGGTCCGTCGCTACATTGCTCACAGGATTCGCCAGCGGCTTCATTTCGTTGTTCTCACTGCGGCTTGTTCTCGGACTCGGAGAAACTGCCGCCTTTCCGAGCATCTCCAAACTCATCGCAACCAGCATTGAGCGCACGAAAATCGGACTGGCCAACGGAGTGATCGGTTGTGCCTATCTCATCGGGCCCGCTGTAGGAACAACTCTCGGGGGCATCTTGTTGGCCCACCTCGGTTGGCGCGCGGTCTTTATCGTCCTTGGCGCGCTATCGTTGCTGTGGCTGCTTCCTTGGAGTCGGGTCATTCTCTCCGAGCGTGGACTATCGGATGCCGAAGCATCTACATCTGGCGCAGGCCCGGGCCTCCGTCAAATCCTACGCCAGCGTGCACTCTGGGGTGCAGCAGTCGGATCGTTCGCAGGTAGCTACGGTTATTACGCGATGCTCGCCTGGTTGCCAACTTACCTTGTCAAGGCCCGAGGCATGTCAATCGAGCATATGATTGCGATTGCCGCCTCAGGCTTTGCGATCAACGCCGTCAGCGCTCTGATCTTCGGATGGCTAATCGATCGATGGGTGCGGTTGGGGCGCTCGCCGACGTTGGTCTGGAAGACTCCCATGGGTATCGGAAGCATGGTCGGAATTGCCGCAACCATAGGCTTCGCGACCCTTCCGCTCAACGGCTGCATAGCGTGCTTGTGCCTGTTTATGGTTCTCTCGGGATGCACTTCGGTCGGTTACTTCGCGATACCACAGCTTTTCGCGGGCCCGAGCGCCGCAGCCCGCTTCGTCGGTATCTCCAACATGTGCGGCAACATTGCCGGAATAATCGCTCCTGCGCTCACAGGTTTCTTGGTCGATGCATCTGGTGCATATTGGCCCGCTTTCATCTTTATCGGCTTGGTCTACCTCCTTGGTGTAGTTGGTTGGGTCATCATCCTGCCACGAGTCGAGCCGATCCGGTGGACGGGCCTGCTGCAGACCGAACTCATCGGCACGGCACGTGCGTGAAGCAAGGGGAGATCAAATTCTCAGTCGCTCCCCGACTGTCATCAAAGCTTTGTCTTGGCCTTTGCTTTCGAGTACGCTGATCGAGAGGGGAGTCAACTCTGCGCCGAATTGGCGAGCGCCGTAACTACAAATAGTGGGGGACAGCATGAAGGTAATGTCGCTTGAGGTCCCTGCATGACTGCAGCAAACAATCGACCTTGCGGCACGGCCCTATTGCGTACACGCCGCGCCTTTCTGCGCCTCAGCGGCGTGGCGGGGGTAAGCGCTTGGCTCACAGCAAACTGGCCGGCGATCGCCGCGGCAGCCCAGCACGCCACGCACTCCGAGGCGAACGGCTTGACACCGCCGCTGAGCTTCTTCGACGCCGCCGATGCCGCCGACGTCGAGACGCTTGCGGCCCAAATCGTGCCCAGCGGAGCGACGCCCGGTGCGCGCGAAGCTCGCGCCGTCTACTTCATCGATCGTGCGCTGACGACCTTCTATGCCGATTGGGCGCCCGCGTTCCGGCAGGGCCTGCGTGAGTTCCAGGCCGGGTTCCGCGCCGCCCGACCTGGTGCAGCGAGCTTCGCAACGGCTGCGGCCGAGGAGCAACTTGCGTTTCTCAAAAGCGTCGATCAGGAGCCGTTCTTCGAGGCCGCCCGCACGCTGACCGTGCTCGGACTGCTGGCCGCGCCGCAGTACGGCGGCAATTACCGCGGCGCTGGCTGGAGACTCATTGGCTTCACGGATCAGCTGGTTTTCGAGCCGCCGTTTGGCTACTACGATCGGGAGTACACGGGGTTCGTGCCGTACGCACAGGCGCCGAAGTGAAGACTTTCAGTCGAACCGAGACGGTCGATTTTGCCGTCGTTGGCTCGGGCGCGGCCGGTGGCGTGATGGCGCGCGAGCTCTCGCAGGCCGGCTTCAGCGTGGTGTTGCTGGAACAGGGACCACGCCTCGGGCCGGGGGACTTCGAGCACGATGAGCTCAAGTACATCTTTTTGAACGGCATACTGAACGACCCTGTCAGATGCCCCCAAACTTTCACGAACGATCCGCGAAAGCCGGCACAACGCACTAGCAACTCGAATGTACTGCAGTACGCACGCATCGTCGGCGGAAGCAGCAATCACTTCACCGCCAACTTCTGGCGCTTTCACGAGATCGATTTCCACGAGCGCAGCGTGCTTGGACCCATAGCCGGGACGGGATTTGCGGACTGGCCGATCGGCTACGCCGAGCTCGAACCCTACTATACGAAGGTCGAATGGGAGATCGGCGTCTCCGGACTGGCTCACTCGAGTCCCTTCGATCCGTGGCGCTCCAAGCCCTATCCGATGCCGCCGCTGCCGGTGAAGTCCTCGGGCGTGCTCTTCGAGCGCGGCGCTCGCAAGCTCGGACTGCATCCGTACCCCGCCCCGATGGCGATCGTCTCGCGCGCGTACCGCGGCCGCCCGGCATGCGTGCATTGCGGATTCTGCGAGGGTTTCGGCTGCGAGGTGATGGCGAAGTCCTCGAACCTCTATACGATGATTCCGGAGGCGGAGGCGACCGGGCGATGCGAGGTGCGCGCCGAGAGTTACGTCCATCGAGTCGCCCTCGACGCGCGCGGACGTGCGCACGGGGTGCTGTATTTCGATCGTGATCGCAACGAGCACTTGCAGAAGGCGCGGGCGGTGATCCTGTGCGCCAATGGTGCCGAGACGCCGCGCTTGCTGCTTAACTCCGCCAACACGCGCTTTCCGCAAGGGCTTGCTAACTCGAGCGGACTGGTCGGTAAGTACCTGATGTGCAATCAGGGCGCGCCCGTGCACGCGGTGTTCGAGCACGAGCTCAACGAGTTCAAGAGCGTGCAGGTCACACGGGTGCTGCACGACTTCTACGACAATGACCCGCACCGCGGCTTCTATGGCGGAGGCGGCATCGATGCGCGCATCGACGGGCAGCCGATCTACTGGGCACTGGCCGAGGGAGGCCAGCTGCCGCGCTGGGGCAACGAGTACAAGGCGCGACTCGAGGCCTTCCCGCGCTCCATGCTGTGCATGGGCCACACAACTTCGCTCGCCGTGGAAACCAACACCGTGACGCTCGACCCCGAGCTGAAGGACGCGTGGGGAGTTCCAGCGCTTCGGGTGACGTACAAGGATCACCCCGACGACATGGCGATGACGCGCTTTCTGCAGGACCGATCCACCGAGATTCTCGATGCCGCGGGCGCGGTGAAGATCTGGCGGGGGGAGGCAGCCGAGACGACCGTCGCGGTGCACTTGCTCGGCACCTGCCGCATGGGTGACGATCCGAATAGCTCGGTGGTCGATAGATATCACCGCACGCACGACGTGCGCAATCTCTTCATCTGCGACGGCTCGAGCTTCGTCACGTCCGGCCGCGGACAGCCCACCATGACCATCGAGGCACTCGCATTCCGCGCCGCAGACCAGATAGGACGCTTCGCGCGGCGCTACGAGATCTAAGGAGCGCGGCTTACGTACCAGCGCTTGCTACCGCGTACTTGTGTTCACTGCGGGCGCTCCAGCGGTACAGATCCTCGTCCCCGCAATGCGGGCACTTGATCACGGCAAGTTGGTCGGCGGACTCAGCCAAGGCCGGCTTGCTTCCTGCCTGTGTGAGGGCAATGGCGATGACACGGCCGCACGACTTGTTCTTACACACCCAGCCGAGGTAGACATCCCCTGGGACCATCTGGTGCGGCACCCGGACGTCGACGTGGCGCACGCCCGGTGATGTCACGGGCTGGCGTACCGGGGTTCCCCGGCTCTTCGATGAACGTTTAATTGCCATTGGTGCCTCACCGCGTAAACAGTTGCAGGAGCCTAGCGTGGCCACTTGAACGCTGCCTATTCATGATAAGCGACTTCGGTGTTCGGACAGCAACGTATGCGTGTCGCGGGCGCCAGCCTGACCGTGACTTCGCAATTCACGCCTTCGCGGCTTCGACGATCGACAACGGGCCGTTAGTTGCAATGATCCGAGAGATGCGAAAGCCGGCGCCCCGCAGCAACTCCGCGAATTCGCTTTTCGTCCGTTCGCGGCCTCGAGGTGTAAGCACTAGCATTTCCAGATCGAGTAGCTTGCCGTAGTGCGGTGTGTTACCGGTCGGCACGACGGGATCAACGATCAGCACCTTCCCACGCTCGCCGAGGGCGCGGTGGCAGGTTTGGAGAATGCGCGTCGCGGAGTCGTCGTCCCAGTCGTGAATGATGTGCTTCATGATGATCGCGTCGGCGCCCGCCGGCAGCTCCTTGAAGAAATCCCCGCTTTCGATGCGCACTCGGCCCGTGATCCCGACGCGAGCGAATGTCGCAGCAGCGCCAGCGGCGACGTGCGGGAGCTCGAAAAGCACCCCGCGCATCTTCTTGTGGCGGCCGAGTACAGTCGCAAGAAGCTGGCCGTGACCGCCCGCCACGCCCATCAACGTCCCGACACCTTTAAAGTCGTAAGCGGCAGCTGCAGCACGGGCTTCGGTCATGCTAATCGAGGTCATCGCCCGATCGAAAATTGCGGCGGCCTCAGGAGTCTTGGAGTAATACTCGAATATGGGTGTGCCGAATACATGGTCGAACGCCGGCAGGCTGGTCTTGACACTGTAGTCCAGTGCGCCCCAAGGCCGCCAAGTGCTGTCGTGACCGATAAAGCGAGCGATGCCCGCCAGGCTCTGCGGGTGGTCGTTCCGAAGTAACTGTCCCATCCGTGTGAGCTTGAACTGGCGGCCCGCGCTCTCGGCACAGACCCCAACGCTCGCGAGCGCCCTGAGCAGTCGGTACAACCCATCTTCTGACACCCCGGCCTGACGAGCTAGATCACTGCAGCGCCGCGGTCCCTTCGAGAGTTGGTCAGGGATTGCAAACTCGACGACGGTGGCGAGCGCCTGGCTGATCCACTTGCCGATCACCATCTGGAAGAGGACGGTGCCCGGATTCGCCCGGGCTGCCTGTTTGCGTCTACGGCGGGCCATAAGTGTCCTCCCCACTGCCGCGCCATTCTACTAATGTCACCTGCGGACCAAAAGTTTGATTCAGCAAGTAGGCCATCGATGAATGCATGACTAGCGCCTGCTGGCGAATTCAACGCGCTGCGTAGCGTCGGGACCCGAAAGCGCTGCGCCGGCGCCGTTTGTGTCAACCCCGGGCGCAGTCAGCGCGTGTCGGCCTGAGGGCGTTGCGGTGGGCTGACGGCGAGCTGCGATGCGGCTTCCGGCCGCGCCGACAGGTGCTCGGGTCCCGGGGAGGGCGGTGCGGTGGACTCTGCAGGCGCGGTCTTCACGTTGACGTTCGCGACGTTCACGACGCCGGGATCGTCACGCAGCTTGACGTAGAGCCGGCCCTGGAGCGGATGAGCGATGCGCAGCGCCGCGGCCGTGTAGCCATCGGGCACGTGCGTGGCGCGCGTGAAGTCGGCATCGACCGAGACCGAATCGAGCAGAAAGAGATCCGCACCGGTGAGCGAGCAGCCGACGTCCGGATCCGCGGTGCAGTACACGCCGGAGAGTTTCGGCAGCCGCACGAGCGTCACGAGCGGTACCCACTCACCGCCCGCGCCCTGCACGATGCGCCGGAACTGCAGCGGGCCGAACGCGGAAGCTCCCAGCGCCTTCGCCGGGTCGAGCGTGACGAGCGCGACCTTGCGGCTCTCGAGCACCACTTGGCCCGTGCTCACACCAAGGACCGCCGAGAACACGCCATCCGTCGTCGCAACCTCGATTCTCTCGTCGCTGCTGAAGCCCGCGGGCGTCTGGGCGCGGATCGAAAAGTTGAGACGCGCCCCGAGAGGTAACGTGGATTCGTTCGACAGTTGCACCGAGTTCTCGAGCCCCGCGCCCGACCACTGGATCGTCCGGCTGATGAGCTCCGCGCTCGGGCGCGGCGACTCGGCTGAGGTTGCATGAAGCGGCAAGGTCTGTGGGTCCGGGCGGCCGAATTGACTCACCCGCAAGGTCAGGTCCCCGGCCGGGGCGTCCTGCAAGGGCACCGTCAGCTCCACCTCGTTGGGATGGATCTTCTTCCACTCGACCTTGTGGGCTTTGGCGGCGGAGTCGACCAGCGTCACCTCATCCAGGCAGCTGACGCTCTCCGCGCGGAGGTGGAGGGTGTTGGTCCGACCGACAGTGAGAGCTGAGGAGTCCGCCGGGGCGAGACGCCACACCTGCGACTGCGGGTCGGCCAGCCTGAAGCTCGGGCCCTCGTAGCGATCGAATCCCCATTGCGCCCGCAGTGTCGCGGTGCCGGTTGTTGCCGCGGTCCCGGAAGAGGGCAGGGTGACCGCGAATCCCCCGCGCGCCGGGTCGGCCCGCGCCGGCAGGTCGACAGAGGTGCCCTCCTTGCTGTTTAAGTGCAACACCGCATCGTGCGCGTAAGCCGTCGCGAACACCACTGGCGCGCCGTCGACCGGCAACACCAGGGGATCCTTGTTTGGGCAAAGAATCTCGCTCGCATTGACCGGGTGCAGCGCCGGGAACTGCGGCGCCTCGATGGGAGGCAGCGCCACCACCAGCACCGACTTTGGATCGTGGAAGGAAGGCGGCGCATTCAGGCTCAGCGCGACCTGTTGGCCGTGCATGGAGGTGAGGGCCGGAAGGTACTGGTAGCGCGCGGTGTGCAGCGAATCGAGAATCTTGGCGATATCGATGATCGAGCCGATGAAGGGGCCGTAGTAACCGGACTTGAGCTGCGGCGTGTTGCTCGCCTCCATCGCCAGATCGCTCGCAGGCCCCGAGGTCAGCGTCTGCGCAAGGGAGGCGCCGCGTCCGTCATCGAGGATCAACGACTCGCGGCCCTGCGCGAGGCACGGCGCCTGCAACACCGGAATCTTCCCGAGACACGACTCGTCCACCTTGATGGCGAGGCTGCGCGAGAGCAGCGGAACCGATTCCTTCAGCTGCGAGGGATCGGCGTCGCCGAGATGCCGCACGGCGGCGAGGTAAGCCTCGAGCCGCGCATGATCGAGAGCGGCCTGGTTGAGATCCTGCGAGGTGCGCACGAACACCCCGGGCCGCCCGCGCACCGTGTCGAGAAGCGTGCTGTAGGCGCCGCCGGTCTGCGGCGCGAGGAAGATGAGCAGTTGCCCGGCGTCCTGCGGTACCGTCACGCTGAGACCGTCCTTCGCGCAGCGGCGCGTCCAGCTCTCGCAGGAGAAGAACCAGTCCTGCGGTGGCGGATTCGTGGCTCCCCGGAGGAATGCGGCCACCATCAGATAGTGCGCGGATGCGCCCGCGGGAAGATCGGCCTTGACCACGAGGTGATCGCCGCTGGCGAGATTCGGCACCTGCGCGATGGGCAGCGTGCGCGCGCCGCGGGTCACCTGGACCTCGAGCGTGGGGCCGGAAAGATCGAAGGGGGCGGCCGCGGCACTCAGCGCGCGCAGCGCGATGAGGCTCAGAATCAGCCGCGAGGTCAGTTGCGGGGAAGCGAAGCGCACGCCGATGTGTCGTTCCTTGGCTACACTCTCTCGTCCTTCACGCTGCACACTCTAGCGCATCTGCACTTGGTAGCGCGTGATTGCGCTCGCAGAAGACTCAGGCGCTCGTGCGCTCCGTGACGGGCGGCATCGGGTACTTGAGCCCGCTCGCGCAGTTGAAGAGCACGACCTCATCGGCGGGCGCGATGCGGCCTGAGCGTGCCGCCTCGAGATACGCAGCGTAGGTGGCGGCGCCCTCGGGGGACAGCAAGAGTCCATCGGATGCGGCGACGTGCGCGCGCGCGGCCTCGATCGCCTCATCCGGCACCGCGAGCGCGCACCCGGCGCTCTCGCGCAGCGCGCGCAGGATGAGAAAGTCACCGAGCGCCGCCGGCACGCGTATTCCGGCCGCGCAGGTGTGCGCGTTCTCCCACGGCGTCGCGGTCTCCGCCCCGGAATCGAACGCGCGCACGATCGGCGCGCAGCCGCTCGCCTGCACCGCGATGAGCCGCGGGAGCGGGCCTTCGATCCAGCCGAGCTCGGTGAGCTCCTGCCATGCCTTCCACATGCCGATGAGCCCGGTGCCGCCGCCCGTCGGGTAGAATACCGCCTGCGCCAGCCGCCAGCGGCACTGCACCGCGAGCTCGAGCCCCATCGTCTTCTTGCCTTCGATGCGGTAGGGCTCTTTCAGCGTCGACATGTCGAACCAGCCATTGCGTGCCGTGCCGGAAGCGACGAGGCGGGCGCAGTCGTTGATGAGCCCGTTCACCCGCCACACGCGCGCCCCCTGCAGTGCGATCTCGCTCAGGTTGATCTCGGGAGTGTCCTCGGGACAGAAGCAGAAGGCTTCCATCCCGGCGCGCGCGGCGTAGGCGGCCATGGCCGCTCCGGCGTTGCCGTTGGTTGGAATCGCCACGCGCCGCACTCCGTGCACGGCTGCCATCGATACCGCGATGCAGAGCCCGCGCGCCTTGAAGGAGCCGGTCGGGAGCCGCCCCTCATCCTTCACGAGCGGCGGCCGGAAGCCCGCCGGGCGCTCGCTGCGCGCGAGTGGCACGAGTGGCGTCTCGATCTCACCGAGGCTCACCCGGGCGTCGGGACCAGGAAGGGGCAGCAGCTCGTGCCAGCGCCAGAGATCCGCTGCACGCGACTCGATGTCCTCGCGCGCGACCTCACGCCTCACGGCCGCGAGATCGTAACGGGCGAGCAAGGGCTTGCCGGCAGCCGAGAGCCCCTGGAGCCTGCCGATGTCGTGACTCTCCCCGGTGAGACTGCACTCGAGGTGCGTGGCGTAGCTGTAGGACACGAGACACTCCATTCCATCGGTCGCGGGCGGATCGGCGCGACCCGGCGCCCCGCGTGTTGTGATACAAGAGGCCGATGATGCAGGGGGCGCCGCCGCAGGGGTCGCAGCCGGAGTTGGTGCGCGCCATCGGCCGCTGGAGCATGGTAGCACTCGCGGTCAATAGCATCGTCGGCAGCGGCATCTTCGGCTTGCCGGCGCCCGTCGCCGGATTCACCGGCCGCGCGAGTCCCTTCGTCGTGCTGCTGTCGGGCGCTGCGATGAGCGTGATCATCGCCTGCTATTCGGAGGTGGCCTCGCAGTTCAGCGAGACCGGCGGCACCTATCTCTACCTGCGACGAGCCTTCGGAAGACTTGTCGGCGTCCAGGTCGCGTGGATGACGATTCTCAGCCGGACCACAGCGGTGG
>Ga0307472_100000708_pt1 | contig 12119 bp, 8 predicted proteins | sample atmos_gasesAM5C__2_FD_204582 | JGI IMG/M metagenome (GOLD analysis project Ga0307472, IMG submission 204582) | Hardwood forest soil microbial communities from Morgan-Monroe State Forest, Indiana, United States - atmos_gasesAM5C_05 | ecosystem: Environmental > Terrestrial > Soil > Temperate... | reverse complement strand
GCTGGCGGAGAGAGAGGGATTCGAACCCTCGATACGGTTTCCCGTATACACGCTTTCCAAGCGTGCGCCTTCAGCCGCTCGGCCATCTCTCCGGCACACGGATTCTGTTTTGATTCTATGGGGCTTGCGTGGAGACCGCAACCAGCAGTCGGCATTCAGCAATCGGCTATGACGGCTGAAAGTTGAGAGCTGGCACTGAAACTCAGGAAACAGTCTTTGGATCTTGAGTAATGGCTGCGACGCCGGGCGCACTGCCGTTTCCAGATGAGGGCTGAGGAGCGATCGGTGCCTTGGGCGATGATTCCAGCACACGATTGTGCAGGCAGAAGAGCGCCAGTTCCAGGCGGTCAGCGACGCCCAGCTTGTCATACACTTTGCGCAAATAATTTTTCACTACCTGTTCGGTTGTCCCCACGCGTTGAGCAATTTCTTTGTTCTTCATGCCCTGCGTGACACAGGAAACAATCAGGGATTCTTTCGGCGTGAGCTGGACTTTGGGCCGCGCTGAAGACGGTCGAGTTGCTTGGGTACGATAGGCCTCAAGCACCCATCGGATGCCCTTGCTGTCCAGCCAGGGTTCGCCTTCGGAAACTTTGCGCAGGCAGTCTACCAACAATTCAGGCTCGACTTCGCGGGAAACGATGCCGTGCGCGCCTCGGCGGAATAACTCCAGAGTGAGTTCCTCGTCGGGCTGCGGAGTAACTACCACCACCCGGAGCAATGGTGATTGCCGCAGCAGCTCAGAAAGCGCTTCCGCAGGATTCGAACTGAGTGCCGACTCGAGGATCAAAATGTCAGCCGAGAACTTTTTTGCCGCAGACAAGGTCTGGGCCATGGTTTCCGACTGGCCCACCACACGAATGTCGTCTTCCAGGGCAAAGATTTTGCGCAAACCGGCGCGGAAGATCGCCTGCGTGTCAGCCACGATCACGCGGATGAAGCGGCTGTCGCCGTTTCCTTCGCCTTCACGCGGCTGCCCGAGGTTCGTTTCCAAGGTGACCGGAACGGTTGCCATCAGTTTTCCTGGAGCGCTCAGTGGCGCTCGAACCGATACTCATCAATGACTACACCTACGCCGCGGCGGCCATCTTCTTCGAAACTGCGCACCACGCGCCCGCGGCAATCGAGCTGCACATCGGCCGACGCTCCCACCACATCCGCAGGCAGCGAGATGGTGAAATCCACTAGCGAGCCTACGGGCATTTCGGAATCCAACTGGAACAGCACCCCGTTGGCGGAAATGTTCTGCGTTTCTGTGGCGCTGGCGCCCGCTTTCGATTTCACCGAGATCGGAAGTTTGATCGGGAACCGCGGCGCGCTCTGCATGTCCGGATAGCGCCCGCGACGGCTCTTCTTTCCCGCAGCTTGGGTATTCATTTCTTGACGAGCTTTCGGAGTCGTTTCGTCCCGCATCTCAGCGCCGGAATTTCCGTTGTCCGCAGATTCCCCATTGTTGGCCATTACGCCCGCAGCTTACACCCTGGGAATCAGGAGAGAAAAGTTACCGAAGTCATGGAACTGGTGGGAGTTAAAGGCTTGCGCATCATTGAATTGCGAGAGTTGTGACAGTGGGCACAGAAGCGATCGGCGTTTGGCAATAAGGACTTGGTCTGTGGCGGTCAGGAGTGAAAGTCTTCAGAAGGTTGGATGATAAGCACCAATTGCTAGTTGCCGGTTTCAGAACTTCGTCACCTCCGTGAAATTGAAATCATTCACCTTCATAGCCGGTACGACCATATCGAATGACTCTTCCCCGCTCGCCCGCACTGGCGTCCCTATCTCTTCGACGTTGGACAGCATGTGGATCAGGCTTTCATTGAAGCGGAAATTTCGTATGCCATGGCGAATCTTGCCGTCTTGCACGTAGAAAGTTCCGTCGCGCGTCATCCCCGTGAGAATTTTTTCGTACGGATCAACCTCGCGGATGTACCACAAGCGTGTGACGAGCACTCCGTGGCTGGTTGAGGCGATCATCTGATCAATGGTCTTCGGGTGTTTGGGCGGGTCGAAGACGATATTCATCGGGGCCTCGCCCATTTCGTTAGGAATGGGGAAACCATGCCCGGTTGGCTCGATGATTCCTACCTTGTCCTTGTATTCGGAATTCTTCATCTTATCGGCCGTGGCACGGGCATAGACCAGACGCTTTACGATACCGTCTTCCACGAGCGATACGCGCCGGCGCCACACGCCTTCGCCATCAAAGGGCGCTCCTGATTGCAAGGGATGAACCACGTCGTCCGAAATATTAATGTTGCCACCAAAAAGCTTCGCGCCTACGCGATTGTTCAGAAAAGAACGCTGATCGAGAATCGACAGGCCACCCAAATCGAAAAACATAAAGCCGACCATGTCCAGGACAGCGGCTGGTTCGAGAATTACGGTGTACTTCCCTGGAGGAATCTCCCTAGGATGTGCAGACTCGATCCCCTTTTTTGCCGCAGTCTCGGCAAGCTCTTGTGCACTGAGGTTGCCGACATCCGGAGAATTCGCCTTCTGCCAACCGGAAGAATCCGCCGCCAGCATAGTGATGGAAATCTCAGAAGAAGTCTGTGTATGCCAATCGCTCAGGCCGTGAGAATTGAAAACCCCCTCAACGGATTCGGAGGTGGAGAAAATTCCTGCCGTGGTGAGTTTATGCTTCGTGGCGATCCTTACAATTTTGCCTACAGACTCGGCGCGCTGTTCTGGAGTGACCGCGGCCGTCTGCTCGAAATGCCGGCTCGGAACTGTCTGCGTGGTGCGGGCGCCGCCCGCGTCCGGCATAGGCAGCAAATCTGGATCACGCTGCTGCACTCTAGCGAGGGCTTCCGATGCCTGCGCGACGCGCCTAAGGCTCTGCTCATCAAATTTGTTTGTAGTAGCGCGCGCTGTCCGCCCATCGAAAGCGGTACGCACAGACGCTCCATAATTTTCTTCTGCGACATTCTGATGGATAGTGTTATTGGCGAATCGAGTCAACGCAGATCTCCCACCATAGAACAAAACCTCCACTTCATCCGCAGTGGAGTATTTCCTGATGCAATCGAAGATGTCGCCAGCCCGTTCCTTGTTTAACATTCGTTGCGCAGAAAATGTTTTCTGTGATTCGACGTTTGCCCGGCAAGACTAATTCGGTAACGGTCGCCTGGGTGTATATGGCGTTCGGGGAGAAGGGTCAGGCATTTGCTCGGTTGGAACCGTATGCAGAACACCTGCCCCTCATGGGATCTTTGAAAATTGTGCCGGTGGTTGATCCAATCCGTTCCACGATTTGTTGACGTTGGTCCGCCATCCAGTAGCGCGTTCAGGATTGTACTTACCCCCTTGGATCATTTCCGCTGCGACGCTCTCCTCCATCGCGCGCTTGCTAATTAATATCAAACTGCTCCTGATGCAGCGCCGGATCGCTCTTCACGATCACGGTCTTCTTAGTCAGTTCTTCCATTTCGCTCAAAGCCCGGCCGTTGTTGGCTTTTAGCGCTTTCGCAACCTCTGGGTTCACGCGGAGCATCACGTCAGGATGCTCCAGGTGCTTGGCAATCTTGCGCATCTCAAGGTAAATTTCGTTGCACACCGTAGTCACCGATTTCACAAATCCGGTCGACTGGCAATACGGGCACGGCGTTCCAATCGTGCGCTCGAGCGACTGCTTGACCCGCTTGCGTGTGATGGCCACCAACCCAAAATCATTAAATTGCAGCACCTTCGAGGGGGCGCGGTCCGCGCGCAACGCCTCTTCCAACGCCTGCATGACTTTCTGCCGGTTGCGCCGCTCGTCCATGTCGATAAAATCGATCACGACAATGCCGCCTAAGTCGCGCAGCCGTATCTGCCGCACGATTTCTTTGATCGCATCGACATTGGTTTTGACGATTGTGTCTTCCAGACGCGCCGTCTTGCCGACATACTTTCCGGTATTCACGTCGATCGCAACCAGCGCCTCGGTCTGATTAATGACGATGTAGCCGCCACTCTTCAGCCAGACTTTGGATTTCAACGCCTTGTTGATTTCTTCGTTCAAACCGAACTGCTCGAACAATGGAGTCTCTTTGGAGTAGAGCTTTACCCTCTTCACCAACGCCGGCTGGAAGCGGTTAGCAAAACGCAATATGCGTTCGTACTCCTGTTCCGTATCCACCCAGATGGCAGAGAAATCCGAGGTCACCTGATCCCGCAGCACTCGTTCCACGACGTTCAGATCGTGATAGATCAGTGCCGGCGGCTTCGAGTTTTCCGCGCGTGTCCGAATTTCGGACCACAGGCCTTTCAAAAACCGGATATCTGCGCGCAAATCTTCTTCTGCGGCGCCCTGAGCCGCCGTGCGAACGATGAATCCGCCATGCCCATTCTCACGCTCGCTATTAATGATTCGTTTCAGCCGCTGGCGTTCTTCTTCTGAAGAAATTTTCCGCGAGACGCCGGTGTGGTTCACCGTCGGCATGTAGACCAGAAAGCGGCCCGGCAGCGCGATATGGCTCGTGATGCGCGCGCCTTTTTTTCCGATAGGCTCTTTGGCGATCTGTACCAGGATCTCCTGGCCTTCTTTCAGGAGATCGGTAATTAGCGGCACATTTTGTGGTTCGCGACGCCGGAACCGACGTCCACCGCGGCGTCCGCGTGGACCGTGCCGATCATACGCAGGACGCGGCGTGCGCTGTGTATAGGGCGCGGTTGCAGCGGGCGCGCGGACTTCCACCCGCGCATCCGCAGTTCCATTGGCGCGCGCTTCGGCTTCCACTACGGCTTCGGCCTGAGCCTGGGCTTCTTCGAGCTCGGCCTCTTCTTCCGCTTCTTCGTCTACGCCTTCTACTTCGGCGACCTCGGCGGATTCCGCAGAGACCGGCTCTGACGAGAATGGAACCTCTTCCGCTGCCGGGTCTCCCGAGGCCGCGATCTGCTGGGCATGTTCTCCATATTCATCCGCCGCGTGCGTCTCTTCTTCCATCTCTTCGAATGCCGCGTCTTCCTCCAGCTCTTCAACGTAATGGGCGAGATCTGCTTCTTCCTCTTCGATCTCCTCCTCTTCCAGAGTTCCCGCGGAACCTGCCGCTTCCACAGTGTTCCTCTCATCGTTCCGGGAAGTCTCCCGTTCTTCGCCGCCGAAGACCGCGGCGACATTCATCTCATGCAGGCGCTTCTGCTCGCGATCCCACTCAGGCGATTCACTGTCGAAAGCGGCTTCGCTCGCGTTATCCGGCTCACGCCGTTGATGATGGAAATTCTCATCCGCTCCCGGTTTTGCGAACAGCGGCTCGTCCTCAGGAAACATCTGCCCTAGCGGAGTTTCCTGGGCCTCCGGAGCGCGCTCCTCGGACGCTGGAGCCACCGGGTTCTGCGCCAAGCGCTGATACTTCGAAATCGACTCGCCCGGCAGGATGATTGGCTGATATCCCGGTGGTGGGCCGAAGTCTGTACGCTGCGGCTCGCGCGGTGTCTCGGAACCCGCTCGCGCGTATTTTGAATCTGGGAAGCGGTCCCGTCCGCGCCCACGACGACGGCGGCGTCCGCGCCATCCGCCACGATTCTCTGCCGACCGATTCTCCGGTGGTTCTGCCTGCGGCACGCCGCTCTCGCCCTGGCCAGATGCGTGGGTTTCATTAGTATTCCCCTTCGCGGGCTGTTCTGAACCACCATTTCCCACCGGTGCTTCGCCTTCAGCTTCCGGCCGCGACGGCTGCTGATATGTTTGCACCGGTACGGGGCGATTTGTGGGAACTTCTTCCAGGTCGTCCTGCTCTTCGCCTAATTCCATGAAGTCGGAGACGTAGAGAAACGCGTCGCGTTCCAGTCCGATATCCACGAACGCCGACTGCATTCCAGGAAGAACCCGGGTTACGCGCCCTTTGTAGATGGATCCTGCGAGGGTGTATTCGTTCTCACGTTCCAGGTAGATTTCTGCAAGCTGGTCCTCTTCAACCATCCCCACCTTGGTTTCATGCGGGGTGGAAGACACAAACAATTCTTTTGTCATGCAAACTCCGGTCGCGGCCGCTATGCGGCCGCGGAATTCACCGGACTGACGGCAGGAAGGAACGGGGAGGATCGAGCGATGCGACGGCAGCCCTCCGTAGAAGACAGCCTGGGCCCCGGAGAAGTCTCCGAGACCGAGTCGGTTGCACAAGCTTGAAAGTCTTCTGCACTGATCGCAATCTGCACTTGCCAGGTTTGTGACCGCTCTCTCAGATCTGAGGGGGCCGTTACCCGCCCGGCTGCGGCTTCGCTTTAATCCTGCCCGGCCTCCACTGCTCCCGGCCGGTGAGTGCCCTCTTCACGCGAGGGCGATCGTAATCTTATTTTCGGCCGCGCCTAAAGCGCGGTAAATCTTTTATTTCCGTCTACTTCAGTTTACGAAACGGCGCATGCGCACGTTCATCACAATGCCCAGCGCCAAAAACATGAAGAGGACAGAAGACCCACCATAACTCATAAGCGGCAGGGGTATGCCCGTGACCGGCATAAAACCGACCACCATGCCGATATTGACCAGAATATGGAAGCTAAGCACCGCCACCACACCCATTACTACGAACGTGCCGGCACGGTCAGGCGCTGTTTGCGCGTTCTGGGTCAAACGCATCAGCACTACGAAGTATAACAGCATGACCCCCAACGCGCCTACAAATCCGTGTTCCTCCGCGAACGCAGCAAAAATAAAATCCGTTTGTGGGACTGGAAGGAACGCCAGATGCGTCTGCGATCCTTGCGAACTCCCCCAAATTCCTCCTGAGCCTACCGCAATGAGAGACTGGTTAACTTGGTATCCGGAGCCCTGACTGTCTGCCTCCGGATTCATGAAGCTCGTCAGCCGGCTGCGCTGATAGGGCTTAAGCCCATGCCAAGCCAACGGCATCAGCAACGCCCCTGCGAGCACGACAATGAAAGCCTGCTTGAAACGAACCCCTCCCAGAAAAATACCCATCATCGCAATCGGCAAATAAGTAAGCGCGGTCCCCAGGTCGGGCTGCGCCAGAACCATCAGCATGGGGAAACCCACCATCAGTCCGGCTTTAAAGAAGTCGGGCCAGGAGAGGTCTTTCTGGTGCAGATCGGCAAAGTATTTTGCCACCGCAAGAATCAGGATGAGCTTGACCCACTCCGAGGGCTGGAAGTGCCCTCCGCCCGGCATCTTTATCCAACGCCGCGCGCCCAGATACTTCTGACCGAAGATCAACACCATCATCAGTGAGGCAATTGCAGCAAGGTAAATCCAGTGCACCCGCTCCAGCAGCATCTGGTAATTGATCAGGCTCATCGCAAACATCCCGAAAAGCCCGCCCACGATCCAGTACACCTGCTTCACATGAGCGCCCGCAAATTTCGTGTGCTCAGTCGCGCTGTGGATCTCCATTACGCCCAATCCGCAGATGAGCAGGACAAAGATCAGCAGCACCCAATCAAAGTCGTGAAATGAAATATAGCGAGACATGAAAATCCGGTATTCAGTCGCTAGTTCTCAGTTGTCAGTTAAACCCCGGCGCCGCCATTGCGAGCGGCGCATGCCTTGCCTGAATCTCCATAACAAAACGCCCGCCGCGAAGCGCCTCATCCCCATCGGCATCTGCAGCATTCCAAACTGCCCCGATTTCAACCTTTCCGTGCCCCTGTGCCATCTTGCTCGGCGTTCGGCGCTGCTTCTCGACGTAAGCCTTGATTACCTGTGCCGCGGTGCGCGCCGCCAAATATCCATGTTCGCCTTCTTCTAGCAAAGCGCATACCACGATCTCCGGATTTCGCCGTGGTTCAACTCCGGCGAACCACCCGTTGTCTTTAAACTTGGTCTTGCCCATGGCGCCTAATTTTGCCTTCAGCGCGTTGCTGATGGTCTGCGCGCTTCCGGTCTTGCCAGCGAAATCGATGCCCTGCAAGTGCGATAGCGCCGCCGTGCCCCCCGGATTCACCACATTCGCCATCGCATCGGTGATAATCTCCCAATTTTTCGGATCGATAGAAACCTTGGCTTCGTCAGATGAGGCGGAAGCCGGTATCACATTCGGCGGGAGATCAGTCGGGTTGGTTATATGCGGCCGCCGCAGCACCCCACCACTGGCGATTGCGCCTATGGCACGTGCTAACTGAATGGGCGTCACTGCCACTGCGCCCTGGCCGATGCCTACAGAGATCGTCTCACCCACATACCACTTCTGTTTGAAGTTACGAATCTTCCACTGCTCCGAGGGCATGATGCCACTCACTTCCTGCGGCAGGTCCACTCCAGTCTTTTGCCCCAATCCGAACATAGCTGCGTATCTGGCAATGCGTTCAATCCCTAACTTTTCCGCCAGCGTGTAGAAGAAAACGTCGCAGGATTGATAGATCGCTTTCGAGATGTCCACCACGCCATGCACTCGATGTTCGGCAACCACCCAGCACTTGAAGTAGCGTCCATAAAACGATGCCCCGCCGTTGCAGGTCACCTTCATATGCTGCGCAATACCTTCCTGCAATCCGGCAGTCGCCATAATGATCTTGAACACCGATCCAGGGGCAAGCTGCGCCTGAATGGCTTTATTCAGCAGCGGATGATCATCATCATTGACCAGCTTCGACCATTCATCCTTTTTTATGCGCACCGCAAAGTTGTTCGGGTCATATGTCGGCCGGCTGACCATCGCCAGAATCTCGCCCGTCCGCGGATCGAGGGCCACAATCGCACCGTTCCTTCCGTCGAGTGCCTGCTCAGCAGCAATCTGCAGATCAACATCAATCGTCAGCTTAAGCTGTTTCCCCGCCTCGGCAGGCTTCTCTTCCTTCTGCTGTCCCATCTCCTTGCCGTGACTGTTCACGACCACCTGTCGCGAGCCGTTCTTGCCCATCAAGATGTTGTTGTACTGCAGCTCCACGCCGGACTTACCCACTACATCGCCGGGGTTGTAGAGCTCCCATTGCGGCTGGTTGAGCATGTCTTCGCTCACTTCGCCCACATAGCCGATGACGTGCGCCATAAATCCATTGCGCGGATACAGCCGCCGGTGCGCCATTATCGTATCCAGCTCCGGCAATTCGTTGTGGTGCGACTCCACAAACGCCAGCTCATCCGGCGTAATGTCTTCTTTCAAATAAATCGGACGGAATTGCGGAGTGGAAGCGAATCTGCGGACGCGGTCGCGCACTTCTTTCGCATCAATGTGCAGGCCCTTCGCGATGAGATCGGCATCGGCAGAAATATTGCGCGAGGAATCGCGCAGCAGCAGTGCAGTAAACGAAGGATAGTTGTCGACAATCACCCGGCCTTCGCGATCAAGAATTTTTCCCCGAGGCGCCAGGATCGGAACCTCGCGAATCATGTTCTTTTCCGCTGCCGCAGAATAGAATTCGCTCTGCACCACTTGCAGCCGCCAGAGCCCGTACGCCAAAAATAGAAAAACGACGAGAATGATGTACTGCACCGCCGTCAGGCGGACCGAAGACACTTTTTCATCGCGGCCAAACATTGGTCGTCACTCGCTGGTTCCCTTTTTGGTCATTGGCCGATGTCAGTCACCGGCCAGCTCGGGTTAGCTTCATTGTAGCCTCGTGAGTTGCTGGAAGGTATTACGGTTTGGGTGACGGAAGGGCATACACGGTAGGAGGGAAAGCGACGTCTATGCCCGCAACTTGAACCGGTCCAGCAACGTGAAAATAATCGCAGCCAGAATCGCGTTTGCAAACGCCGATCCCAGTTCGTGTCCCCAACTCCACTCCAGTGTCAGTCCCACCAGTCCGCGTGCGACGAGGAAGTACACGAACTCGTGTACCACATAGAAGAAAAGGGTGACCAGCACGCGTGCGCCGAGGTTCTCCACGTCGAGCCTCACCCCGAGAGAGGAGGCGCCGAAGCCGACCACCGTCTTGGCTATGCCGTAAACCCCGATGGGGTGATGGGTCAGAGAATCCTGCAGAAGCCCAATTACCGCTCCCGTAAGCAGTCCTGAAACCTGGCTGCGCCGAGCCACGGCAAAGAAAATCACCACCAGCAGCGGGAGATCAAAGATTGAGAAGAAATGCAGCCGCAGTGGCAGGAATGCCTGCAGAAAGAGCGCCGTCAGCGGAATCAGAATCGCAGCCGGTGCGCTGAACCGGTAAACCTCAACCTGCTCTTGTGATGTGTAAGTAATAGGCACGCTATTGAGGCTTGTCCTCCGGCGGAGCTGGCGTGACTGCGGGCTGCTGCTGCGGCTTTGGTTTCGGGGGAGAGTCGACCGCTTTCGTAGTCTGCTGCGAAACTTTGACCGCTGGCGGGGTTGCCTTCTGCGCCATAGCTGGCTTTACCGATGCCGGCGTGGATGGGATCGAATCATCAACTGCGGGTTTCTTTGCGCCTTCGGCACCCGGCGGGACCTTGGGAGCTGGCACAGCCTCGGTCGCGAGCTGAGCCGCGTTGGGTTTGGGTGTCATGGGAACTGGTGCGACCTTTTGAGTCTTGATAGGTGCCGTAGCACCTTGAGTCGCGGCGGTCGCTGCGGATCCTGCAGTCTGGTTCAAGGCGCTGTTTGCCTTGCCTGCTGCCGTAACAGGACTCTCACGAGGCTTATCAGGAACCGAAGGCAACCTTTGTGACAATATGTCCACGGCTCGCGCCGGCGCAGTCTCAGCTACCGCTGCAGTCCGCTCTTCCTTTCTGGTAATCACCAACACTTCTTCCAACTTGCTCAGGTTGGTGGCTGGGCGCACGCGAATGTTGAGAAACACTTCCGGGCCAGCCGAGACCTTGCTCACGGTTCCGATGGGCAGGCCTTTGGGAAATATCTGATCTCCGCCGCTGGTTAGTACTTTTTCCCCAGGCTGCACTGTCTCATCAGACATGACCTTTTCGAGGATTACTTCACCAGCCGGTGTGCCGCGCAAAATTCCCTGCAAACGCGATTGCTCCAGGATCGCGCCCACGCCGCTGGTCTGGTCATTGATAAGGAGTACCTGCGAGACGCTCGGATAAACCTTCAGCACTCTGCCAATCACTCCGTCTGCAGTAATGACTGGCATGTCTTTGTCCAGTCCCTGACTGGATCCTTTATCTATAAAGATGGATCGCGACTGCTCGCTCCCGCTGGACCCGATCACCTGGGCAGCAGTGGTTTTCGAAATGTATTGCTCTTTGAAACCCAGCAGCGCCTGCAATCGCCGGGCCTGTTCCGCATCGTCGACCAGCCGCACTCGCTCCAGCCGCAGCTTCTCGATCTCATCTTTGAGTTCCCGATTTTCCTGGCGCACGCCACGCAGATAAACGTAGCCGTGCCAGAGATTGCTGGTCCCACTCTGAAACCAAACAATAGCCTTTTCCAGAGGAGAGACGGCACTGACCGTCCAAACCCGGATCAGTCGCGTAGATTCGTTTTCTGTGGAACGTTTGACCTGGACTGCCAGCCCCAATACCTGAGCAAACAAAACCGCCACCAGGATGCTTACGTTACGGTAGCGGCTGAGAAAATTTTCCATGGCGCCAGGCTCAGTTTCCAGCTTCAGGTTTGACTACAAGCGGCGCCATATTTTCGACAACCTGGAGACTGCAAAAACTGAGAACCGGGAACTTAAAAACTGAGAACTGCTCTTAAAAGTCAAAACCCGGAATAGCTGCCGGTTCAGGCCAACACTGACGGCCAGCAACGATCTTACTCAATCGAAATCTTTCTCAACAGCTTGAAGTCGCTGAGCATCTTGCCCGTGCCCAGCACCACGCTACACAGCGGATCGTCGGCGATTGAAACCGGCAGCCCGGTTTCCTCACGAATCCGCTTGTCGAGGTTCTTTAGCAGCGCGCCACCACCGGTCAACACGATCCCGCGATCGCTGATGTCGGCGGAAAGCTCTGGAGGCGTGCGCTCCAGCGCCACACGGACCGCGTTCATGATCGTCGAAACACACTCGCTCAAGGCCTCACGAATCTCGCTATCATCCACGGTAATCGTCTTCGGGACCCCTTCAATCAGGTTGCGTCCCTTGATCTCCATGGTCAGCGGTTTATCCAGCGGATATGCCGACCCAATTTCAATTTTGATTTGCTCCGCGGTGCGCTCGCCGATCAGCAAATTGTATTTGCGTTTCAGGTAATTCATGACGGCTTCATCCATCTGATTGCCCGCCATGCGCACTGACCGCGAATACACGATGCCGCTAAGTGAAATCACCGCGATATCCGTCGTCCCGCCACCGATATCGACAAC
>Ga0307472_100000705_pt1 | contig 12161 bp, 9 predicted proteins | sample atmos_gasesAM5C__2_FD_204582 | JGI IMG/M metagenome (GOLD analysis project Ga0307472, IMG submission 204582) | Hardwood forest soil microbial communities from Morgan-Monroe State Forest, Indiana, United States - atmos_gasesAM5C_05 | ecosystem: Environmental > Terrestrial > Soil > Temperate... | reverse complement strand
GCTTTCGTAGTCCGCTCTTTCAATTGCGCGCGCACGGAGCGAACTTGCATCAGCGCCTCGTAACTTTGATTCATGCCTTCGACCGAGCCGCTTTCCATTTCGAACTGCTTCCGCAGGTCCGCCAAGGAAGTGGCGATGCGTGGGTCCATCTTCACGACCAGCGGCTGCGTGTAACTCTTCCCGTCGACCGTGAGCTTCACGGTGTAGTTCCCCGGCAAGGCCCATGCGCCGAGAGGGTACTTCACCGTTTCGCGATAGATGGCGGAAATTGGAAACTCGTGCTCCAGCGATTCCGGCGGAGCATAGTGCATATCCCAGACAAACCGGTGCATCCCTGCTTCCGCTGATAGAATTTGTGTAGGCCGCACCCAATACATTGGAATAGGATGCTTGCTGGCGATCTTCCCCGTGGACTCGGCTTTGTCCGTGCTGGAATACCGGCGCACCAGGTTCCCTTGCTCATCCAGAATTTCGAGCGTCACGGGATTTTTCGTTGAAGATGCCAGAACATAATCGAGAATCGCTCCGTCCGGCGGATTCTTCCCCGCGGGAAATTCCGGCGGCAGCGGCGTATCCGGATTGCGGTTCCAGCGAAAACGAATCGCTGTCTGCGGCGCAAAAACGTGAACGTTCTCCTTTGTAACTTCCGCATTCAGTTGCCGTAGCGGCGTAATGTCATCCAAAATCCAGAACGAGCGCCCATGTGTGGCAGCGATCAGATCGTCTCCATGAATGGCCAAGTCGCGCATCGAGGTATGGGGCAAATTGAGTTGCAACGGCTGCCAGTCGTCGCCGTCATTGAAAGAAACATAGACTGAGCCTTCCGTGCCCGCGAACAGCAACCCTTTGCGAACAGGGTCTTCGCGCACGACGTTGCTCGCGCCTCCATCCGGAATGCCTTTGGTGATTTCCGTCCAGGTCTTTCCAAAGTCGCGTGTGCGGTAAATGCGCGCTCGCAAATCATCCAGGCGAAATGAATTGATCGCAGCGTACGCAGTCCCAGGATCGAAGTGGGAAGCCTCGATGATAGAAACTTTGCTCCACGGTTTCAGTTGAGGCGGCGTCACGTTTTGCCAAGATTTTCCGCCGTCCCGCGTGATATGAATCAGTCCGTCGTCCGTGCCCGCCCAAATCGTGCCCGCTTCATTGAACGAGGGCGCCACGGCGTAAATCACGCCGCGGTGCTTTCCTTTTTCGGGATCGCTCGCCGCAAAGACTCCAAGATTTGCGGGAATTTCGTAGGATTCCCGCGTCAGGTCTGGGCTGATTACCTGCCAACTGTTTCCCGCGTCCGTGGTTTTGAAAAGCACGTTCGCCGCGAAGTACAGCGTGTGCGGCTCGAGCGGCGAAAAAACGATAGGGAGCGTCCGCACGTAGCGGTATTCACCGCGGCGAACCGGCTCGGGAGTGACCTTTGCGTATTCGCCGATATCTTGCTTCGTCCGCGTCAACCAATCGCCATAAAGGATATTGGGATCGAGCGGGTCAATGGCTACATAGCCGTATTCAAAAATGCCTATGAGATGCCAATCGCGAAAAGTAATCTCGCCAAAATCGCTGCGGCTCAGCGTCGCTACCGATCCGCTTTCCTGCTGCGCGCCATACACCCAGTACGGAAAGCGATTGTCCGTCGTCACATGATAGAACTGCCCGGTTGGCTGGTTGTACCAGGTGCTCCACGTTGCGCCGCCATTGACGCTGATCACCACGCCTTGATCGCTCGATAGCGCAATGATCTGCGGATTCTCTGTGCTAATCCAGATGCGCTGGTAATCGTCGCCGCCCGGCGCACCTTTGAAGCCAACGAATGTTTTTCCACCATCCGTCGATTTCCACGTCGTGGTGTTCGCCACGTAAAGAACATCCGGATTGTCCGGCGCAACAGCAATTCCCATCGCTCCGGGGCCGCGTCCGCCAATGCGATGGTCCGAATTGATGAGCCTCCAGGATTCGCCGGCGTCATTCGAAACATACACGCCGCCGTTTTTGTTCGCTTCCACCGATGCGTAGATCCGGCTCGGCTCGCTCGGCGCGACGGCAATGCCGATGCGGCCAAGGCCGTCTTCGGCTCTAGGCAATCCTTTTGTCAACGGGCCCCAATTCGTTCCTCCATCCGTGGACTTATAGATTCCGCTGCCAGCGGTAATGAAGGATGCGCCGCTGCGAACTTCCCACGGCGCGACACGAGCGGCCCAGAGCACGGCATAGACTGTCTGCGGGTTCGCGGGGTCGAACGCCAGGTCGGCGGCTCCCGTGTTTTCATCCTTATAAAGGACCCTCTGGAACGTCTGGCCGCCATCAGTCGAGCGAAAAACGCCGCGCTCAGCGTTCGGACCGTACGGGTGCCCCACGGCGGCGACGAAAAGGCGATTTGGGTCTTTCGGGTCGACAAGGATCGCCGCAATCTGCTGCGCGTCGCGCAATCCGAGGTGCATCCACGTTTTCCCGCCGTCGGTGGATTTGTAAATTCCGTCGCCTGTCGCCAGGTCCGGCCGTTGCAAACCTTCTCCGCTGCCAACGTAAATCACATTCGGATCCGAAGGAGCCACCGCAAGCGCACCCACTGAGCCAGTAGGTTGATCGTCAAAAATAGGATTCCAGGTGTTCCCAAAATCCGTGGTTTTCCAGACGCCGCCATTGACTGCAGCCATGTAAAAAACATTGGGCTGGAGCGGAACGCCAGAAATAGCCACGGTGCGCCCGCCACGAAAAGGCCCGATGCAGCGCCATCGCATCTCGCCGAAAAGCTTTGAATCGAAGGGTGGTCCACCCTGTACGTCGGACGCTGCAGGCGGTTTATCGTTGGAATGGCGCGCAAATGCCGGAACCGCGAGTATCCTGCAGAGGACCAATGCGATTGCGACGGCATAATGGAACCAAGCTGCGGCCACACGACGCTGAAACAAACAAAGCATCCGACACCTCCCCGAAGTCGGAGAGGATACCCTGCCAAACCAGCGGTAGCAAATTCTTGGTGAATGATTGCGGCCGGCGACCCCAAGCAAAGGAGGGACAAAAACATTAAGGGCGCAACAACCTTGCGGCTGCTGCGCCCTCTTCAATTGTGCCGTCAAGTTTTTGAGGCTTCCCGGCTCAATCTGTGCGTGAAGATAAACCCGCCGGTTTTTCCTGGCAAGAGAAATCTGAAAATTCAACTGTGGAAAGCTGTGCATGACTGTGCAAAAGTGCTGCGCCTTGGTAAACAAGCGTTGACGGAGAGCAAATGAGTATGACAAGGGAAGATTTTGCAGCCTGGATCGACAAGTACGGCCGGGCCTGGGAAGCACGCGATGCCAAAGCAGCGGCCGAGCTTTACGCAGAAAATGGAACTTACCAAGTCACTCCGTTTGTTGAGCCGATGCAGGGGCGGGGGGCCATCCTCGAATATTGGACGCATGTTGCGCAAACGCAAGAAAACATTCAGTTTGGATACGAAATTCTCGCGCTGACGCCGGAGCATGGAATCGCCCGATGGTGGGCTTCGTTCGTAATCGCTCCTCAACAGCTCAAGACCAAACTGGACGGAATCTTTGTGATTGTTTTGGATGAACGTGGAAAGTGCCTACGACTCCGAGAGTGGTGGCACAAACATCAGACAGAATGAGAGAGCCTCATTCCTCATACTTTCTTCTCGCTCCCCCGGAAGAGTTCGCGCGGCAGAGCTTTAAGAAAGTTGCGGCCCCAGATGCCGATAAGCAGCGCCGCGCTGAAAAGCAGGATAGCGTCGAGACTCGCGCGGCCCTCGCGTGTCCAATAGACCTTTTCCTCTAGGTTGAGCCACAAAGCAAACTCGTCCAGGGTAAGCGCGGCCCCGACCCCATAGAGTAGCGACATCAGGCGGCTGGCGAACAGCGACGAACCTTTAGTACCCGTGCCGATTTCGATCAGCCAGCCGAATCCGACCGCGAGCAACAGAAGAATCCCCCAAACCAGATGGTGGACGTGAGTCCCGCGGATATAGATGTAGTGGAATGGGGGTATCCCGCGGCCCGCTGCGAAAGCCGCTCCACGCGCCAAGGCAAGGGTAAGGAAGAACCCTACTGCAGCGAGGAATAGCCTTCGCCGAGGGCGATCCTGAACGTGCTTGTGAAACAACTCGCCAACCCGCGGATGCCATAGAAACAAAAGGACTAAGCCAACCAGAAGGATAGCCATGCCGAACAACCAGAAAGTTGCCATTTGGCGCCTGCCTCCGCCTTCCAGAGTAATCGAGATTCGCCACCTGCGCCCCTACGGGCCGCTTAATAGATTGAGCACACAGGGACTTTCGGTCTATTTTCCGGATTGGCCGCACCCCTTATTTTGTGAGGAAGGGGACAAGCTATGAACACCAAGTGGTTCGCGCTTGCGGGCTGTCTGTTGCTTGTTGGGGTTTGCTCCGCCAAGGAGCACAACGACTACCAAAAAGGCACTTTGCTGCGGATGGAATCGTCTCCCTGTGGCATGCAGGAAAAGGGCGGCAAGTCCATGACGGGAGAAATCCTGGGCACGGACTCGCAGAGCAAGAAAACCAAGGAAGTGCTCTGCCAGGAGTACGTGTTGCAGACGGAGAAAGTGATTTACCGCATCAGGCCGAATGATGATAAGCATCCCGTGCTGCTGCCCATCGGTGAGACGGCCCAGTTTCGCCTCCACAAGGACAAGTTGATCTTGAGAGTGGCCGAAGGCGGGGACGACAAGGAACGCGAGTACATCGTCGTTTCCATGACCCCTCGCGAAGATCATCGGGAGGCGGTAGCCAACAAGAATTAAGCCAGCGAATTCTTGAAGTGGAAAGAACGGCGTTTCGCCAGGGTGCGAGCGCCGTTTTTGTTTGCGCGCTTAAGGCGCGTGGGCCGCAACGACGCCGAGGTCGGCGATGTTGTCGCCTTTCTTGAGGGAAGGCACGGCGTTAACGTGAAGCACTACGCCTGTGACGGGCGCGCGAGGCTCGGCAATGACTTTGCCGAAGTAATCGGTGATGGTGCCGAGCTTCGTTCCCGCAGATACGTATGAGCTTCGCTTCACGAGGGGATACCAAATCCCGGGACCGTCAGCCAGAACGTCCGAAAGTTTTTCGATCCAAACCGGATTCTCGATGATGTGCGGCTCGCCGGGAATCATTTTCAGCGCGCGCATCGTGCTGAGTGTGCCATTGACAAGCAAGTTGACGTCGTCGGTTTCGACCGTTCCGGCATGGCCCGCTTCCACAACGATGGAAGGCTTTCCCCGAACTGTGGCCGTGTTATCCAAATAGCGCGTGGCATTGGGATCAGTGGGCCGCTCGCTCCAAATAATGATGTGGTCGAGCCCGAACGCCAGGACCATTTCCCTCGAAATGCGGTCCTGCTCCCCGTGCCCCGTCGGGCCCCAATAAGCATAGGGCCGAAGGCTCTCGTCGAGGTCGCCGCCGTGATAGTCGATGAGATAGTCGCACCGATCGACGATTTGCTTCGTGATGAGATACGACGCGCGCTCCGTCTGAGTGCCATCGGCCTTGCCAGGATAGAAGCGATTCATGCTTTTATTGTCAACGGGATTGACGTGCGGGACCTTTTGCTCGAATGACGCGATGTTGACCAGGGGAACGAGGACAACTGTACCGGTGAGTTGCGCCGGTTCGAGCTGCGCGATGAGTTTTTCAATCGCAATGATGGAAACGTATTCCGTACCATGTGCTCCGGAAACCAGCGCCAATACCTTTCCCGGCTTCGCGCCATTCACTATGACCACCGGAATGTTCGTGGCCGCATCCACGCCCGCCGGCACTTCGAGGTAGCCCGTCACTTTTTGCCCCGGGGCTGCCGAAGCTGTGCCAACGGTGAAAGATTGCGCGCGTAGCAAACCCGGAGATGCCAGCAGCAGTGCAACGAGTACGACGCGAGCGCGCAAAGTCATAGGACCTCCTGAGCGGACGCGAGCATAACTCCAGCCTAGGCAGGAAGCAAAGGTCAATAACCACTGCCCAAGCGATCTCGCGGCAAAGGCTTCGCATGCCTGAAACGCGCTATGCTCACGTGCCAAAAGCGGTCGGAGGCGCGAATGATGAAGAATTTTGCTTGCCTTGTCATTCTTGCTGCATTATCGGCCACGCTCCAATCTCAGACTAACGACTCCACCTTAGTGATTCGCGGCGGGACGCTCGTAGATGTGAGATCCGGAAGCGAGATTCCTGACAGCGTAATTGTCGTACAAGGTGAACGCATCACACAGGCGAGCAAAAAGGGCAAGGTTGATGTTCCGGCTGGAGCGCAATTCATCGACGCCAGCGGAAAATGGATCACCCCGGGACTGATCGATTCCCACGCCCACGCCGACTCCGCTGAGGAGACCCCGTTCGGCTTGTACCTGGCAAACGGCGTGACCACAATTCGCAACCCTGGCGGGAATACGACTGTGCTGCGGCTGACACGAGACAAGCTTCTTCGCGGTGAGATCACTGGGCCGCGTTTGTTTTTCTCGGGTCAAATTCTGGATGGGATGCCGCCCGTAGGGACCTCGAGCTTACTGGCGGACACACCCGAGCGAGCGCGCAACGCAGTGCATTTTCTCGCGGATCAAGCCGTCGATTTTATAAAGGTCTACAACAATGTGAAGAGCCGGAACTGAAAGTCGTCGTGCAGACCGCGAAAGAGCGCGGATTACCAGTGGCAGGCCATGTTCCGCGCACCATGACGATGACCCACGCGATCGAGTTGGGCATGACGCGTCTGGAGCACATTCGCATCACCGGCAAAGAGATGTTGAGCGCGGAAGAAGCGGCGGCCATCGATCCGCTGCCGGTAGGAAAGAGAGAACCGATGCTCTGGCAGCGGTTTAATCTTCAGTCAGAAAAGGTGCGCGCGTTGGTGCAACTGCTCACATCTCGTGGTGCAGGGTGGCAAAACCTATGAGCCTAAGATGCTTTTGGATGAAGTGAGGGCACGGGCGAATAAGAAACAGTAAGAGTGCCCTCGGTTCTCCGCCGAGTTTCCAAACACGCTAGTCAGCCGCTTTGACCACGGGCGCTGTGGGTTGCTCAGGCGGGCGCGCGGGAGCGGAGTCCCCTTTTACGTAGTGGTTGTACCACGCCATAAATCGTTCCATGCGGTCCTTGATGTGCGACGGCACCATGAAGCCGTGATACTCGCCCGGGTAAACGACCAGTTCGGTGGTGCGGCCAAGCGTCTTCATCGCCTGGTACATCTGCTCGCTTCCCAGAATCGGGACATTCCAATCGATATCGCCGCCCATGAAAAGAGTCGGTGTCGTGATGTCCGCCACGCGGTAGAAGGGCGAAATTCTATCCCAGACATCTTTATGGTCCCAGGGATGGCCCAATTCAATGTCGTAATCGCGCTGATAGTGGTCGTGGCCGTAGAAGCTGGCAACGAGGGCGACGCCGGCGCCGGAAATGGCGGCCTTGAACCGTTTGGTCTGCGCGATGATGAAATCGGTCGAGATGCCTCCGTAAGACCAGCCGCCAACACCGAGCTTGTCGGGGTCGGCAATGCCTTGCGCAACCGAATAATCCACCATGGCCACATCATCCTGATAGTCCTTATTGCCCCAATCCGCGTAAATGGCGGCGCAGAATTTCTGGCCGTAGCCGGAAGACCCGCGCGGATTCGGAAGCAGAACCGCATAGCCATTCGCCGCGTAAAGTTGCGCGAGGTGATAAAAAGAAGCCGTGTATTGGCCCACGGGACCGCCGTGCGGATTCAGCAGCGTGGGGACTTTCTTGCCGGCGACGTAATCGAGCGGCTTATACAAATAGCCAGCGACAGGTGTGCCATCTTTGCTCTTGAAATGGACGTAGTCGGCTTGCGCCAGGCGCAGCTGAGCAAAGAGCGCATCGTTGGTTTTCGTGAGGCGCGTGGGTTCCTTGGACCCGCCACCCAGATAGAAGATTTCATCGGGACGATCAATCGTAGTGATTTGTGCGGCGATTGAATCATCTTTGCCAAGCGAATAGCTCCCTGCAACTAGCCGACCGCCAATAGCTCGAGTAATTTCTCCGCCACCAGCAGGGATGCGGCAGAGATTCTGCACACCAGCGTCTTCGGCCGTGAAGTAAATGTACTTGCCATCGTTGGAGAACCGTGGCCGGTGAATGCTGCGATCAAAGGCACGAGTCAAAACATTTGCTGCTCCGCCCGCGGAGGGGACCACAGCCAGGTGCCTAGTGTTGTAATAGAAGAGGTGCGGGTCCAGTTCGGTTACATAAGCGATCCATTTGCCGTCCGGCGACCAAGTCGGCGCGGAGTCAGGGCCGGGATTTGGAGTAACCTGGGTAACGTGGGCGCCCTTATCGGTGTTGTCGGCGGCAACCACCCAAATGTGCGATTCATAATTAGCGTCGGGATCCGCCGAGCGATTGCTCGCAAAAGCCAGCGATTTTCCATCCGGGGACCAAGCCGGCTCGTTGTCGTCAAAATCCCCAGAAGTGATTTGCGTCGTCGTTTTTGCGGACACATTTAACACGTAGAGATGCGTGCGGCGGCGATCCAGATAGCCGACGGTGTCGCGTTTGAACTGCAACCGGTCAATCACAAAGGGAGGTGGGGTTTTGGGTTTCGGCGGCGTGGCCGGAGCAGGCTTTTCCTTGTTCTTGGCTGCTTCAAGATCCTCCGGCTTGGGATCGCGAAGAATCAGAACGAGCCGCGTGCTGTCGGGGGACCACTCGAAATCGTCAACGCCTTGCACGATGTCGGTCAAGCGAACGGCTTCTCCGCCGCGGCGATCGAGCAGCCACACTTGCGATTTCCCTCCATCGCGCGCGGACAAAAATGAAATGTATTTGCCATCAGGGCTCCAGCGAGCATGACCCGAGGAGACACCCTCCGCTGTCAACGAAAGCGCGTCACCACCATGCGTCGAAATCATCCAGAGGCGCTGCTCGTTTTTGTCCTCCTTCAACATTCTGGTGCGAACGGCATAAACCACCCACTGCCCATCCGGACTAAGCTCCGGCTGCGAAACGTCGCGAATTTGGAAGAAATCGTCAATCGTGATCGCACGCGGAGGTTTTTGCGTTTGGTCTTGAGCAACTGTGGGAAGCACGAAGAAAAAGAGCGCGAAGGCAAGCCGTGATGCAAACTTCATTGGGAGACTCCTGAAAGTGAATTTGCCGTTATGACGGGGACGTAGTGTAGCAGAGGATTGATGCGGGTCGCGTTGACAAAATGCTGAGGGAACTCTTGAGCGCCGACTGCGGCGGTGCTCCGCTACTCGTAGTGCAGGGCCTTCAAGGGATCGAGACGCGACGCGCGGTACGCCGGCATGAAGCTGGCAAGCGCCGCGACCACCGCCAAGGTGACCACGGCCAGCACCACGGTCAGCGGGTCACGCGGCTTTAATCCGTAAAGAAGCGACTTCACAACTTGAGCGGAAGCAAGTGCCAGCGTGGTTCCAATCACCAGGCCCGCGACCGTCAGGATTCCCGCTTCTTTCATTATCATTCCTATGACGTCGCCGCGCCCTGCTCCGATGGCCATGCGGATTCCAATCTCCTTGGTACGCTGGAGAACCATGTAGGAAATCACTCCGTAAAGACCGATTGCCGCCAGCAGCGCAGCCAGAAAGCCGAAGAAACCGGAAAGCGTGGCCATCAACTCATCGTTCACCAGCGAATTGCGAACCTGCGTCTTGAATACCTTGAACTCGAGGTCGATTCCAGGGTTAACCGCATTCATGGCTTGCTTAATGGAAGCCATCAGACTGCCCAGCGGCAGCGAGGATCGAATGATGATTTGATCGTCCGGACCGGGTTTCTCCTGCTGTGTTGCAGGGAAATACATAAAGGGGAGGTACTCTTCATGCATGTCTTGAAATTTGTTGTCCCCCGTGACTCCAACAATTTCATAGAGAGGACGCGGCTTCCCGGGCGCTTCGTGAATACGGAAACGCTTTCCCATGGGGTCCGCGCCTTTGAGAATCTTTCGAACAAATGCCTGGTTGACGATGGCTACTTTGGGAGAGTTGGCTGTATCCCGGTCGTCGAAGTCGCGCCCCGCCAGGAGCGGCGTCCCGAGGGTTTGAAAATAGCCCGGCCCCAGGAAGTTCTCCCACACAACACCTTGGTCTTGCTCCGATCCTTCCAGTAGGACGTCGTCGTTCCAGGTTTCGCCGCCAAACGGAACCATGATCGCATTAGCCGCAGATTCTACGCCCGGAATGGCCTTCACGGACTTGACAAGCTGGCGTTTGTACTCGACGTAGCTAGCTTCCGGAAGGTGCAACCGTTTGAAATCGACGCTCGTAACCAAAATGCCGTTCTGCTGAAAACCTATATTGAGCGTGGTCAGATTGCGCAAGCTTCGGGCAAAGAGCAGCGCACCCATCAGAAGAACTACGGAAAGTCCGACTTGCGAAACCACCAGAATTCGCCTCAGGCCCAACCGCTTGCGGCCACCGGTCATTCCCCGGCTGCCGGACTGTAATAACGCAGCGGGCTCAACTTGTGTCGCGCGAAACGCAGGTGCCAGCCCGAACAAAATGGTTGTCAAGACCGCGAGCGCCGTGGCAAATCCCAGTACGCGCCAGTCCATCCCCAAATCGAGAAAGATCCGTGAATCCCCAGTGCTGATGAATGCCACCAGCATCCGGCTGATGGCATACGCAAGAAACAATCCGCAAATCGAGCCTGCAACCGCAAGAAGGACGCTTTCCGAAAGCAGTTCGCGAATCATCCTCCCTCGAGTAGCACCGAGAGCAAAGCGAATCGTGATTTGCGGCTCCCGCGCCCCCGCGCGTGCCAGCATCAGATTGGCCAAATTCGCGCAAGCAATCACCAGGACCAGTCCGGAAATTCCCAGCAGCAGAAAAAGCGGTGTCTCCGAGTCTTGCCGCAGAGATGAGAATCCTGTGCTCGCCGAGAACACTCCTAACTTGTATTCGAGATACTTCTTTGTTTTCTCGGAGTCATAAAACGGCGGAATCGTTTCTTGCAGGATGCTGGACGTGACCGCATTCATTTGTGCATTCGCGTGTTCAATCGTCCAGCCTGGTTTCAAGCGTCCGATGGAAGCCAGCCACCATGCATGGCGAAGCGTCAGCCGGTTATTCCGCGGGCTCACGATGGGCTCGATGCAGACCGGCACCGCTACATCGAAGGTGTCCCCCACGGAAATGCCGTTAAAACCCGGCGGAGTTACGCCAACAATCTCAAATGAATTTCCGTCCAGCGTGAGCCGCTTGCCCACGATGGAGGGATCCCCGCCAAAATTGCGCTGCCAGAATGCAAAGCTGATGTTCGCCCCGCCGATGGCGCAACCAGGCTGGTTATCGGCTGGCCCGAGCAGCCGCCCCAGGATCGGCTCAACACCAAGCACGTGAAAAAACTCGCCGCTGACGCGCAAAGCCTTGGCGTAATGGACCTCGCCGCCGGTCGCCAAATTGAACAGCTGGTTGCTCCAAACCGCAATTTGCTCAAATCCCTGCTGCCGGTCACGGATCTGCTCCCACATCGGGAAGGTAAGCTGGGAATACTGGCTGGAGAACTGCCCTGAGCCCCAGTGGCGATCTGCAATACGCACGGTCGCCAACTCTTCGGGCTTTTTGACCGGGATCGAGCGTAGCCGGATGGCGTCAATAAGCTGGAAAATAGCCGTATTGGCGCCGATTCCCAAAGCGAGTGTCAGGATGGCAATGAGAGTAAACGCGGGACTGTTTCGAAGCTGACGCAGGCTGTAGCGAACGTCCTTCCATAGTGAGGACATAGGGGCCCCCGGCATTATAGGACGTTGCAGAAGCCCAAATGTCACGAAGGAATCCGGCTGACGCACCTCACGTAAAAGGAACGCCTTTGGCGCCAGGAGGGCCCACCTGATCCGGCGTTGCCGATTTCAGGGCGACCGACAGGATAAAAAACACTAGTTCGTAAAGACCAAAGATAAACGGCACAAGAATAATGGCGCCGAAGAACACAACACCAAACGAATCTGAAGGAGCAATAAAGTGATCGAATCTTTCCAACTCATGGGCAATAAAGGCGTCACGCCCCAATCGTCGCCACCTCTGAGTGTCGTGGTTTATGTAGGCAGCGAACAGAAGGCCCATGATTAGGACTGCTAGCCCACGGGCGAACAGATTGCGATTCATGCCGATGACCTCCCACGCCGTTTCGAGTGGTATACCACAGCCACTGGCTGTCAGGCATGAATTGCTCGAGGCCGTCTCAATCCGCACTCTTGGTCGCGGGC
>Ga0307472_100000704_pt1 | contig 12166 bp, 10 predicted proteins | sample atmos_gasesAM5C__2_FD_204582 | JGI IMG/M metagenome (GOLD analysis project Ga0307472, IMG submission 204582) | Hardwood forest soil microbial communities from Morgan-Monroe State Forest, Indiana, United States - atmos_gasesAM5C_05 | ecosystem: Environmental > Terrestrial > Soil > Temperate... | reverse complement strand
GCTGCCGCCCGCGAGGTCGAGATAGACAAGGTGCGGACGCCCGAACGACGCGTCACGCTCCACCACGAACACTGGGTGGCGGCCGACCACGATCGGCAGCTCGATGTTGGCCAGGCGCGCGACGGCAGGGGACCAGAGGCCCGCCGCGTTGACCACGATCGGCGCGTCGATGTGCTCGCCCGTCGCGGTCTCGACGCCTGTGACGCGGCCGGCCGAGCTCTCGATGGCCACGACTTCGGCACCCTGTTCGATGCGCGCACCGTTGCGGCGCGCCGCGTCCGCGTAGCCATTCGTCACGGCGGTGGGATCGCCATAGCCCGAGTCCGGCTCGTAGAGCACCGCGCCGACGTTCTCCGGATCGATCCGCGGCTCAACACGCGCGAGGTCACCGGGCTCGAGCACTTCGGCGCGAACGCCGACCGACCGCTGGAGCCTGACTGTCGCCTCGAGCTTCGCCCGCATCGCGGCCGAGACGCCGATCAACGCCCCGCACGCGATGTAGCCCGATTCGCCGCCGACGACGTCGCGGAAGCGCTGGAAGACGCCGAGCGATCTCACGACCATCCGACTGGTCTCCGCGGTGGGGTAGAGCTGGCGGACGATCCCGACGGATCGGCCGGTGCCGCCGGAGGCCAGGGTCCGTCGCTCGAGCAGGATGACGTCGCGCACACCGGCGACGGTGAGGTGAAAGGCGATCGAGGCTCCTGTGACACCGCCGCCGATGATGACGACGGAGGCCCGACGGCTCACCGCGAGGCGGCCATGAGCTCGGCGGCCCGGATCTCGTCGAGCCGACTCACCGGATCGTCGCGGCTGATCGTCCCCTCGACGAGCACCCGAGCGTAGACGCGGCTCCAGCCGGGATGGCGCTTGTGCGAGACGCGGGCGAACTCGCCTTCCTTGAACGAGCCCCTGATGTTCACGCAGGGGCTCGTATAGCGCGTCACCTGGACGAGGACCCGATCCCCGAGGAGCAGATGGTCACCCGGCGCGATGGCTGACCAGTCGAGCCCTTGCACCGTCACGTTCTCGCCGATATTTCCGGGCGCGATCGGATGGCCCTCGGCCCGGAGGTGCTCGATCGCCTCGATCGAGTAGAGACAGACTGCGCGCTCCGGCCCGCCATGATGCTCGCGGTCACGCTGCGCGTCGCCCTCGAGTCCTTCGGCCGTCACCCTGGCCGTGGGAACCGCCGTCTTGGGAACTCCGCCGCGCGAGACGCTGATCTGGACGATCCGTGCGTTCACTCGCGAACCTCCACCCGGGGATTGGCTTCCGGTCGATTGTACGCGAGGGACCGGCTCAGCGACTGTCGCGCCGGATCATCCGCTGGACGCGGGCCTCTAGCACTTGCTCGTCGCGCTGATTGACCACGCGATGGAGGTAGGTGACGATCCCGCGGTCGGTCTTCTTGGTCTCCCGCTTGTCGGTGACCTTGACTTCGACGGTCAGGGTGTCGCCCTCGAGCACCGGGGCCGTCAGCCGCATCTCGCCGCCCAGGTACGCCATCCCCGTGCCGTGAATGAGCCCGGTCTGCATGATGAGACCCTCGGAGAGGGCGAAGGTCAGAGCGCCCGGCGCCGCGCGCCGCTTGAACACGGACTGGCGCGCGACGTACTCCATGTCCATGAAGAGCGGCTCGGTGAAGCCGCACAAGTTGACGAAGGTCACGATATCGGTCTCCGACACGGTCCGGCTGAGCGTGCGGAACGTGGCGCCGACTTCGTGCTGCTCGAAGGTCAGGCCGTGGTTTCTCATGGTCGGGCCCTTTCGTCGTCGCATCGTTTCTGATCCTGGTCGAACCAGCGAAAGATCGTCAGGTCCGACTCACTTATTGTGAGCGTGCCCGCTCGAACACCATGAGCCAGACGTCCGAGCGCGGCGCGTACCCGCTGGCGTCGTCACCCCACCGGTACAGGGTCTCCTGCGGCGACACGATATCCGCCACACCGACCCGGGCGAAGCCGCGCTGATAGGCCTCGAACCAGCGAAAGATCGTCTGATCGGAGCCCGGCCGAGCGTTCCACGATCGGACCGCGCTGACGAAGACCAGGAACCGCGGCGCGGCGGCCTCGATCTCCCGGATCATGTCCCGCTGCATCGCCGACGCGTACGGCTGTCGCTCCATCAGCGGATAGGTGTAGATGAAGCCGGTAGCCGACCGCCGGGACGAGTAGAAATAGATCTGCGGCTCCGACCCGACGACGGCCACCCGGTCGCTTGGTGCGCTGTGGTCGCGGATGTAGCGCGCGACTTCGACTGACTCCGGGAACGGATTTCGCCCGTAGATCGCCCGTGACACCTGGACCGGTGCCAGCTCGAAGAGGACGGCGCGCGACGCGTACAGCGGCTGGCCGAGCGCCGCGACGAGCACGGCATACCGCAGCACCCGTCGGAGCTCGCCGGAAGGCCAGACCGCCGGAAGCTCGGTGAAGGCGACCAGCCCGAGGCTCGCCAGCAAGGCCATCACCGGGGCCGCGATCAGGAAATAGTGTGGTCTGAACTGGAGGCCCATCATTGTTCCCAGCAGGGACGACGTGGCCAGGATCAGCACGAACGCCCGCCGATCTCGGCGACCGTCGCGGAGGGTCGCGCCGAGACCGACGGCAGCGAGGGCCAGCGCCACCGACGCGGACGGCGCCACCGCGCCGAGCGTCCGGACGAGATTTTCCCATCCCGCTGACACGTCTTCCTGGTAGTGACGCGCGTACGTGAACACCCAGAACCAAAAGGTTCTGAACGTGCCGGCCGCGAGAAGTCCGACACATGTGAGCGCGATCGGCACGACCGCACCAGCGAGGAAGACGGCGACGGCGTGACCACGTCCGATACGGGGTGGCTCAGGGGCTTCGCGGCCGGAGACGAGGAGATAGAACGCCCCGCCGGCGACGAAGGGAGCCGCGCTCTGACGCACGAGCAGGCCGAGGCCGAACAGGATCCCGCAGGTGCACAGCGCGACCGGTCGCCGCTCGCGGGCCGCCTTCCACAAGAGGAGAGCGCCCGCGACCACCGGGAGCAGCGCGAAGTGCTCGGCGTACGCCGCGATGCCGAGGGTCTTGGTGTTGAGTGATAGCGCGGCGAAGAGGGCGGCGGCGGCGACGCCGACGCCGGATCCGGCGAGACGAGCGCCGAGGAGGTAGGTGGTCACCGTGGTCGCGGAGGTCGTCAGGATCAGACCGGTGCGAATCCCCGCGGGCGTCTGACCGAACACGGCGAGGACCAGGGCATAGACGCCGTAGATTCCCGGTAGCTTGAGATTGTAGGCCTGGGCGTACGGCGCGACACCCTCGATCAGCAGCTGGCCGAAGTACGCGTATTCGCCCTCGTCGCGATCGAGCGGGACGTCGAGCAGTCTGAGCCGAATCGCTGCCGCGGCCGTCACTACCACCGCGACCGCGAGCCACGCCCATAGGCGAGACTTCACGGACGCGCCATCTCGTCGAAAGTGATCGGCCGGGAGTCCCGCAACCGCGCTACTCGCCGAGGTACGCTCGGCGTACGTCGGCGTTGTCGGACAGCTCCGCCGCGGTTCCCGTGAGCACGATCGAGCCGGTTTCCAGCACGTACCCCCGGTGTGCGATCGAGAGCGCCATGGCGGCGTTCTGCTCGACGAGCAGGATCGTTACGCCCTGGCGGTTGATGTCGCTGATCGTGTCGAAGATCTGCTCGACGAGAACCGGCGCCAGACCCATGCTCGGCTCGTCGAGCAGGAGGAGCCGCGGGCTGGCCATGAGCGCGCGCCCGATCGCGAGCATCTGTTGCTCGCCGCCCGACAGGGTGCCGGCCACCTGCGTCAACCGCTCGGAGAGCCGCGGGAAGAGCCCGAAGACCCGCTCGAGATCGGCGTCGATGCCCGAGTCGGTCCGGAGATAGGCGCCCATCGTGAGGTTCTCGCGCACGGTCAGGCGGTTGAAGATTCGCCGCCCTTCCGGCACGTGCGCGATGCCCCGTGAGACGATCGCGTGCGGCGGCACGCCCAGGAGCGACTGGTCTCTCAGCGTGATCGAGCCGCGGGTTGGATGGAGCAGCCCGGAGATTGTCTTGAGCGTCGTCGTCTTACCGGCACCGTTGTTCCCGAGGATGGTGACGATCTCGCCCGTGCCCACCTCGAGGCCGACGCCCTTGAGCGCCCGAATCTCGCCGTACGCGACGTCGAGCGCCTCGACCTTAAGCACGCGGCCTCGCCCCCGGCCAACTCTCGCGGGAGACGCCGACCCGAACGACGCGTTCGCTCACAGGTCGACCGTGCCCCGGGCCCATACTGGCGGCCTCGATTGTACGCGAGGCTTCCCTCGCCAGGGGCGGGCTACTGCATCTCGCCGCGTCGAGCGGCGAGGGCATCTGAGCAGTAGGCATGGCGACGGCGACGTGACGCACTCGCGACTAGGGCAGATGAAACCAGTTGTAGGCGCTGCCAAAGATCGCAGTTGTCGTGGCCACCTCGGCGCCGTTGAGCACGAGGAGCAGCACCGCGAGCGCCACGACGGCACGGCGATCGTCCCGCAGAATCCGGGCGAGCCCGTTGACGTAGACCACCGCCATGGGCACGAAGACGGCGAAAAGAAGTCGCCCTGCCGTGAAGTACGGCGAGGTCGGCGAGGGGAACCGCGTGCGGGCCCCGAAGTGGAACCGGACGGACAGCAGTGCGAGGAACGCGATGGCGCCGAGAACGGCGGCGGCCGAGCCCCAGACGCCCACGTTGGCCCCCCTGGGACGCCCGGCAAGCGCGGCCACCACACAGACGACGGTAGAGCCGACATACACCAGATCCAGCCGGGGCCACCCGATCGGGCCCAAATGCCAGACGAGCTCGCCCCGCCAGAAGGTCGCGAGCAGTTCGCGCAGGAACACGGTAGCGAACGCGGGTCCGAAAATCGGGTGCGGCCAGAGCTCGTCCAGCGCCTTCGGTGTCCACCCGAGCGCCATCGCCTTCTGCGTCGATCCCGACGGCTCCCCCGCGATCCAATAGAGGCTCTGCCACGCCAGGACCGGGATCGCTACACCCGCGAGCGTCGCGACGGCCCCGATCGCTTCGGGGCGACTCGCCCAGGGACGGCGCGCTACCAGCGCGACGACGAGGACGATGAGCATCGCGACGGCGGTCGCTTTCGTGAGCAGCGCTGCGGCGACGAGAGCACCTGCCACGATCGAGAGCTTCACGGAAGGCGCCGGCTCGCGGGCGAGCCGCAGGAGTGCACAGAGTGCCAGGCCACCCGTCAGGGGCGCCAGGGCGTCATTGCTCACCCCGTAGAAGCTCCCTCGTGGCACGAGGGCGACGAAGAGCGCCACGCCGACGGCGAGCGCGGGTGCGTCGGTCATGGCAAGGCGCGCCGCGACGACCGCCACCGCCACGAGCGCTGCCTCGAGGAGCGCGTTGAGGAACCGGGTCCAGTAGAAGAGCTGCCCTCCGGAGAGTCCGAGAGCGGTCCCGACGCGGTACCAGGCAGCAGCAGCGACGTAATAGAGCGGCGGCTCGACCGCTTGGTAGTTGAGGCGGTCCCAGTCTTGCGTGCCCCACGACACCGCGGCGACACGGATGGCGGGCGGCGCCGTCCACACCGGTGGTGGCACTCCGTCGGTCGGGAGGGCACTCAGGTATTCCGGACTGCGATGCAGCAGGATCGAGCCCGGTCGAGGGCTCGACACGCCCGTGCCGAACAGGACGATCGCCTCGCGGGTCACTGGATCCAGCCGCTCGTCGGTGAGGCGACGCGGGACGTGGCCGCGTGCGTACTTGACGACTACGTCGTAGTGAAAGGCCTCGTCCACAGGATGGAAGGGCGGCAAGGCCGCGGCGAACACCCAGACACGCAGCGCACCGAGCACGCAGAGCAGTGTCAGCCATACGGAGGAGCTCATGACGTCAGTGCCGACCGGGATCGAGGTTCGAGCGGCCATCGAGCAATTCGGCGCACCTCAAGCACGTGGCCCGGCCCTTGGCCTGGCCCCGCGTTTGCCCAGATAGGCCTCGATCACGCGCGCATCGGCCTGGACCTCGCGTGGCGGACCTTCCGCGATCTTCTCGCCGTGGTCTAGCACGGTCACGCGGTCGGAGACCTCCATCACGACGCGCATGTTGTGCTCGATCAGGATGATGGCCAGGCGCAGCTCGGCGACGAGGCCCCGCAAGAGCTGCATCAGGGCGGACGCTTCGCCCTGGGTCATCCCGGCGGTCGGCTCGTCGAGGAGCAGGAGCGCCGGCTCGGACGCGAGGGCCCGGGCGAGCTCGAGCCGTCGCCGGTCGCCGTACGGCAGGTTGCGTGCGACGACGTTCGCGGTGGCCTGGAGCCCGACGCGGTCGAGCAGGCCGACCGCGCGCGAGGCCAGCTCGGCTTCGGTCCGGCGGAAGCCGGGGCTGCGCGCCAGGACGTCCCACAGGCGGAGCGCGATGCGCGAGTTCATTCCGACCAGCACGTTCTCGATCGCGGTCATGTTGGCGAAGAGCCGGATGTTCTGGAACGTGCGGCAGATGCCGAGCGCCGTGATCTGATCGGGGCGCAGACCGAGCAGCGACCGATCGCGGAAGGTCACGCTGCCCTCGTCGGCGGCGTAGAGGCCGGTGAAGATGTTGAACAGCGTCGTCTTGCCGGCGCCATTCGGCCCGATGATCGACGAGATGCCCCGGTCGAGGGCGAAGTCCACGCCGTGAAGCGCCGTGAGCCCGCCGAATCTCTTCGTGACGCCGCGGGCTTCGAACAGGGCCGGCACGCTCGCGCTCTATGCCTGCGCCGCGCAGGCTCTCGGCGAGGGCGGCGCCGAGTTCACTGGGCGAGCTCGCGTTGGCGGCGGCGCGCGGGGAAGATGCCCTGCGGGCGGAAGATCATCATCAGGACGAGGATGATCCCAAAGACCATGCGCTCGTACTTGGCCGGCTCGAACTGGGTCGGCAGATCGGCGAGGCTGAAGCCGAGGATGGTCACGCCCGCGTTCTTCAGCTCGTTGAGCCAGAGCGAAAACCCCTTGAGCACCTGGAGATTGAGCACGGTCACGACGGTGGCGCCCACGATCGCACCGGGAATCGAGCCCATCCCGCCCAGGATGACCATCGCGAGCACGCCGATCGATTCGAGGAAGGTGAACGACTCGGGGTTGATGAAAACCTGCTTGGCCGAGAAGAGCACGCCCATCACGCCGGCGAACGAGGCCCCACAGGCGAAGGCCATGAGCTTCATGCGCACGAGCGACACCCCCATCGCCCGCGCCGCCAGCTCGTCCTCGCGGATCGCCTCCCACGCCCGGCCGATGTGGGAGTCCTCGAGCCGGCGGTTGACGACAATGACCGCGACCACGATGAGCAAGGCGAGGAAGTAGAAGAACTCGCCGTAGGGAATGCCGAACGGCGTCGGCGGCCGCGAGATCGGCGTGATTCCTTTCGGGCCGTTCGTGAAGTTGATCGGCTTGTCGAGGTTGTTGGCGAGGACGCGGATGACCTCGCCGAAGCCGAGGGTGACGATGGCGAGGTAGTCACCGTGCAGCCGCAGCACCGGCAGCCCGAGGAGGATTCCCGTGATCGCGGCAGTGGCGAGCCCGACGAAGAGGAACACGTAGAACCACCAGCCCGCCAGCGGGAAGGCCTCGCCGCCGAAGATCACGTTGGCATGGGGCGAGCCGAGGATCGCCCACGAGTAGGCACCGACGGCGAAGAAGGCGACGTAGCCGAGATCGAGGAGCCCGGCCAGACCGACCACGATGTTCAGGCCGAGCGCCAGCGCGACAAAGATCCCGACCTGGGTCGCGACCTCCAGGTAGTAGCTGTTGAAGTAGCCGATGGTGGGCATCAGCACCAGGAGGCTCACCGCCAGGAGGCTCCAGCGCAGGGGCTCCGGCATCCGCGCCTTGAAGACGTACAGCAGCGATCCCTGGAAGAGGAGGAAGACGAGGACCGAGCGCGGAAAGGTGGCGACCGCGAGCGCCGACAGCCCCACCAGCGCGACGGCGATCAGCGACCGGATCACGCCCGCTCCCGCACGACTTCGCCGAGCAGGCCCTTGGGCCGGAAGATCAGGATCAGGATCAGCATCGAGAAGGCGAGGATGTCCTTGTACTCCGCGCCGAACGCGCCGCCGGTGAGCAGCGAGAGGTACGCCGCGGCGAAGGCCTCGAGTAGCCCGAGGACGAGCCCGCCGACCATCGCGCCCGGGATGTTCCCGATCCCGCCGAGCACGGCCGCGGTGAACGCCTTCAAGCCCGGGATGAAGCCGCTGTAGGGATTGATCAGCCCGTATTGCACGCCGAAGAGCACTCCGGCGGCGCCGCCCATCGCGCCGCCGATCAGGAACGTGAGCGAGATGATCCGGTTGACGTCGATGCCCATGAGGCTCGCCGCCGCCTGGTCCTCGGCCACCGCGCGGATCGCGGTGCCGACCTTCGTACGGTTGACGATCAGGTGCAGGGCCCAGAGCATGAGCAGGGCGCCGCCGATGACCACGAGCGACTTGACCGACACGTCGATGCTCTCGCTGAGCTCGAAGCGCTGGTTGAGGGCGTCCATCGTCGGGTAGACCAGGTTGAAGGCGTTTCGCCAGAGAGATTCGACCAGGCGGATGAGGTCCTGCAGGAAGAAAGAGATGCCGATGGCCGAGATCAGCGGAATCAGCCGCGGTGCGCCGCGCAGCGGTCGGTACGCCACCCGCTCCACAGTGACGGCGAGCAGCCCGCTGGTCGCCATGCCCGCCGCCAGGACCAGCAGGAGCACGAGGGGCCACGGAAGGCTGTCGAGGAGCCCGATGCTCTTCAGCCCGAGCAGGACCTCGACGCCGACAAAAGCGCCGAAGATGAAGATCTCGGAATGGGCGAAGTTGATGAATTCGAGGACGCCGTACACCATCGTGTAGCCGAGGGCGATGAGCGCGTACATGAAGCCGAGGATGATGCCGTCGAGGAGGACTTGCGGAAAGATCCCGATGAGAAGGTCGACGTCCATGCGCTAAGCCACACAGTCTGAGGGGCGGGCGCGGCCGCGCCCACCCCTCAGACCGAGCTTACTTTTTGGCGGCGGGAGCGGCGATCGCCAGCTGCTTGACGATCTTGTTGTTGCCCCACTTCCCGGGATCGTCGCTGGCGACCTGCAGCACGAAGTAGAGCGCCTTCTTGCGGTCGCCCTTGCCGTCGAACTCGATGTCGCCGGTGATGCCGTTGGGAAGCTTCGTCTTGCGGACCGCGGTCGCCACGTCTTCGCGGCTCGGCACCTTGCCGCCCTTCGCGGCGGCCTCGATGCCCTTGAGCGCGATGGTGGCGGCGTCGTAGGCCTCGGCCGCGTAGGGCTCAGGGTTCTTGCCGAACTTCTTCTTGAACTCCTCGACGAACGCCTTGGCCCTGGGCAGCTCCGAGGCCGGACCGGCCGCCGAGGTGTAGTACATGCCGACCACGGCCTTGCCGGCGATCTTCGTCAGGTCCGACGAGTCCATGCCGTCCGGACCGAAGAACTTGCCCTTGACGCCCTTCTCGCGCGACTGCTTGAAGAACGGCGCCGCCTGGTCGTAGATGCCGCCGAAATAGATCACGTCCGGGTTCTTCGCCTTCATCGGCGTGACGATCGGGTCGAAGTTCGACTTCTCCTCGGTGCCCTCGAAGCCGAGGACCTTGATGCCCTTCTTCTCGGCGTCGGCCTTGAAGAACTCGGCGACACCCTGGCCGTACGGCGTCTTGTCGTGGATGATGTAGACCGTCTTCGCCTTCATCGTCGCGTGCGCGAACTCGGAGCCGACGACGCCCTGGACGTCGTCACGCCCGCAGACCCGGTTGACGTTCGGGTAGCCGCGGTCGGTCACGACCGGGTTCGTGTTCGCGGGCGAGATCATCGCGAGCGAGACTTCCTTGTAGACCTCGGACGACGGAATCGCGACGCCCGAGTTCAGGTGGCCGATGACGGCGAGGATGTCCTTGTCGGCGATGATGTTCTTCGCGTTCGCCACGCCGACGTCGGGCTTGGCCTGGTCGTCGAAGGGGACGAGCTCGACCTTGAAGCCCTGCTTCTCGAGGGTGCCCTTGAATTTCTCGACGGCGAGCTGCGCGCCGAGCTTGATGCCCTCGCCGAGCGCCGCCTGACCGCCGCTCAGAGGGCTCTGGGTGGCGATCTTGATGGTGCCCTTGCCCTGCGCGTCCAGATTCGCGGCCGGAAGCAGCGCGACGGCCAGAATGGCGACGAGTGCCACAACGAGGTAGCCCCTGTGACGGATCATCGGTGCCCTCCTTAAAGTAAGGCGCAGAGTTCGGTCACGCTGGTCACGTGATGAGTGCCGGTCGGCGCGGCGACATTATAGCGATCCGCGCCGCGTCAAGTCACGTTCCGCGCGGATCGCGGCGAGGAATTCGCGGGTCGCCGCGGCCGGATCGGGCGCGCCGCAGACGGCGGAGATCACCGCGACGCCGTCGGCCCCGGCGCGGATCACCTGGGCGACGTTGTCGTGGGTGATCCCGCCGATGCCCACGAGCGGGGCCTTGGTCTCCGGCCGGACGGCGCGGATCAGCTCCGGGCCCACGAGCTCGAAGTCGGGCTTGGTCTGCGTCGGGAACATCGAGCCGACCGCGATGTAGTCGGCGCCGTCCGCCTGCGCCTGCCGGGCCTGGGCGACGCTGTGGGTCGAGCGTCCCAGCACCATCCCCGGCCGCAGCAGCGGACGCGCGGCGCGGGGTGGCAGATCGTCCTGGCCGAGGTGGACGCCGTCGGCGCCGACGGCGACCGCCAGATCGACCCGATCGTTCACGATGAACGTGACACCGGCCCGGCGGCAGCGGTCGCGCAGCCGCTCGGCGAGCGGCAGGAGGCGGCCGGTGGGCCATTCCTTCTCGCGGAGCTGGATCAGCCGGCAGCCGCCGGCGATCGTCGCGTCCAGGATCTCCTCGAGGCCGCGGCCGCGAGCGGCGGCTCGATCGAGGATGACGTAGAGCGAGGGGTCCATCAGCTCCGGCGTCGGACCAGCTCCACCTTGCTGACGCGGCCCTCCTGGAACGCCGGATCGTCCAGCACTCTCAGGTGGAACGGGATGGACGTCTTGACACCTTCCAGCACCGTCTCGCGCAGGGCGCGACGCATGCGGTCGATCGCTTCCTCGCGGCTGGCCCCGCGGACGATGATCTTGGCGAGGAGCGAGTCGTAGAACGGCGGCACGGCGTAGGGCGCCATCATGTGGCTGTCGACCCGGACGTTGAAGCCGCCGGGTGGGACCCACATCGTCACCCGGCCGGCGCTCGGCGCGAAGGTCTCGGGGTCTTCGGCGTTGACCCGACACTCCATCGCGTGGCCCTCGAAGCGCACGGCGTCCTGCCGGTAGCCGAGGGGCTCGCCGGAGGCGATCCGGATCTGCTCGCGGACGAGATCGATCCCGGTGAGGAGCTCGGTCACCGGGTGCTCGACCTGGATCCGGGTGTTCATCTCGATGAAGTAGAAGTCGCCCCCCTCGTCGACCAGGAACTCCACGGTACCGGCGCTGACGTAGTTGACGGCCGCCGCCACCGTGAGGGCGGCCTTGCGCAGGCCGTCGCGCGTCCGGTCGCTCAGCAGCGGCGCGGGCGATTCCTCGATGAGCTTCTGGTGGCGCCGCTGGACCGAGCAGTCGCGCTCGCCGAGATGGACGCGGACGCCGTTGCGATCGCCCAGCACCTGCACCTCGACGTGGCGCGCGCTCTGGATGTACCTCTCGCAGTAGACCTCCGACGACCCGAACGCGGCGCCGGCCTCCGACTGGCAGGCGTCGAACGCCTGGACGACCTCGCCACGCTCCCGGACGATCCGCATGCCGCGACCGCCGCCGCCCGCGGCGGCCTTGAACATGATCGGGTAGCCGATCCGATCGGCGACTTCCAACGCTTCGGCCGAGCCCTTCAGCGCGACCTCGCTGCCGGGGATCACGGGGACGCCCGCCTGCATCGCGATCTGACGCGCCTGGGCCTTGTCGCCCATCAGGCGGATCGCCTCGGGCGACGGGCCGATGAACGTGATCGAGCACGCCCGGCACACCTCGGCGAAGGCCGGGTTCTCCGCGAGGAATCCATAGCCCGGATGGATCGCTTCGCTGTCGGTGACGGCGGCGGCGGAGATGATCGCGGGGATGTTGAGGTAGCTCTCCCGAGCCGAGTCGGGTCCGACGCAGATCGTCTCATCGGCGAGCCGCATCGGCAGCGAATGGGCGTCGGCTTTCGAATGGGCGAGCACCGAGCGGATCCC
>Ga0307472_100000703_pt1 | contig 12178 bp, 8 predicted proteins | sample atmos_gasesAM5C__2_FD_204582 | JGI IMG/M metagenome (GOLD analysis project Ga0307472, IMG submission 204582) | Hardwood forest soil microbial communities from Morgan-Monroe State Forest, Indiana, United States - atmos_gasesAM5C_05 | ecosystem: Environmental > Terrestrial > Soil > Temperate... | reverse complement strand
CCCACCCCCGCGAGCGCGCGCCCGAGCTCGGCCTGGAGGCGCACGCCGTCGACGGGTGGCAGGGCATAGACGCCGACGTTCGCGTGCGGAACGCCGTCGATGACGCACGGAAAGACCCACCGGTAGCCCCGGAGTCCGGCCGCGCAGGCGGTGAAGTCGAAGTCATAGCGCCGCGCGGCATGACCTTCCCACCGGCTCGCCTCGACCGGGACGTCGCACATCACGGCGCGCGCGACCGGACCGCTCCGCTCGCCGACCAGCGCGCGACGGACGAGGCTTCCGCTGCCGTCCGCCCCGACGAGGACCGGCGCCCAGTAGGACGTCCGCTCCGTCTCGACCCGCACGCCGCCGTCCTCGCGGGCCACGTTGAGGACGTGCTCTCCCTCGCGCAGCGTGACGCCCCGATCGCGCGCGGTCCAGGCGAGAAGGGCGTCGAACTCGCGACGCCGCACGACACGGCAGAGGTCGTTCACGGACACGTCGACCTCGCCTCCCGGCAGCCGCGCCCGACCGTGATCGACACGGGCCTGCGGCACCGTGAGCGACACGCCGAGCTCGGCGAGCAGGTGGAGCGCCTTCGGGATGACCCCGCCCGCGCACGTCTTGTCCCGCGGATGGCGTGCCTTCTCCAGGATCACCGTGCGTGCCGCGACCGCGGGATCGCGCACCGCCAGGCGGAGCGCCGTCGCCGCGCCAGCCGGCCCCGAGCCGACGATCACGACATCGTGCCGCTCCATGCGAGCCGCTTGTAGCGCCACGGGCGACCACGTGCCACCCGACACGGTCGCGAGCGCGGGCGGCTCTGTGGTAGTTCGCACCACCGGTCCAGCCGAGATGAAGCGCGTCGAGAGCACCCTGCTCCTGCTCGCGAGCCTCGTCCTCGCCGGGTGCGCCGCGCGCCGGCCTCCCACGGTCGTCTTCCTCTCCGACTTCGGAACCGCGGACGATTCCGTTGCGATCTGCAAGGGGGTCATGCTCGACATCGAGCCCCGGCTCCGGATCGTCGATCTGACCCATGCCGTGCCGCCCTACTCCGTGCGCGACGGGGCGCACTTCCTCGCCGGCACGGCGCCCGCCTTTGCGCCCGGCACGATCTTCCTGGCGGTGGTCGATCCCGGGGTCGGCACACCGCGGAAGGCGATCGTCGTGCTCTCCGGGCGCGGGCAGTATTTCGTGCTGCCCGACAACGGCCTCGTGAGCGACGTCGCCGCCCACGACGGGATCCGTGCGGTCCGCGAGATCACGAATCCGCGCTGGATGCGCACCGGGGCTCCGTCGTCGACCTTCCATGGTCGCGACGTCTTCGCCCCGGTCGCGGCACACCTGGCGCACGGCGAGGACTGGACCGCGGTCGGACCACCGCTCGCGAACCCCATCCTCGGCGAGGCGAGCGAAGCCAAGATCACCGACGCAGGGCTCGCCGGCGAGGTCATCGCGCTCGACGGCCCCTTCGGCAACCTGGTCACGAACGTTGCCGCGGACCAGTTCCGCAGCCTCGGCTACGCGCTCGGCGAGCGCGTACCGGTGACGATCGACGGGCACCGTTTTGCCCTCCCCTTCGTGCGGACGTTTGCCGACGTGCCGATCGGCAAGCCGCTCCTCTACGTCGACTCGCGGGGACGCCTCGCGGTCGCCATCAACCAGGGCGACTTCGCGCGTACGTACCGGACCGGCCCGCCCGCGAAGATACTGATCGCGCCGAAGCCAGCGTCGGAGGCGCACCAGCGGCCACCCCGTGCCCCTGAAGGCCCGAGCAGGCCGCACAGATGATGCGGACCCGAGCCGCAAACCTGTTGCACAACCACGCCCCCCAGAGTAGCTTCTGGACGAGTGCGCACCCGGTCTCGCATTGCGATAGCTTGTGCCCTGACGCTGACGGTCGCGGTTCAGGTTGCCTACGCCGTCCCCTCCCGCGCGACGGGAGAGCTGCGAGCCGCGCGCTGCTGCGCCACGCGGTGTCAGCATCAGACCAGCGCGGGCGCCGCGACGACCCGTTGCTGTGGCGTTGAGCGGGCCGCGGCCGACCTGGCGACGTTCTCGCCGTCCGCCAAGCTGCACACCACATTCGTGGCGGACCTCCCGTATGCGTCCCCCGGACGTGGCCTGCAAGGGGTCTCCGTCCAGACGCTCCCTGCCGATCTCGTTCCGCGTGCGAGTCCCGTCTTTCTCCTGACCGCCTCGCTCCGCCTCTAGAGGTCTCTCCCAACCAGCGGCTGCCCGTCGGCGCACGTGCGTCCACGGGTGGATGCGCGACGACTTTCCGTCGCGTCGGTATCGAATCGTTGGAAGCATCGAGGGGAGAGCACCATGACACGCCCATTCCTCACAGCCCTGCTCCTCGCGGGAGCGGGAGCCGCGCTCGCGCTGGGAGACGACCGTCCGGCGACTCGCCTGGCCGATCTCATCGAGGAAGCTCGCCTGCGGAACCCCGACATCAAGGCGGCCGAAGCGCGTGCCCAGGCCGCGGCCTACGTCCCCCGCCAGGTGTCCGCGTACGACGACCCGGTCTTCAGCTACGAAGCCTGGAACGCGCCCGAGTCGTTCGACATCACGCGGGCCGACAACAACATCCTGAAGCTCTCCCAGAAGGTCCCCTTCCCGGGCAAGCGGAGCTCCGCGGGCACGGCCGCCGAGCGCGACGCCGACGTCTCCCGGCGGGAGGCCGAGATGGTGCAGCTCGAGGTGATCGCGGCGGTGAAACGCGCCTACTGGGACCTCTGGCTGGTCCACGAGAACCTCCTCGTCTACTCGCGCGACAAGGATCTCGTCGAGCGGCTGGCGCACATCGCCGAGCAGAAGTACGCCGTGGGCCAGGTCTCCCAGCCGGACGTCCTGCGCGCGCAGGTCGAGCTCACCCGGCTGATCAGCCGCGTCACCACCGGGACGCTCGCGATCGACACGACGCGGGCGGAGCTCGCCGGCCTGCTCAGCCGGGATGATCCCGGATCGATCGGGATTCCAGAAGAGCAGCCCGTGCAGGCGCGGCTCGAGCAGAACGTCGAGGCACTGACGGAGCTCGCCCTGCGCCAGCGCCCCGAGGTAGCGGCACAGGAGGCCTCGGTCGCCCGGTTCGAGGCGAATCGTCGGTCCGCTCGCCTCGGCTACTTTCCCGACTTCGAGTTCACGGCCGAGCGCTTCTACAACTTCGATCGCCGCGACGGGGTGGGCGGGATGGTCTCGATCTCGATTCCCCTCGTCTACAAGTACAAGTACGATGCCGCCGTCGGCGAGGCGAATGCCCGGATCACGACGGCGCAGGCCGAGCTCCGCCGCCTGCAGGACCGCATCCGGCGTGAGGTCCAGCAAGCTTTCCTCCGCGCGAAGACGGCGCTCCTGCAACGGGACCTCTTCCAATCGACCCACATCCCGCAGGCCGAGCAGGCCCTGCGCGCATCGCAGATCGGGTACGAGACCGGTCGAGTCGACTTCCTCTCTCTCATCGACAGCGTGCGGGCCATCGAATCGGTCCACCTCGAGCACTTCCAGGCGGAGGCGGATTTCGAGAAGGCCCATGCCGATCTGGAGCGCGCGGTCGGTGGCGACGTTCCACGCGACATCCAGCAGTGAGGCAGTCGAAGATGCACACCACGGCAAGAGGCTGCATCGGGATCCTCGGCGTCGGCCTCACCCTGCTCGGGCCGCTCGGCACTGCTTCGCGGGCACGAGGCGAGGCGGTGTCGGCGGAAGCCGTCCCGCCCGAGGAAGGCTTCGCGCGGGCGCCGATCCGCCTCGACCGCAACCAGCAGCAGGCGATCGGTCTCACCTATGGCGAGGTCGAGCGGCGCGCCGTCGAGCAGGTGATCCGGACCGTCGGCCGCTTCGACTACGACGAGCGCAAGCTGGCCGAGGTGACGCTCAAGGTCGACGGGTACATCGGCGACCTCTTCGTCGACTACACCGGCCAGCCGGTCCGCAAGGGCGACGCCCTCTTCACGATCTACAGCCCCGACCTGGTGACGGCCCAGGAGGAGTACCTGCTCGCCCACGAGACCGTCGCCCGACTCGGCACCAGCAACGTCCCGGGTGCGGTCGAGAGCGCGCGCTCTCTCCTGCGCGCGAGCCGCGAACGCCTCCGGCTCTGGGATCTCACCGAGCAGCAGGTGCGCGCGCTCGAGGAGAGCGGGAAGCCGCGGCTGTACCAGACCATCTACTCGCCGATCTCCGGCGTGGTGATCGAGAAGATGGCCCTCAAGGGCCACCGGACCGAGCCCGGAATGCCCCTCTACAAGATCGCCGATCTCTCCACGATCTGGGTGTACGCGGACGTCTACGAGTACGAGCTGCCCTTCGTCGCAGTCGGGCAGGAGGCCGCCATCACGCTCGCCTACTATCCCGGGGAGGAATGGAAGGCCCGCCTGACCTACGTCTACCCTTCCATCGACCCGAAGACCCGCACCGCCAAGGTGCGCTTCGAGCTCGCGAACTCGGGGCCGCATCGGCTGCTGCCCGAGATGTACGGCAACGTCGAGCTGCACGTCCCGGCCGGGGAGCGCCTGACCGTCCCCGAGACCGCCGTGCTCGACTCCGGCCGTCGGCAGGTGATCTTCGTCGCGTCGGGTGACGGCCAGCTCGTCCCGCGCGACGTGAAGCTCGGCAGCCGTTTCGGCGAGTACGTCGAGGTGCGCGAAGGGCTCGCCCCGGGGGAACGGGTCGTCACGAGTGCCAACTTCCTCGTCGACTCGGAGAGCAAGCTCCAGGCGGCCGAGAGCATGATGGGGATGATGGGCGCCATCGGCATGGGCGACTGGAAGATGGAGAGCGCCCGGCCGATGGAGATGGGCCAGGGAGGCGAGGCCGCGCCGCCCGAGGCGCAACCCGGTCCCCCGAGCACGGCCGGCGGAGCGCAGGAGAAGCGCGTCGGTGATCTCACGGTCGCCGTAGGTCTGGCCGCCGAGCCGGCCAGGGTGGGAGACAACCCCATCCGCGTGCGCGTACGCGACGCCGGCGGGGCAGCGGTGACCGGCGCAACCGTGAGCTTCTCCTACACCATGGACATGCCGGGCATGGCCATCGAGCAGTCCCGGGCCCAGGAGCGCGGCGAGGGAATCTACGAAGGCAGCGCGCGCTTCACGATGGGGGGACCGTGGGGCGTCGTGGTCCAGATCGAACGCCCGGGCAAGGCACCCGTGCGCGAGAAGTTCACGCTGCGGGTGAACGGCTAGCGACCGCCATGATCGACCGCATCATCGAGTACAGCGCCCGCAACCGCTTCCTCGTCCTGCTGCTCGTCGCCTTCGCAACTGCGGCGGGGGTCTGGTCCCTGCGTACGAGCCCGCTCGACGCCATCCCCGACCTGTCGGACGTCCAGGTGATCATCTTCACGGACTGGCCGGGACGGAGCCCGGACATCGTCGAGGACCAGATCACCTACCCGATCATCACGACCATGATCTCCGCACCGCGGGTGAAATCCGTCCGCGGCGAGACCATGTTCGGCTACTCCTTCGTCAACGTCGTGTTCGAGGACGGCACCGATCTCTATTGGGCGCGCAGCCGCGTCCTCGAGTACATGCAGGGCATCACCAGCCGGCTGCCCGAGGGGGTCAGCCCTCGCCTCGGTCCGGATGCGACGGGGGTGGGATGGGTATACGAGTACGCGCTCGTCGACCGCAGCGGGAAGCACACGCTGGCCGACCTGCGCTCCTTCCAGGACTGGCATCTGCGCTACTGGCTGGCGAGCGTGGAGGGGGTGGCCGAGGTCGCCTCCGTCGGCGGCTTCGTGAAGCAGTATCAGGTCGAGATCGACCCGGCGACGCTCCTCGGCTACCGCCTGCCGCTCCACGAGGTGATCGAGGCGATCCGGCGCTCGAACAACGAGGTCGGCGGCCGCCTCGTCGAGTTCAACGGGACCGAGTACCTCGTCCGCGGCCGCGGCTACGTGCAGTCGGTCGAGGACATCGAGCAGATCGCCGTCGGCACGAACGGCAACGGCACGCCGCTGCTCCTCCGCGACATCGGCCGGGTCCATCTCGGGCCCGACCTCCGCCGGGGACTCGTCGAGCTGGACGGCAACGGCGAGACGGTCGGCGGCGTCGTCGTGATGCGGCACGGAGAGAACGCGCTCGAGGTGATCGCCGGCGTCAAACGGAAACTCGAGGAAGTGAAGGGATCCCTTCCCGCCGGCGTCGAGATCGTCAGCACCTACGATCGTTCCGATCTGATCCACCGGGCCATCGACACCCTCACGCACACGCTGCTCGAGGAACTCGCGATCGTGAGCCTCGTGATCCTGATTTTCCTCTGGCACATCCCGAGCGCGCTGATCCCCATCTTCACGATCCCGATCGCCGTCGTGCTGGCGTTCATTCCCATGCGAGCGATGGGCATCACGGCGAACATCATGTCGCTCGGCGGGATCGCAGTGGCGATCGGCGCCATGGTCGACGCGGCCATCGTCGTGGTCGAACAGACGCACAAGAAGCTCGAACGCTGGCAGGCAGAGGGGCGGCCGGGCGACTTCCGCAACGTGGTGGTCGCGGCGGTCAAGGAAGTCGGCGGGCCCAGCTTCTTCTCGCTGCTGGTGATCGCGGTTTCGTTCCTGCCCATCTTCGCACTCGAGGCGCAGGAGGGACGGCTCTTCAAGCCGCTGGCGTTCACGAAGAACTTCTCCATGGCGATCGCGGCCGTCCTGGCGATCACCCTGGACCCGGCGATGAGGCTCCTGTTCACGCGCCTCGATCCGTTCACCTTTCGGCCCGGGTGGCTCCGTCGTGTGGCCAATGCCGTGCTCGTGGGGACGATTCACAGCGAGGAGCGGCACCCGATCAGCCGGCCGCTCATGCGGCTCTACCACCCGATCGTCGAGTTCGTCCTCCGCTTCCGCTGGGTCACGGTCGCGGCCGCGATACTCATCGTCGCCCTCACCGTGCCGGTCTACTTCCGCCTCGGGTCCGAGTTCATGCCGCCCCTGAACGAGGGCACGATCCTCTACATGCCGACCGCCCTGCCCGGTATGTCGATCACCCAGGCGCGCGCCGCGATCCAGACCCAGGACCGCATGATCAAGCAGTTCCCCGAGGTGGAGCGCGTCTTCGGCAAGGCCGGACGCGCCGAGACGCCGACGGATCCGGCACCGCTCAACATGTTCGAGACGGTCGTGATGCTGAAGCCCGAGGAGCAGTGGCGGCCGGGCATGACCTGGGACAGGCTCCTCGCCGAGATGGACCGCACGATCCGTTTTCCGGGGATGCCGAATATCTGGTGGATGCCGATCCAGACGCGGACCGAGATGCTCGCCACCGGGATCCGCAGCGTCCTCGGCGTCAAGGTGTACGGCCCCGACCTCACGGAAATCGGCCGCATCGCCCGCGAGATCGAAGGGGTGTTGGCCACGGTGCCCGGCACGCGGAGCGCCTTCGCCGAGCGCACGACGAGCGGCTACTACCTCGACTTCGACGTCAAGCGCGACGCCGTGGCCCGCTACGGCATGACGGTCGGCGACGTCCAGGACGTTCTCGAGTCGGCCATCGGCGGGATGAGCATCTCGCAGACCGTCGAGGGTCGCGAACGCTACAGCATCAACGTCCGCTATTTCCGCGACGAGCGGAGCGACCTCGCCGGCTTGAAACGTGTGCTCGTCACGAGCCCGAGCGGCGCGCAGATCCCTCTCGCGCAGCTGGCGGACATCGCAGTCTCCACCGCGCCCCCCTCGATCCGGGACGAGAACGGGCAGCTCGTCGGCGACGTGTTCGTCGACGTCGCGGGCAGGGACCTGGGCAGCTACGTCCGCGAGGCGAAGCAGGTGGTCAGCGACCACGTTCAGCTTCCGCCCGGCTACACCCTCGGCTGGACCGGTCAGTTCGAGTACCTGCAGCGGGCGACCGCGCGCCTCCGGCTCATCATCCCCCTCACGCTGCTGATCGTCTTCGTGCTGCTCTACATCAACACCCAGTCGGTCACGAAGACGCTGATCGTCCTCCTCGCCGTCCCCTTCTCGGCCGTGGGCGCGATCTGGCTCCTCTGGCTCCTCGGCTACAACATGAGCGTCGCGGTGTGGGTCGGGCTGATCGCGCTCCTCGGCGTCGACGCCGAGACGGGGGTCTTCATGCTGCTCTACCTCGACCTCGCCTTCGACGAGCGCCGCCGGCGAGGGCTCATGCGGACGTGGGAGGACCTCCAGCAGGCGATCATCGAGGGGGCCGTCCAACGCTTGCGACCGAAGGTCATGACGGTCGGCGTGATGGTCATGGGGCTCCTGCCCATCATGTGGTCACACGGCACGGGCGCCGACGTGATGAAGCGGATCGCCGCGCCGATGGTCGGCGGCATCTTCACGTCGTTCGCGATGGAGCTGCTCGTCTACCCCGCGATCTATGCCATCTGGCGACGGCGTTCCCTCGTGTTAGAAGAGTCGCCGTGAAGCTGAACCCGGTCGAGCTCGCGCTGATCAACAACCCCCTCCGCACGGTCTTCCTCCGCGCCACCGTGGGGCGGCTGTACGACGCCGCCTGCGCGCCGCCGCTCGCACGCGTCCTCGAGATCGGCTGCGGGGCGGGCGTCGGCGTGGAGGAGATCTTCCGCCGCTTCCACCCCGCTGCGATCGACGCCTTCGACCTCGACGAGGCCCAGGTCGCGCGCGCTCGCACGCGCCTCGCCGACAGCCCGAACGGCCTCGAGCTCCGTCTCTGGGTGGGCGACGCCGAGCGCATCGACGCCGAGGACGGCCGCTACGACGCGGTCTTCGAGTTCACGATCTTCCACCACATCCCGCACTGGCGACAGGCGATCGCCGAGGTCCGGCGCGTGCTGCGTCCGGGCGGCGTCTTCCTCTTCGAGGAGCTGTCACGCGAGTACTTCGACACGCCCGTGTTCGGTGATCTCCTGCGGCGCTTCACGGTCCACCCCTGGGAGCAGATGTTCGACTTCCCGGCGTTCCGTCGCGCGCTCGCCGAGGAGGGCTTCGAGCTCCGCGCGCTCCACTCGCGGTTCCTTCCGGGCTGGCACGAGGGGGTCGCGGTCCGCGGATGAGCGATCTCTCCGCGCAGTATCGGGCGCTCGCGCGCTACAACACGTGGATGAACGAGCGGCTGTATGCCGTCTCTGCAAACCTTCCCGACGCGGTACGGAACGAGGACCGCGGCGCGTTCTTCCGCTCGATCCACGGGACGCTCAACCACCTCCTCCTCACCGACCGCGCCTGGCTCGGGCGCTTCACCCGCGACGCCGCGCTCGCGCAGTCACGCGACGAAGGTGGCCAGCCGATCGCGTACACCGGGAAGCTGAATCAGGAGCTGTACGGGGACTTCGCGCTCCTCCGCCGCGAGCGGGCGGCGACGGACACGGCGATCGAGGCCTGGGTGCGCGATCTCACCGCCGAGCGGCTCGCCGCGCCACTCGTCTACCGCTCCTCGGACGGCCGGCAGCACGAGCATCCGCTCTGGTGGGCGATCGGGCACTTCTTCAATCACCAGACGCACCATCGCGGACAGGTGACCACGCTCCTGATGCAGCTCGGCCACGACCCCGGGGTGACCGATCTGATCGCGCTCCTCCGCGAAGTCGGCGGTTGACGCACGCGGTCAGGAGCGTCTCGTCATCCGGATGGATGACTGGGGAACGCCTCCCATAGTACGTACTGGTTGTCCGAGTCGTACTTCGGAGGAGGCCCTCCCGGGAGCGACTCGCGGCTACGTCGTCACCTCGATTTTTCCTTGACCCAGCGGATCGGCGTGCAGTACTGCCTTAGCGTGGCGATTTCCGCCCGCGGCTCGACGGTCCGGAGGGAGGGCCGGGTCGGGCTTCGGAATCCCTCCAGTCAGAGGAGGCTCCCAGAGATGCGTGCTCAGTTATGGATCGTCGCGGTGGTGGGGGTTGCGCTGATCGCCCCGGGAGCCGCGCTGGCCGTGGACAAGTCGCAGTCGACGATGGAGAAACCATCGGGCTTCGGTCCGACGTCGCCGCCGGCGCTGGCCGGGCCGATATCTACCAAGTGGGTGAACGGCACCGCCAAGGGGAAGTCGAAGTTCTCGGGCTGCACCATTCAGGTACAACTCAAGGGGACGACCCTTGCGGACACCGACGGCATCCCCGGGACCGGCGACGAGGTCATCTGCCTCTCGGACAACGACGTCGATTTTACTTTGTCCGGGGGAGGCGGAATTTTCAGGGGTGAGGTGAGCGGAGGAACGGTCAAGATCAAGTTCGACCTCGCGGCAGAGAATATCCCGTGCGGTGTTGGCCCGCTGGTTCAGTATGATTCCCGTATGACGTGCTACGAGCCGGACCCGGCCTACAACGCAACCAAGGGATGCGGCCAACCTGCTGCACCACCAACCGGCTGCGCGCCGATTACGGGGGGATTCCTGAGCGACTCTACCTCGTGCGTGTGTACGGGCGGGTACCCGCTGCGGCCATCCACGCCGCTGATCGCGACGGAAGGCTCCTTCTACCCAGGGCCATAGGAAGACTCGTACCACCGTGGCTGGCCCCGAAGCCAGCCACGGCTCCTCAGACGCCGGGGCGAGGAAGAGGGCGGGTGGGGGCGTCACCTCCGCGATACGCCTCACGGGCCTGCGCGGCGGCCGCGATCCCGCGACCGCCGAGCTTCCCGAGCGCATCATACGCGTAGCTGCGGACCGTGGGGGTCGGGTCTCCGAGCAGGGCAGCCAGCGCCGGGACAGAGGTCTCGTTGCCCACCTCGCCGAGTGAGTAGATCGCGTAGACCCGGAGCTGCGGCATGCTCGCGTGCTGGGCCGTCTCGGCGAGCGCCTCGCACCCGGTCGGATCGCCGAGATCGGCGAGGAGGAGTGCGGCGCGCGCCCGCGCCTCGATGGGATTCGCCTCGGGAAGCCGCGCGAGCGCGGCACGGCTCGCCGCCGCGCGTGCCTCGTTGTCGCGGCCGAGGAGTTCACGGAGGCTCGCGCGGGCCCAGCTGGTGGTCGGGAACCCTTCGTCGTCGAGCGCGATCTCGACCAGGCGCGCGAGCGCCGTCGGGGAGCTGCAGAGCGCGGCGCACGCCCGTGCGGCGTAGAGCCGCACACGCCCGCTCGGGTCATCGAGGGCTGCCTCGACGGCCTCCCGCCCCCGCGCCTCCCCGAGTCCAGCGAGCGCATCGATCGCTGCGGCGCGAACGTCCTCGGCTGAATCGCGGACGGCAGCGACGAGGAGCGGCGCCGTCTCGGGGGTGCGCAGCCGGGCGAGCACTCCGACGACCCCCACGCGCACTGCCGGCGGCTCGCGCTCGAGCGCCAGGCCGAGCGCGGGAAGCGCCGCGGGGCCGAGGGCTGCAATCTTCGCCTCCGCCGGATCGCTCTCGAAGAGATCCTCACTGCCGAGGGCGCGGATCTCGGGGGTGAGATCGACCGTCACGCGATACGGATGCTCACTCTCGGAACGCCCGCAGGCGGAAGTCAGCGCCAGCAGGGCCGCCAACACATCGGGGCGCATCCATCGCTGCATCACCGCTCGAATCCTCCCTCGTCGAATCGATGAGGCGCGATACCACGCTCTCGATCCGGCTACGTAGCACGGTCGTCCCCGGAGCCCCGCGGTGCGGCGTATCATCCCCGTGTCTCCGCCTCGCTGTGAGCTTTCTTACCTTGCTCGAGGTCCGCACGATGTTCTACAGTCCGCCCTCCAGCGATCGGCCGGGTCTTGCCCTGCGGCGAATCCCGAAGCGATGCGGGGAGCATGACGATGAGAGGAACGAGATCGCCAGTGGGTCTGGTGCTGGTGGCCGGAACGGCCGCCGTCCTCGGCACCATCGGCATCGTGGTCGGGGTCACGTTCGCTCCGACCCCCAAGCTCGTCACCAACACGACGAGCGGTAAAAACCAGAATGCGAGTGTCGACAAGCGGGGTGAGCTGGTCGTCTTCACGTCGAACGTGAACCACGTCTCGGGGGTGGATGGCTCCTCCCCCGCCGGCGCCTTCGACTTCGACAGCATGGGCAACGACTTCACCCCCCCGAATGCCACTCATCCCGACCCGAGATGCCTCAACTGCAGCGCCGTGGACAGCGGTGACGGCCAGCTCTACCTGTGGCGCCGATCGGCGAACACGCTCGCGCAGCTCACCTTCGCGGCCGGAGGGGGGTTCGCCGCCAACCAGCTCCCCGACATCAACCAGAACGGCACCGTCGTCGCCTGGGACTCCGACCGGGACCACACGCCGGGCAGCCCGGGCAACGCGGACGGGAATCGCGAGATCTTCCTGCTCGACCTAGCGAGTGGCGCGATCA
>Ga0307472_100000701_pt1 | contig 12183 bp, 10 predicted proteins | sample atmos_gasesAM5C__2_FD_204582 | JGI IMG/M metagenome (GOLD analysis project Ga0307472, IMG submission 204582) | Hardwood forest soil microbial communities from Morgan-Monroe State Forest, Indiana, United States - atmos_gasesAM5C_05 | ecosystem: Environmental > Terrestrial > Soil > Temperate... | reverse complement strand
CCGCGCCGTAGTCGGCCTGCGAGATCGCGTTCGAGTTGAAGGTGTTGGTCTCGATGATGTCGGCACCGGCGGCGAGATAGGCGCCGTGGATGCCGCTGACGATCTCCGGGCGCGTCAGCGTCAGAATGTCGTTGTTGCCGCGCAGGTCGTGGCCGTGGTGCGCGAAGCGCTCGCCGCGGAAGCCGCGCTCATCGAGCCGGTGCTGCTGGATCATGGTGCCCATCGCGCCATCGAGCAGCACGATGCGCTCGGCCGGCAGGCGCTTGAGGCGCTCGATGCGAGTGCGCCGCTCGGTCTCGTCGATGGGCTCGACGGCGAAGGGCGCGGCGCCGCTGTGCTGCGCCGTCGTCGCGTGCTTGACCTCGCGATCGGCGCGCGCGGGCGGGGCGCCGGCGGCTGCCGCGGGGTGCGCATGCGCGCCGTGGGAGCAGCCGCTCATGCTTTTACCCCGGTGGGCGCCGCAGACGGCAGCGCGCGCGCGGCCGGCCGAAGCCCGAGCGCGTGGCAGATCGCGTAGGTCAGCTCGGCGCGATTCAGCGTGTAGAAGTGGAATTCACGCACCCCGTGGCGCTTCAGCGACTCGACCTGCTCGATCGCGACGCTGGCTGCGAGCAGCCGCCGTGTCTCGTCGTCGGCGTCGAGGCCGGCGAAGCGCTCGTGCAGCCAGGACGGGACCGTGGTGCCGCAGCGCGTGGCAAAGCGCAGCACCTGCGGGAAGCGCGTGATGGGAAGAATCCCCGGCACGATGGGAGCGGCGATGCCGGCCGCGACGCAGCGATCGCGAAAGCGCAGAAAGGTGTCGCCGTCGAAGAAGAACTGGGTGATGGCGCGACTCGCACCGGCGTCGATCTTGCGCTTGAGGTTGTCGAGGTCCGCATCCCCGGAGCTCGCCTCGGGGTGCACCTCCGGGTAAGCCGCCACCGAGATGTCGAATGCCGCGATGCCCCTCAGGCCCGCGACCAGATCCGCGGCATAGGCAAAGCCCCCGGGGTGCGGCTGATAGCGCGCCTGGTGGCTCGGCGGGTCGCCTCGCAGCGCGACCAGATGGCGGATCCCCTCGTCCCAGTAGCTGCGGGCGATCTCGAGGACCTCAGCGCGCGCGGCGCCGATGCAGGTGAGGTGCGGCGCGCCGGTGAGCGGCGTCTCACGCTGGATCTTCGTCACGACGTCGTGGGTGCGCTCGCGTGTCGAGCCGTCCGCGCCGTAGGTCACCGAGACGAAGTCCGGTGCGAGCGGCGCCAGACGTTCGATGGATTTCCACAGCGTCGCCGCCATCGCCTCATCGCCGGGCGGAAAGAACTCGAACGAGACCCGGATCGGGCAGGGCGTGTGCGCGGGGGTGCTCATCGCGCGCTCCGGCTGCGCTGGGCCGCGCCATCCGCCGGGTGCGCGGCGGCCGCGAGGATGTGCTCGCCGTCGGCCTCGACGGGACTCAGGCGCTCGCACGCGAAGCCCGCCTCGTCCAGCAACCGCCGCAGGCGAGCGAGCGGATGCTCGACGATCCGCGCGCGCGCATTCTCGAGCGACTCGTAGCGCTGGAGGATCCACAGCCGCCCGCCCGGAGCCACGACGGCGCGCAACGGCGCGAGGAGCCGCGCGAGCGCCTGCTCGCCCCCCACCTGGTGACTGACCAGCACCGCATCGAAGGGTCCCCCGCTCCGTGCGAGATCCTCGGCCGTGAGCTCCCCGGGACGCAGTGCCGTGAGCACGCGGCAGGCGAAGCCGCGCCGCTCGGCGAAGGCGCGCGCGGCGTGAGCCGCGCGGCGCGACTGTGCGATGACGATCGAGGTGCGCGCCTCCGCCGCGACGTTCCCGAGCAGATCGAGGTGCGCGGCGCCGATCACGAGCACGCTGCCGCCGGGGGTGGTGGCGGGCCTGCCGCCGGCCTCGACGAACGCCCGCAGCGCGCGATCGAGGCGCGGGGATTCCGTCGGCGCGCCCTCGCCCTCCGGCGCCGCGACGGCATGCGCCTCGGCCCGATCGCGCAGCAGAACCGGGTTACGCCGGTCGACCTGCAGCAGGAGCCCGCGAACGAACGCGACCGCTCCGGCATCGTCCGCCAGCCCATGGCGCACCCATTGCCCCTCACGCGCGCGGGCCAGCAGGCCCGCCGCACACAGGATCTTCAGATGTCGCGACACGCGCGGCTCGCTCTGCCGGACGGCCTGAGCGAGATCGGAGACTGTGAGCGCGCCTTCAGCGCACAGGGCCAGCAGCCGCAGCCGGGTCGGTTCGCCGGCCGCCTTGAGCCACAGGATCACCTGGGAGGGCGCTGTCGCATTCATTCAATAATTGTACATGTCTTTATATTCGAGTGCGCGAGACGCCCGTCCCACCATGGGAAGCACACAGAGCCTTAGTGGAAACCCTGATTACTACTCTAATGAGACAATCAGGGTTATCGCAGGTCGCTAGTGGATCTCTGGAGGGCCTAAGCCGGCCTTTCCGCCGGTGTCACCCGAAAAAAGCGCTTCTACATGCCCCGCGTCGAACCGATAGGGGCGGCGGCAGAACTCGCACGTCACAGTGACCGACCCCTGCTCGCGCAGGACGTCCCTCACCTCTTCCTCCCCCAGCGCACGCAGGAGACCCGCCACCCGACCCTCGCCGCAACGGCATTCGAAGTGGACCGGTGCGCCCCGGAAGAGCCGCAGGTCGTGCTCGGAAAAACCGCGCGCCAGCAGCTCCTCCATGGAGTGCCCGAGCAGCTCGGATTCCGCGAGGCGCCCGATCCCCCGTTGCGCGGCGACCCAGGCCGCGCTCGACTCTTCCTCGCCCACACCGCCGGTCCCCGGGAGCTTCTGCACCAGGAGGCCTGCGCCGTGCATCGCATCCGCCGCAAGCAGCACCCGGGTCGGCAGCTGCTCGGAGGTGGCGAAGTAGGCCTCGAGCGACTCCGCGAGCGAGCGGCCCTCGAGCGGCACGACGCCCTGGTAGCGCGAGCCCCTCTCGTCGGCCTCTATGGTGACGGTGAGCCGGCCGCCGGCGCCGACCAAAGCGCGGAACAGCGGGCCGCGGGGCGCATCGGCCGGCAAGGCGGCGATCGCCTGCTCGTCGAAGCGCGCCAGCGCGCGCAGGCGGAAATCATGAGTGCACTGCGCCACCAGCAGCCGGACTGCACCGTTCCCCTGGAGCTGAAAGGTAAGCGTCCCGTGGAACTTGAGGCTCGCCGCGAGCAGCACCACGGCGGCCACCGCCTCCCCGAGCAGCCGCTCGACCGGTTGCGGGTAGTGGCCGTGGGTGCGCAGGTCGCGCCAGGCACTCTCGAGCCGCACCCAGTGGCCGCGGACCTGCTGTCTTTCGAAGATGAAACGCCGCACCCGATCGGTGGCGGCGGTCTCGCGGTGATCCATCCGCGCACAATGGGCCAGGGCGTAAACCAACTCAACCTGTGCGTGCGGCAAGCGCGAGCCTGGATGCGCCGCGATCCCGTGAGTCGCGTCACGCCGCGCGCGGCGGCCGGCGTGGCAAGGTCGCGCGCGTGCCTAAGTTACTGATTTTCGAAACCCGCCGGCTGGTGCTGCCGCTCCGACCCGGCCCAAGAGGCTGAAGCTCCCGCAGCCGACGCCACGCAGCTCAGCCGCTGAGCTTCTTACGCAGCAGCTCGTTGAGCTGCGCCGGGTTGGCCTTGCCTGCGGTCGCCTTCATGACCTGACCGACGAAAAAGCCGAACAGCTTGTCCTTGCCGGCGCGGTACTCGGCGAGCTGTCCCGGATTCTTCTGCATCACCTCGTCGATCACCCGCTCGATGGCGGCGCTGTCGGTGATCTGCTTGAGGCCGCGCTCCGCGATCACGGCGTCGGCCTCGGCGCCGCCCGACCACATGGCCTCGAAGACCTCCTTGGCCAGCTTGCCGGAGATCGTCTGGTCGGAGATGCGCTTCAGTAATCCCGCGAGCCGCCCGGCCGTCATGCGGCTCGCGCCGATCTCGAGGCTCTCCTTATTCAATGCAGCGGCGAGCTCGCCCATCACCCAGTTGGCGGCGAGCTTGGCATCGGCGGGCGCGGCACGCACGACGGCCTCGTAGTAGTCCGCCAGCTCCCGGCTCGCGGTGAGGACGCCCGCATCGTAAGCCGACAGCCCGTGCTGCGACATGAAGCGCGCAGCCTTCTGGTCGGGGAGCTCCGGGAGCGTCGCGCGCACCGACTCGATGAAGGCGGCATCGAGCGCCACCGGCAGGAGATCCGGATCGGGGAAGTAGCGATAGTCGTTCGCTTCCTCCTTCGAGCGCATGGAGCGCGTCTCGCCCCTGTCGGGGTCGTAGAGGCGCGTCTCCTGCACCACTGAGCCGCCCGCCTCGAGCAGCTCGATCTGCCGCTCGATCTCGTAGTTGATGGCGCGCTCGACGAAGCGGAAGGAGTTCAAGTTCTTGATCTCGGCGCGCGTGCCGAGCTTCGCGGCGCCCGCCTTGCGCACCGAGACGTTGGCGTCGCAGCGGAACGAGCCCTCCTGCATGTTGCCATCGCAGATCTCGAGGTAGCGCACCAGCGTGTGCACCTTCTTCATGTAGGCGACCGCTTCCTTCGCCGAGCGCAGGTCGGGCTCGGAGACGATCTCGACGAGCGGCGTGCCGGCGCGGTTCAGATCGACGCCGGTCGCTCCCGGCAGCCCCTCGTGCAGCGACTTGCCGGCATCCTCCTCGAGGTGTGCGCGCGTGATGCCGACGCGCTTGACGGTGCCGTCGTCCAGAACTATGTCGAGGGCGCCCTGGGCGACGATCGGCAGCTCGTACTGGCTGATCTGGTACCCCTTGGGCAGGTCCGGGTAGAAGTAGTTCTTGCGCGCGAACACCGAGGTCGGTGCGATGCGCGCGTTGATCGCGAGGCCGAGTTTGACCGCCATGCGCACCGCTGCGCCATTCAGCACCGGCAGCACGCCGGGATAGCCGAGGTCGACGAGATTCGCCTGGGTGTTGGGCGGGGCGCCGTAGGCGGTCGCGGAGCCGGAAAAGATCTTGGAGCGCGTCGCGAGCTGCGCGTGGATCTCGAGCCCGATGACGCTTTCCCAGGCGCTCATGCGAAGCCCCCCGGCACGCGCGTGTGCCAGTCGGTCGCGCCCTGGAAGGCATGCGCCGCGCTGAGCAGCCGCGCCTCGGAGAAGTGCGGGCCGACGATCTGCAGGCCCACCGGCAGCTCGCCCACGAAACCGCAGGGCACCGACACCCCGGGGAGACCGGCGAGATTCGCGCCGATGGTGTAGATGTCGTTGAGGTACATGGTGATGGGGTCTGAGGTCTTGGCGCCGATCGCGAACGCGGGCGTCGGCGTGGTCGGGCCCATCACGACGTCGACGTCGGCGAAAGCGCGCGTGAAGTCGGCGCTGATCAGCTGCCGCACGCGCTGCGCCTTGAGGTAATAGGCGTCGTAATAACCGGCGGACAGCACGTAGGTGCCGGTCATGATGCGCCGCTTCACCTCGGCGCCGAAGCCCTCGCCGCGCGAGCGCCGGTAGAGGTCGAGGAGATCGCGCGGATTCTCGCAGCGGTGCCCGTAGCGCACGCCGTCGAAGCGGGCGAGGTTCGAGGAGCACTCCGCCGGTGCTACCACGTAGTACACGGGCACCGACAGCGGCAGGTTGGGCAGGCTCACCTCGGTGAGCTTCGCGCCGAGGCCCTCGAAGACCTTGAGCGCCTCGCGCACCCGCCGCTCGTTCTCGGGGTCCAGGCCCTTGTCGAAGAACTCCTTGAGGAGCCCCACCTTGAGGCCCGCGAGCGGCGCGTCGAGTTGGGCGACGTAGTCCGGCACCTCGCGCTCGACGCTGGTGGAGTCGTTCGGATCGAAGCCTGCCATCTCCCGCAGCATCAGCGCGGCGTCGGCGGCGCTGGTAGTGAGCACTCCGCCCTGGTCGAGGCTCGAGGCGAACGCCACCATCCCGTAGCGCGACACGCGCCCGTAGGTGGGCTTGAGGCCGGTGATGCCGCAGAGCGCGGCGGGCTGGCGGATCGAGCCGCCGGTGTCGGTGGCGGTCGCTCCCGGAACGAGCCGCGCGGCCACCGCGGCGGCCGAGCCGCCCGAGGAGCCGCCGGGCACCAGGCGCTGATCCCAGGGGTTGCGGACCGGCCCGTAGTAGCTCGTCTCGTTGGAGGAGCCCATCGCGAACTCGTCCATGTTGGTCTTGCCGAGCATCACCGCGCCGGCGCGCTTCAACTTCGCGACCACGGTCGCGTCGTAGGGCGAGACGAAGTCATCGAGCATGCGCGAGCCGCAGGTGGTGCGCACACCCTGCGTGCAGAACAGGTCCTTGTGCGCGATCGGCACGCCGGTGAGCGCCCCGCCCGTGCCGGCGGCGAGCGCCCGGTCGGCGGCGGCGGCATCGCTGAGCGCCTGGGCTCGGGTCACGGAGATGAAGGCATTGAGGGCGCCCTGGCTGGCCTCGATGCGCTTCAGGAACGCCTCGGCGAGCTCGACGCTGGAGAAGCGCCGCGCCCGCAGGCCGGCGGCGAGGCCGGTGAGCCCGATGTGATGCAGTTCACTCATCGAGGCTCACTCGATCACCTTGGGCACCAGGTACAGGCCCGCCGCGGTCTGCGGCGCGTTCTGCTGGTACTCGGCGTGATGGTCCTGCTCGGTGACCTCATCCGGCCGCAGCCGCTGCGACAGCCCCGGCAGCGGATGCGCCATGGGGGCGACGCTCGCGGTATCGGCGCGCTCCAGGGCGCCGACGAACTCGAGAATGCTCGACAGGCTCCTCTGGTACACGGGGAGCTCTGCGGCGGTGAGCTCAAGGCGCGCCAGGGCGGCAATGCTCTCGATCTGCTCGCGAGTGAGTGCCATGGGAATGCGGCTCGTGGCGGGACGCGGGATGCGAAAAATGAGCGGAAAATCATACATGTTGCCTTGCTGAATGTCCTGTCGGTTGCTAGATTACCGGCCACTTTCGGGGCCTCTTCCCCCACTTTCCGGTCGCTTCATGCTCAAACGCCTGCGCGGTTATTTTTCCAGCGATCTGTCGATCGACCTGGGTACAGCCAACACGCTCATCTACGTGCGCGACAAGGGCATCGTGCTCAACGAGCCGTCGGTGGTGGCGGTCCAGGACGAGCCCGGACGCGGCAGCAAGGTGATCGTCGCCGTGGGCACGGAAGCGAAGGCTATGCTCGGCCGCACGCCCGGGCACATCACGGCCGTGCGTCCCATGAAGGACGGCGTGATCGCCGACTTCACCTACACCGAGAAGATGCTGCAGTACTTCATCAACAAGGTGCACGGGCAGCGCATGATCAAGCCCTCGCCGCGCGTGCTGGTGTGCGTGCCGTTCGGCTCGACGCAGGTCGAGCGCCGCGCGATCCGCGAATCGGCCGAAGGCGCCGGCGCGCGCAACGTCGCGATCGTGAGCGAGCCGATGGCGGCGGCGGTGGGCGCGGGGCTCCCGGTGCACGAGGCGCGCGGCTCGATGGTGCTCGACATCGGCGGCGGAACCTCCGAGGTCGCGGTGCTGTCCCTTAACGGGGTGGTGTACGCCAACTCCGCGCGCATCGGCGGCGATCGCTTCGACGAGGCGATCATGAACTACGTGCGCCGCAACTACGGCATCCTGATCGGCGAGGCGACCGCCGAGCGCATCAAGATCGAGATCGGCTCGGCTTATCCCGGGCAGCAGGTGCGCGAGCTCTCGGTCAAGGGCCGCAATCTCTCCGAGGGCGTGCCGCGCAGCTTCACCTTGAACAGCAACGAGATCCTCGAGGCGCTGCAGGAGCCGCTGCAGGCGATCGTGAGCGCGGTCAAGCAGGCGCTCGAGCAGACTCCCCCCGAGCTCGGCGCCGACGTCGCCGAGCGCGGCATCGTGCTCACCGGCGGCGGCGCGCTGCTGCGTGACATCGACAAGCTCCTCACCGAGGAGACCGGGCTTCCCGTCGTCGTGGCCGACGATCCTCTCACTTGCGTGGCGCGCGGCGGCGGCCGCATCCTCGAGCTGATGGATGAGCTCGGTCCGGGACACTTCGGTCTCGAGTAGCGCGAGGAGCGCGCAGGTCCTCAAGTGACGGCGTTCGGGACAGCAGCCGGCAGACCGCTGCAGGGGCGGGGCGGCTCTCCCGGCTTCCGCTTCTTTCTCTACGCCGTGTTCGCGGTGGTCATCATGTACCTCGACCAGCGGGCGCGTTATCTCGAGCACGTGCGCTTCGTGCTGCAGGCCGCCGCCTATCCCGTCCAGCTGGTGGTGAGCTCGCCGCCGAGCGCCTGGCGATGGATCAGGGAGAGCTTTCAGACCCGCGAGTCGCTGCGCGCGGAGAACGAGCGGCTGCGGGAACAGCAGCGCGAGCTCGAGCTCATGTCGAAGCGCTACGAGGCGCTCGCCCACGAAAACGGCGAGCTGCGCGGGCTGCGTGACGCATTGCCTCCGGTCGCCGAGCGCTGGCTGCCGGCGGAGATCATCAGTATCCAGCTGAGCGGCCTGCGGCAGCGCCTCCTCATCAACCGCGGCGCCACCAACGGCGTGTTCAAGGACCAGGCCGTGCTCGATGACCTCGGGCTGATCGGCCAGACGACCCACGTGGGGCCGTGGAGCGCCGAGGTGATCCTGATCACCGATCCCGAGCACGCCGTGCCGGTGCGGATCGAGCGCACGGGCCTGCGCACCATCGCGGTCGGTGGGGGCGATGGCAGCTCGCTCGCGCTGCCCTACCTGCCGTCCAACGCCGACATCCAGAGCGGCGACCTGCTCGTGACCTCGGGCCTCGGTGGAGTGTTCCCCGAGGGTTACCCCGTCGCGCGCGTCACCGAGGTGCACCGCGATGCCGTGCAGCCGCTCGCCCAGGTGCGGGCCCGCGCCCTCTCCCATATCGACGAGGACACGGAGGTGATGCTGGTGTGGTTCCGCACCGGGCACCCGGCGTCCCCGGCCGCGAGCGCGATCAGCGCGACCGAGGTGAAGAGCGGCAACGCCGGCATGCAGCCGCTCGCCGCGCCGCCACGCGCGAGCGCGGCTCCCGCGGAAGCACCGGCCGCGAAACCGCCCGCCGCCCCCGCCGACCAGGCGCCGGCGCGCGCCGTGCGGCGCGTGCCATCCCCGGGGACGGCGCCCTCGCCGGCGACCGCCCCGCCGGACGACAATTCCGCGCAGACCGCGCCGCCCCAGGCTCCCGCAACGCCGGCGGAATCACCGGCATCGCCCGCGGACACGCCCACCGAGCCGCCGCGATCGAGGCCCCAATGATGACCGTCGGCCAGATGCGGTTTCGGATCGCGCTCACGGCGCTGGTCGCGCTGATCCTCACCGTGCTGCCGCTGCCGAAGTGGCTCGACGTGCTGCGGCCCGCGTTCCTCGTGCTGACGGTGCTCTACTGGTCGATCAACACGCCGCGCGCCGCCGGCATCGGCCTCGGGTTCCTCTGCGGGCTGGTGCTCGATGTCTTCCAGGGACCGGTGCTCGGTGAGCACGCGCTCGCCCTGTCGATCGTCGCCTACATCGCCGTGCGCGAGCATCAGCGCATCCGCTCCAAGCCCGCTTTCCAGCAGTCGCTGGTGGTGTTCGCGGTGCTGGTCTTCTACGAGTTCGTGGTGTTCGCGATCGACGGCTGGACCGGACACCCGATCACGAGCCCGCTGCGCTGGCTGCACTGCCTGACGGGCGCGTTCGTGTGGCCGATGGCGGCGGCGATTCTTTCGTACAGCGAAGGGCGGCTCGCGTGAGCCCTGCGGTCCGCATCAAGGATCACTGGCGCGAGCAGCGGATGTTCGACCGGCGCGCGCTGGTCGTCGGCGCGCTGATGGGGCTCGCCACGCTCGGGCTCATCGCGCGCCTGATCCTGCTGCAGGTGGTACGCCACGAGTACTACTCCGATCTCTCCCAGGGCAACCGGGTACGCACCGAGCCGATCCCGGCCGCGCGCGGCCTGATCCTCGATCGCAACGGCGAGGTGGTGGCCGCCAACCAACCCGCTTACCAGCTCGAGCTCGTGCCCGAGGAGGTGCCGGACCTGGGCGACACGCTGGCGCGGCTGGTCGCGCTCGGACTGCTGCGCTCTGACCAGATCGAGGAGCTGAAGCGCACCATCGAGTCGAGCCGCAGCTTCGACAGCGTGCCGATCAGGCTGCGCATGTCGGACGACGACGTGGCGCGCTTCGCGGTGCGCCGCTTCGAGTTTCCGGGCATCGACATCAAGACGCGGCAGACGCGCTGGTACCCGAACGGCGATCTCGCGGTGCACGCGCTCGGCTATGTGGGCGCGATCAGCGAGCAGGACCTGAAGCACATAGACCGCGCCGACTACGCCGGAACCGCGCTCATCGGCAAGCTCGGCGTCGAGAGCACTTACGAGGACCAGCTGCACGGCAAGAACGGCTTCCGCGAGGTGCTGGTCAACGCGCAGGGCCGCTCGGTCGAGCGCCAGGGCGCGTTCGTGCCGAACCTGCGCACGCGCGCCCCGTCGGCCGGCGAGGACCTGCTGCTGTCGGTGGACCTCAAGCTCCAGCGCATCGCGGAGGCGGCGCTCGTCGGGCACCGCGGCGCGGTAGTGGCGCTCGATCCCGGCAACGGCGACGTGCTGGCGCTGGTGAGCCTGCCGGGATTCGATCCCAACCTCTTCGCGCGCGGCATCACCCCGGGGGAATACAACGCGCTCGCCAACGACATCGACGCCCCGCTTCTCAACCGCGCATTGCGCGGCGCCTACCCGTCCGGCTCCACCATCAAACCGGTGCTCGGGCTCGCTGCGCTGACCGATCACGCGATCACGGCCGACACCAAGGTGTTCTGCAACGCCGTCTTCTCCCTGCCTGGCAGCCGTCACGTGTGGCGCGCGGACAAGGACGAGCCGCGCGGCTATCTCGACATGCCGGAGGCGATCGCCCGCTCCTCCGACGTGTACTTCTATCGGCTCGCCTCGACACTCGGCATCGATCGCATCGCGGCCTTTCTCGAGCGCTTCGGCTACGGCCAGCCGACGGGCATCGACATCGGCGGCGAGAAGGCCGGCTTGCTGCCGACGCCCGAATGGAAGCGCAAGGCGTTCAAGCGTCCGGACGAGAAAGTCTGGTATCCCGGCGAGACGGTGAACCTCGGCATCGGCCAGGGGTATCTGCTGGTCACTCCGCTGCAGCTCGCGCACATAGCCGGAACCCTCGCCGAGCGCGGGCGCGGCTTTCGCCCGCGCCTCGTGAAAGGCGTGCGGGATGCGGCCGGCCACGTGCAATGGCTGGCGCCGGCCGAGAACGCCCCGATCACCGGCGTCTCGGCGGCGGACTGGTCGGTGGTGATCGATGCGATGGTCGGCACGACCCACTGCGCGCGCTATTGCGGCACGGGCTGGGTCGCCTTCAAGGGCGCCGCCTACGAGGCCGCCGGTAAGACCGGAACTGCGCAGGTGTACACCGTGGCGCAGGGCGCGAAGTACAACGCCAAGACCGTGCCGGAGCGCTTGCGCGATCACGCCTGGTTCATCGCCTTCGCACCGGCCGAGGCGCCGCGCATCGCGATCGCCGTGCTGGTGGAGAACGCCGGGTTCGGCGCGAGCAACGCCGCCCCGATCGCGCGCAAGGTGATGGACGCGTATCTGCTCGATGCCGAAGGCAAGGTGAAGCCCGCGCCGCCGCCCGGGGTTCCCGGTGCACCGGCCGCTCCGGCGCGCGCCGCGCCACCGGCCATCATCACGGCAGCCGACCACACATGATCTACGAGGAGGTCCCTTACGGCTCGCGCACGCGACGCACGCTCACCGGCGCGGCGCAAGTGCTGTTCGCCCTCAAGATCGACGGTCCGCTGGTGGTCGGGCTCGGGCTGATCTCGGCCTTCGGGCTGGTCGTGCTCTACAGCGCCTCCGGTCAGAGCGGCAAAGTGGTGATGGCTACAGTCATGCGCCTCGTGCTCGGCACGGTGGCGATGCTGCTGCTGGCGCGCATCAATCCCAACTTCCTGCGCCGCATGACGCCCTGGGTGTACGCCGCGGGCATACTGCTGCTGCTCGTCGTGGCCGTCGCCGGCCACACGGGCCTGGGCGCGACCCGGTGGCTGAAGGTCGGTCCGCTGCGCTTCCAGCCCTCCGAGCTCATGAAGCTCGCCGTGCCGATGACCTGCGCCTGGTATCTGCACGAGCGCGCGCTGCCGCCGAGCGTCGTGTCCCTCGGCGCGCTCGCGGCCATCATCCTCCTCCCCGTGGGACTCGTCGCGATCGAGCCCGACCTCGGCACCGCGGCGCTGATCGCGGTGGCGGGCGCCCTCGTCATCGTGCTGGCGGGCCTGCGTGTG
>Ga0307472_100000699_pt1 | contig 12204 bp, 10 predicted proteins | sample atmos_gasesAM5C__2_FD_204582 | JGI IMG/M metagenome (GOLD analysis project Ga0307472, IMG submission 204582) | Hardwood forest soil microbial communities from Morgan-Monroe State Forest, Indiana, United States - atmos_gasesAM5C_05 | ecosystem: Environmental > Terrestrial > Soil > Temperate... | reverse complement strand
CTCGGCCGCGCGCGCCCGGTGATAGCCGGCCTCACCCAGGAAGGAGCGGTCGAAGACCGAGCGTCGGAACCAGAGGTGCAGGTCGTATTCCCAGGTGAAGCCGATGCCGCCATGCAGCTCGGTCGTAACCCGGGCGACCCGATCGAACAGATCCGTCAGATGGGCCTTCGCGATCGCGGCGTGGCGCGCGGATCGATCACGGATCCGGTCGTGGGCGTGCGCGGCGTACCACCAGAGCGAGAGCGCCGGGTCGAGCTCGGTGGCGAGGTCGGCGAGCTGATGCTTGACGCCTTGAAAGCCACCGATGGGCTGGCCGAACTGCTCGCGCGTGAGCACGTAACGCACCGTCATCTCGAGGCAGCGGCGCGCGCCGCCGTAAGCGTCGGCGGCGAGCAGCACCAGGCCAGCGTCGCGCGCGCGGTCGATCGCCGCCCGCCCGGTGGCGATCCTGGCGCCCGGCGCTCCCTCGAGTGTGACGGCGGCGACGCGACGGGTCATGTCCGTCGTCCGCTGGGTGGTCACGGCGAGCCCCGGTGCCCCTCGCTCGACGAGCCAGAGGCCCGGACCGTCGTCGTCCTGCGCCGCGACGAGGATCGCGTCGGCGATCTCCCCGTAGGCGACGAGCGGCTTTCGGCCGGTGAGCGCGCCGCCCCGGACGCGGGTCGCGAGCTGCGCGGCATCCCACTGGTCCCCGTCCTCGCCGAGCGCCAGGGTTACGATCGAGGTTCCCTGCGCGATGGCGGGAAGCCAGCGTGCTGCAGCTTCGCGGTTGCCGGCCGCGATCAAGGCCTCGGAGGCCAGCGCGCACGCGAGAAACGGTCCGGGGGTGCACGCCGAGCCGAGCTCCTCGGCGGCGAGGGCCGCATCCAGCAGCTCGAGACCGGATCCCCCGTGCTCCACGGGAATGCGGAGGCCCGGCACGCCGAGCTGCGCCAGACCGTGCCACAGGTCGGGATCGTGACCGCTCGGATTCTCCATGATCGCCCGCACGCGGGTCGGAGGGCACTCCGTTTCGAGGTAGCGCCGAATCGTATCCTTCAGGAGGACCTGTTCCTCGGACAACCCGAAGTCCACTATGTGCTCCGTGCCCGGTGCTGGCTGCTCATGCGGGCTACTTGCGAGCGTCCCGCGGCAGCCCGAGCCCGCGCTCCGCGATGATGTTTCGCTGGATGTTGGCTGCTCCCCCGGCGATCAGCACGCCGAGCGACCACATGTACGCGGTGCCGAACATCCCCATGGCCGGCGCACTCGCTTCCCCCGGTGCGAGCAGGCCGCGGTCCCCCATGACGTCCATCGCCAGCTTGGCGATGTCGTAACCGAGGGACGTCGAGCTGAGCTTCATCACCATGCCGGCGAGACCGGGCTCCTCGCCACGTGCGCTCATGGTGAGCAGGCGGTAGCCCTGGTACTCGTTCGCCAGCAGCCGTGCCTCGAGCTCGACGAGCCGGTCGCGGATGACCGGGTCCTTGATCGCGGGCTGCCCGCGGACGTCGAGCGCCTGCGCCAGCATCACGAGTCCGTCGAAGGCGCGCCGGGTGAGGTGCGAGCCGCCGATCAGCGCCCGCTCGTGCTTGAGGGTGGAACGGCTCACCACCCAGCCCTGACCTCGCCGTCCCACCAGATTCTCGACCGGCACGCGCGCGTTGTCGAAGAACACCTCGTTGAAGTCCGCATCGCCCGTCATCTGGCGGAGCGGCCTCACGTCGAGACCCGGGGTGGTCATCTCGATCAGCAGGTAGCTGATGCCGTCGTGCCTCGGCTGGTCGGGCTCGGTGCGGACCAGGGCGAACATCCACTCGGCGTCCTTGGCGTTGGAGGTCCAGATCTTCTGCCCGTTCACCACCCAGTGGTCCCCGTCCCGGACGGCCCGCGTCTTGAGCGAGGCGAGGTCGCTACCCGCCCCCGGCTCGCTGTAGCCCTGGCACCAGCGGATTTTCCCGAGTAGCGTGCCGTGGATGAAGCGCTCCTTCTGCGCCTCGGTCCCGTGCTCGAGCAGCGTCGGGACGAGCATGCTCGCCCCCTGACCGACCACCTCCCCCGGCGCCTTGGCGTTCCGGAACTCCTCGCCGATGATGGTCGCCTTGAGGGGGTCGGGAGGTTGCTCGGAGCCGCCGTAGCGGCGCGGCACGTGACGGTAGAGGTAGCCGCGCTCGATGGCCTTCAGGCGGAAGGCGGTCGCCCGGGCGTCGGTGCGGACGGCGCCGCCCAGCGCCGCCACGGTGGTCGGATCGGATATGGTGGCGGCAGCGTCCTCGCCGGTCCAGTGCTCGGCGAGAAAGCGACGGACCTCCGCTCGAAACTGCTCGTACTCGGCGCTGTAGCTGAGATTCACGTGGACCTCCTTCGCACTGACGGCGTTTGAATATCAAGATCCGCGCGGCTGAGACAAATCTTCGCGCGCGACAGCCTCCCGGGGGCAGAGCGTATGGGCCGCCGCCGTCGCGTGGCGCGAGCCGTCAGTCGAGCAGCGCGCTCGCGACGAAGCGGACCGTCGCCATCGACCCGTTGAGCAGATCGGCGAGGACGTCCAGCAGGATGCCGCGCACCGCGACGTCGCGGCCGAGGCGCTCGAGGAGGTCGGCGCTGTCCCGCAGGCCCTGGATCATCGCGTCGAATTGATCCTGCGGCGCGACCTCGTTCATGGCCGGCTCATAGCCCCGGCCGCGCGGGCTTGACAAGCGGGGCGTGAAAAAATCTTCGCCAACAGCTAGGATTCGGTATGGGACGCTTGCGCCGCGCGCTCGTGCGGGCCGTGCTGACGCTCATCGTGCTGGTGCTGGTGGCGGCGGGAGTGGCCATCACATGGCTCGACGGGCGCATCCGCGCCTACCTCGCCGGTCCGCCCCTGGGGGCGACGCGCATCTATGCCGCACCCCTCGTGCTCACCACCGGCGCGAGAGTTCCGGGCGGCTCCCTCGTACGGAAGCTCGGGCGACTCGGCTACCGCTCCGTCGGGGGGACGAGCCCCCTACGCGAAGACGAGTTCCGGCAGCGTGGCGACACCGTCGAGGTGGTGGCGGCGCCCTCGCCCGCGCCATGGGCAACGGGGCCGCGGCGAGCCAGAGTCGTCATGCAAGACGGCGTGGTGACGGATCTGCGCGAGCTCGACGGCGGTCCCCTGGATCGCTTCGAGCTCGAGCCGGAGGTGCTCGCGGTCCTCGGTCGCGAGGGAGCGGCGCTGGGCGCGGGCGAGGACGAGGCGCCACCCGTCTGCCGCTCGGCCGTGTTCGCCGCCGAGGATCGCAACTTCTTCCGGCATCCCGGGGTCGATCCGATCGCGATCGCGCGCGCTGTGATCGCGGATCTCCGCGCCGGCGCACCCCGCCAGGGTGGCAGCACGCTCACCCAGCAGCTCGTGAAGAACACCTTCCTCTCGCCTCGCCGCACCCTCGTCCGCAAGGTCCAGGAGGCCGTGCTCGCCGTGCTCCTCGAGATGCATGCGACGAAGGACGAGATCCTGCGGCGCTATCTCGCCTCGGTCTACCTGGGGACGGATGGCGACGTGCCGATCCATGGCTTCGCGGAAGGGGCCCAGGTCTACTTCGGGAAGTCGCTCCCCGAGCTCGATCCCGCCGAGTGCGCGCTGCTCGCCGGTCTCATCCGCTCCCCGAACGGCTTGGCGCCCCGCCGCTATCCGAAACCCGCCGTTGCCCGTCGGAACCGGGTCCTGGCGGGCATGGCCGAGGAGGGGCTGCTCGACGCCGCGGCGAGCGACGCGGCGGCGCGCGAGCCGCTGCATCTCGCCCCGCCCCGCGTGCGGCCGGTCGCGGCGCTCTACGTCGCGGCCGAGGTTGCCCACAAGCTCCCCGAGCTGTTGCCTCCGCGCTTCGCCCATGCGCCCGGTCTCTCCGTGTTCACGGCCATCGACGCCGACCTGCAGCGCGAGGCGGAACGGGCCGTGCGTCGCGGCATCGACAAGCTGGAAGAGGGGAAGCAGCGGCGTCAGCCGCTGCAGGCTGCCCTCCTGGCGATCGACCCGAAGAGCGGCCGCGTGCGGGCGCTCGTGGGCGGGCGCGACTACGGGTCGAGCCCGCTCGATCGCGCGATGCGCGCCCGACGCCAGCCGGGCTCGGCATTCAAACCCTTCGTGTATCTCGCCGCCCTGGATCCGAGCCGCCGCGCGGAGGGCCCGCCCAGCACGGTGGTCTCGGCGCTCGAGGACCAGCCCGTCGCCATCCCGATCGCGGGCAGGGGGATCTGGCGCCCGGCGAACTACGACGGTGAGTTCGCCGGCACGCTGCCGCTCGAGGACGCGCTCGCCGGATCGCGCAACGCGGCGACGGTGCGGCTCGCGCTCGACGTCGGCCTCGGGGCCGTGCAGCGGGCGGCGGTCGACGTGGGGATCACCTCACCGCTGCCGCAGGTGCCGTCGCTCGCCCTGGGCGTGGCGGAGACATCGCTCCTCGAGCTGACGGCGGCATACGGCGTCTTTGCCGACGGCGGCGTGCGCCGCCCGCCGGCGCTCGTCGTCGCGGTGACGGCGGGAACGGGCGAGACGCTCTACGCCGCCTCGTCGGAGGAGACGCGGGTGCTCACGCCCGGCGTCGCGTATCTGGTCACGCATCTGCTCGAGCGCGTGATCGACACCGGGACGGGCAAGTCGGCGCGCGAAGCCGGGCTGGAAGGCCCTGCGGCCGGCAAGACGGGGACGACGGACGACACGCGCGACGCGTGGTTCATCGGCTTCACGAGCGACGTGGTCGCCGGCGTGTGGGTGGGTCGGGACGATCACCAGCCGATCGGGCTCACCGGGGCGCAGGCCGCACTCCCCATCTGGACCGATTTCGTCCGCGCGGCGTCGCCCGGCGGGCAGACGGCCACTGCCTTCCCGGTGCCCGACGACATCGTGTGGCGCGACGTCGATCCCGCTTCGGGCCTGCTCGCCACCACGAGCTGTCCGGAGTCCCGGCACGAGCCCTTCCTCGTCGGGACCGAGCCGCGCGAGGCCTGCCACAACCACGGTGCCCTCGTGGCCGTAGGGGATCAGGTGGGCGAGGTCGTGCGGGACGGGGGCAAGGCGATCGAGTCGGTCGGCCGTCGCGTGGGTAGGTGGTTCGGCCGCCTCTTCCACTGATCGCCTGGAGCCGGGTAGGGTCGCGCCCCGATGCCCCGACGACGATGGCTGGCGGGTCTGCTGGCGGCCGCCCTGGCGCTTTCCGCGTGCCGCTTTCTTCACCGCGAAGGCTCGAGACAGCCATCGCGGATCGACCTGAATACCGCGGCGGCGAGTGCTGTCGAGCGGTTGCCGGGCATCACCCCCAGCATGGCACGCCAGATCGTCGCCGGCCGCCCCTATGGTGACCCTCGCGAGCTCGTCGATCGAAACATCCTGACCGAGCACGAGTTCGAGCGGATCGAGGATCTGATCACGACCTCCGCAGGCGGCCGCTGAAGGCGGACGCGTTCCTGGAGCTTGCAGTCCAGGAACGCTTCGACTAGGACCTAGCGCGTTCCGTTCGACTGGAGGAAACGATGCCGCGGCAGAAGAGCCTCATCACCGTGATTCGCGACCTGGTCCGCCAGGAGATCAGCAGTGCTTTGTCGAGTCTTCTCGGTGCCGGTACGACCCGCACGCGCCCCACGAGGCGGCGACGTCGTCGGCGGGGACCCGGACGACCGCCGGGCTCCAAGACGAGGAAGACGCGGCGCCGCGGTCGGCCACCCAAGGCCGCGAGCTAGCTCTCCACCCTCGCGCGAGGGGACGCGACCGTCATCCCCCCGGCATCTCGATCACGGCGCGCCGGACGCGGATCCGCCAGCGGCCGTCGATCTTGGTGAGCTCGTCCTCGTAGCGCCCGGTCGTGGAGCTCAGGTTGCCGGGGGAGCCAGTCATGGCCAGGACGTAGGACTCGGCGTGCGCCCGCTCGCCGTCGCCCTGAATCACGAAGTTGGTCGTGTAGTGCCGCATGAAGACCCCGCTCGCCTTGAGCGTCTCGGCGAAGCGAGCGATGCCGTCCTGACCGGTGAAGGATCCCATGAGCTTGCCGAAGTCGAGCGTGCAGTCCTCGGTGAAGAAGGTGCGTAGCTCGCTCCAGCGTCCGTAGTCGATCGCGAAGCAGTAGCGGGCGAGAAGCTCGCCGATGGCATGACGGTCGTCGCTCGAGAGCTGGCTCATGGTATCCCCCTTGGCCGACGTGGCTCCCCCGTCGCCATAGTCGATTCGCCCGTCGCTTGAAAAGGCGGTCGCTGCCCGCCTACTCTCGCAGCGAGCGGAACCTGGATGGAGAGTCGCTGGTCGGAACGCGAAGCCGGGGAGTACGTCGAGCGCTACGCCGCGCGCTGGGGCGAGGCGCTCGCGCTCCGCGTCTACACCTCACGGCTCATCGGCCGGGATCCGGACCTGGTCATGCACGGAGGCGGCAACACGTCGCTCAAGGGCACGGTCACCACACTGCTCGGCGACCGCCAGGAAGCGCTCTTCGTGAAGGGGAGCGGCTGGGACCTCGATACGATCGAACCGCCCGGCCTGCCGGCGGTCGACCTGGGGCATCTGCGCCGCCTGCGGGGGCTGTCCGATCTCTCCGACGAGGAGATGGTGAACCAGCTCCGCACCCATCTCTTCGACGCCGGCGCTCCCAACCCCTCGGTGGAAACACTCCTCCATGCTTTCCTCCCGCACCGCTTCATCGACCATACGCACGCCGACATCGCGCTGGTGCTCACCAACCAGCCGGCCGCCGAGTGCGAGGCGATGGTGCGCGACGCCTTCGGGCCGCGCTGGGCCATCGTCTCGTACGTCATGCCTGGCTTCGCGCTCGCCAAGCTCGCTGCCGAGGTGTTCGAGCGTGACCCCGAGGTCGAGGGACTGGTGCTGCTGAACCACGGCCTGTTCACCTTCGCCGACGACGCGCGCACCGCTTACGAGCGGATGATCGCGGGGGTCGACCGTGCCGAGCGCTACGTACGGGCGCGCGAGCGCGCTCTGCGATCGGTCGTGGGTGGTACGGGGGGCCGGGCGGCGACACCCGACGCCGTCGTCCGGCTCGCTCCGGTGCTCCGCGGCGCACTCGCCGAGGCGACCTCGGACGCGGACCTCCCGTGGCGCCGGAGCGTCCTCGAGCACAGGGTGAGCGAGGAGATCCTTCAGGTTCTTTCCAGCGCCGACGTTGCCGCCATCGCCGCCGCGGGGCCCCTGACGCCCGATCATGTCATCCGGACCAAGGGTCCTGCGATGCTGCTCGCGGACGAGCTACCGCTCGATGACTGCGCCGCGCTCGGAACATGCGTGCGCGAGGCGATCGCACGCTACCGCGCCGCCTACGACAGCTACTTCGAGCAGAACCGCCACCGGGCTCGCGCCCCGGTCACCAAGCTCGAGAGCTCGCCCCGCGTGATCCTCGTCCCCGGCGTCGGGATCCTCGCGAGCGGACGGACGAAGAAGGACGCGCGCATCGCCGCCGACATCGCCGAGCATACCCTCCGCGCCAAGGCGCTCGCCAACGCCATCGGCCGCTACACGCCGCTCTCCGACGCCGATCTCTTCGACATGGAGTACTGGAGCCTGGAGCAGGCGAAGCTCGGCAAGGCGAGGGAGCCGGTGCTGGCGGGACAGGTCGCGCTCGTCACCGGCGGAGCCGGCGCGATCGGCTTTGCCATCGCGAAGAAGCTGATCGAGGCCGGGGCCCACGTCGTGCTGGCCGATCTCGCCAGGGACCGTCTCGATGCGGCCGTCGGTGAGCTCGATGCGCGCGGCACCGGTGTGGCGGCGGGGGTCACGCTCGACGTCACCGACGAGCGCTCGGTCGCGGATGGATTCGCCACCGTCTGCCGGCTCTACGGCGGGCTCGACGTGCTCGTGTTGAATGCGGGCATCGCGCACGTCGCGCCCATCGACCAGACCGATCCGGCGGCCTTCCGGCGCGTCACCGACGTCAACCTGATCGGCTACTTCCTCGCGCTGCGCGAGGCGGCGATCCTCCTCAAGCGCCAGGGAACGGGCGGCAACGTGATCGTGAACTCCTCGAAGAACGTGTTCGGACCCGGCGCGGACTTCGGGGCCTACAGCGCCTCCAAAGCCGGCGCGCATCAGCTCGGAAAGGTCGCCGCCCTCGAGCTGGCCGCGGCCGGGGTGCGTGTCAACATGGTGAACGCGGATGCCGTTTTCGGCGACGCCCGCCGACCGTCCGGCCTCTGGCAGGAGGTCGGACCGGCGCGGGCACGCGCCCGCGGCCTCGATCCCGCGGCGCTCGAGGACTTCTATCGTCAGCGGAATCTGCTCAAGGCCCGGGTCACGGGCGAGCACGTGGGCAACGCTGTGGTCTTCTTCGCGGCCAACCTCACCCCCACGACGGGCGCGACGTTGCCGGTCGACGGCGGCGTGCCCGATGCGTTCCCGCGCTGACCATGCTCCTCGACCCCGTCCGCCTGCACGTCTTCACCGACTTCGACGGGACGATCACGACGATCGACACGCTCAACTTCCTCGCCACCCGGCTCGGCGCCGGGACCGAGGCGTTCCGCGAGAGCGAGCGGCAGCTGCGCGAGGGACGCTTGACGGAGCGGGAGGCGATCGCTCTCGGGGTGAGCGCCATCCGACGGCCGTTCCCCGAGGCGGCGGCGATCCTCCGCGCCGAGGTGCCCATCGATCCGGACTTCGCACCCTTCGCGCGCTGGTGTGCCGCCAACGGGGTGCCGCTCACCGTGCTCAGCGGCGGGTTCGAGGAGATCATCGCTCTCTACGTCACGCCGGAGGAGTTCCCCGGCCTCCAGGTGTGCGCGAACCGGCTGCGCCCTGGCACCTGGGAGTGCTGCTTCCGCGACGACTCGTCCCACGGCCACGACAAGGCGGCCGCGCTGCACGCGGCGCGGACGCGCGGGCGGCAGACGGTGATGATCGGCGACGGCATGTCGGACGAGGCGCCGGCCGCCGTCGCCGACCTGGTGTTCGCCCGACGGGGGCGGCCGCTCGTGGCCCATTGCCGTCGGCGCGGCATCCCGTGTCACGAGTACGAGAGCTTCCGTGACGTCCTGCAGGGCCTGAGCGCGCGGCTCGGGCGCGCGTAGGGGAGGGTAGCGACCACGTCGACGGACGTTCGTGAGCTCGGCGAACGCCTCGTCGTCTACCTCCGGCGGCAGACGGGCGAGCGGGATCTCGGAATCGAGGGGCTGGTCCGGCTCCCGGGTGGCGCCTCGCGCGAATCCTGGGCGTTCGACGTCATGCGTCCCGGCGGCCACAGCGAGCGTCTCGTCCTGCGCCGCGACCCGCCCGGCCATCAGATACAGTCCAGCCGGGGCGAGGAGTTCCGGCTGCTCCGTGCCGCGGCGGCGGCAGGCGTCGTCGTACCGGCGGTGCGCTGGTGCGAGGACGACGCGGCGGTGCTGGGCTCCCCCTTCTTCCTCATGGATTTCGTGCCGGGCGAGACCCTCGCCCGCCGGCTCCTGCGCGACGCGGACTACGCCCGTGCGCGGAGCGCGCTGCCCGACCAGCTGGCCGAGGCCCTCGCGCGCATCCACGCCATGGATCTCCGCGCACCCGAGCTCGCCTTCCTGCCCCGGCCGCTTGCCGGCGAGGCGCCTGCCGCCGCCGAGCTCACGCGCTTCCAGCAGATCTTCCGTGCCATCAGCCCCGATCCGCACCCGGCGCTCGAGCTCGGCTTTCGCTGGCTCGCCGCTCGCCTTCCCACGCCGCGGGCGCTCGCGGTAGTGCACGGCGACTTCCGCGTCGGTAACGTGATCTTCGGGCCGGAGGGTTTGCGAGCCGTGATCGATTGGGAGCTGGCGCACGTCGGCGATCCCTTCGACGACATCGGCTGGCTCTGCGTTCGTTCCTGGCGCTTCGGAGCCGACGGCAATCCGGTCGGCGGTCTCTGCGATCGCGAGCGCTTCTTCGCGGCCTACGAGCGGGCAGGTGGTGGGCCGGTCGACGCGAACGCGGTGCGCTGGTGGGAGACGTTCGGGAACCTCAAGTGGGCGATCATGTGCATCATGCAGGCGAAGACCTTCCTGGATGGGGCGGTGCGGAGCGTCGAGCTCGCGAGCCTCGGACGACGCGTCGCCGAGATGGAGCTCGAGCTCCTGGCGCTCATGGAGGCGTGACATGCAGGATCGGCCGAACGTGCTCGAGCTGCTGGCGGCGGTGCGCGGGTTCCTGGAGGAAGAGATCGTTCCGGCGCTCGAGGGCCGCCGCCGCTTTCTCGCTCTCGTCTCGGCCAACGTGCTGATGATCGTCGCGCGGGAGCTGGAGGGCGAGGAAGCGAGCCTGCTGACCGAGTGGACGTCGCTCGCGCACCTGCTCGGAGAGGACGCGACCAGTCCACCTGCTCGGTTGACGGGGCTGCGCGCGGCGGTCGACAACTGGACGCGCGTCCTGGCCGAGCGCATCCGCACGGGCGAGCTGGAGGACGGGCCGAGCCGCGAGGCGGTGCGCCGCCACGTGGAAGCCACCGTGCGAGCGAAGCTCGAGGTCGCCAATCCCCGCTACCTCGCCGGGCCAGGGGTGCTAGGATCGTCGCCGTGAGCGCGAGCGCCGTCAAGCTGGGCGCGGGCGACGCGCTGATCGTCGCCGACGTACAGAAGGACTTCCTTCCCGGTGGTAGCCTGGCCGTCCTCCAAGGGGACCAAGTCGTCCCGGTGCTGAACCGTTACCTCGCGGCCTTCGACCGGCTCGGCCTGCCCATCTTCATCTCCCGGTGCTGGCATCCCCCCCACCACTGCTCGTTCCGCGAGCGCGGTGGTCCGTGGCCCCGGCACTGCGTCGCCGGCAGCCCGGGTGCGGAGTTCGCGGGAGGCTTCGAGGTCCCCGGCGCGGCGGTCATCGTCTCGAAGGCGACGCTGCGCGACCGCGACGCGTATTCCGTCTTCGAGGGCACCGAGCTGCACGACCACCTCCGCCGGGTTGCCGCCCGGCGCCTCTTCGTCGGTGGGCTCACCACCGACTACTGCGTCCTCAATACGGTCCGGGACGCGTGCGCGCGTGGGTACCCGACCTTCGTGCTCGGGGACGGGATCCGCCCCGTCAACGTGCAACCCGACGACGGCCGCAAGGCGGAGGAGGAGATGGCACGACGCGGCGCCACCTTCGTTCGCTTCGAGTCGCTCGCCACGTGAGCCGAGCGGCGGGGCACGTCGATTGAACGCGCTCCTCACCGACCTCTACCAGCTGACGATGCTGCACGCCTACTTCCGCGGTGGTATGGACGCGACGGCGGTGTTCGAGTTCTTCGTGCGCCGCCTCCCCGCCGGACGCGGGTTTCTCCTGGCAGCCGGTCTCGAGCAGGTGCTCGACTACCTCCAGGACCTTCGCTTCACCGAGGTGGAGCTCGCCTGGCTCAGGGAGAGCGGTCGCTTCGAGGCATCGTTCGTCGATCACCTCGCCGCGCTTCGCTTCACGGGCGACGTCGACGCCATGGCCGAAGGCACGGTCTGCTTCGCCGACGAGCCGATCCTGCGCGTGATGGCGCCTCTCCCGCAGGCGCAGCTCGTCGAGACCCGGGTGATCAACCTCCTCCAGCTGCAGACGCTGATCGCCTCGAAGGCGGCCCGTGCCGTCCTCGCGGCGCCCGGGAAGGTGCTCGTCGACTTCGGCCTCCGTCGCGCCCACGGGGCGGAAGCGGGACTCCTCGCCGCGCGAGCAGGCTACATGGCGGGTCTCGCGGGGACCTCGAACGTGCTCGCCGGGATGCGCTTCGGGGTGCCGCTCTATGGCACCATGGCGCACTCCTTCGTGCAGACGCATGTGGACGAGGCCGAGGCGTTTCTGCGCTTCGCCGAGGCGGAGCCGCAGCAGGTCGTCCTCTTGCTCGACACCTACGACACGGAAGCGGCAGCCGAGAAGGTGGTGGCGCTCGGCGCGCGGCTGCGGCGGGCCCGCGGCATCCGTGTCCACGGCGTCCGCCTCGACAGCGGCGACCTCGCCGCCCACGCGCGCCGCGTGCGCGCGATCCTCGACCGGGGTGGCCTCCAGGACGTCACCATCTTCGCGAGCGGCAGCCTGGACGAGTTCGCGGTCCGTGACCTTCTGGCCACCGGCGCTCCGATCGACGGGTTCGGCCTCGGCTCACGGCTCGATACCTCCGCCGACGCGCCCTACCTCGACTGCGTCTACAAGCTCCAGGAGTACGACGGACGAGCGCGTCGCAAGCGCTCGGAGGAGAAGGCGACGTGGCCGGGACGGAAGCAGGTCTACCGGAGCTACGATCCCGCTGGCCGGATGACCGCCGACGTCCTCACCCTCGACGGCGATCGCCAGGCCGGCGAGCCCCTCCT
>Ga0307472_100000698_pt1 | contig 12209 bp, 10 predicted proteins | sample atmos_gasesAM5C__2_FD_204582 | JGI IMG/M metagenome (GOLD analysis project Ga0307472, IMG submission 204582) | Hardwood forest soil microbial communities from Morgan-Monroe State Forest, Indiana, United States - atmos_gasesAM5C_05 | ecosystem: Environmental > Terrestrial > Soil > Temperate... | reverse complement strand
CCTCAAGGACATTGAGGCACTAAAATTCGCAATGAGGAGGTCAGGGGTTCGACCCCCCTCGGCTCCACCACCCCGTACCGATCACCCGTTCGAGACCTGCTGCTGCGCCACTTCCGGCGTCCCCAGCAAATGATTGAGGAAGGCCGCCAGCCAGGCGCGGCCGGCGGGGTCATAGACGGCACGATCGGCGAAGTGCGCACCGCGCGGCTTGGCGTTCGGCAATAACATGCGTTCATGGCCGCGCGTGGTCCACCGGCACATCATGGCGTGGGTCACGTCGGGATGGAATTGCAGCGCGAAGGCGGCGCCGCCGTAACGGAAGGCTTGCACCGGGAAGGAATCACCCTCCGCCAGCAAGTCCGCGCCGAGCGGCAGGTCGAAGCCCTCGCGATGCCACTGGTAAACCTGCTCCGGCCAGGGATCGCACACCGTGCGGCCGATCTCGGTCGGCCGGATCGGGTAGTAGCCAACCTCAGCGTGGCCGTCGGGATGACGATAGACCCGGCTGCCGAGATGGTGCGCCAGCATTTGCGCGCCGAGGCAGATGCCGAGAAATGGCTTATTCTCTTTGAGCGGCACGCGCAGCCAATCGATCTCGCGGCGGATGAAATCGTCGGTATCGTTCGCGCTCATGGGGCCGCCGAAGATGATGGCGCCGGCGTGGCTCGCCATGGTCTCGGGCAGCAGATCGCCCAAACGCGGCCGGCGCACGTCGAGCGCATAGCCGCGCTGACGCAAGGCATAACCGATGCGTCCGGGCGTCGAGGTCTCCTGATGCAGTACGATCAGAAACGGCGGGAGCATAGGGCGATCATGGCAAGCAAAGCGTTCGAATCTCAATACCGACTCGAGTCGGATTTTCAAGATGCCTTGCCGAGATGGCTAGCGGCGGCTCAGTTGCTGACGGTCGATCAGCTCGAGCAATAGGCCGCGCGGCGCAAAGCGCAGCGCCATCGTCACCATGCGGTTAGCCACGCCCGGAACCACCACGCGGCGGCCCTGCATCAGCCCCCGGTAGCCATCGCTTGCCACCTGCTTGGCGGAGCGCGTGAGAAAGCCGGGTAAGGCGTCGTCGCCCATGCCGGCGCGCGCCTGAAACTCGGTCGGCACCGGACCTGGGCACAGCACGGTCACGCGCACGCCTTTCGGCTTGAGCTCACGGTGAAGCGCCTCGCTGAACGAGAGCACATAGGCTTTGCTGGCGTAGTAGACCGCCATGCCGGGGCCGGGCATGAATGCCGCGATGGAGGCGACGTTGAGGATACCGCCGCGGCGGCGTTTGAGACTGTCAATGAAGGCGAGCGACAGCTCGGTGAGCGCGCGCACATTGACGTCGACCATGGCGACCTGCTCGGCGCGGTCGAGGGTATCGGCGGCACCGAGGAGGCCGAAGCCTGCATTGTTGACAACTACGTCCGGCTCGAGCCCGCGCCGCTCGAGCGCAGCGGCAATCGCCTGCGCGGCATCACCGCGCCCGAGATCCGCGGGCAGAACCGTTGGCCGCGCCGCGCCCTTCCCCGCAATGGCGTCCGCCAGCGCATCAAGCGCCTGCTCGCGTCGTGCGACCAGAACGAGCTCGTGGCCGTGGGCGGCAAATTCTTGCGCCAGCGCCGCGCCGATCCCCGCCGATGCGCCGGTGATCAGCGTTATGGGGCGTTTCTCTTGCGACATGGTGACGATCATTATCCATGCCGTCATGGCCGGGCGGGCATGACGAGCCACATTTAGGACGATTGTATCATGTCACGTGATGCCTCGCCGCTCTGCCACGCGGTGGCCGAGCTCGATCCGCTCGCGCGAGGAGATGCCGAGCAGGTCGGCCGCGCGCCAGATCAAGTTCCTCTCGAACTCATCCACCTTGCCGTCGGCGTAGGCGATCTCCCACATCATTTCGACCACGCGTCGCCGGCCGTCCTCGTCGAGCGAACGATTGATCAGGCTGGTGAAATGATAGAGATCGATCGACGCGTTCTCGGCTTGCGTCGCCTCGACGAGCAATTCGTCAGTCGTCGTCTCGTCGAGATCGAATTGCTGCTTGATGAGAATGTGCAGCTTATCGCGCTCGACGTCCGAGACGTCGCCGTCGATGGCAGCGGCATGTACGAGCAGCGCCGCCGCCGCCAGACGATAGTCGTCGTGCCCGAAATGGGCCGGATGCTTGTCGCCTTCCGACACTTCGGACAGAAATTTGCGGAAGCCCTGGAACATGGCGCTGCGATCCAACTGAGCGCGCCACGTTGCATGGTGCCGCTGCAAAGTCCAGGGGATGCGTCCACCGCTTGAAAGGGCGCTATTCGTGAACGATTCCCACAACCAGCGCGGACCTACTGGCCGGGCTTACCCTTGCGCAGGCTCGCCTCGAGCATTTCGAGGTTGTTCTTGACGTAGACGTTGCCGGGATCGCGCGCCTGCGCTTCCAAGAGCGTCTCGCGGGCGCGCCGCTGGTCGCCGCGGAGCATGTACGAGTAGCCGCGATTGTTGAGGATCTCCGCCGTCGGTCCGGCGATCTTCGTCGCCTGATCGTAGGCGCGGTCGGCAAGCTCGAACCGGCGCTGCCGGTCGTAGGAAGCCGCCAGCCCAATCCAGGAATCGACGTCGCGCGGATGCAACTCCACCGCCCGGCGGAAGTGGCGCTCGGCCAGGGCGAAATTGCCGGCGCGGAAATATTTCTTGCCGAGGCTGACATCGTCATTGGGATCGGACGATCTCGGCGCTGCGGCGGCAGGCGCTCCCTCTCGCGACTTTGGCGGTAGGCTGCCGGTAATCGCCGGATCGTCTTGGGACGCGCCCTGGGTGGCGGCCGTGTTCGACTGGAACATGTCGCCCAGCCTGGTCGAGCTCTCGCAGCCGTTGAGCCACAACAGGCAGGCGACCGTCGCGACGACGACTCGAAGAGCTTGCGCTCTCATAGGTGTGGTTCCCCCGGCGGCCCGGCGGCGGATTGCGCCCCCCGCGGCGAAAGCACGCGACGCGGCGGCCGTCACACCAACCGGCCCGGCGAGGCTAGGGGATGATGCTTAACAATCTCTCGCCGACCTGCCGGCCCAGCGCGGGTCGCGCTGCTGGCTTTATGGCGGATGCATTAGAATTGACCCGATGGACCGCGGGTAAACATCGCGCGAGCACGGTTGATCGCGCTGTGGCCGTGCGGCACCATGCGAGAGCGCTCGCGCAGCATGGTGAATAAAGGGTAAAGCGCCCTATCTATGGGGCTGCGGGAGGAACCGGAGGCCATATCAATGCCCAAGCCTTGGATCAGTTACGTCAATCCCGCCACCGTGAAAGACGAGGCCATGCGCGCCGAGTTCGACCGCTGCGCCCGCGAGGGCACCCCGCGGCCGGAAAGCCAGGCGGTCCGCGCCCACGTGCCCGCCGTGTTCTGGTCGTTCGCCAACTCCTGGCGCGACGTGTTCAAGAACGGGGTCGCCGACCATGGCATCAAGGAACTCTGCCGCATCTATGTGTCGCGTTCGGTGCTGTGCGAGTTCTGCGGCAATCAGCGCTCGATCAAGGCGGCGCAGCAGGGCATCGTCGAGGAAGACTACCGCGATCTCATCAATTTCGAGAGCTCGAGCCGCTACGACGAGCGGCAGAAGGCGGCGCTCGCCTATGCCGAGGCGATCACCTGGGATCTGCCGGTCGACGACAAGTTCTGGGCGCGCCTGCACAAGCACTTCAGCGAGCCCGAGCTCGTCGAGATCGGCTATTTCGTCGCCTTGACTATGGGCCAGCAGCGCTGGCTGCGCACGCTCGGCATCGAGCACCATCAGATTCTCGCCGGCACCGACGCCTCGATGGCGCCGGGCTTCGAAACTGCGGACGCGCTGGCCCGCGCGAAGCAGGCGCCCGATTATTGGGCAAAGCGCAGCGCCAAGTCCGAGGCGGCGGAGTAAGGTCGGCTCTCTGAGGACCTCAAGCTGAGGAGCCGCGCGACAGCGCGGCGTCTCGAAGCATGAGGACGCCGGCCTCACACCCGCGCGAAGCCGCGCGAGAACGAATGAAGCCGCTCCACCCCGGTGTGCGTGATTAGCAACAGTTCGCCGGTCTGCACGCCTGCCTTGCCGTCGCGCGTGACCACGTTGGGTTGCACAACGACGGTCATGCCGGCCTCAAACGGCTCGGCCGGTACTGGCCCGGCGGGGCGGCTCTTGCTGCCGAGGATGGGTGGGAAATAGCCCCCGCCATAGCCGTGCAGGAGATCGTCGATGATGGTGAAGCCAGCGTCCTCGATGACGGCGGCCGCCTCGACCACTTGCGCGGGGGTCGCCCCGTGCTTGAGCACCGCTACGACTGCGTCGAAAGCCGCGTCGGCGGCGGCGTGCAGCGCGCGATAGAGCGGCGGCGGCTCCTCCCCGACTGCGAAGCTGCGCAGCACCTGGCCGGAATGATCCCAAAACGCCGCGCTGATCTCCGCGAAAACGACGTCGCCCTTCGCTACGCGCCGCGTCGAGGGAAACTGCGCCGGCACGCCGAGCTGCGGGTTGCGCATGGACGTCACGCCGATGAAATGGATGACGTTGCTGCCGCCCTCGCGGGTATAGGCGCGCTCGATCAGGTCGCCGAGCTCGCGCTCGGTCAGGCCGACGGCGAGCCCATCGCGCAGCCCGGCCATGCCGCGATCGCTCAGCCAGGCGCCGATGCGCAGCCAATCGATCTCTTCCTGCGACTTCACGCGCCGCAACCGCACATAGGCGCGGTTGAGGTCGGCGATCTTGCCGAACCGCGCGGCGAGTGCGGCATGCTGGGCGAAGCCCATCGGGCCGATGACGCCGACGCGATTTTCGCGGGCGCCACGCTTTTCCAACACCGCGATAGCGGCGGCAATGGATGATTCCCCACCCCACGCGACATCGGCCTCAGTGGCGAGCCGCGCCGCCAGCGGCGCGTGGTTGATCCATTGCACGAACAACGCGTCGCGCGTGCGTGGCGTGAGCACGCCGATGGCCTCCGTCGTCACCGGCCATTGGGTGAGCCACTGCACCGCAGAGCCGGCGCGGTTCGCCCCATAGAACACGAGATGGTCGCAGTCCGCTTCGGCGAGAGCCGTCTCGACCGCGGCGCGGCGGCGCGCCATCTCGGCGGCGCTGAAGCGCGGATATTTAGCCTCGACAATCGGCTTAAGCCGCGGCGTCAGCGCCGGCCACTCGCTCCGGTCGGGGATCATGCGCTCGCGCGCGCCATGGTGTCCGGTTTGGCGGCAAGCCGCTCCTCGACGAGCTTGCCCACCGCCATGATGTCGACCTTCCCGGTGCCGAGCAGGGGCAGCTTGTCGAGCACCCAAACGTCGGACGGGATCATTAGATCGGACGCATGCTTTGCCCTGGCGAAGCTCTGAAACTCGGCCCGCGTCGCGCCGTTTTGCTGGGTGAGCAGAATGAGCCGCTCGCCCCGCCGCGGATCGGGCACGGCCACGACTCCGGAGAGCGCGTTCGGCCACAGCTCCGATGCAAGCGACTCGACCGCGGCGAGCGAGATCATCTCGCCTCCGATCTTGGCGAAGCGCCTGGCGCGGCCTTTGATGGTGACGAAGCCCTGCTCGTCGATGGCGACGATGTCGCCGGTGTCATGCCAGCCTTCGGCCGGCGGTTCGAGCACGCCGGGATTGTCAGCCTTGAGATAGCCCAGCATCACGTTGGGTCCGCGCACGTAGAGTCGCCCGCCCTCCTCCACTCCTTCGACCTTCTCCAGGCGCGCCTCCATGCCGGGCAGGATGCGCCCGACGGTGCCGAACTTGTTGAACATGGGCGTGTTCAAGGCGAGCGCCGGGGCGGTCTCGGTGATGCCGTAGCCTTCGAGAATGCGCAGGCCGAACTTCTCCATATAGACACGCCGCGTCGTTTCCTTCACCGGCTCCGCGCCCGCCAGGATGTAGCGCAGCGAGCGGAAATCATACGGATGCGCCGCCCGCGCGTAGCCCGCTAAGAACGTGTCAGTACCGAACATGATCGTGGCGTTCACCGCATAAATCAGCTCCGCGACCGTGCGGTAGTGCAGCGGGGACGGATAGAGATAGACGGGTACCCCGAACACCAGCGGCACCATCACCCCGACGGTGAGGCCGAATGAATGGAACACCGGCAGAACGTTGAACACCTTGTCCTCCCGGCCGAAATCGATGCGCGCCGCGGCCTGCGCGGCGTTGGCCAGCATGTTGCGGTGGGAGAGCACGACGCCCTTCGGCACGCCCTCCGAGCCCGAGGTGAACAGGATCGCGGCCCAATCGTCGGGCTTGCGCGCGAGGAGGGGCGTGTTGGCGTTGATGAGGCCGCGGAGCTTGTCGCCGAGCGTGATGCCGGCGCGGATGTCCTCGAGATAGACGATCTTGACCGTCTTCTCGATCGCAGCGACCAAGTTGCGCAGCCGAGCTTTCTCGATGAAAGCCCGCGATGAAACGATGGTGTCGATCTGCGCCGCCGTGCAGGCGGAAAGGATGTTTGCCGCACCAGCCGTGAAGTTGATCATCGCCGGCACGCGGCCCGCCGTCATCAGCCCCAGAATGGCGAGCACGGCGCCATTTGCGTTCGGCAGCATGACGCCAATCGCGCGCCCCTCCGGCGCCAGCGGCATGAGCTTGGCGCCGAGGATGGCGGCACCGACGAGCATGCGCTTGTAGGAGAGACTGCCGCTGACGGGGTCTTCGATCGCGATGCGGCCCCGCCCGTGGGTTTCCGCAGCTTGCAGCACCGCCTGCACCATGGTGCGATCGGTCGAGGTGGTGCGGAACACGAGATCGGACATGATGCCGTAGAGCGCGGCACCGGCGGCGAGCCGCCGCTTGCGTCCTTTGATCTCGGGATCGACAGTGAGCCGCACCGGTTCGAGAATCGTCACCCTGACCTTGGGAAACCAGCGCCTGCGGACCTGAGCGCGCTTGAGCCGGCTGAATGGCGTTTGTTCCAGGCCCTCGATGCGCACGGGCACGATCTCGGCCTTGGACTTGTCGGCGATCAAGGCGGCGCCGTCATAGACCTTCATCAAGCTGCCGGTGACGGTGATGCGCCCTTCGGGGAAGATGATGAGGGGATTGCCCGCCTTCACCGCCTCGATCAGCGAGCGCACCGCCATCGGCTTCAAGGGATCGAGCTGCATCGCGTTGGTCAGCTTCACGAACGGGCGAACCCACCACAGCTTGGCGATGCCGACGTCGATGGCAAACACCGGCTTGTTGGTGAGCAGCGACAGCGCAAGACCGGCGTCGAGGAAGCTCACGTGGTTGAGCGCGATGATTCGGTTGGGTGCGGCGTTGCTGAGATTGTCGATGCCCTTCACCTCCATCCGGAACAGCGTGCGGTAGAGGATAGAGAGAGCATCGCTGAGCGCGCTCGCGGGCATGGTGCGGCCGACCACGACCGCCACCACGAGGCTCGCTACGCCGAGCAAGAGGAACAGCTGCGACGTCGTCATGCCGGCCGTCTGCAGCATGGCCACGATCACCGTGCTGCCGGCCATGAACGCGGCATTGAGCACGTTGACCGCGGCCACGACGCGCGCACGGCGATCGGCGCCGGCCCAGGCTTGCACCGCCGCAAAGGTCGGAACGATGAAGAGCCCGCCGGCGACCGCAAGCCCGCCGAGATCAAGCGCCAGGCGCAGCCCGCGGGCGCTCGTAAAGATGGCGAAATAGCCATCCAGCCCGCGGATCGGCGCGGCGCCGAGCGTCCAAAAGCCGAGATCGATGGCGCACAGGCCCAGCAGGATGGCGCCCATCACCGTGGGCAGGAGAATGATGCGGCCGGCTGCCAGCCAAGCTGCGAGCCCGGAGCCGATGGCAATCGAAATCGAGAAGATGGCGAGACAGGTGGTCACCACCTCCTCGTTGCCGCCGAGCACGTTTTTTACCAGCGGCGGCATCAGCGACAGCGACACCGCGCCGACGAGCCAGAACCAGCTCGTCACCATCGCGCCCCACCACAGGCGGCGGTCCTCGCGCAGAAAGTTCAACAGCCCGACCGTCGAGCGCAGGACGTTCGCCTGCACCTTGAGGTCGGGCGCGGCTTGCCCCGTGCGCGGGATGAACAGGCTCGCGCCCCAGCACAGCAACGAGAACACGATCATAAGGAAGGCGAAACGTGAGGGATCGCCGCCGTCCTTGGCGGCAATGCCGCCGACGATGGTGCCGAGCAGGATGGCGATGAAGGTTGCGCCCTCCACCAGCGCATTGCCGGAGGGAAGCTCCGAGCGAGCGAGATGGTCGGGAAGGATGCCGTATTTGATCGGTCCGAACAGCGCGGCGATCACGCCGAAGAGAAACAGCGCAAAGAACAGCAGCGGCACCGAATGCAGCCAGAACCCGGCGACGGCGATAAAGGCGATGCCGATCTCGGCAAACTTGAGCCGCTGCGCCACCACGGCCTTGTCGTAGCGGTCGGCGAACTCACCGCCGAGTGCGGAGAGGATGAAGTAGGGCGCGATGAAGACCGCGGCGGCGAGCGTGATGAGCGCCTCGGCGTCGGCGCCGCCGATATGGAACAGGATGAGAAAGACCAGCGCGTTCTTGAGGAAATTGTCGCTGAAGGCCGAGAAAAACTGGGTCCAGAACAGGGGCGCGAAGCGCCGCGTCATCAACAGAGACGAGGACATGGCTCTCCCGCCGGTTCCAAATGGGCGCGCGACCCCGACCGCGCGACAAATACTGAGCGCCTAAGAAACGATAATTGGGGCAAAAGGACAATCGCCCAGCGCGCGGCGGCGGCACTCCGGTCCGAGAAACGAACCTCCTTCAGGCAAAAAGGCGAAGCGCATTGCGCCTTGGCGCCCTAGACAAAAAAATGCGGGCGGCCCCGGGCCGCCCGCCGCTCAGGTCCCGCCATATGCGATGTCGCTACCGGCGCAGGAGTTGCTGCCCTCCGCGCTCCATCATCACGGCCGCCACACCCAGACAGACCGCGGCTCCACATGCGAGCGTAAACAGCGCAATCCACATGGCGTCCTCTCCGATGTCGCCTCAGTCCTATGTCGAGTGGCCGACCAACTCCGTAGCCGCCAATCCGTTCCGGGAACTTTGCCCCGCGAGAGGTAGCATAGAACCATTCTCCGGAAAAATTTGCTTCCACCGCCGCCGGTCTCAACCCTTACTGGAGCCATCTCGCTGCCTACGCGCGCCGGTTCGCCTCGCCGGCGGCCGGTTTTGACCTTCTCCAATCGATGCGCGACTATCCGGTGGCCCCCAACACGTCCGTTGTTCCTCCCCTGGGGCCGACCCGCCGGGACACGTTGCTTGCAATGCCGTTCGCCAGACCTGAGGGCGCGGGGACCGCGCCGATGACGTAAGTCATGAAGTTCACCGGGGACATCTGGCTGAACGCGCCGCGCACGGCGGTGTTCGCGAAGCTGCGCGACGCGCGCTTCTTCGCCTCCTGCGTCGAGGGCGTGCAGGATTTGAACGAAATCGATGCCGACCATTACACCGCGGTGCTGGACACCAAGGTCGCGTATCTGACGTTCAAGTTCAACGTCGCGGTCGAGGTGGCGCGGGCCGACCCGCCGAGCGAGATCGAGGCCAAGATCGAGGGCACGCCGCTCGGAATCGTCGGACGGCTGACCGCGCGCTCGCTCACACGGCTCACCGAGGCCGACGGCGGCACCAAGGTGAGCTACGAACTCGACGCGGCGCTCACCGGCAAGCTCGGCAGCCTCGGCCAGCCGGTGTTGCGCGCCAAGGCAAAGGACATGGAGCGGCGCTTCGCCGAGCGCATGCGCGCGGCATTTGCCGATTCCCAATCAACCTCCGAGACCGCGACATGACGCCGTTCGAACTCGTCGAACCCGCCTCGCTCGGCGAAGCCATCGCGCTGCTCGACCCCGACGACGCCGCGGTGCGGCCGATCGCCGGCGGCACGGCGCTTATGCTGATGATGAAGGCGGGAGTATTCCGCCCCAGCCGGCTCGTCAGCTTGCGCAAGCTCGCGCGGCTCAACGCGCGGATCGCGATGGCAAAGGACGGCGCGCTCACCATCGGCGCCATGACGCCGCTCGCGCTCCTCGAGCGTTCGCCCGAGGTGGCGCGCGCCGCCCCCGTCATTCCGCGCGCGATGCGGCGGCTTTCCAACATCCGCGTGCGCAACGTCGCGACTATCGGCGGCAATCTGGCGCACGGCGATCCGCACATGGACTTGCCGCCGATTCTTATCGCGCTCAACGCCAAAGTTGCGGTGGTCGGAGCCAATGGCGCGCAGGCGGCCGAGCGCACGATCGCGGTCGAAGACCTGTTCGCCGGCTATTTCGAAACGGTGCTGGCGAAGAACGAGCTGATCGCGGAACTCCACATCCCGCCGCAAGGGAAATCGCGCGCGGCCTATATCAAGGTCACCACCGGCTCGGTCGAGGATTGGCCCGCGCTCGGCGTCGCGGTGGCGCTCGAGGCCGAAGGGAGCGCCGTCAAGTCCGCACGGGTCGTCGTCAGCGCCGCAACCGAGAAGGCGACGCGTCTCAAGGGCGCGGAACGCTTGCTTGCGGGGGCAACCGTGGACGAGAAGATGCTCTCGCGCGCGGGCGACGCCGCCGCCGAGGAAGCCGAATGCATTACTGATGTGCGCGGCTCTGCCGCCTACAAGCGCGAGCTCACGCGCGTCTATGTCGGCCGGGCGCTGCGCCAGGCGCTCAACAGCAACGGAGCCATACGCTGATGGCAACGAGCAGCACGCAAGGCGGAGAGGTCGGCGCGCCGATCAGCGCGAAAGCCGGTGGCGCGAAAGTCGGCTCTCAAATCGGGCGCTCGCTGCCGCGGCTCGAGGCGCGCGACAAGGTGACCGGACGCGCCGAATACACGCACACCATGCGGCTTCCCGGCATGCTGCACGCCAAGATCTTCCGCAGCACCGTCGCCCACGGCCGCATCAAGTCGATCGACACCAGCGCGGCAAAGCGCGTTCCCGGCGTCCATCGCATCATCACCGCCGAGGACATCCGCACGGTCATTCCCGCGCCCTATTACGGCCCGGCCTTCCACGACCAGCCGATCCTCGCCATCAACAAGGTGCACTTCGTCGGCGAGCCGGTCGCGGTCGCGCTCGCCGCCGATCCCCACGTCGCCGAGGAGGCGGCGCAGCTCATCGTCGCCGAGTATGAGGACCTGCCGGCGGTGTTCGACGAGGTGGAGGCCGCGGCCAACGAGACGCTGGTGCACGATGAGCTCAAGCCCGCCGGCACCTTCGCCGACCTCAAGCATCTCAAGGGCCGCAAGGGCACCAACATCGCGCTCGATTTCAAGCTGCGGCGCGGCGACGTGGACAAGGCCTTCGCCGCGGCCGCGCACGTGTTCGAGCACACCTTCTACACGCAGAAGGTTCTGCATCTCCCACTCGAGCCGTTCGCGTCGATCGCCGACTGGAGCGAACGCGGCGTCACCATCCACACCGGCAGCCAGGGGCCGTCGTTCGTGCGCACCGAGATCGCGCGCCTGCTCGGCTGGCCGGAGAACCGCGTGCGCATCAAGGTGCCTTACCTCGGCGGCGGCTTCGGCGCGAAGCTCTACATCAAGATGGAAGCGCTCGCGACCGCGCTCTCCATGATCGTGCGGCGACCGGTCAAGGTCGCGCTCACCATGGAGGAGCAGTTCTACACCATCACCCGGCATCCCAGCACGTTTCGCATCAAGACCGGCGTCGACGCGAGCGGCCGCATCACCGCGCGCAAGTGCGAGGTGTACTGGAACGGCGGCGCCTATGCCGACGTCGGCCCGCGCGTGACGCAAAAGTCGGGCTTCACCGCCTCCGGCCCCTACGACATCGACAATGTGTGGGTTGATTCCTACGCGCTCTACACCAACCTGCCGCCGGCGGGGGCGCTGCGCGGCTTCGGCATTCCGCAACTGGTGTGGGCCTACGAGAGCCACACCGACATGATGGCGCGCGCGCTCAAGCTCGATCCGCTCGAGTTTCGCCGCAAGAACCTCTTGCGCGAAGGCCGGCCGCAAGCGACCGGCCAGATCGTGCGCGATGCCAAGCTTGATGCCGTGCTCGAGCGCGTGGCCGAGCGGCTCAACTGGGGCAAGCCGCTCGCGCGCGGCAACGGCGCACTGCGCCGCGGGCGCGGCATCGCCGTGGCGATCAAGGCGGTGATCTCGCCGACCACCTCGGTCGCCAACCTCGCCATCGCCGCCGACGGCAGCACCACGCTCTATTGCGGCACTGTCGACATGGGCCAGGGCTCGGACACGGCGATGGCGCAGATCGCCGGCGAGGTTCTCGACATTCCGGCGGAGAGTGTGC
>Ga0307472_100000697_pt1 | contig 12212 bp, 11 predicted proteins | sample atmos_gasesAM5C__2_FD_204582 | JGI IMG/M metagenome (GOLD analysis project Ga0307472, IMG submission 204582) | Hardwood forest soil microbial communities from Morgan-Monroe State Forest, Indiana, United States - atmos_gasesAM5C_05 | ecosystem: Environmental > Terrestrial > Soil > Temperate... | reverse complement strand
GCCGAGTAATCGTGGTCGCCGAGTAATTTAACTTCGCGGCTGCGAAAAGTGATAGTTGGAAAGTGCTCGACGTCAAGGAAGTCGGCGCTGCGCAGGTGCGCGTCGCGATCCGCCTCCCCCGTCCATAGCCCGCGCGCATCGATCTCGACCTCTACCGAGGATTTCTGCGGGCTTGCGGGATCGAAGTTGAGCCGGCCATGGACGTTTTTGAAGTGCCCGCGGACGTAGGTAACCATCATGTGGCGTACACAGAATTCCGCGGCGGTGTGCCCGGGTTCAAAGAACCATTGTGCCAAGGGGTCGACTCCTTTCGGATCAATTGAGTTCGGTCAACAGGGCTTCCCAGGTCTCGCGCTCGCGAGCCACACTCACCAGCGGCTGCAACCTTGCGACCGCTTGTTGGAGCTCCCGATAAAACGCGCCGTCGGATTCCGCGCGCAGCAACTGCTCCCGAAGGGCAACGGTGTCACCGACGGGAAAGTATCCCGGATAGTCCGTACCCAGAATACCAAGCGAGCCCGGTATGCGCGACGAAACGACTGGCACCGATACGGCGATGGCTTCGCTGACAACGTTCGCGCCACCCTCCAAATGCGACGTGAGCACCAGCACCTGGGAACGAGACAATAGATCAATGGCAGCGTCGTGCGCCAGAGGTCCCAGCCACTGGTAGCGCGGATTCGTTCGCTGCTCCTCTTCCACTTGCCCGGCAAAATCCGGGTCGAGCACGGCTCCAGCGTGTTTCACTTGGATCCTGGAAGACGCCGGCAACTCACGTACGGCATAGGCCGTTCGGAGCGGATCCTTGACCGATCGCAGGTGCGCCAGGATGCAGACCTGGAAGCAGGTTCCCTCGCGCCGTGGCGATGGGGAGAGGTGCTCAAAAGATTGGTAAATCACGCGCACCTTTTGCCGCACGCTTTCGGGAACCGCTGCGACACCGAGCGCTTGCAAAACAACGATCCTTGATGCGAGCTCGAGCGAGCACGCCGCTTCCGCACTGTTCTCCAGGTTCCCATAGAGATCGGTGCCGGTGAGAGCGACGACGAGCGGGGCAAGCGGGTGCTTTTGCCGGAAACGTTGAATCGCAGGAAAGCTGCGCCGTGCATGCAGTGCGATCAGCAGATCACATTCCTCACCATCCCAGGTTCTCTGGACGCTGACTTGGTTCCCCAGCTCGCTGAGCAAGCCTGCCCAGCGATCTGCGGTGGTCCGGTTTCCTGTATGGACTTGTGCGGGGGCGGGCGTGATAAGTGCGATCTTCACTCGTCGATGTTACGCCCGGCAGGTGCGGAATCCTGCCCACACGTCCCGGCGATCCGGAGGATAGAAGTTCCGCCAGGTATTGCGCAGCAAGCGCGGCTGTGTCGGCCAAGCGCCGCCGCGCAGCACCTTGTGAGTGCCAAACCACGGCTGGGAGTACTCGTGGTAGGGATCGATTTCGAACCCCGGGTATGGACCGAAGTCACTCGCGGTCCATTCCCAAACGTTGCCTATCATCTGACGACAGCCAAAAGCGCTGTCGCCTGCGGAAAGTGCGTTGACATCCAAGGCACCCATTGCCCGCCAGCCCAAGTTGGCGCGCTCTGACGCGGCTGGGTCATCGCCCCAAGGAAAGCGGCGCTTTCCTTGGGCAAGTTCCTTTCCAAATTTCGCTGGTTCGGCTGAAGCTGCCACTTCCCATTCAAGCTCGGTTGGTAATCTGCGTCCCGCCCAATGGCAGTAGGCTTCGGCCTCCCACCAGTTGACATGAAGGACGGGACGATGCGGCTCCAGCGGCACCCAATGATCAAAATTACGGCGCAGCCAACGGCCCGCAGCCTCGCGGTTCCAGTACACGGGATGCGCTGCACTAGCAGCTTCGCGCCAGTTCCACCCAGGTTCGCTCCAGAATTCTCTCCGGCTATAGCCTTGCCCCTCGACAAACTCGGCGAATTCGCTTTGAGTAACCGGCGCGCGAGCGATGACGAAGGGACGCAGTTCGACTGGATGCGCCCACTTTTCGTTGTCGAAGACAAAAGGCTCTTGTTGAAGAGCCCCCAGCAGAAACCGCCTTCCCGGAATCTCCACGTCGCCGCGCAGCGGTCCTATTTCGCCGGAGCTCGCGGAGATCATCCCCGAAAAAACCGGCGCGCTCCATGCATGAGTCTGACGTGTGTACGTGAAAGCCTCGGTGTGCATGTCCTCGTGGAACACACCCAGGGTAATGAAATAGCGTTCCTTTTCGGTGAGTTCTCCCCGTTCGATGCGCTCCAGCACGCGGTCGCGCACGGCCATCATGTAAGCCAGCGTGTCGCTGCGCGAAGGCAGCGGCAGACTCCAACGGCTGTCATGTGAGATGGCGGCTGAATCGTAGAGCGAGTCCCCATCAGGGCGGATGGGCGCCTCGCCACCTGCATGCCGCAGGGCCCATTTTTCCTGAAACCAAGTGACATGCCCGATTTCCCAGAGCAGCGGATTTACAATCCGCAGCTGCGGACCCATCAGTTGTTCGTCCGATAGGTCCGACACCACTTCCAGTGTCTTTTGTCTAGCGTCACGCACCCACGCGGCGAGCTCCGCGTCGCGCTTCACCGAACTATCGGCCGCAGCTTGTTGGGGAGTTGCCATGCGTCACCTTCTCAACGCTGAACCTGAGAAGAAATGCTAACCACCGACCCGTGGCGCATCCTTTGGCTCGAACTTTGAAGGGCACGGGCTTTTGCTTTTTTCAGTCCTGAGAGCCGGCCGTAGCCTGTTACTCGCTGATGTCGAAATCAACCGTACGATTCGGCGCATTGCTCTTGGCGGAATCCACCGCCTGCATCACCAGGCGGTAGGAGCCCGGTTTCAGATCGTCCACTTTGACTTTCATTCCGACCGGGATCACCGAATTCCCTTTCTGGATGAATTCTTCGCAGCGCACCGCTCCCGTAGAGAAAATCTTATTGTTGGTGGCGCGATCGAGAATCGTGTAGCCCATGGCCACCACCGGCGGATTCTCCGAAGTCAGCAGCGGCTCATAAATTTCGCTGTACACCACGACGTTGTCTGTGTGCTTGAAGCGATTCGTCGCCGAAGGAATAATCTGCATGCCCTTCACCACCAGCGGCGTGCGGTCTTCGAGCAACACCGAGTCCAGGCTCTCGGGAATATCATTCAGCTTTTGCGCGGAGTTCGTCAGGGCAACACCGCCCAGGCTGAAATGCTTGCCGTCGTATGTGTCAATCGAGAGTGGCGAATCGAACTTTCCGAACGCGTCGCCGCCGGCGCTCAACACCACTGTCAGCTTGTAATCTCCCGACGCGGCATCGAATTGGTTTTCGTATTGGTAGGGCGACTTCGTGAACCCTTTCCATTCGTCCTTTTCCAGGTCCAGGTTTACGGTGTCGCTGAATTTCGCGCCAATGGTTCCGTCGCCGCGATAGGCGATGCCCAGCACGTTCAAGCTCGCGTGATACTTCCCTTTTTCCTTGTTGAATTGGAACGAATCCGAAGGAATTTCCATAGCCAGGTTCACGCGCGCGGTGTTCGGCCCGGTGTAGAAATACGGCGCTTCGAGCACGCCGCGGATCGAACCTGCTTGCGAGCCCGTCGCATGCGCTTCGAGTTGCTTTTCGAGCGGCTTGCCTTCGAGCACGTTCGTCGTTCGAACGTTGCAGTACCCGCTGCGCGAACGAGGCGCACTTAGCCCGCCACGATTCAATTTCACCTTGATCGTATGGCAACTTCCTTCGGGCGTGTCCGGCGGCGCGTATCCCAGAATGTAAAATTCATTTTGCTCGCGGCCGATTTTCTCCAGTCCCCCGAGCAGATCATTGGTGTTGAAAATATAGAAACCGCCGGTTCCTTCCGCCAAAGCAGCGAGAATCTGTTGATTGGTGGATGCAGAAGGCGGAAAAGTCGGCACGATGGTGCGCGGCTGACCGTAAGTGGAATTGTAGAGATTCGAATTGGTCGGCATTCCACCGCCGCCGCGCGTGCCGCCTCCGGTACCACCTTTTCCTCCTCCTCCCGTTCCTCCGGTCCCACCGCCCGTACCACCTTTTCCTCCTCCTCCCGTTCCTCCGCCGCCCGTACCACCTTTCCCTCCTCCTCCCGTTCCACCGCCGCCCGTCCCTCCTCCACCACCGGGCCGCCCACCGCCAGTACCGCCGCCAGTACCACCACCGCCGCCCGTCCCCCCGCCACCGGGTCGCTGGGGATCTGGCATGGCCACAGCGGGGTAGGCGGCGAGGACGAGTCTGACTGGCGAAGAAAACCGGGGAGATGGTTTGCGAGAGGAGACGGCGACTGCTCTCGTTTTTCGAGGAGTAGCTTTATTCCACGAAGTGCCACCAGGGGCGGTGGCGAGAAGGCCTCGCGAATCCACGGCGTAAATGGCCACGTTGGATTTGTTGCAGGCGTCGATGGTGGCCGTAAGTTCCGATTGATTTTCAGTCGTCAGCGGAAAACCGCCGGAGAACAAAATCATCATTTTGCGGCCGGGGATGGTGCGCAGGTTTTTCGCCAAGCTGCGCACGGCGAGCAGCATGGTGCGTGCGCCAAAATCCGCCGCGGCATTTCCCAGCGAGGACATTCCAATTGTTGGCATAGAGTTGGAAGCCACGGTTACATCCGGAGGAGGCGCGTTCGGATCCACGGAGGAACTCTTGATGCCGGAAACGGCAGCACGAAGCAATACGGAGCTTGCTGTGAAATTCTGCACGATGCGAAGTGAGCCGCCAAAATCCACTACAGCCATCAAGCGATCGGGCCCTGCGTTGGCCTCGATGAATTTTTGAGCGGCGCCGCGCGCCTGGATTTGATCGGGCGCGGCCATCGTGGAATTGTCGAAGAACAGAATCAGGTAATGCCGTTGGCCGTTCGGCTGCGTGACCGCCTCGGCGCCGGAAGAAAAACTCGAAACCGGCTGCTCTTTGTTGTCTTCGTAGACTTTGAAATCATTTTGAGTGAGATCGCGAACGTAATTGCCTTTTTTGTCGGTTACAACGGCGTCGACCAACACTAGTTTTGTTTCCTTCTTAATGACCGCGACGGCCTGCTGGTCCGCGGGAGCGGCAGCCTGAGGAGGCGCAGGCTGCTGTTGCGCGCGGGCCGGCTGAGCGTTTCCATAAACCAAGAGAGTCGCGAGAGCCGCGGCCAGCCGAATTCCTTTCCAGCAGTTGCGATGTGTAATCATCATGTGAACCTCCCCACCAGACCGTCCCCAAATTCTTTCGCACGAATTAATTCGGAATCACCACGGCGCCGTTGCGTGCAGCCATCTGCGCGCCTTCGGAGTCGCGGACCACCAGTCTTACCAAGTAAGTGCCGGGCTTGACGTCGAAACTGGATTTCACGGTAAGCCCGGAGCGAGTGAGGCGCTCAAAAGTCGTATCGCGTAACTTCATGTCGATGATTTTCTCGACGCCGGTGACGTACTCGCCATTCTGATCAAAAATTCCTGTCACGATAGTCAATTGGTCGTTGTTACGGCCGAGCGCTTTGCGGAAGCGGACGCTCTTGACATCCAAATGAGTGAGCACCGAGAGACGAGCTCCCGCCTGATCGTTCTTGAAATATTGGGTCTGCAAGTCCACGGGAATATCGAGAATTTCCTCCTGCGAGAACAATGCTTCCTGGATTTCTTCCTTCGTTATTTGCGCGGGGTCCGACGCGGAGCGGGGGGCGAAATAACCGTGGCGCGCCTGAACATTGAATTTTTCTTTGGTCGTGAGCCCGACCTTCAGCGTATGAAAACGCCCATCGAACTTCAGATTCTGCGGCGCAAAGCCGAGGACATAGGATATTTCCGGCGCTGCGCCGGCTTCGCGCATGGCAGCGTCGACGTCGTTGCGATTGTGATAGAACTTGCCGCCCGTGCCATCCGCAAACTGCGCCAAAACGTCTTCCTGGGCGCTCTGCGCGGCGACGCGATAGGTCGCTTTGTAGCCTGTAGTATTGAGGGAATCCTTGGGGGGACTGGCGATGTCGCCCATCACGTCGGGAGCGTAGAGGCCGCGCGCATCAATGGTATTGATCACGACATTAGCGCGTGTGGCGCGATCCACCAGGTCCGAGGCGTCGTATTGAAGCGTGCTCATGATGAATCCCGGTGAAACCAGGACCATGACGCGCTGTCCGGGCAAGCTGGTCATGCGCCTAAGGATGGCTTCCAGATGACGATAGGCATACTCCGTCTCATTGTCGCCTTCGGAAATGACGCGCTGCGCCATCATTTGCGCCTGGGCTTGCGCCGCGGCCCGCATCGTTGTGTCTCCATTGAAAGCGCACTGTATTGTGTCTTCGGTCGCCACGGCGAGAGCCTGCGCTTCGTTCTTGTTAGAGATTAAGTCCGCCTGGTAATAGGAGATGTCCGGGCAATCGGTAATATCGTGGTGCATCAGGGGACGCGGAACGATTCCCAAAAGAGCCTTTTCCAGCAAGGAATGATCATCCGTAAAATCCTGCGTTAGCTGGCCGGAAGTAGTGTTCATTGAAACGCGATCGCTCGGCGCCAGCGAGCCAAAGAATCGCGTAGCGGAGTCGCGCACGAAAACGGCGTCTTGCATAGACATGTGTATGTCATCGAAAACCATGGAGACAAATCGCTGAGGGAGCGCGGCCGCTTTGACGGACTCGGGATCGGCGTCGGAAGAAGAAGCGCCAGGAGTGGTGGTCAGAGGCACAGTGTGGGTTCGCGGGTTCTCGATGGCGAACGAAGTGATGGTTTGAAGCTTGCGGCCGTCGTAGAGCTGGAAGTCTTCTTTTTTCAGGCTGGGGACGACTTTGCCGCGCGAATCGCGGACGACAACGCGCACCAAAACGTTGTTCACCCGAACTTTGAAAGTTGCTGGAGTGTCTTGGGTGGAAACTTCTCGAGCATCACGCCCCGGACTGGCAACAGCTGGCTTGGCAGCGGAGTCCTGGCTTTTGGCGGGAGGCGCAGAGGACGGCGCGGGTGGCGGAGGGTTCTGCGGAGGCGGGTCTTGCCCAAAGAGCGGGCCGGTCAGGGTTGCCAGGGACAAGAAACAGCAGGCCAGAAAGGCGAGTGGAATGCACTTGGAGCCCGGTAATCGCTGTGAACGAAACATCCACGCCCTTTTGAAAACCGCGTTCTCGTCTTGGCTTCGTCGTAGGGCAGACGGCGCTTGGAAACTGCAAAGCAAGCCGGTGAAACGACTATACGCTGCGCCTAGTTTTTGTGCAATTGGGCTTTGCCCGATAGGCGGTCAGCGTCCAGCCGTCCTGGGCTTCGATGTGGCAAAGGACGTAGCGGTCGCCGTCCGCGGTCAGGACGCGGAAGTAGGTTTCGCCGGGGGAATACCAGCGGTCCTCGACGGCAACGACCTCGAGGGTGCGTTCGCCAAGGTGCAGACGAAGTGGGCGTTCATCAGCTTTGAAGCCGGAATAGGTCTCGACGCGCACAAACTGTTCGGACATGACCTTGCCCTATCGAACTTCGCCAAATATAGAGCAAGGCAGCGGGCGAAGAAAAGCGGCAGCAAGGCTGCCACACGCCAAAGACTTAGGATGCGGGCTTACGGCTTTCAGCGAGTTCGGCGTTCCAGGCGGATCCGAGAAAAATAATCACCGCGGAGAGCTGCATCCAGATCATTAAGCCGATAACCGCCGCCAATCCGCCATACACAAGGCTATAAGGTACACGCCGAACGTAGGTTCCAAACAGAACGTCGACGATCCACCAAAGCACTGTGGCCATCATCGCCCCAGGCAATACATTTCGCAAACTGTCTTCTTTGGGCCGCGCCACGCGATAAATCATGGTTAACGCCAACATTCCCAGGACCATCGCTGCCGCCGGAAAAAAAATATTCCACCAGCCCTGCAAAATCGAGTGCTTGCCGATCTCATGCGCGAGCCACCGCCGCAGCGGCCGTCCCAAAATTCCCAAAACCGCGGCGCCGAGCAACGGAGCAATCGTGATCAGCAACAGCAGCAAGCCCCGAAGCTGCCTGTGCAGGAACCCGGGCTTTTCTTCGTCGCCGTAAATGATGTGAATTCCTTTCATCACCAGCTTCATCACCTGCGAACCAGCAAGGAGTGTGCCCGACCATCCCAACAGAGCAATTTTCCAGGCCTCCGGCCCGCGATTCACCAGAAACTCCGAAACGATGGTCTGGCTGCCCGGCGGAAGAAACTCCGTGAGGTCGCGAACCATTTCGAGCAGGCTCGTTTTTCCCCCAACGCTCGTCGTGGCCAGGGCTACAACGATCAACAACGAAGGGAAAAACGCTAGAAACAGATTGAAAGCGATGGCTTGCGAGATCATGCTGCATCGCGGGAAAACCCGCGTGAACATGCCGTAGCTGCGCTTCGCGATTCCTGAGAAGGAAATCATAGGCGGGAATTATACCTGTCGCGCCTTTGTGAAGACGGGGAAGTATTTCGCGCCGCCGAAACTGTGAAAGGCTGAATAGAGGTTCCTCCGCTTCAGGCTGCGGAAGACCGCAGCCTGAAGGTCGGGACAAAGGGTTGGCGCGTTCGCGGGTTGGAAAAAGAGCAGACTTCAGCGGAGTCGGGTCTCTCTCCGCTTAGCATTCGCGAGAATCAGTTCGATGCTTTGCCTGCGGCGAAGGCTTTCTGGATAAACTCCCAGACCTTCTTGCTGTTGAACGGCTGCATGCGCTGCTGCATGTTCGCCGGCCAGTTGGGGCGGTCTTGGTACATTTTGCCAATGCCTGCAGTGATTTGCGGATCGCCGCCGGTGAAGCCTTCCACTAGTTTCTTCCAGCGCGCGGCCAAGGCTTGCGCTTTCGCGCTTGCCGGATCTTCTCCGAGCGCGACTTCAACGTCGCGGAAAAGGTCCGTCCATTCTTTCGTCCAGCGTTCCTGATTCTCCGGCGACCAAAGTTTTTTGCGCTCTTCGATTTTGGCTTGTGCTTCTTCGCTGTAATATTTTTTCGACCAATCCATGTTGTCCTGCATTTCGATCACCTCGATGATTTTTTTCAAGATGGCAGAGTCCGGCCGATTTCCCGGTGCGGTGGCTTTCTCGGCTTCTTCGATGGCGCGAATGGCGCTATCGAGAAGCCGCCGCTTCTCCTCGAGCACTCGCCGCTGCATGCGCAGGGACTCGGGCATGCCGTGGGTGCCCCGGTGGAACATCATCCGGATCTGCTTGAGAGGAATCCCCAGGAATTTGAGGGCCACGATTTGCTCCAGCCGTTCGAGATCGCGGAGGTAGTAAAGGCGGTAGCCCGCCTGCGTGCGGCTGGGCTTGAGCAGCCCCAGGCGGTCGTAATGGTGCAAGGCGCGCACCGTCACTCCCGCAAGTTGGGCAAATTCCCGGACGTGATAAAGCTGGTTCACGTGAATTCCTCGTACGAGAAGCAGGTTCAACCCTGACGTAACGTCAGAGTCAAGTGAAATTCTATCCCTTGTCTATTGTTTACACAAGCCCTTCTGTTTCATGGGATTAGAAGAACGAATGGAGAATTGATCGCGCCGGGTCCTGCGAAGCGATGATTATCGCTCTACGCTTCAAGGAGGCCAAGCATCCGGCGCGATTGGATTCTTTCTAACGGACACAGAAGGTACAGGATTAGGACGAATGTCACGGCACTTTGTGACGCGGGTCACAAGGGACGGTCGGGCTCGCTTCGGCCACGTGACCAGCTTCTCCTTATACCCGTTTCTCCATATGAATGACAGGCAGCGCTTCGCCATTGTTCAACGGGATGGAGATGGGTTTGACGTGCACATAGCCTTTGGCTCCAAAGAGTTTGGCTCCCGTAAGCGTTGCGCCCATTTCGTAGCGTGTAAAGCCTGCGGCGTGCGCCGCTTCTTCGCAAGCCTGAAGGATTTTGCTGCCGACGCCTTGCCGGGCCCACCCTGGGTGAATAAAGAAGGCGCGAATCTTGGCGGCGTCGCGCTGGGGATCCAGCAAGGCGTCTTCGCGACCGGTCCAATGGTCGCTCCCATAAAGTGTTTTGCGCTTGCTCCAGCCGCCGCAGCCGACGATGGTCCAGTTCGATTTTGCATCGATCGCAACCGCGGAGGGGTTTGCGTCGGACGGAGCTTCCGCAACGATATAGGTGCCGTCGGCAATCAACTGGCTGTCCACGCCAAAAACGGTTTGCAACGCACCTTCCATCTGCGCGGGAGTGTAGTCTTCGGTCTGCAAACCGCGCACAGAAGCCTCGATCAACTTCCGCAGAACCGGTACATCTTCCGGCACGGCGAGCCGCAAACGAATCTGCGTTGTCGCTTTCATCTGCATCTCTGGGATACGCCGCCGAATTTTACCGCTTCTTCTTCGCCTGCGGTACGATTGTCGTTCTTGGTCCTCGCCATTCGAATTATCGTGGCCGTGGCACATGTTAACTGAGAGCTGCGGCTTCGGAGACGTTCCATGCTATACATGGTGATCGAACGATTCAAAAACCGCGAGGCCATACCGGTCTACCGGCGCTTCCGAGAAAAAGGGCGGATGACTCCGCAAGGCCTCAATTATGTGGAAAGCTGGGTGGAAACCAATTTCGACCGCTGCTTTCAAATGATGGAGTGCGACGACGCGCGGCTGCTCCAAGAGTGGGCCGCCAACTGGAGCGATCTCGTGGAGTTTGAGTTTGTGCCGGTGCGAACTTCGAAAAAAGCGCTGGAGTTGATCGCGCCGAAACTATAATCAGGCGCTGCGCTGAAAGTGCTGCGTCTGGCGAAGGCGAGTAATCAGCGCGGCAAGTTTGGGGCGATCCTGCTCGCTGAGCGCCGTGAATTTCAATCCGAGTCCTGAACCAGGATTGGCGTGACGCACTACGGCGTCGGCGCGGATCTGGCCCTCTGCGACAAGGAAATCCAAACGAGTAACTGTGCCCGTGGGCCGAGGCTGCGGCGTCTCGATGAACAGTCCACCCATGCTCATGTTGCGAACAAGCGAAATGTCGTCGCGTCCCTGGCACTTCCAGCACACCCAAACGTCTCCCGGTGTGTGGACGCGTGTAGTGAATCGTCGCGAAGGAGAGTTGCCGGGCTGCATCGTAGGTCTCCGATCTTTTGGAGTTAACCTCGCCGCTATAGTGGGGGGAAGTCTACACCCACTTCATGAGCATGGTGTCAAAATTCGTTAAATCGTTTCACCTGCGGCCAAAATCGCTATACTGAAGTTAAGCCCCCACCGAGCGAATGGCAAGTCAGAAAAATAGATGCCTTTGTTCTACAAAATCGATAAGGAGCGCCGTCTGGTTATGAGCACGGGCTCGGGTGTGTTTTCGCTGGCGGACGCCGTATCTCACATGGAAAAACTGTCCAAGGATCCGGATTTCGACCCCGGCTTTTCGCAAATCGCGGATTTTACGCAAGTCACGCGAGTTGAGCTCTCCGCCGATGACATCCATCGGCTGGCACAGAAGAGTATCTTCTCGGCAAATTCCCGCCGCGCCTTCATTGCGCCGAATGAAACGGTTTTCGGAATCGGACGGATGTTTGAGATTCTGCGGGGCCTGGAAGGCGAAAGAGGGATTCGTATTTTTCGCACCCTCGAGGAAGGGTTGGACTGGGTGTTCCCCAGAGGCGCGACGGCGTGAGGGCGAAATCTGTACCTCTCGACAAAACCGCTGGATTTGATGTAAGAATAATTGTCCTCCTTCAAGGCCCCTCGAAAGGCAGATATGAGAGGCTATTTGAATTATCTTGCTGCTGCCGCAGTCATGTTTGTGTTTTGCGGTACCGCTGTGCGCGCCCAGGATTCGCAAGAAAAACCTACGCAGGAAAAAAGCGCTCAGGATCAGGAAAAAGACACGCAAGACAAATCGAGCGGGAAGTCAGACCCGTGGTACAACAAAATTAACCCCGCGAAGCTCATGAAACACTATAAGTCAGCCAATGATCAACTCGCCTCGGACGGACACCTGGAGGACAAGCTGTCGAAGCAACTGCGAATCCAGGGACTTTTGGCCGAAAACGAAGAATTGCAAGCGATCTGCTCGGACTTCCGCGACCTTCCCAACTGCATTGCCGTTCTTCGCCTGTCCCACAGCATCCCCATCGAATTCAGCTGCTTGAAATGGAATGTGACAGGGGTGAAACCGAAGTCCGTTGCGGATTCGTGCGCGGGCCCGGCTGGCGGAAAAGCCATGCCGCTCGACCGAGCCCTCGACTTGATAAAGCCGAAGCTGGATGTGAAAACGGAGTCGAGTAACGCTCTGAAGAAAGCTCACGACGACATCAAGGACGCGAGCTCGTAGCTCACCACTTTTGGAAGAGCTACGGGCTCACAATGGAATAGCTTA
>Ga0307472_100000696_pt1 | contig 12215 bp, 12 predicted proteins | sample atmos_gasesAM5C__2_FD_204582 | JGI IMG/M metagenome (GOLD analysis project Ga0307472, IMG submission 204582) | Hardwood forest soil microbial communities from Morgan-Monroe State Forest, Indiana, United States - atmos_gasesAM5C_05 | ecosystem: Environmental > Terrestrial > Soil > Temperate... | reverse complement strand
TAGAAGGCCAGGAAGACCCAGCGCTGGAGTCCCCGCGGAAACGCCGAAGCCTCGAAATCGAGGAACGAGAACGACGTGGCGCCGGCGTTGACGTAGAGCGCGAAGATCCCGACCAGGATGAAGGCCGACCCGAACAGGAGGTACAGGGTCAGCTTCATCGCCGCGTACTCTTTGGTGCCGACGCCGGTCTCGCGGAACGCCCAGGCGAAGACGCCGCGGGGACGCACCTCGCCCGTCGATCCCCAGATACCGATCAAGAGGTACATCGGCAGCACGGCCAGCTCGTAGAACAGGAACAGGACGAAGAGGTCGAGCGACACGAACACGCCGTAGACACCGGTGACGAGCGCCAGCAGCAGCGCGTAGAACTCCTGGCTCCGCACCTGGACGGTCCACGACGCGAACACGCCGGCCACGATGATGATCGACGTCAAGAGGAGCATCAGCAGGCTGATCCCGTCGGCGCCGAGCTCGTACGAGATGCCGAGCGGCGGCACCAGCGGGAGCTTCTCGTAGAACTGGAACCCGGCCGTCTCGTAGTCGTACGCGGCGTAGACGTGGATCGACAGCACGGCCGAGATTCCGGTCGTCACCGCGGCGATCCAGCGGACCGCCCGCGGGCGATGGCGCGCCGTGAACATGATGAGCAGCGCGCCCACGAAGGGCGCCCACGTGATGATCGAGAGCTCCGGGAGTAGAGGGCGCATCAGACCTCTAGCGCCATAGCTGGGCCCAGACGATGAGGAGCAGCACGCCGAACGCGACACCGTAGACGTAGTCCTGCGCCTTGCCGCTCTGGATGCCGCGCAGCCGAGCGCCGCCCCGCAGCGTCAGGGCGCTCAGGACGTTGAGGAGGCCGTCGACCAGGTAGCGGTCGATCCAGCCGATCAGCCGCGAGAAGCCGAGCATGATGCCGCGATAGAGCCCGGCGTAGAGCCTGTCGAGCCCGTAGCGCCGGCGCGCCATGAAGTCGAGCGGCCCGAGCGCGGTGGCGACACGCGCCGGCGCGATCACGCCGCGCTGGTACATCGCCCAGGCCAGGAGGAACCCGGCGAGCGCCAGCCCGACCGAGAGCGGCGCAAGCCACCCCGGCGCCTCTTCGTGTCCCTCGACACCGCCGGCCGCCAGGCCGCCGGCAGCCAGCCGCAGTCCGACCAGGACGGTGAGCAGCGCCAGGATCCAGAGGGGGCCGCGCATCAGCCAGGGCGCCTCGTGCGGGTGGGCCCCCGGGTACGCCCGGCCGAAGAACGCGATGAAGACGACGCGAAACATGTAGAACGCGGTCAGCAAGGCCGTGAGCGCCAGCATCAGGAACGGGCCGGTGAGATGCGCCTCCCACACGCCGCCGAGCACCGCCTCCTTGGAGAAGAACCCCGCCAGCGGCGGCACGCCGGCGAGTGCCAGCGTTCCCACGATGAAGACGATGCCCGTGTGCGGCATCGCCCGGAAGAGGCCGCCCATCCGGAAGACGTCGTTGGTGCCGACCGCGTGGATGACCGCGCCGGCGGCGAGGAACAGGAGCGCCTTGAACAGGCCGTGCGTGAGCAGGTGCAGGAAGCCCGCCTGGGCCGCGCCGGCGCCGGCCGCCGCCATCATGTAGCCGAGCTGCGAGACGGTCGAGTACGCGAGGACGCGCTTGATGTCGCCCTCGACGCACGCCATCGTCGCGGCGAGCAGCGCCGTGAAGGCTCCGACCCACGCGATGAGCATCTGGACCTCGGGGACCAGCGCGAACAGCGGCTCGGCCCGGGTCACCATGAAGACGCCCGCGGTCACCATCGTCGCCGCATGGATGAGGGCCGAGACCGGCGTCGGCCCTTCCATCGCGTCGGGCAGCCACACGTGCAGCGGGAACTGCGCCGACTTGCCCACGGCGCCCAGATAGATGAGGAACATGATCAGCGGCAGCCCGGAGACCGACTGCGCCTTCTCGAAGAGCTCGGTGAACTCGAACGTCCCGGTGGCCGACCACAGGAGCACGATGCCGATGATGAAGCCCACGTCGCCGAGCTTGGTGATCCAGAACGCCTTGACCGCGGCGCGCGCCGCCGCCGGCCGTTCGTACCAGTAGCCGATCAGCAGGTACGAGCAGAGTCCGACCAGCTCCCAGAAGATGAACATCTGCAGAAAGCCGGGCGCCAGCACCAGGCCCAGCATGGAGAAGGCGAAGAGCGACTGATAGGTGTAGTACCGGCCGAGCGAGGCCGGCGGCTCGTCGTGGAGATAGGCGAGCGAGTAGATCTGCACCAGCAGCGAGACCAGCGTGACGAGGACCAGCATCGCCTGGCTCAGCGAGTCGACCATGAGCCCGACGGAGGCGATGGGCCCGCCGTCGGCGGGAATCCACGTCCACGTCGCCTCGACCACCAGGCCGCGCGCCCAGACGGTCAGGGCCGCCGCGAACGCGAGCGCCATTGTCAGGATGGACACGAGCCCGGCGGCCCGGCCGGCGCGCCGCAGCGGCGCCACCACCGCCAGCAGGACGAATGCGATGAACGGGAGCGCCAGGACGGCGAGCGGCAAGCCGATGCTCGGCGCCATCGCGCTAGCCACGGAGCAGGTCGAGGCGGTCTGCCTCGACGGTCCGGCGAACGCGGAAGATCGCGATCACGATGGCCAGCCCGACGGCGACCTCGGCGACCGTGATGGCGATCGTGAAGAGCGTGAAGACCAGCCCTGTCACGTTGCCGCTGAAGCGCGCGAACGCGACCAGATTGATGTTGACGGCGTTGAGCATGAGTTCGATGCCGAGCAGGATGCCGATCGCGTTCCGGCGCGTCAGGACGCCGAAGAGGCCGATGGAGAACACGAGCGCGGCCAGCGTGAGGTAGGCCGTGAGACCGATCATTCCTCGCTCCGGGCGAAGTGAAGCGCACCGAGCAGGGCCACCACCAGCAGCACGCCCAGGAGCTCGAGCGTGATCGCGAAGGGGCCGAAGAGCGCGCGGCCGATCGCTGCCGTCACGTCCGCGCTCTGGGCCGGGCGCGCGCCGTCGAGCGGCGACCGGATCAGGAATCCGGCGATGCCCACGAAGACCGCCGCCGACACGATCGCGCCGTTCACGAGATGACGGCTGGTCTGGACCAGGCGCTCGCCCACCAGCCGCTCGGTCAGCATGATCGCGAACACGACGATCGTGACCACGCCGCCTGCGTACAGGAGGAGCTGCACCGCAAAGAGGAACGGCTGGTCGAGCAGGAGGAAGACGACGCCGGTGGCCACGAGCGCCGCCGCGAGATAGAGCACGGCGTGGAAGAGATTGGGCGTCAGCACGACGGCGAGGCTCGAGGCGAGTAGCACGACCGCTACCACCCAGAATCCAACCGTTTCGAGGGTCACTCGGCCGGCTCCTTCGCTTCTCCCCTGGCGTCCCCGTGAGCCGCAGCCCGCGCCGGTTTGGGGGGCGCCTGCATGTCGCGCAGCCGGTTGCCGGTGGCCCAGGACGGCTCGAACGTCAAGCCCAGGGCGTGCAGCCGGTCCTTGTCGAGCAAGAGATCGCGGCGATCGGCCGCGGCCAGATCGAACGACTTCATCATGATGATCGCGTCGGTCGGGCATACTTGCACGCACAGCTCGCAGAACTCGCACGAGTACAGCTCGAGCGTGAAGGTTTTGGCGTAGTTCCGCTTCTCGGTCTTCAGCATCTCGACCTTGATGACCTGCGGCGGGCAGATGTACTCGCAGAGGCGGCAGCCGATGCAAGCCTCCTCGCCGGTGTCCTTCTCGTAGGCCAGGGCGAGGATGCCGCGGAACCGGTCCGGGTACGGACGCTGCACGTCCGGATAGTGGACGGTCACCGGCTTGCGGAACAGGTTGCGGAACGTGACGCTCATGGCGCGCGCGACGGCGCGGATCAGCTGGCCCGTCTCGCGCCAGAATCCCGGTGTCGGCCCCCCGCCGTTATGCGCCACCGGCCCCTCGCAGGGCGACCACGAACCCCGTCGCCATCAAGAGAATCAGCGTCGCCGGCAGCAGGAGCTTCCAGGAGATTCCGAGGATTTGGTCCACGCGGATACGCACGAAGGACCAGCGCACCCAGGTGACGACGAGGAAGATCAGCACCGCCTTCAGGAGGAACCAGACGGGCCCGAGCCACGCGGGGCCCGGCCCGAGCCAGCCGCCCAGGAAGAGGAGCGCGCCGAGAAAGCTCGTGCCGAGCATGTGCGCGTACTCGCCGAGCTGGATGAGCGCGAACTTCATGCCGCTGTACTCGACGCGAAAGCCGGCCACCAGCTCGGACTCGGCTTCGAGGATGTCGAACGGCACGCGGTTCTCGGCGGCGAGCGTGGCCACCAGGAACGCGACGAACGCGAGCTGGCCGATGACCGGGTACGCCACGAACCACAGCCCCTGCTGCGCAGTCACGATCGCCGACATCTGCATCGAGCCGGCCAGCAGAACCGGCACCAGCGCGGCGAAGATGAACGGCAAGTCGTACGAGATGATCTGGTTGACCGCCCTCATCGCGGAGAGGAGCGCGTACTTGTTGTTCGAGCCCCAGCCGCCCATGAACAGGCCGACGATCTCGAGCGACGAGACGGCCAGGAAGAACAGCACGCCGATGTTCAGGTCGGCCACGCCCAACTCTGGCGCGAACGGGATGGTCGCGAAGATGAGCAAGCAGGGCACCAGGAACACGATCGGCGCCAGGTTGTACACCCAGCGGTCGCTCGCGGTCGGGACGATGTCTTCCTTCATCATGAGCTTGAGCGCGTCGGCGATGGGCTGGAGCCACCCGTGGGGGCGGCCGACGTAATAGGGGCCGATCCGCGACTGCATGCGCGCCGCGAATTTCCGCTCGAGCAGCGTGACGTAGGCCACCAGCACCAGCAGCGCGTTCAGCACGATGAACGCGGTGATCGCGTGCGCGAGCGCGGGCGGCAGCGACATCCTAGCGGTCCACCTCGCCGAACACGGGATCGACCGAGCCCATGATCGCCACCACGTCCGCCACCTTGTGGCCGGGCACGATGTGCGGCAGGACGGCCAGGTTGGAGAAGGATGCGCCCCGCCACTTCATGCGGTACGCCTTCGGGCCGCCGTCGCTCACGATGTGGCAGCCGACCTCACCCCGCGCGCCTTCCACCCGCGCGTAGCCCTCGCCCTTCGGCACCCGGACCTGCCCGACCGACTTCACGCCCGGCCGTGAGGAGATCGGGCCCTCCGGGAGCCCGTCGAGCGCCTGGCGCACGATCCGGATCGACTGCCGGAACTCGACCATGCGCACGCGGTAGCGCGCGTAGCAGTCGCCGGCGGTCTCGACCGGAACATCGAAGCTGAAGTCGCCGTACGACGAGTAGGGCTCGGCCCGCCGCACGTCGTAGCCGACCCCCGAGCCCCGGATGAGCGGGCCCGAGACGCCGACCGACTGGGCCAGCTCGGGCGAGATCACGCCGACGCCCTGCGTGCGCACGCGGAAGAAGGTGTTCTCCTCCAGCATCGCCTCGTACTCGTCGAGCCGCGTCTCGATGAAGTCGACCGTCTCGCGCACCTTCTTGTCCCAGCCGGGCGGCATATCGTAGCGGGTGCCGCCGATCTGGTGGAAGCCGTACAGGAGCCGCGCGCCGGTCAGCTCCTCGAACCGGTCGAGTACCATCTCGCGCTCGCGGATGCAGTAGAGGAACACGGTCGCGCCGCCGCCGAGGGCGCCGCCCATATCCAGGCACCAGGTGCCGAGCCAGAGGCAGTGCGAGGCGATTCGCTGCAGCTCGGCCACGATCACGCGCAGGTATTGCGCGCGCCGGGGCACCTCGAACTTGGCGATCTTCTCCACGGCCGAGACGTACGCCAGCTCCGAGGTCATGGCCGCGACGTAGTCGGTCTTGGACGCGATCGACGGGTACTGCACGTACGTGAGCGTCTCGCCCAGCTTCTCGTGGCAGCGGTGGAGATAGCCGATGACGGCGTCGACGGCCACGACCGTCTCGCCTTCGAGCGTGAGGATCATCCGGAACACGCCGTGGGACGACGGGTGCTGAGGCCCCATGTTCATCATGAGGCGCTCGTTGCCCCCGTAGCCCAGCTCGACGACCTGCTTGTCCGGCGTGTCGGCCATCAGTTTGTAGTCGGCATTTTTTGTATTTCGCTCGCCTCGGACGGCGGGGCCCCAGCCCCGCGACGTCCTGCCGCTCGCACTACCGCATCGGCGACGACGGCGCCGGGATGAGCACGATGGAGCGCATCTCGAGGAGCAGGGGCGCCGACTTGCCGAGGAAGGCCTGCCACTCCGGATCTTGAAGAACCTTGCCGCGCGTGGCCGCCCGGTCGTTGAGATCGCGGTACGCCCAGAGGTGCACGACCTCGTTGAGCTGGGCGACCTCGGTCTGCCAGGCGCCGACGTTCTTGGAGTACTTCTCTCGCACCGGCATGATCGCCTTGAAGTAGCTGAGCCACTCCCCCGCCTTGCCCACCTGGCTCCGGTAGGTCCTGAGCTCGTAGATGTGCCCGCCGTCGGCCGGCGGCTTCAGCGGCAGCTGGGGCGACAGGATCTTGTTCTCCTGGGCGAGCAGCAGCGGCCGGATCTTCGGGAGGTAGTCGCGGCTCCACGCCTCGTTCTTCGCCAGCTCGCCGCGCAGCCGCTCGCGCTCGACCAGGTCCGAGTACGACCAGAGATGCACGTACTGGTTCAGCGTGCCGAACTCGGTCGTCCACGAGCCTTCGAGCTTGCCGAACTTGTCGCCGCGAATCGGGCGTCCGATATCGGAGTTGTGCTTGAGGTACTCGCCCTGCTTGCCGGGCTGCAGCGTGTAGGTGCGCAGCTCGTAGATCATCGTGGGAGTCTCCTCTTGGGTGTGATCACCGGTAGGGCGCGAACGCGGTATCGACGGCGTAGTCCTTGCGGAGCGGGTAGCCGACCCAGTCGTCCGACAGGAGGATTCGTCTCAAGTCTGGGTGACCCTCGAAGACCACGCCGAACATGTCGTAGCACTCGCGCTCCATCCAGTCGGCGCCCCGGTACAGACCGGTCAGCGTGGGGCAGGCCGTCTGGCCCGCCGCCAGCCGCGTGCGCATGAACACGACCAGGGCCGTCTCGAGATTCTCGATACGGCACACCACCTCGAGCCCCTGATCCTTCCAGTCGACGGCGGAGAGCCAGTTGAAGTAGCGGCAGCCCAGCTCGTCCCGGACGAACCGGCCGAAGTCTTGCCAGCGCTCGAGCGGAACGCTGACGGTGAGTCCTGCGTCGGCGACCGCCTCCAGCCCGAACCGCTCCTTGATGAGTGCGCGCGCGTCGGCGGGCGTCATGCTCCCCTGGGGTCGGACGAGGCGGAGCGCTTGCCGGTCTGCTGGAACACCTTGACCTGATCCTGGAGCTTGAGCAGCCCGTACATGAGTGAGTCCGGCGTGGGCGGGCACCCGGGCACGTACACGTCGACGGGCACGACGCGGTCCACGCCCTTGACGACGTGGTAGCCGTGACGGAACGGACCGCCGGAGTTCGCGCACGAGCCCATCGAGACCACCCACTTGGGATCGGGCATCTGGTCGTAGATGCGCTTGAGCATCGGGGCCATCTTGATCGTCACGGTCCCCGACACGATCATGAGATCGGAGTGGCGCGGCGAGGCCCACGGCACCATGCCGAAGCGCTCGACGTCGAAGCGGGACGCGAACGTGGCCATCATCTCGATGGCGCAGCAGGCGAGCCCGAAGGTGACGGGCCAGATCGACGACTTGCGCGCCCAGTTGAAGATCTTCTCGGTGGACGTCGTGACGATCCAGCCGCCCGGCATGTGGTGGATCGCGTCGGCGATCGAGGCGAGCGCGTTCGAGGTCTTGTCGTCCTCGGCCCGCGACTGATGGTACTTCTCCCACTCCTGCAGATCCTTGAACTCGGTCCAGACCGGCGCCGGAATCTGAGGAATGGGCTTCTTCACTTCCATTCGAGCACACCTTCCCGGTACGCGTAGAGCCAGCCGAGCCCGAGGATGGCGACGAATACGGCCATGACCCAGAAGGCGCTCAGGCCCACCGCGCGCAGCACCAGCGCCCACGGGAACAGGAACACCGCGAGCGCGTCGAAGACGATGAACACCAACGCCACCAGATAGAAGCCGACTGGGAACTGCACCCACGCCGATCCGATCGGCTCGGCGCCGCACTCGTAGTTCATCAGCTTGACGGCGTCGGGGCGCGCGGGCCGGAGCACGCGCGCGATGGCGAGCGACACGACACCGAATGCGACGATGAACGCGGCGAAGATGAGCACGGGCAGGTAGCCCGACAAGATTTGCCTCCTTCAGATCGACCCGGGCGCACAGTATAGCACGCAGCTTCGCGGGGCCGAGCGCACCGCCGCGGGCTTTCGTTGGCTCGGCACCTATCGTGCTAGACTGCCGACGATGCGGGTTCTCGTGGTCGAGGACCAGGTCGACCTCGGCGACGTCTTCCGCGATTATCTTTTCGAGCTCGGCCACCAGCCCGTGGTCGTCCACACCGCCGAGGCCGCGCTGGCCCGGCTCAAGACCGACCGCCCCGACGCGATCCTGCTCGACGTCCAGCTTCCCGGGATGAGCGGGCTCGACTTCCTCCAGCTTCGCCCGGTCCGCGCCCTCGGCGTTCCGATCGTCGCGGTTTCCGGCGTCGTCAACGAGAGCCAGGCTCGCCAGTGTCTCCAGCTCGGCGCCGCCGACTTCATGGGCAAGCCGGTCCAGCTCGACCGGCTGAACGAGGTCCTCACGTTCCTCGAGCCCCAGGCCATGAGCCGGCTCGCGTCGCGCGAACATCCCAACCGGCGGCGGTCGCCGCGCATCCACCTGTCGATCCCGGTCAGCCTGCGCGAGTACAGCGGTCGCGAGCTCGCCGGGCAGCTGATCGAGGTGGGCGTCAGCGGCGGTAAGGTGCGCCTGCCGGTGGCGCTCGAAGCCGACACCGTCGCCAAGCTGGTCTTCGCGCTCCCCGACGGAGGCCCGCCGCTCGAGGTCGTCTCGATCCTCGTGCGCACCGACCCGGACGGCTGCGCGTTCACGTTCGTGCGTCTCGGCTTGACCGAGGCCGAGCGTCTTCGCGAGCTGTTACGATCGGCCCCGGGCTCAGCGGAGCCCTAGCCGCCCGCGCGTGCTACAGCCGCGCGAGCGCATCGGCGGCCAGCGCCACTGCCTCCGCCTCTGAGTCGGGCCCCTGCAGGACGAGCGCGCGATAGCGCGACGCCAGGCGCCGCGGCGCCTCGAAGCCGCCGCCGGTTGCCGCGGGCCGGTCGGTCATGCGCATCACGGTCTCCAGGAGATGGTCGAAGTGACCCACCATCCGCCGGCGGACGTCACCGTAACCCTTGACGAGCTGAGCCGCCCGCGCGATCTCGCGCGCCAGCTCGGTGTCGAGCGCCGCGCAACGCTCGACCGCGGAGAGCCACCGATCCATCCGCGCGTGCTCGTCGCGGGCACGGTAGGAGATCGGGCGCAGAGGCCGTAGCAGCGTGAGCGCCCAGACCCGCAGATAACCGCTGATGGTCGTCGTCTTCACGTGCTGGCCCAGCGCCGGGCGGCCGTGGGGCCAGCGGCGCTCGGCCCACCGCGCGAACGGCGCGACCAGCCGGTAGGGCAGGACGCCGTAGATCTCGTCCAGATCCGGCTTGAGGAAGTCGGTCACGACGATCTCGCCGCCGTCGGCGCCCTTCTCCCGCGCGATCCGCTCGAAGCGGCTCACGCGCGTCTTGAGCTGGGCCACGCGGATCGCGTCCTCGTAGCTCATCCACACCGCGAGGTGGCGGGCGACGATTCGAGCGAGCTCGAGGTCGCCCCGCTGGACGAACGGCCCGAGCCGCGCGAGGTAGCGCTCGGCGTACGCGCGCGCCTGATAGTCGATGAGGCGCGTGAGCGCCGGATGCAGGATGGCGCGCATCTCGGCCGGGAAGCTCTCCGCCATCCGCGCCACGTCCGGGCTCGGCGCCGCGGCGGCGGGAGCCGCGGCCGCCGGCGCCACCCCGCGCGCGGCCGCCGCGAGCCCGGCCTCGAATCCGCGCAGGTTCGCGTCGACCTGAACGCCCTTGGCGCGGATCGCCTGCCGGTACGCGTCAGCGCTGATCGGCAAGGCGTCCGAGCCCGCGAGGGCGCCGAGGAGCACGGCGTTGGCTTCGGTCCGGTGCTCACGGGCCAGCGCGAGGGCATCGAAGGCGACCAGCGAGCGCGAGAATGCGCGCGCCGCCTCGTGCAGACGCTCGAGCGGATAGATGCCGCGCCCGGTCACGATCTTCTCGTGGATCGAGTAGAGCCGGTGGGTGCTGGCGACAATCGTCGTCCGCGCCGGGGACGGAAACCCGAGCTCGATCGAGCGGCCCACCTCGAGAAACTCCGGGGCCAGGAGCACGTCGAGGGCGCCCGGCACCGGGTAGAGCGAGAAGACCGGCGGGGTGTCGTCGTCGCCGCGCTCGGTGGCGAGCTCGACGTAGTAGCTCGTGGAGCCGGTCCGCTGCGCTACCCCCGGGATCGAAGTGCCGTGGACCGAATAGCCGTCGGCCGTCGCGGCGTCGACGATCCATTCCAGGAGCACGCCGCCCCCCTGCCCGCCGACGGCCGGGATCAGGAGGCTCAGGAGAGCTCGATCGGTCACGCCGTGGCGGCGGCGAGCCGGCGGATGACGGCCTTGCGCACGCGGCTCACCAACCGCGTCCACCGGGTCGGGTTCGTGATCACCTTCACCTCGTAGAACGAGGGACAGAGCACGGCCGCATGGGCGACCTCGCCGCAGACGCCGCAGCCCACGCACGTGTCGTCCACGTGCGCGATCGGATCCTCGCGGAGCGCGTCGGGGCTCTCGCGCAGCGTGAGCGAGGGGCAGCCGTTCAGCCGCATGCACGAGTGGTCGCCCGTACACACGTCGGGATCCACGCCGAAGCGCGGCTGGACGACCTCCTGCCCGGCGGCCGCGAGCTGTCGGACACGGGGCCGCTCCCGGCGCTGGCGCTCGAGCATGCACTCGTTCTTGGCGATGATGACCTTGAGCCCGGCGGCGCGCGTCGTCAGCGCCTCGCGGAACGTCGCCAGCACCTCGGCGATCCGGTAGGAATTCACGGTACGGATCCACTTCACGCCCAGGCCGCGCAGGGCGTCCGGGATCGTCATCGGCAGGGGCTCGTTGCGCGCGTTCCTGCCGGTGGACGGCACGTGATGCTGCCCGGTCGCCGCCGCGTAGAAGTTGTCGAGCACGACCAGGACCGAGTCCTGGCGGTTGTACATCGCGTTGGCGACGCCGTTGGTCAGGCCGTTGTGCCAGAACCCGCCGTCGCCCATCACCGAGATCGTCCGCTTGCCGAACAGCGGCGACACCGCGCTCGACGACGCGAGGCCCATGCCGTAGCCGAGGACGGAGTTGCCGACGTTGAACGGCGCCTGCGTCGAGAAGGTCGAGCAGCCGATGTCCGCCGCCACGTGGGTATCGCCGATCGCCGGCTCGCGCTGCCTCAAGATCTTCAGCGCCGAGAACACGGGCCGCTCCGGGCAGCCGGTGCAGAAGGACGGAGGCCGCTTGGCGACCGGCTCGGTCAGCACCGTCCCGACCTTCTCGCGGTGCGCGGTGAGCGCGCGGTACCGCTCCTCGATCGCGCCGCTCGTGCTGGACGCGAGGCCCGCCGAGGTGAGAAAACGGCGCAGGCCACCGATGACGAGGTGCGGGACGTACTCGCCGTGCGGCGAGAAGAGTTCCTTGCCCTGGATCTCGACGTCGAGCCGCGCCTCGTGGGCGAGCGCCTTGAGCTCGCGCTCGATGTAGTTCGGCATCCCCTCTTCCACCACGAGCACCCGGCGCTTGCCGCGGAGGAATCCGATCAGCTCCTCCGGCACCAGCGGATGGATGGCGTTGAGCACCAGGAGGGGAACCGGCGTGCGGCCGCGCGTGTCGGCGAGGCCCAGCACGGAGAGCCCGCGCAAGGTCGTGTTCCAGAGCCCGCCCTGCATGATGATGCCGACGTGCGCCTCGTCGCCGCGGACGTGCTCGTTGAGCCGGTGCTCGACGATGTAGCGCCGCGCGGCCGGCAGGCGCTTCTCGAACTTCTGCGCCTCCATTTGGTACGTGAACGGCGGCAGGTTGATGCGGTCGATGCTGAAGCTCGGCGCGCCGAGCGGTGAGCGCATGCTGATGACCGGCCGGACGTTGTCTTTGCACCGGAGAGTGCCGCGCATGTGACAGGCGCGAATGCGAATGGAGAAGAAGACGGGCTCGTTGCACGCCTCGGACAGGCCGAAGCCTTCCTCGACGAACCGGGCGAAGGCATCGAGGCT
>Ga0307472_100000695_pt1 | contig 12222 bp, 10 predicted proteins | sample atmos_gasesAM5C__2_FD_204582 | JGI IMG/M metagenome (GOLD analysis project Ga0307472, IMG submission 204582) | Hardwood forest soil microbial communities from Morgan-Monroe State Forest, Indiana, United States - atmos_gasesAM5C_05 | ecosystem: Environmental > Terrestrial > Soil > Temperate... | reverse complement strand
GCTCACCGTCACCGGCATCCCCGCCCTGGCCAGCTTCAGCTTCCAGGATCCCGAGGCCCCGGTGCTGACCACGCTCTTCATCCAGGAGATGCTGACCCGCGGCTTCCTGACCTCCGACCGGTTCTACCCGACGGTCCGGCACGAGGACGCTCACCTCTCGGCGTACCTCGACGCGGTGGACACCGTGTTTGGCCGGATCGCCGAGGCCCGGAAGAAGGGCGACGTCCGGCAGCAGCTGGCCGGTCCGGTGAAGCACACCGGCTTCGCCCGGCTCGCCTAACCCAGCCGCCTTTCACGTCCCGAACGACGCCGGGCTCGCCCCTGCGCGCGGGGTCGGGCGCTACTTCTTGGCCGGCGCCTGCTTCTCGTGCTCGGCGAACCGGGTCTGCGAGGCGTCCACCGTCTTCAGCTGCCCCAGATGGTGCCGGTACCAGTTCACCCCGGCGAACTTGGAGTTCAGGGCGAAGACCTCGGGATGCTGGTCCAGGTAGTCGAGGATGGCCTGGAGCCCGAAGGGCGGCTGCCCCTCGACATAGAGCGCGTCGTAGACCCGCCGGATGAGCTCGTAGTCCTCCGGGTAGTCGATGGTCAGCCGGTGCGTCATCTGGAGGTCGCGGTCCCAGGTGACGTTCTTCAGCTTGAAGCGCCCCGGGTTGGTGTCCCAGATGAACGGGGTGGTGTGCTCGCGCTCGTGCTGCTGCCTCGCCTCGCGGTGGGCCAGCTCCAGCGTGTCCCGGCGCATCACCTCCACGTCGTAACCGTCGGGCCAGGTGGCGGGGTGGAGGTTGCTCACGTAGTCGTAGCTGGGGTCCTCCAGCCAGGTGCCGATGACGCGGTCGACCACCGCGGGATCGATCAGCGGGCAGTCGGAGGGGATCTTCGACACCGCGTCACAGTCCACCGAGCGGGCGGCGGCGATGTGCCGGTCAAGGAGGTCGGTGGGATGCCCGCGGACCACCGGTACCTTCGCCTGCGCCGCCAGCTGGGCGACCGTGTCGTCGCTCGGGTCGGTGGTGGTGGCGACGACGATGGCAGAGGGGGTCTTCGCCGCCTGGAGCCGCTCCAGCATCCGCACCAGCAGCGGCTTGCCCGCCAGGGGCAGGAGGACCTTGCCCGGCAACCGAGTTGAGCCGGTGCGGGCCTGGACGACGACGAGGACTTTCAAGGATGCACTCCGGGAGGACGGCCGAGGCCGGGCCTTCTAACCGGGCTGCCACCCGGGGGCCAGGAGGAGTGCTGAGCGAGGCGCTAGAGCACGCCCCAGCCGCCCGGGTCCTCGAAGGTGATGCGCAGCTCGGGCTCGGTGGCGCGGGCGGGCTCCCGGCGGATGGCGGGCACCGTCGCCGGGGCGACCGCGGGGGGGCGCGGGGGTTCGGGCGGACGGGCCGTGCCGCGACGCTCGATGGCAGGTGTCACCGTGGGCATGGCGGCCATCGCCGTCGTCGGGCGCGCGGTGGCGACCGGGATTTCTCGATGCGGCAGGGCGCGGGTCCGGAGCGTGGGCAGCTCGGCCTCTCGCTCCGGCGCGGGCAGCGGAACCACCGGGAGCGGCTGCGCGGGAGGAGCGGGTGCCGGTCCCCGGAACGAGGGGCCGACCTGGGCGCGGTCGGCGCGGCGGCGGTCGGCGCCCGAGCGGCGCTCCAGCGCCCGGTGCAGCGGATTCTCGGGCAGCGGCTCGGTCATCCGGCGGGCCTGCTGGAGCACCTCGTCGACGTGGAGCATCAGCGGCTCCACCGCTCCGCCGTAGAGCTTGCGGATCGCCTTCCCCATCGCCTCCAGTCGGCCGGCGTCCTCGCCGATCATCGGCGAGACGAGCGCCTGGGCCCTGGCGAACACGGCGCGAAACCGCTCCAGCTCGTCGTAGAAGTCTTGAAGCCGCGCCCTGTCCAGGTCGTCCACCCGCTGCTCCTCCCGTACATCAGCCGCCACGAGACTACCGGTCGATCCGGACACCCCAAGTTTTTGGCGGTGACTTCAGGGAGGTAGGAGAAACGCCTACCGAGCGAAGACGGAGCGCCCGGCAACCCAGGTCTGCCGGACGCGGGTGAGGGCCTGCGTGTCCGAGCGGGGATCGCCGTCGACCAGGACGAGGTCCGCGGCACCTCCAGTCTGGAGCGTTCCCCGGCTGGCGTCCTGGAAGCGGCGCGCCGGCGCCTCGCCCAGGCTGCGGAGAATGTCCGCCCACCCCATCCCCGCCTCGCGCATCCGGGCGATCTCCTCGTCGGCGCCCTGCTCGGAGATGTAGCCGACGTCGGTGCCGAAGAGGACCTCGCCCTTCCCGGCGAAGAACGCCCGGAGCTGGCCGAGGCCCTCGGCGATGAAGGCGTCGCGGACGTCCTGGGGGAGATTGGAGCGCTGCATCTCCACCCGCCAGAGGCTCAGGGTCGGGGCGAGCGACATCTTCCGCTCCACCAGCTTCTGCACCAGCTCCGGCGGCCAGGAGGACCCGCCGGGAACGGTGTGGGCGAGCACGTCCACCCCGGCCTCCATCGCCACCCGGAGCCCCTCGTCCGACTGGGGGTGGGCGAAGACCAGAAGGCCCGCCCGGTGCGCCTCGTCGGTGGCACCCCGCGCGACGTCCAGCTTCATCTCCGCGGTCTTCCGACCCCCGAGCCAGGTTCCGCTGAAGATCTTGATCGCTCCCGCCCCCAGCTCGACGCTCCGGCGCACGATGGCCGCCGCCTCCTCACCGGTGCGCGGCTGCGGCAGGGCGGCCGCCGCCTCCTCCCCGAGCTCTCGCTTGACGTAGATGGGGACGCCGTCCACCGGGAACATCGAGAGCCCCACGCTGAGGATGCGCGGGCAGTCCAGATCCGGGAGTCGCTTCTTCAGCGCGCCGGTGTTGTCCGGGAGCGATCCCAGGTCGACCACGGTGGTGAACCCGCGGGAGGTCAGCATCTCCCGGCAGCCCTTGCTCAGCTCCGCCGCAGGACGGGTCGCCGCCTGCGCGAAGCGCGGATCGGTGAAGTGCACGTGCACGTTCCAGAAGCCGGCAAGCAGCGTCCGGCCCCTGGCGTCGATGCGCTTGCTGCCCTTGGGCACCTTCACCGTCTTCCCGGGGCCGAGGGCGGCGATCATCCCGTCCTTCACCACCAGGGTCCCGTTCTCGATCGGCGCCGTGGTGGGGGAGGGGATGATGCGGGCATTCACCACCGCCCAGGTATCGGCCAGGGCTGCGGAGGTCATGCCGAGGCAGAAGACGAGGGCGCCTCCGACCGCGGAGCGCAGGCGCAACATGCGTGTGACCTCCCTTCCCGGCGAAGCCGCCCGGGGTCGAGGGACGTTACGCCGGGAGTCGCAGGAGATTTCGTCAGCGCCAGCAAGGCCCTCGCCGGTCAACGGTCGGCCTCGAGCCCCGGAGGAAGGAGACGGCGTGTCGGTCTCCCTGCGTCCCCGTCGGAGGCGCGTCTGTTCCGCGGCCCGGACCGGACCGTGCCCGGCGACTCGTCTATGCTGCGGGCCAGGCCCGTGTCCCAGACCGCCGAGCGCCCCCTCCCAGCGACCCGCCGGCCCCGCTTCGTCGGCGAGCTGGACACCCTCATCCGCGCCCGCTACCCGCTGGTCTACCTGGTCTCCTCCGAGGAGGCCCGGGTGGACGAGCTGCTCAAGGGCATCGCCAGCGGCCACGGAAAGTCGCTCATCGGCTGGTCGGCGATCCGCGGGCTGCACCGCCTCGACGAGACGCGGGGAATCGCCTTCCCCGACGGCACCGACGATCCCCTTCAAGCATTGGCCGCCATCCGCGGGCTCCAGGAACCGGCCCTGGTGGTGCTCAAGGACCTCCCCCCCTGGCTCGACGATCGCCGGCTGGTGCGCGCGCTCCGGGAGCTCGGCCAGAGCCTGAAGAGCAGCTACACCACCCTCATCCTCCTCGCCCCGGTGCTGCAGATCCCGGTGGAGCTGGAGAAGGAGATGGCGGTGCTCGACGTGCCGCTCCCCACCTTCGCCGAGCTGGCCGAGCTGCTCCGCGACATCGTGGGGGTGGTGCGGAAGACCGGCCGGATCACCGTCGACCTCCGGCGCGAGGAGGGCGAGCAGCTGGTGAAGGCCGCGCTGGGGCTGACCCTCAACGAGGCGGAGAACGCCTTCGCCAAGGCCATCGCCGACGACGACCGCCTGGATGGCACCGACATCCAGCGGGTGATGGACGAGAAGCGGCAGGTCATCCGCAAGAGCGGGCTGCTGGAGTACTACCCGGTGGACCACGCCCTGAGCGCGGTGGGCGGTCTGCAGAGCCTCAAGGACTGGCTGGACCGCCGCGCGCGGGCGTTCACCGCCGAGGCGCACGCCTTCGGGCTCCCCGAGCCACGGGGCCTGCTCCTCCTCGGCGTCCAGGGGTGCGGGAAGAGCCTCACCGCCAAGGCCATCGCCTCGCAGTGGACGCTGCCTCTGCTCCGCCTGGACATGGGCCGGGTGTTCAGCGGCCTCATCGGCTCGAGCGAGGAGAACCTTCGCCGCGCCATCCGGGTGGCCGAGAGCGCCGCTCCGGCGGTGCTGTGGCTCGACGAGATCGACAAGGCCCTCTCCGGTTCCGCCTCCTCCAACGTCAGCGATGGAGGGACCACCGCCCGCGTGCTGGGGACGTTTCTCACCTGGCTCCAGGAGAAGACGGCTCCGGTCTTCGTGGTGGCCACCGCCAACCGGGTGGAGGGACTGCCCCCGGAGCTGCTGCGCAAGGGTCGGTTCGACGAGATCTTCTTCATCGATCTCCCGGACGCCGCGGAGCGGGAGGAGATCCTCCGCATCCACCTCAAGCGCCGGGGCCGGGAACCAGAGCACTTCGACGTGGCCGGCCTCGCCCGGCGTGCCGAGCAGTTCAGCGGAGCGGAGCTGGAGCAAGTCATCGTCGAGGGGCTGCACTCCGCCTTCGCCGCCGGGGTGGAGCTGGCCGACGTCCACCTGGTCCAGGCGGTGACCGAGTCGGTTCCCTTGGCGGTCACCCTGCGGGAGGAGATTGCCCGCCTGCGCGCCTGGGCCGTGGATCGCACGCGCCCGGCCACGAGCCGCGCGAGCGCCCACCCTTGAGATTCCTCGCCCGGTTCCAGCGCCTGGAGCGCGCCCGTGCCCGGTCGACCGAGACACCCATGTCGGAGGCCGAGACCGAGCGCTTCTCGGCGCTGGAGTCGGCGGCACCGCTGCCCGAGGTGCGTTCTCCGCCCAGCGGCCGCTTCGAGCCTCCCCAGCCTCCCGAGGCTCCGCTGGAGCTGGACCGTGGCAGCGCCGCCCAGCCCTTCGTCCGTTGCCAGGCCTGTGGGCGGGACTCCCAGCGGGGCACGGTGCGCTGCGTGTGCGGGGCGCGGCTGGACACGGGGGCGGTCGCCGCGTTCAACGCCCAGCTCTGGGCCGAGCTCCAGACCCAGCAACAGCTGGAGCGCGCCGAGCACCACCAGGCGCTGGAGCGGGACCTGGCCGAGGCGGAGCGGCGCACGGCAGATCGCCGCGCACTGGGTGAGGTCCTGGCGCGCGGGGTCGCCGAGCAGGAGCGGCTGGCCAATCCACCTCTGGCGCCGAGGTGGTCATGGGCCGTCGGCGTGGGGCTGCTCGGGCTGCTGCTGGTCCCCATCGGGGTCCGGGCCCATTCGCTGGTGCTCCCCCTGCTCGGAATGGTGGTGTTGGCGGCGGTGGGCCTCTGGTTGCGGCAGCGCCGCCCCCCGGGTCACTGAACGTCGAGGGGTCGAGGCCGCCCGGGCGGTTCGGACCTCGGTCCAGGCCAGCCGTCATCCATCGGGCATGTGCGCGAGAGGCCCCTTGCCTCCGCGAGCGAGCGCAGCGGACGATCGTCTCGATGCTTGGTTTTCTCAGACGCAAGGTCCAGCCACCGGCCGAGGCCGAGGGCACGACCTGCCACTGGTGCCGGACGCTGATTCCAGCGAAGGGTGACGAGGCACTGTTCCTCGCCGGCGCCGTGCTGGATCCGCTCGTCGGCTGGTTCTGCTCGAAGAAGTGCGCTCGGCAATACGGGCTGCGCTTCCGGCTCCAGCCCGCCCGCCGCAACTGATCGCCGGACTGACCGGTGTCAGGACATGGCCGGGGCTGGCTCCGCTGCACCCTCCGCCGTGCGGCCCTCCGCTGGAACCTCGCCCGGGGCGCGCTTGTGGAGTCGGCGCTCGATCCACAGCGTGGTCACCGCGATCTGAAGGACGGTGAGGAGCGGCGTCGCCACCAGCAGACCGAGAAGACCGAACAGCGCCCCCATCAGCGCCTGGAAGAAGAGGAGGAGCGCGGGATTCAGCCGCACCGCCCGCTTCATCACCACCGGCTGGATGCAGTAGCCCTCCACCAGGTGGGCGAGCAGGTACACACCCAGCGCCATCCAGAAGAGGCGCGGGGATTGGGCAAGGGCCACCAGAAGCCCCGGAACGGCGCTGGCCACCGAGCCCAGGAAGGGCACCGAGACGCCCAGGAAGGTCAGCAGCCCAAGGATGAGCCAGCCGTCGACGCCGATGAGGAGGAGGCCCCCGGCGACCAGCACGCCCACCAGCGCCATCGCCACCAGCGTCCCGGCCGCCCAGCCACGCAGCCCTGCGCCGAGCCGCTCCCAGAGGAGGTCGAAACCGCGCTCCCCGCTCCGGGGGAGCATCGCCCGCAGACCATCGCGGTAGGCGTTGGGAGACGCCACCAGGAACGCCGCCAGGACGACCAGGAGGACGAAGGTGGAGACCCATTCCAGAAGGTGGAGGGTCATCGGGAGGGTGAAGGTGGCGACCGTCTCCACCGCGTCCGGCACCTTCTCCTTGACCATTCCGGCCACGTCCTTGCCGTTGGTGAGCTGCTTCACGGTGCGGTCGCGCTGCGCGTGCCGGAGCCAGCGCTCGACCTTCGCCGCGGCGTCGGGCAGCCCGGCCACCAGCTCCTTGGCCTGATCGACCGCCACCGGGGCGGCAAGGGCGACGAATCCCCCCGCGGCTCCGAGCGTCAGGAGGGCCACCAGCACCGCGGCCAGTGGACGGGGGAAGCGCAGGTGCCCCAGCCACCGCACCGGGAATCCGAGGACCACGGCGAGCAACACCGCCACGAATCCCAGGAGGAGGATCGTCCAGCCCTTCTCGAGCGCCATCCACACCGCCCAGGCGGCAAGGAAGGAGAAGGCCAGGGCCAGTGGACGGCGGAAGATCACCCCGCGCGCCATTCCGTCCCCTCTCTGAGCCAGGTCGCCATCCACCAAAGAGATGTGGCTGCTGGCCCCGTCCGGCAACCCCCTGGCGTGTCGTCAACGCGACAGCCGGTCGCTACTGGGTCAACGATTGCGCCGGACGGAGTCTGACCTCAGCCCGCGGTCACGTCCGGCACCGGCGACTGCACGGGTGCCGGGACCTCGGACCGGATGCGGCCGAGGAGCACGCTGCTCAGGAGACCCGCCCCGAGGCACCCCATCCAGAGGGCAGTGGGCCCCAGGGACTGGTAGGTGGCCAGCCCGATCCACGGCCCGAGCGCGAAGCCGAGGCCGAAGGTCATCGAGTAGAAGCCCATGTACTCCCCGCGGCGGTTGCGCGGCGCCAGCTCGGACACGTAGGCGGCGTTGGCGGGGAAGAGGATCATCTCCCCGAAGGTCCACACCACCACGGTGATCACGATCGCCCAGTAGGGCGTGGAGAACGCCAGCGCGCCGAATCCCGCCGCGACCAGGGCCGCGCCGACCGCCAGCGCCCGCCCCGGAGGCCAGTGACTGGTCAGCCCGTTGAGGCGAACCTCGAGGAAGACGATGAGGAGGGTGTTGACGGTGAAGAGGAATCCGTAGTCGCGGGTGGAGAAGCCGAGCCCCTCCACCATCCACACCGACATCGCCGCCCCGTGCTGGAAGAAGACCAGCACCACCGGGAGGACGCAGAGGATCACGTACCGCAGGCGCGGGTCGCCGATGGCCGAGAACCGCACCGGGGCGGCGGCAGCGGCCTCGACGTGCTCTCGCGGCCGGAGTGGGTAGGCCCGGAGCAGCAGGCCGGCGGCGATGGAGGTTGCGCCGTCGACCCAGAACAGGGTGCGGAACGAGTGGGAGGCGAGGAGTCCTCCGGCGGCCGGACCGACGCTCATCCCGAGGTTGATCGCCAGCCGGTTGAGGGCGAACGCCTGCCTCCGGAGTGACGCCGGAGCGAGGTCGCCCACCAGGGCCAGGGTGGCCGGGCGCATCGACTCGCTGACCGCCGAGAGCACCGCCATCCCCGCCATGACGCTCGGCAAGGTGTGGAGCAGGGGGAAGGCCCAGAAGCCCAGGCCGCCGAGGATCAGCGAGCCGACGAGGATGCGCTGGTGCCCGAACCGGTCGGCGAACCGGCCGGCGATCGGAGAGATGACCAGGGAGACGACGCCATAGACGGCGAGCGCGGCACCGGCCTGGCCCGCGGAGAAGCGCAGGTCCTGGGTGAGGTACAGCGCCAGGAAGGGCAGCACCATCGTCCCGGCGCGGTTGACCAGTGTCGCCAGGGCGAGGAGCCAGCTGTCCCGGGTGAGACCGGCCAGATCCGACCAGGGATTGAGCGCACGCCACGTCATGGCCAGACGGGCACCGCTAACGGTCTTCGATGGCGATGTCGAGGCGACCGGGGGTGTGTCACCCTGCTCGGGAGTGACTGTGACCCCTCCCCATGCGCGCCGTCCCGGTTCTGGACGCTGGGCGGTCCTTCTCGTGGTGCTCGGTGCCTGCCGGCAGAACCCGCCACCCCCGGTGGCCGCCCGTCCCGGACCGGCGCTGGACCTGAACCAGGTGCAGACCGCGTTTCCCCCGGGGCTGGTCGAGGCCCAGGGCTGGGCCCGGGACCTCCTCGCCGCCTTCTCCCGGGCGGGGGTGACCCCGGATGCGAACCGGGTCTGCGCTGCGGTTGCAATTCTCCGGCAGGAATCCGGCTTCCAGGCGGATCCGCCGGTGGCCAACCTGGGCGTCCTGGTCCGGCAGCGACTCGCGGAGGAGGCCGACGGCTACGGCCCGCTCGGTCCGAAGATGCTGAGGGAACTCCTCGCCCAGCACGCCCCGGACGACCGGCGGACCTTCGACGAGCGCGTGCGGCGACTGCGGACCGAGCGCGAGCTGGACCTCCTCTTCCGCGACATGCTGGAGGCCGAGCGGCGACAGCACCCCGCGGTGGTGGCCACCGCCAACCTGCTCGACACGATCATCCGCGGCCGGCGGCTGGACGACCTGAACCCGGTCACCACCGCCGGCTCGATGCAGGTGAGCGTCCGCTGGGCGATGGCCCACGCCAAGGAGCTGGGTGTGCCCGGCGACGAGCTGGCGGTGCGCGACGCGCTTTACACCCGCGCCGGGGGGCTACGCTTCGGCGTCGCCCGGCTCTGGCAGTACCCCGCCGCCTACCGGGAGACCCAGTGGCGCTTCGCCGACTACAACGCCGGCGAGTACGCCGCCCGGAATGCCGCCATCCAGCGGGCGCTCACCCGGCTCACCGGCGTGAAGCTGGCCGCCGATGGAGATCTGCTCGCCTTCGCACCCGATGGTCAGGCCAAGCCCGAGGACAGCGAGACGCTCAAGGCCTTCCGCGTGTTCCGGGACAAGTTCGCCCCCACCCTGAGCGACGCCCAGCTCCGCCGGGACGTGGAGGCGGGGAAGGGGCCGGAGCTGGAGCAGAGCCCGAGCCTGGCGGCGCTGCGCCGTGCCTACCGCGAGCAAACGGGTCAGCCGCTGCCCGCCGCGGCAATGCCCGAGGTGGAGCTGAAGAGCCCGAAGATCCGGCACGGGTACACCACCGCCAACTACGTCCGCAGCGTGGAGGGGCACCATCGGTCGTGTCTGCAGCGCCTCCGGGGCGCGGGCAGTGGCGAGGCGGCACAGGAGGTACTCGCTCCGAAGCCATCCGCGCCCGCCCCGACGGAACCGCCGCCGGAGCCAGCCTCGCCGCCGGCCGAGCCGACGGCCCCCCCGGCGCCTCCGACCGGAGCGCCCCCGGACGTGACCCAAGCTCCGCGAGAGGAGGCTCCTCGAGCTCCGGAGCCCGCCTCGCCCGATGACCGGGAGCGGCCCCTCCCGGACACCGGCGACACACGCTGACCGCCCCCCGAACGAGAGCGAACTTGTCAGACCGGGGTCAGGATCCCGGCGGTGATGTCGAAGGCCACGGTGGTGAACTTCGAGTCCAGGTCGTTCCGCTGCGAGTAGTCGGTGGCGACCTCGGTGGCGGGGATGGTGTGGAACGTGGCCGTCGCCTTGTCCGGGCCGAAGGCGATGTCCAGGTAGCCGTGCGAGCTCGGGTCGACGTACTTGATTGCCCCGCCGGTGCTCGCGGTCAGCAGTGGCCCCAGCCCGTTCACCAGCGCCTCGTAGATCGCGCCCCCCGGCTGGAAGGCCGGGTCGGAGCTGAAGGCCTGCACCGCCAGCCCGAGCTCCTCGCTCAGCGACTGCGAGCTGATCGCTGGCGAGGTCAGCAGCGCGAACTTCGGCGGGTCCTGCGCCGTCCCCACCTTCTCGTTCCCGGCGAATGCTCCGTGGATGTCCCCGGAGAGGGCGATCAGGTTCTGGACCCCCGCCAGCCGCGCGTACAGCTCGGCCCGCTTGTTAGGGAAGCCGTCCCACTGGTCGACGTCGAAGTAGAAGTTCCGGGCGAACTGCGCCGGCACTCCCGGGACGTGGGTGAGGTCCAGCTGCATGGAGATCAGCGAGTAGCTGCTCACCAGCACCTTGTGGGTGGCAGTGGACTGCTCCAGCCGGGCCACCACGTACGGTTCCTGGTCGAGCCCGAAGGCGTTCTCGCTGGCCTTGATCGTCTGGGCGTAGAGCAGCCCGGTGTACAGGTCGTAGGTGTCCTTCACCACCACGTAGCGCGAGCCGATGCTGTCGAAGAAGGTCTGCTTGCCGATCAGGGCGAAGAACAGCCCCCGCTTCATCTGCGCCGTCGGCGCGACGGGAGGAAGGTGCGCCGCGGCCAGGAGCTGGTTCACCACCAGCAATCCCAGATTGCCCTGCACCACCCGCTGCGCGTAGGCCGCCGCATCCGCCGGGGCCAGCCCCTCGGCCACTGCTCCGCCGGTGACGATCTGCAACAGCCCGCCCTTCAGCTGGGCAAGGGCGGGGTCGTCGATGTCGATGTACTCGGTCAGATTCGTCGGGAAGTTCTGGTCGAAGAAGGCCTGGCCGAGCACCGCCACCAGCGTCTCCTGGGTGGCGGTCACCGTCCCCGGGAAGGCGTCCTCGGGAATGGGGTGGTCCGGACGGAAGCTGCGGAGGTCGGTCATCACCAGCTCGAGGTGCTTGCCGAAGACGAAGCTTCGCCACAGGCGCTGGTTGGGGAAGAGCTGGCTCTGGTCGGTCACCACCACGTCGGTGGTCGGGTCGGCCCCCAGTGGCCCTTCGTCCACCGGGAGGTACTCGAAGAACGCCTGCTCGGCGTTGCGCCGCCGCTGGTCGTCCTGCTCGTTGGTGCGCCCGTTGGTGTAGGTGGCCACCGAGCCGTGGCAATCATCGGAGTACTCGTGGTCGTCCCAGGTGACGATCACCGGCCAGCGCTCATGGGCTTGCTGCAGCAGCGGGTCGCTCCGGTAGGTGTGGTAGATGTCGCGGTAGTTGCCGACGCTCTTGGCGGCGAAGTCGTTCCCCCCCAGGGCGATGGCCTCGGCGGTGTTGGTGAAGGTGACTGACCGCGGGCCGCCCGGAGTCTGGAAGGTCGGGGTCCCGGTCGTCTCGTAGATGTAGTCGCCGATGGCCACGAAGAAGTCGAAGGCCTCGGGCGGGTTGGTGAGCATCTCCTGGTAGGTGTTCCAGTAGCGCCCCACGTAGTCCTGGCAGTTGGCCACCGCGAAGCGCACCTGCACGTCGCTGCCCGGTGCGGGAGCGGTGCGGGTTCGGCCGGCCCGCGGCGAGGTGTAGCGAATCCCCGCGGAGAGGTAGCTGAAGCGGTAGTAGTAGGTCGTCGCCGGCGACAGGCCCTTGAGGCGGATCTTGATGCAGCCGTCGTGCGCGGCGGTGGCGGGGAGCCCGTCCTGCTTCACCAGCAGGTTGTGGAAGTCGATGTCGCTGGCTACCTCGAGGCGGAGCGAGAGGTCCGCGCTCGCCCCCGGCTGGATGGCCCGCGTCCAGAGCATCACCGTGTCCGGGCGCGGGTCGCCGGAGGCCACCGAGAACGGGAAGGCGGCTGCGTTCTCCGCGGCGGTCGCCTGTGTTTCCGTGCTCTCGTTCCCACCGCTGCAGCCCTCGAGGACCGACCCGGCGGAGATGACGACGATGCTCTTGAGGATCGTCCTTCGGTCGAATGTCTGCGCCATGATCCCTCCCAGGTGGGC
>Ga0307472_100000694_pt1 | contig 12230 bp, 23 predicted proteins | sample atmos_gasesAM5C__2_FD_204582 | JGI IMG/M metagenome (GOLD analysis project Ga0307472, IMG submission 204582) | Hardwood forest soil microbial communities from Morgan-Monroe State Forest, Indiana, United States - atmos_gasesAM5C_05 | ecosystem: Environmental > Terrestrial > Soil > Temperate... | reverse complement strand
ACCCGTTCCAACACCTCATTCTCTAAGGCATTGTATTTCCGCATGTCATTATCAAGCTTCGCGATCTTACGCTTCTTTTTCCCCTCCAAAATCACTGCGTATTCTTCCGCCGTCACGATAGGTGTGGCCCAGTTTTTAGGGTCTAGCACGTTGATCAGTGATGTCTGAAAAAAAGGCCCGACATCGCAAACATACATCCACGGAGCCTTACCCTTGCACTTACAGGATGCCTGCACACACAGACATGTCTTGGGCCGGATCCTAAGCCGTTTCATCCCCAACATGTCGAATTGCCATCCGTCGTAGTCGACAGGGTGTGGCATCCGGCGCGGTACCTTGTGTCGCCGGCTCATCCTCCCTTCTGTGGTGAGCAGTCGCCAAACCCTCTCCTCTCTCATGGTCTTAAATACTTGCGTAAAGTCATACAACAGAAAGAATCCGACAAACGCGATTCCTCCGCGATATTTCTGATATAGAAATTCAAAACTCTCTTGCCATCCGAGTCCCTCGGGGTTTTCGATCCTTTCCTGCCCTACCCCCAACATCACATACCGATGTATCCCATCATCCCCGGTCACCCCTTCCCCATCGACTCCGACGAAGTCCATGGGTGTGTTAGCAGCGAGTTTGTGATGGCTTTTTCCGGTCCATGAGGGGTTGACTATGCGGTTGACGGTGGTTATCGGCATAGTGTTTCCATCAAGTATTTTCCGATGTATTGGGTGTATGCGGGTGGGATGGCTTGGCTGAGTTCGTTTCCGTTCATCCAGTCGATTCCCAGTGCGAGTCCGCCGATGGTGGATCCTACGTCTCCGGTTACGGAGATGTTGTATCCGGCGTTCCAACAGCTAGTTCGTTGTCTACGCCTACTACTTCGAAGCCGGCGCGGTGGTATCCCATCGCGGCGCCACCGGCTTTGCAGAACAGGTCCAAGATTCGCAGCATAATATCTCCTCAGTGGTACCACAGTGGCGAGTATTGGTATTCCTGTGCTCTCTGTGCTGCGGAGGCCCATTCAAACAGCTGGTCATCTGACGCGGCGAGGTAGTCTTTCATCTCCTGCAATGTCGGTGGTCTTTGTTCCCATCCGGCTAAATGGGGTACTCCGCGTATCACGTAATCACGAGAATGCATTTCATGGAATCGTGGTTGGTTTCCAAATACATCCTTTTTACGTTTAATGACTGTCCGAGTGAGGTAATTTCGGGAGTTGCGATACTTGTTGTATTTCTTGGGGTTCTTGTCTGCATCTTCGGGATGTTCCGGTGTTTCGGAGTGCCCGCGGGCTTTGGTAAGTCCGCCTCCCGATTCGTAGTACTCGCGTGTGATGCCGGCTTTGCGGAGGCGTTCGCGGTAGGCTGCGGATAGCCGGTCCCAGTTGCGTGCCATCCGTGGCGTCTCCCATCAATCCACAATACCGTGACATACACAGATAGTATCGCATAGCCGATGAGTAGTACGTTCGCAGCCATCACCACTCCCACTCTTCTTGCTTCTCAACCTGAATTTCATGAACATGTACCAGCCCGGAGAACCCGAAGTGCGAGAACAGCAGATGATAATGTTCCTCGTCATGCGACTGTTTCAATCGTGCCAGATCCCGCATACTCCCCGGCCACGAATCATGCGCCATGAACAAGTGCGCTCGTATCTGATGAGCGAACAACGGCTCCGGCAATACCCGCGCTGCACCCCCGGGCCATCCCAGTGTGACCATGGGTGGATGCAGGAGACCGCGGTCCAGCCAGCTCTGAAATATGGCGGTTTCAGAGGTGTCTGGACCGCGGTCCGTGTTCACTGTGTAGCGATTCTCGGATATTCGATGAGCCCGGAGTCAGCCACCCGTCGGAGTAGTCCGCGTGCGTGCATTCCAGCGATACGGATTTCTAACATGTCATCGTCTATCACGGTGACAGTGAGATCCGACATGAGGAGATCACGCAGAACCTTCTGTGTCGCTACGGCGGTATTGTGCATCACCACCATACCGTCCATACCGTCGGGATATGAGGTTCCCATCATGTCTCCGTTTTGACGATGAGTTCTCGCAGGTTGATTTCCCAGTATTCCTGTACGTCGGGTACCAGGGTTGCGAGCGCGACGAACCCCGAGGTGATGAGATCCGTCAACGCCGAAGCCACGTCGTGTGTGGTGCGCTGTTCCATCATCATGCCCAAGAGCATATCGGCGACGGTGCCGGCGTTCCTGTTCACCGCGACCACGTTCAACAGCAGCAAGGTTGTGATGCCGGGTGCGATGATCGGGGCGTGGATGCGCCGGTTCTTGAGGATCAGCGCTTCAAGGTCTTCCCAGACCTGCCGGTCAGGCTGGTCAGAATCCGGGCTCATCGTCGGCCTTGTCTGCGGCGGCGTCGTCCCAGGTGAATTCGGTGGAGGCGTCGACTCCGTTGGTGACGAGGAGGTAGGCGTGGTAGGAGCGCTTGCGCTTGAGTCCGGTTTCGGGGTCCTTGTCGGGGGAGTCGTTCTTGGACTCGATCTTCCCCTGGTAGACGATGGTGATCTCATCGCCCGGGCCGGTCTTGACCTCGCGCAGCTGTTCCAACAGGAGCGAGTGGAACGCGTGGACCGCGACGTACTGCGGTTCGCCGGTGTCGATCACCAAGACGGGGTAGATCCCGAACTCGGTCTCCCGGCGCAGCAGCTTGACGACGGTGCCGTCGACGGTGTCGCCGGCCGTGGGACGCCAGGCGAGCGCGGAGCGGATTTTGATGATGTCCGCTACGGAATCCTTCACTTGATATCAGCTTCCTCATATGCTCCCTGCGTTCGGGGAGCGGTGTCCTCATCGTACTACCGGCTGTGACCTGCGGCACCATGACAGTATGGAAGATCTTTTTACACTGTGTCAGGGTCTGTTATCTCCTTGAACTCTCAAGTATTCGTGGGCCTGTTATCAGCCTTACACCCTGTAAAGTGGATCTTCCACGATGTAAACCTGTCAACCTGTTACCCCGAGGCTTTACAGGGTGTATACTGTGATCACGGTCCCGGCCGCTCATGGCCTTTTTACCCCGGGTACGTTCGCAGCGAGTCCGGGGCTTCCTCAGCCGGCGGTAGGCCGGGACCGTCCGAGGAAAGGATGTTTCACGTGAAACTCGCTGCGTTCCACACTCTCCGTGAGAAGATCACGGAGCCGCCGCGTCAGGCTGTCGCCATCGCCTGTATCGCGCTGGTCATCGCGTTCGTCGCCATGATCCTTGTCCTGTCGGTGAAGCATGCCGGTTGACTTCACCGCCACCTCCGCCCCGAAGCCGAAGACCGCCCCGAAGCCGAAGGCTGCGCCGCCTCCGTCCCCGGATCTGGCCCGCAGGGCTGCCGCGGTGGGGAATCTGTTCGAGTTCGCGCAGATGGGCTCCGTGTTCAAGGGCTGGTATGCGGACGCCGCCGCGTACGCTCTGCACGGGCCTGCGGTCGGCAACGGCGCGGCGCAGCTCGCGGAGACGAACACCTGGGTAGCCAAGGGCCTTGACATGCTGGACTTGTTGGGTCCGGCGTTCGGGCTCGCGGAGGTGTTCCTCCCGCTCGGTCTGCAGCTCGCGGTCAATCACGGCAGGCTGCCCGCGGAACCCCTGCTCAAGCTGGGGGTCGTGCCGCCGGAGATGTTGGAGGCGCAGGCCAAGGCGAATATCGCGGAACAGCAGATCGAAGCCATCAAGGTCCAGCGCGCCGCGGAAGCCAAGCTGGCGGCGCTCAAGGCGGAAGCCGAGAGTATGCCCGAGTTCCAGGAAGCGCTGATGAATTCGGTGAAGGTGGTTCGCGCGTGAGGATGTCCCAGGAGGAATTGGCAGCGAATCAGACCGCGCACGTGACTGCTGCGGTGTTGGATGCGCTGCGTAACGGGAATCTCAGCGCGTTCCTGGCCTCCAGACAGGTGGCTTTGCAGATTGATCCGGCCGGCGCGGACGGCCGTATCATCGCAGTGAATATCCGTGCTGAGCGCATTGATACCCTACAGATATCCGAGCTGCCGAAGGAATACAGCCTGGAAACCACGGTCGCGATTGCCACGGAAATCACGCGGCTATGATCACCATCCCCGAAATCCCGGCCGCGTTCCGTCGTAACAGCGTCGGTCTGGAAGTCGTGCCGCGGGATGTGTTCGCGCAGCGCCATTTCCACTACAACGCCGGCCAACACGTCCTGTTCGGCGGCCCGTCCACGCACGGGAAGACCTCCGCGGCGTTCGACCTCCTAGAAGTGGTGGCGACGCCGGACCTCCCGGCGTATGTGGCGCAGTCGAAGCCGCGCGATCCCGTGACGGAGCGCAGATCGAAAGAGCTCGGGTTCCGTGAGGTAAGCGATTGGCCTGCGCCGAAGAAGCTGAACGAGATGTGGGACGGCCCTCCCCGCGGCTATCTCGTCAAGCCGAAGTTCGGCGACCTCGACAACGACATGGACCACTGTGCCGAAATCACCGCCAGGTTGCTCAATGACCGTTACACGCAGGGGGTCCGCGGCAAAAAGGCGATCCTGGTCATGGACGACACCATGATCAAAGCTAAGGTCATGGGCTTGGATGGCCAGATGGTGACGATTCTCGCGATGGCCGGCGCGATGAACATCGGGCTGTGGACGTTCGTCCAGAAGGTCACGGACTCCGGCCGCACCCCTCTGTGGGCGTATACGCAGTCCGCGCACAAATTCCTTCTGCATGATCCGGTGCAGCAGGCGCAGAAGACCTACGCGGACAAGGTCTCCATGGAGTGGCGCGATTACGCCCGCGCCACCGGCAGCCTGGAGAAGTTCCAATTCCTGTACGTCAACACGGAGAACGACTGGCTTTGTGTGGTGGATGCCAAGTGAGGAGTTCGTCATGGCCGGTGTAGTCGTCAGTCCGAACGCTTCCATCGATCCGGACACCGGTGATCTACTGGTGGTCGGGACCGCGGTCGCGAACGGGCCTGGACAGGCGACGGTGAACATCGTCGCCGTGGAATCCCTGATCATCATCGGTGTCGGATCCGCTACCGTGGTCGCGAACGGGCAATACCACGATTACACCGCGTCGGTTCCCGCAGTGAACGGCCCGTGGCAAACCAGTGGCAGCGCCCAGGTCTCCGCTGTTCTTGTAGACCCGTCGGGCGCACAGGTGGCATACGGCGTCCAGAATGTCACCGTCTACTGATGAACCACACCGGCATGTGCCGCACCCTGCGCCACTCCGACGCGGCCAAGAGAGCTAGTGCGGAGTACAACACGCACTATGTCTGTGGCGGCAATCCCGCGATAGGCCGTTGGATCGCGATATCCCTCGCGGACGGTTCCACTGATCACCAGTTGTATGACACGAAACGTGAAGCCGTCCGTCATCAGCATCACAATGAGAAGAACTTCGCGTTCGTCCAGATCCAACCGCAGTCCATGCCGGTGTGCGATGCGGAAGCGATGCTGTCGATTCACCGGAAGATGGCGGAAGCCGGCGTCACCCTGATCGACCGGGATTCCCCCACGGGGGGCAAAGAGCCGATCAGGCGTTTGGCCCGTGAGGATATGAAGAATCAGCTGCGATCGATCAGAAACGGCGGGAGAACAGCGCCGTCGAACCTCACGTTCCGGAAGGAATAATCCATGGCTGATACCGCGACGGCGGCGAACCCGAAGGCCCCGGTCGCCCGCCCGTTCCCCTTCCCCGTCGGAGTCTACGACCCCATCACGCAGGACTACGACCAGATCGTCGTCCCCGCGGCGACGATCGCGGCGTGGACCGCCCCCATCCAGGCCCCTCTCTGGCAGGTGTCCCCCACGGGGTGGCTGCGGGGTGCGTGGTGGGTATTCGATCTGACGATCACCGGCGGCGGCACCACGGCGACCTATACGAACGACGGGCCGTTCGGCATGGTCCAGAAGTTCACGATCTACGACCTCGGCGGCGAGGTGGTCTTCCAGGTCACCGGCTACGAGTGGATGACCGTGAACAAGTGGGGCGGCTACTTCGAGATCAACGACCCCCGCGCTGACCTCACCTACTCCACGGCGAACACCGGCAACGTCCACATGACCCTGTACGCACCGTTCGAGGTCACCGGCCGCGACGCGCTGGGCACCGTCCAGAACGAGTCCAAGCCCGGATGGAAGTTCGAGCTCTACATCGACACGGCCCAGAACACCTACGGCGTCGGTGCGGTCCTGCCCACCTCCACCGCGACCATCTCCCTGCGGATCCGCGGCTATCTGGATTCCTACCTGGAGCCCACCGGCGCGGCCCCCGGGGGGCGCGGCTTCTCGCAGACGCCGCCGCTGCCCGGGACGCTGCAGTACTGGAAGTCCGAGTCCGCCACGCTGCCCTCGGGGGCGGCGAAGTTCGACCTGTCCAACGGCATCGGCTTCCCGCTGCGCAACGTCCTGTACTACGCGCGGGACGCCGGCAACACCACACGCGCCACCGCCGACGGCAATTGGCCCGACCCGTTCACCATCCTGATCGGCAACGTCAACCTGCTGACCACCAGCAAGAACCTGCACATCTCCCGGTTCTCCAAGTACTACGGGTACAACGGCGTCGGGGCCACCGCGCCGGCGGCCGACACCGCGTGCGGGCGGGAGAACGCCGTCTTCCCCTACTGGCGGACCTCCGACATGCAGGCGCACCCGGGGGAAGAGCTCCGCTTCAAGTACATCGACACGCAGGTCAACACCCTGTTCCGGTTCACCGGCGCGTTCGGCGCGTCCACCACGTTCTTCGCCCTGACCAACTGGCTCGCCACCCCCTCCAAGAACCGCTACGCACTCATCGCAGGAGCCTGAAATGCCCATGTCCGCGGGAGCACCGCCCGAAGGACCCTCCGCCGGCCCCCTCGAACCGCTCAGCCCGGCCGAACTCGCGCAGCGACGCGCCGAACTCCAAGCACAGCTGGACGCACTCGGTCCCGTCCCTTCGGATCAGCTCCCGGATTCGGCCCCCGTCAGCCAGGTTCCGGAAGCGGCGCAGCCGGTCAGTGCGGTCAACATGCTCGGCAGTGAAGCCCCGCCGCGGTTCGACGCGCAGACCGGTCTCCCCCTGGATTCGAACGCCGCGGGCGCTCCGAGTTCCCCGGGCATGACCTACCAGGGTCAGCCCGTGGTCTCCCCGTTCACCGGCGCCGTTCCGGTACCGCAGCCGCAGGCCGTGGGAGCGCCGGACGCGCCGGCGGATCCGAACACCGACCCCAACGCCCCGTTCTCGCACTGGCTGCACCTCGCGGACGGCAAGGTCATCAAGGCCCTGGGCACGTTCACCACCTGGCACGAGAACGACGACCCCCGCACCCCCGGGATCCCCGTGGTCGCATCCGTCGCCAACCCCGCGTACGTCATGGGCTACGGCGACGTCAACTCCCGCCGCAAGTCCCTGATCGCCGAACTCAAGGCGTTGGGCTTCGACCTCACCGACCTCTTCCGGTCCTAGCGGACGGCAAAAAAGCTGTCACGCTGTAGTTATCCACCGCTGTAGCAACAAAGAAGGGCAAGCAGATGAACAAGAAGACCATGATGGTGGTCGGCATCACAGCGCTGGTCGTCCTGATCTTCGCGTCGAAGATCAGGAGCCTGCCGCTGATCAACAAGCTCCCCACCGCCTGAGATGGCTGCGTCGGCCGCCGGTCTCGTGCTCGCGGCCGGCGCGGTGGCCCTCGCGAACGACGCGCTGTTCGCACCCCTGGAAACGGGCAAGCCGCCGTTCGCGGGATTCAATTGGCGCATCGTCCCGGCCACCGGAATCCTCGCGATGCTCCTGTCGGGACTCGATTCCCTGTCTCCCGGCTTCGGGCGCGGCCTGGCCGGCCTGGTGTTGCTGGCAGTGCTGATCGTCCCGTTCGGCAACGCCCCCACACCGCTGGAAAACCTGTCCACAGCGCTAGGATATACAAAGAAGGTCACATGAGTACCGTACAGAAATGGCTGGCTCTCATGGCCGCACTCGGGGCAGGCTATCTCATCCTGACCAACCCCAAGGGCACCCTGGCCGCGGGGCAGACCGTCCGCAACGTGGTCGGGGGCACTGAGAGCGACATCATCTCCGGAGGTGCGAAATAATGCCGCGCCCGCTGTCGGGATTGACTACCAGTTTCATCCAGGCACAGCCCGAAGCCGATCCGCAGCAGGTCCACGGCGGCACCGTCGACCCGTCGCACACGGGCGGCGGCAAGCAGCCGGAACCGTACCCGTGGCAGATCCCGCAATGGGGCAGCGAGATCATGGGACCCTACGGCACCGACTCGTCGCTGGTGGGGGAAACCGCACCGGAAAATGCGTCCCTGCCCGCGGGACACGGGATCGGGGACTCCCTCGAACTCGACCAGACCCCCTACCGGACGCACGCCGCCCCCTTCCCGAAGAACGCGGCGGGCGACGGATCCACCTCCCCCGACAACGTCGCCCGGCAGCTCATCCAATCCGCCGCGATCCACGCCGTCAAAACCAACGCGTCGGGACGCTCCACCTATGTACAGGGCCTCGACCCGCTGCAAGACGACTGGGTCGCCTACGAATCCGTCACCCCCGGCACCTCGCTACAACCACAGGGGGTACCGCAGAGCGTGGGGACGACGGTTGCGGGCTTCGGGAGCCGCGACAGGGTCAATTCGCGAGCCCCCCAGAACCAGCACGGCTTCGACTCCGCCCACCTGCACCGGCGGGTCGCCCGCGGATCCATCCCCGGGAACTACCTGTGGATGAAGCCCGGCTCCCGCCCCATGGTCCGCACGCTGCCGGGCGCGATGCGGCTGCCGATCGGCAGGAATTCGCCGTTCGCGGGACAGGACCCCGGGATCACGTTCAACACGCAGGGCGCGATCCTCACCAACACCCCCACCGACTACATCGCACCCCCCCAGCCCGCCACTGCGCCGCTCACCACCGACGCCGGCGGAACGCAGCCCGGACAGGAGTGGTGGTGAGCCATGGCCGGGACCGACATCAAATTGCCTGGAATCGGGACGCTCCCCCGCAGGCAGGTCTATATCGCGGTGGGCGTGGTGGCCGTGATCGGGGGTACCGCGTACTACCGGAAGCGGAAAGCCGCGTCCGCTGCCGCTGCGAGCGCGAGCACCGGCACTGCGGCGATTGATCCGCAGACCAGCTATCCGGAAGGCTCACCCGAGGACCTGGCCGCACTGGCCGCACTGGCCGCGAGCGCCGGAACCGGAGGTTCCTACGGGGGCGGTTCCGGTGTGATCACCACGCCGACGCCGGTTCCCGGAACCGGGCTGACGACGAATGCGCAGTGGGAACAGGCGGCTCTGGACTATCTGGTGAACACGGTACAGCAGTCCGACGCGGGCACGATCAGTGCGGCCCTCGGGGCCTATCTGGCCGGCGACCCGCTGACCACGGCGCAGGTCAGCATCGTGGAACAGGCCAACGCGTCCCAGGGACAGCCTCCCGTCGCGGCGCCGGACGGGTATCCGCCGCATCTGCGCCCGCTGCCCGCGGGCTCGACCACGGGAGGCGGTATGCAACTCAAGGTGGGGGAAGTGCTGCGGATCCCCTACGACGTCGCGCCGGGACAGGCCGGGAATGTGGCACGCAAATTCGGCATCTCGTTGCAGCATCTCCTGAATGAGAATCCCGGGAAAACCGGCCATGAAACGAGCGTGGTCGAATACCTGGTTCCGGTACAGGTATCGGCATCCATGACGCTGGCGAGTCTGGCCCGGGATTTCGGGATTTCGATCGAGCATCTACAGCAGTACATTCCGGCATCATGACAGGAGGATCATGGAAATCAAGAGCGTTCTCAAGCCCGAAGGCTCCATCATGTCCGGACTCGCCGTCACCGGACTGGTGTACGCCGTGTACCAGATGCACGTCGGCACCGTCGCGGACGCGCACGTCACGGAACCCAACCACCCGTCATTGCAGTCTTCGAAGAAGAAGGCCGGGTGGGAAGCCTTCGCCCTGGTGGCCGCGATCAGCCTGATCACGCGGGACGGCAACGTCGCCGTGCTCGGCTTCGGCACGATCGTCGCGATGGAACTCGCCTACCAGCATGCGATCTCCGCGAACCCGGCCACGCAGATGATGGAGGCCCCGATCTCGGAGCTGTACCAGCCGGCGAAGAACGTGTACTCGCTGGATCAGCAGGGCTCGCAGACCTCCGCGGACGTGCTCAGCTATGCCGGTTAGCGGGCTCGCCGTAGCCGTCACGGGAACAGGAGCCCTGTTCCTGTACTCGGCAATCCGCGGCGTATCCGTACTGGCATCCCTCCAATCCGTCGTGCAGGGCAAAAGCCCTGCAACCGTACCCGGGACACAGCCGATTCTCGGAACAGCAGTGGAAGCCGGCGCTGCGAGCGACACGCAGGTAGGACAGCCCGGACCCTCCGAACCATCCTCCGGATCCGGCGGGGGTAATGCGAAAGCGACTTTGATGGCTGCGGCTGCCGTGCGAGGATGGGGAAGCGGAGCGCAATGGGCCGCGTTGGACGCGATCGAGATGCAGGAAGCCGGATACGATCCGACCAACACCAATCCGTCATCGCGGGCTTATGGATTGGCGCAGTCGCTGGGGCACGGATTCCCCGGAGGGCCGGCCAGTAATGGGATCAACGAATACGGTGGGGAAGGGCTGTCGGCCGCGGAATCACGGGCTGCGAGTTCAGGGGATCCGGTACCGCAAAGCAAGTGGATGGTGAACTATATCGCGTCACGGTACGGGACCCCAGTGGTGGCCGAACGCTTCCATTTGGCAAACAACTGGTATTGAAAGGCGACTGCCATGGCACAGACCGATTGGTGGGTTATCGTACCCCTCGCGGAACTCAAAGCTCCCACACGGCCCGCCGATGCCAAAGTCGTCTCCACCGTGGAGGGAACCGCAGAAGACACCGCATATCTGGAATATCAGGCCGTGAACGGCTGGACCGCATACATGGGTCCTTTCACCACCCAAGCCGCAGCACAAACAGCACAAGTCGATCCGAACGCGAACACCACCCTGGCCGGCATCAAAGCCGGATCCGCAGTCGGGGGAATACCGAATCCACTGACCGGACTCGCAGCCGTCGGAGACTTCTTCGCACGGCTGACACAAGCGAACACGTGGATCCGACTGGTCGAAGGGATATTAGGCCTGGGACTCTTGGTAGTCGGGCTGGCGAAGATGTCGGGTACCGGATCCACGTTGAGAAAGGCAGTGAAAATCACGTGAGCGCGGAGAGTAGAGAGGCTGTGCCTCTCAAGGTTCAGATCGTAGAAGAGAAGCGGGCACCCCAGCATATCGTAGGAATCCCCACCTCCTACGTACCCGTGGCCGCGACGCGGGATACACCGCCGGAATGCATCCTGCAATACTCGGAGCGCCGCAAACGGGCCGTGATCTCCGTGGTCGGAACAGGGGTAGTCGCGTTCGGAACCAACCCCAACAACATGATCACAGGCATCGGGACGCGAGCCGGCGGAGCACAGGTACAGGGGCCGGTCACCTTCGAATTGCAATCGACGAACGACTGGTACATCTCGCTTGTGTCCGGTGCCAATACCACCGTCAATGTCATTGCGGAAACGGAGGTGGACGTGTGAAGCAGCGGCGAGTAATCGACAGCGCGACAGCTCTTTGCCCGCCGCAGGCATGAGGGTTCCGCTTGTAGGACAACGCGCTTTCGTCACATTGGACGGGAGCGGGAACGGCACATGTAAGTTAGGGCCATTATCGGCTCGTGAGGTGTGGTGGCCGGATAATGCGCATGTCTCCACTGGGCAGGCTGTGGTGACGAACGAGGCCGTGTGCAAGATCTATGTGGGGGATGCTGTGAGTGTGCAGAATTTCCGGGATAATACATTCACGGGGTCGTCTGGAGATTCCACTGACAAGATCGCCGCTGATCGGGTGTCGGTGGGGCAATGGGTGTGGGCTGTGTGGAGTGGTGGAGATGCAGGGGCTGTGGGTACCTTGAATGTGACAGGGAATAGGGATGTGTGATGGAGACTCCGAAGATGAAGACGCCGACGTTGAAGGAATTCAGCGTCAGCCTGATCATCAGTCTCGCGCCGATCGTCATCATGGTCCTGATCACAAAGCCTGCATTGAGACAACAGATCAAAATGCGGATCGCACTCACAGCGAGGAACATTGCCATACAACAGACGGGATTTTGGCAAGACACTTCTTTTAAGCTTGCTCGAATCTACGACCAGACACGGCTCTGACATGGGCGGATTCTCCAACGCTACTGTGGGAGGCATCGGGAACCTCATTCGATCCTGGATTCAATCTGTTCCGTTCGCGAGCGGCAG
>Ga0307472_100000693_pt1 | contig 12231 bp, 8 predicted proteins | sample atmos_gasesAM5C__2_FD_204582 | JGI IMG/M metagenome (GOLD analysis project Ga0307472, IMG submission 204582) | Hardwood forest soil microbial communities from Morgan-Monroe State Forest, Indiana, United States - atmos_gasesAM5C_05 | ecosystem: Environmental > Terrestrial > Soil > Temperate... | reverse complement strand
CGAGAGGGAGCTTAGACTCTTCCTCCGCTGCTCCGGCCATGAGATGGGTCACTCGCCACTGCCTCCTTGTTTTCTTTCTCTTACGCACAACCCATTCGAACGGAACCACAACTGCAAAAACCCGCCCCTGCAAGTCCTTTGTTTGCCACACATCGGAGCCCCCCGGGGGTTGTTCGCTCCCCGGCTACCACCCCTTGTCCTCTTTACTCGCGGGACGCGCAGCGCCCGGCCTCTACAAAACAAAAGGAGCACCACTGCGAGGTAGGAGCCCGCGGCTTCATGGAAATGCAAAACTATCGTAAACTAGGAGTGCTTGCCGGTGGTGGGAGTAGCTCAGCTGGTAGAGCGTCGGACTGTGGCTCCGAATGTCGTGGGTTCAAATCCCATCTCCCACCCCAAATTCAGGGTCCAGCACGTACAAATGGCTTACACTCTTGGGCCGCTCGCGATATTCCACAAACAATGAACTCGAACTCCATACGCTGCCGGGGAGTGCTGTTTGATCTGGATGGCGTGCTGGTGGACTCGACGCCCGCGGTGGCGCGCGTATGGGCCTGGTGGGCGCGCCAGCACGGCTTCGACGACCCCGACGAAGTCGTTCGGCAAGCGCACGGAAAGCCCAGTATCGCCACGATTCGCGAACTGCTGCCCCACGCCGACCACGACGCGGAGAACCGCGAGGTCGAGCGGCGCGAAATCGAAGACACGGACGGAGTGATTCCCCTCCCCGGAACGCTGGAGCTGCTGCAGGCCATTCCCCGGGAAAAGTGGGCCATTGTAACATCCTGCACGCGCCGGCTCGCGGAAGTGCGCATCGCCGCTGCCGGCCTGCCAAAGCCAAAGCACATGGTCACTTCCACCGACATAACGAACGGCAAGCCCCATCCCGAGCCGTACCTGAAAGGGGCACAGTTTTTGGGCGCGATTGGCGCGGAGTGCGTCGTCATCGAAGACGCGCCTGCCGGAATCCGCGCGGGCAAAGCCGCGGGCGCGCGAGTAATCGCCTTGCGCACCACGGCGAGCGACGCGGAACTCCGCGAAGCCGGCGCCGACTGGATCGTGAATGACTGCGCGGAACTGTCCGCGGATCCAATAAAGAATGGTGAAGAGTTTTTGCTTCTGCGCCATCGAACAAAATAGTTTCTTGCTTTGTAGAAACGGTTAGAATCCCAAGTCTTACTGAATCGTAAAAACTGTTTTCTTCGAGGAGAGAGCGATGCCCAGTTCGTTCGGCAGTCGCAGTTTGTTTGACAGAATGCTTGGTGTGAACAGTCTCGGCGTGATGTTCGCGGCATTGCTGGCGGCCAGCGCATTCCCGATGAGCTTGCGCGCGCAGGAGTCCAAGCCTCCGGAGAAGCCCGCCGAAGCGCCTGCCGCGCCACCCAAGGAAGAATCGTCGGTTACCGATCACACCATAAAGATCGGCGGCCAAACGATTCCATATAAAGCGACGGCCGCAACCATTCTCATCAAGAACGAAAAGGACGAACCGACCGCGCTGATTTATTCCACGGCGTACACGCGAAGCGACGTCAAGGACATGAGCCAGCGCCCCATTTCTTTTCTCTACAACGGCGGCCCAGGATCTGCTTCCGTTTGGCTGCACATGGGGTCGATGGGGCCGCGGCGCGTAGTGACCGTCAACGCAGGCGTAACGCCTCCCGCGCCGTTCAAGCTGATGGATAACCCGAACTGTCTGCTGGATAAATCCGATCTCGTGTTTATTGATCCTGTCGGCACAGGTTTCAGCCACGCCGTCGGCAAAGCGCAGGATAAAGACTTCTGGGGCGTGGACCAGGACGTCAAGTCCCTCGCTCAATTCATCAACACTTACGTCAGCCGCAACAACCGCTGGAACTCGCCAAAGTTCCTGATTGGAGAAAGCTACGGCACGTTTCGCAATGCGGCCCTGGGCAATTATCTGCAGAGCCACGACAACCTGTATCTGAATGGAATCGTGATGGTCTCTTCGGTTTTGGATCTCGGCAACATCTCTTTTTACCCGGGACAGGACCTCGCTTATGTTCTCTACCTGCCCAGCTATGCGGCCACCGCTTGGTTCCACAAAACTTTGAAAGATCGGCCTGAGAATCTGAATGCCTTCCTCGATGAAGCGCGGAAATTCGCGCAGGGCGAGTATGCGGACGCGCTGATGAAGGGCGACGCGCTCAGCAAGGCGGAAAAAGCGAAAATCGTCAAGGAAGTGGCGCGATTCACGGGGCTGAGTGAAGACTATCTCGACAAAGCCAACCTGCGCGTGCGCTTGTTCCAGTTCATGCAGGAACTGCAGCGCAATCGCGGATTGACCACCGGCCGCTACGACGCGCGATTTGTCGGACCAACGTACAATCTGATCGGCGAAGCCGCGGATTATGACCCGCAGGATACGGCCACAAGTGGCGCGTTCGTCGGGGCCTTCAACGCATACGTCCGCGAAGAATTGAAATTCGGCCAAGACAAGAGCTACAAACCCTCCGCGGACTTTGGTGCGAATCGCTGGGACTGGAAGCACGAAGGCAACGATTTTGGATTTTTCCCCGGATCGCCGAGTGTGGTGCTCGACCTGGTGCAGGCGATGATTACGAATCCACGCCTGAAAGTGGAATTCGAAGAAGGAATCTACGACCTGGCGACTCCGTTTATGGAAGTGGAATACACCGTGGACCACATGGGCCTGCCGGAAAACATCCGCAAAAATATCTGGCAACAGTATTACGAAGCCGGCCACATGATGTATTTGCACGATGAAGACCTGGGCAAGCTCAAGAAGAACGTCGCCAATTTCATCGACGCCGCTTCCAAACAATAAAGACCGTTACTGTCAGGCAATCCCGAGAACGACTAGAGAAGTGGAACCCTGACAAGCGTCTAGAATGAGAAGGCCGGGAGCAATGCCTCCGGCTTTCGCAATCACGGCTGGCCTCCTCTCATCGGGCCTGACAAGGATCACACACCATGGGCACACCTACGCAAACGATCCCGTCTCCGGCGGAGCAAGCTGCGGCGTCATCCGCGCCCGCGCCACAAAGAAAGATTCACACGGCGCAACTCGTGACTGCCATGCTCAAGTCCAGCCCTCACGTCAGCGACCTGATTTTCTCGCCCGGGCGCGCTCCGCAAATCGAGGTCAGCGGCCAGCTTGTGGAATTGAAATACAAAGGACTCGAGTGCCTTACATCGCAGGACACCCTCTCCATCGCCAACGACATCATGGGGAAGAACGAGACGCCGATTCGGAAGCTGGAGCAAGACGGCGCGGCAGACCTGTCTTACGGGCTCACCGGAGTGGCGCGCTTTCGCGTGAATATTTTCAAGCAGCGCGGGAGCTGCGCCATCGTCATGCGCGTCATCCCGGACAAAATTCCTGGATTCGAGGATTTGAACCTGCCGGCAGCGTTGCAGGAAATTGTGGACCTGCGGAATGGCATCGTGCTCGTCACCGGCCCAACGGGGTCCGGAAAATCCTCAACGCTTGCGGCAATTCTCGACAAGATGAATGCGGAGAAGGCTTATCACATCCTTACCATCGAGGATCCCATCGAATTTCTGCACCGCCACAAGAAAGCGACCATCCACCAGCGCGAATTGCATTCCGACACGCCGAGTTTTGCGCTGGCTTTGCGCGCGGCGCTGCGGCAGGCGCCCAAGGTAATCCTGGTGGGCGAGATGCGTGACCGCGAGACCATCGAAATTGCGCTTGAGGCCTCTGAGACGGGCCACCTCGTTATGTCCACGCTCCACACCATTGACGCTTCCAAGACCATCGAGCGCATCGTGGGCGTCTTTCCGCTCAGCGACCAGCAAGCCATCCGCACGCGCCTCGCGAAGTCCTTTCGCTTCATCGTTTCGCAGCGGCTTCTTCCAAAGAAAACCGGCGGCCGGATTGCCGCGGTGGAAATCCTGAAGTCCACCATGCGCACGCGTGAATACGTCGAAAAGGGAGAAGGCGAAGGCAAAACGCTTCTGGATGCGATGCGCGACGGAGTCACCGAAGGCATGCAGCATTTCGACGGAGAGATTGAAAGGCTGATTCGCACCGGAATCGTGGAGTTTGAGACCGGCATGTCTTACTCGACTAACTCGGGAAATTTGCGCCTGGAAATGGCGGATTACCTGGACGAACGCCGCGCCGCTCCGTCCGCCACCTCAAGCGGGACGGAAATCGAAATAGAACGATAGAAGTCCTTGCGCTTTTAGGAGCGCTGTCGCGGGAATTTGGTGAGCCTAAGAAGCACGGCCTACTCAACGCAAAATCAGTTATCCTGTAACGCTTCCAGCCTCGCGCTGGATCTCTAAATCAAAGATTTCTCCTTGAAATGAGTTTTTTAAGCAGCACACTGCTGGAGTTCCCCGGCGGACTTTGGGCGCTTGCTGGTGTGGCGCTTGCATTCGTCCTGCTGGCAACGCTTGCGCCTCGATGGTTTGAAAAAACGCTGCGCACGATCTCGGAGTCATTTGGAAGATTGGCCAGTCGAAAAACGCTAGTTATCTGGCTTCTCTTCTTCTCCGTAATTGGCATTCGGTTGGCGGTGCTGCCGCTACTTCCCGTTCCCGTCCCCGGCATCCATGACGAATACAGCTACTTGTTGCTTGGCGACACGCTGGCTCACGGGCGACTCACGAATCCGACTCATCTGATGTGGATGAGCTTCGAGTCCTTTCACATTAATTGGTTCCCCACGTATTGCTCGAAATATCCGCCGGGCCAGGGCGCGGTTCTGGCGCTCGGAGAACTGCTCGGGCGGCCGTGGATCGGTGTGGTTCTCAGTGTTGGCGTGATGTGCGCGGCAATTCTGTGGATGCTCCAAGCCTGGCTGCCTGCAAGATGGGCGCTACTGGGCGGCGTGCCGGTGGCGCTGAAGTTCGGCATTGCCAGCTATTGGATGAACAGCTATTGGGGCGGAGCTTTGGCGGCCACGGGCGGCGCGCTGGTACTGGGCGCGATGCCGCGCATTGTTCGTTATGCAAGAACGCGCGATGCGCTTCTGCTCGGCCTGGGACTCGCGATTCTCGCCAACAGCCGGCCGTATGAAGGATTCCTTTTTTCCCTTCCCTTGGCGGTCTGGTTGCTCTGGTGGCTTGTGGGAAAAGCAAAGTCTAATCAGCCTCAGCACACTCGCGCCGTTCGCGTGGTCGCTCCGCTGTCTGCCGTATTGCTGTTGACCGTCGCCTTCATGGGCTACTACAACTGGCGTCTCACGGGAGACGCCCTGCTATTTCCTCATGTCTTGAACTCGCGCACGTACCGCTCGATGGGTCTTTTTCTTTGGGACCATCCCAAGCCGCCCATGCAATACCACAATCAGCAGTTCGAGGATTTCTATAACGGCTGGGAACGCGAGGACTATCAAAACACCTGGCAGGACGTTTGGAGAGTGACGGAGGAAAAACTGACACGGAGCGCCGGCACCTACTTCTGGTGGGGTGCCTTGCTGCTATTGCCGGGACTGCCGTTTGTCTTTCGCGAACGGAAAATGCGCGTGCCTCTCGTCGCACTGCTGCTGGTCTCCGCCGGGTTTCTGGTTTCGATTTGGTCTTTTCCTCACTACGCCGCCCCGGTGACTTGCGTGATCTTCCTTTTGCTTATTCAGGCGATTCGTCATCTGCGCATGATGCGCATCGCCGGGCGGCCCATCGGGGTTGCGCTTTCGTGCGCGGCGATTTTTCTGCTGGCAGGAGAAATCGGACTACGCCCTTCGAACCGCAGCTGTGATCCGTTGGAGTGGACCTGCCAAGGGGACCCCAGCCGCGCCGTCATCCAGGAAAAGCTCTCGCACACTCCGGGCAAGCATCTCATCCTCGTGCGCTACGAAGATGACCATAACATTCACGACGAATGGGTCTACAACGGCGCGGAAATCGATTCCGCCAAAGTGCTTTGGGCGCGCGAACTGGATGCGGAGCAGAATGCGAAGCTGTTGGCATACTTCAAGGACCGTCATGTTTGGCTGGTCGAGCCCGACAAAGACAACACGGAGCTAATTCCCTATCAACCTCCGCCGCAATCCAAGGACCAGGAGTAAAGCTGATCCATTCGAAGGAGAGCTTTGGAGGCAACGAGTTTGAAAAGCATTACTTCAAATCGTAATCGCCGATGTAAGTGCCGCGGCTGATGCCCAGCATGCTGAGGAAGAAGGAAGCGAAGATCACTTGAATGCCGATAAAGAGCCACATCGCCCAGAAGAGCACCTGGCGCACTTGATGGAGCTCGCCAAAGCCGCTTGCGGCCCACTGCCAGGTGATCCACGCGCAGCCGATGAAACCCGTAAGGAACAGCGCTCCCCCCAGCAGCAACCCGGATTCCAGCGTAATTCGCTTTAACCATCGTTTCAGCGAAACCGAGCCGCGGTCAAAGCGCTCCGCGTAGCTGAACAGCTTTGCAAAGGCGCCGATGGAAAGAGTTTGCACGCCCATCAACGTGAAGATCACGCCGAAAATCATGGTGTGAACGTCGAGTGTCACGCGGGGCGAAATTTTGCGGGGTCCAGGGAGCAGCCAAAATACAAGAGAGAGTCCGACAACGACGAGGGCCGCACCCGGCAACAGGAACAGCCAGTTTGGCGCATAGAGCAGCATGAATCGCAGGCTGCGCCAGCCGTCGCGAAAGCTGCGAAGGTGCGGAGGGCGTCCGCGCTTATCGGGCCACAGAATGATAGGAATCTCCGCGATGCGCGCGCCGATTTGCGCCGCCTTGATAATCATCTCGAGCGCAAATTCCATTCCGGTGCTGCGCACATCCAACCGGTCGTAGAGCGCGCGAGTGAACCCCCGCATCCCGCAATAACTGTCGCCGATGCGCGCATGGAAAAAAGTGTTCAGGAGCGCTGTGAGTCCGGGATTGCCCAGGTATTTGTGAGACGGCGGCATCGCTCCCGGCTTGATTCCGCCGCGGAAGCGATTGCCCATTACGATGTCATAGCCTTCCCGCAGCTTCTCCACGAAGCGCGGAACGTCAGTAAAGTCGTAGCTGTCATCCGCGTCGCCCATGATAATGAGCGGGCCGCGCGCTGAGGCAATTCCGGCTTGCAGCGCCGAGCCATACCCGCGCTTCGGCACGTGCACTACGCGGGCGCCATGCTCTTCGGCGATTTGAACCGAGCCGTCGGTCGAGCCATTGTCCGCCACAATCACTTCGCCGGTGAGGCCCGAGGCGCGGAACGCGTTCACGGCCTTGTCCACGCAAAACGCCAGCGAATTTGCCTCATTGAGGCACGGAATGACGACCGACACTTCTACGGGCAGCGCCGTGTCCGCGCGTTCCGGCTGTGACTTCTCCGACGTCAAGATAGTTCCCACGGGCAACATAATATCGCGGTCCGCCAGACATTTCACGGCGGCGGCTGCGCGAATGACGCCCAAATCGGCGTGAGCAAACCTCTTTGGCCGCCTTGAATTGGGAATGTTTGTATGGGAACCTGCGGTGGCTGTCTTGAGTTCAATCAAAAAAGCCGACGACTCAACGAAAGTGTATGAAACTCAAATAAAGAGCGAAGTGCCGGAGGCTCTGACTCCCGACCCGTGGGAAGCGGCGTACTTGCGATTTGAAACGCCGGAAGAAGAAATACGCAAATTCATCGGCCGCCTGAAGCGCCTGGGCGCACGCCAATGGCCTCGGGATGCAGAGATTGTCGAGCTTTTCTGCGGGCGCGGAAACGGTCTGGTCGCGCTGCAACGCCTCGGGTTCACGCGCCTTGAAGGCGTGGATCTTTCTCCGCGATTGATTGCCCAATACAAAGGCTCGGCAAACTGCATCGTCGCGGATTGCCGCAAGCTTCCTTTCGACGACCGCAGCAAAGACGTGCTTATTGTGCAAGGCGGCCTGCACCACTTGCCCAATTTGCCTGCGGACCTGGAGCAAACTTTTTCCGAAATGCAACGCGTCCTGCGAAAAGACGGCCGCGTGATGTTTGTCGAGCCCTGGCGCACGCCTTTTCTGACTTTTGTGCACTTTGTTTCGGAGATCCCCGTTGTTCGCCGCCTTTCGAATAAAATGGATGCCTTCGCGACCATGACGGAACATGAAATTCGAACCTACACGCAATGGCTCGGCCAGCCCGACGTCATCAAGAAAGTGGCTTGTGAACACTTCGAGCCGGTCCGCGAGTCCTTCGCGTGGGGAAAATGGAATTTTGTGGGCACGCCGCGCTGAAGTACCGGAGCGGACGGCTCCTCGCGGTTCTACTCAATGCAAACTTGCAAATTCCGCCCTGCCAGTTATGATGGCCGCCTTGCTGCTCCCACTCATTCTTCTTAGCGGGGAAAATTGACGACCAGTTCGTTGGCGTCCTCCACTCAGCCTTACAGCCGCGGCCGGCTGTTGAAAGTTCTCGGCATGTGGTTTGGGATGGCGGCGGCCATCGGAAATACGATTGCTGCTGGCATTGTCTACACGCCCGGCGATGTTGCCAAGCAATTGCCCCATGCGTGGTTGTTTCTAGGGATCTGGATTCTTGGAGGGCTTTACGCACTCTCCGGTGCGTCTTCCATGGCCGAGCTTGGCGCTGCGATTCCGCGCAGCGGTGGACAGTACAATTTCTCGCGACGCGCGCTCGGCGATTACGCCGGCTTCATCGTGGGCTGGAGCGACTGGCTCTCCACTTGCGGCACCGCCGCCGCAGTTGCCATCGTCATTAGCGAATACAGCGGCCACCTTTTTTCCATCCTCGCCGGTCCACAGAAAGTAAAAATTCTTTCCGTCTCCATCATTGCCGGATTTGGAGTCCTACAGTGGCGTGGCATCCGCTGGGGAAGTGGCGCGCAGCTCTTGACCGCTGCTCTCAAGACTGGCGCATTTGTAATTCTTGTTGCCGCGACTTTTCTTTTGGGGGGCCAGGCCCATAAGGCCGCAATGCAACCCGCTTCCGCCGCGCTTCCCTTGCCGTCGGGCTGGCCTCTCGCCATCGCGGTTATGCTGGGTCTGCAAGCCGTCATCTACACGGTGGACGGCTGGGACGGCGTCATCTATTTCGGTGAAGAGGTTCGCGATCCCGGCCGCAACGTTCCCAGAGCCATTTTCGGCAGCGTCCTTTCCATCATGGGGATTTATCTGCTCCTGAATCTCATTGCCTTGTACATCGTGCCCATGAACGAAATCGCCGGGAATACTTTTGTCCTCGGGACTGTGGCCAATCGCGTGTTCGGCAGCCTCGGCGATCCTATCATTCGCTCCATTATGGTCGTGTCGATGCTGAGCTGCCTCAACGCCAATCAACTTTTCTGCACGCGCACGCTGTATGCCATGAGCTGCGACCGCCTGTTCTTTCGTAGTGCGACCACAGTAAACGCCGGCGGCACGCCAACAATCTCCCTTCTTCTCAGCACAATCGTAGGGGTACTCTTCCTGACAATCTCCTTCCTCGGCGAAGACGCCTTTAAGCGCATCATCGCAATGCTCTCCTTTTTCTTCGTGGCGAATTACACGCTTTCCTATGCGTCGGTCTTTGTCCTCCGCAAACGAGAACCGGAGATGCCGCGGCCTTACCGGGCTTGGGGCTACCCCTGGCTCACTGGAATCGCGCTGGTGGCCTCGGTTTTGTTCTTGATTGGATCGATTGCCACAGACCGGAAGAATGCCCCACTGGCGCTGGGGATGCTCATCCTGAGCTATCCGGTGTATCGGGTGATGAAGCTCACGGCAAGCCGCAAGTCCAAGCCTGCCTAGGCTTGCGTCTCCTCGACTGCACAATGGTCTAGTTGACTTTTTCGGCGACGGACTTGGCTTGCAGGAAGAGCAACAGATAATCTTTTCCGCCGGTCTTGGAGTCCGTTCCCGACATGTTGAATCCGCCAAAAGGATGCGCGCCGACCATGGCGCCGGTGCACTTGCGGTTCAAATACAGATTTCCAACGTGGAACATTTCTTCGGCCTTGCGGATCTTTTCCGGATTCTTCGAATACACCGCCCCGGTCAGGCCAAACTCAGTATTGTTGGCAATTTCCAGCGCTTCGTCGTAATTCTTCGCCTTAATCACGGCGAGCACGGGACCAAACACTTCTTCCTGCGCCAGTCGCGCCTTCGGAGGAACATCCGCGATGATCGTGGGTTCGATAAAGTAGCCGTCGCCCGCTGCGCGCTTTCCGCCAGCAACCAAGCGTCCCTCCTTCTTTCCGACTTCAATGTAATCCAGGATGGACTTCATGGCTGACTGGTTGATCACCGGCCCCATGTAGTTGTTGGGATCGTCGCTAGGCCCGATGGTGATTTTCTTTGTGCGGTCGACCAGCTTCTGCACGAATGTGTCGTAAACTTTTTCCGAAACGATTGCGCGCGAACACGCCGAGCACTTCTGCCCTTGATAACCGAAAGCCGCTTGCGCCGTTCCTTCCACCGCCGCGTCAATGTCCGCTTCTTCGTCCACGACAATCGCATCCTTGCCGCCCATTTCGAGCACCGTGCGCTTGATCCAGATTTGTCCTGGCGATGGCTTCGCCGCCAGCTCGCTGATGCGCAGGCCGACTTCCTTCGAGCCGGTAAACCCAACGTAGCGCGTCTTCGGGTGGGTCACCAAGGTATCGCCAACCGCGCCGCCCGGCCCGGTTATGAAGTTCACCGCTTCTTTGGGAACGCCAGCTTCAAAAAGGATGTCAATGAATTTCGCCGCAATCGTGGGCGAATCGCTTGCGGGCTTCAGGACTACCGTATTACCGGTTACGAGCGACGCGGCCACAAGACCGGCCATGATCGCGCAGGGGAAATTCCACGGCGGAACGACTACGCCCACGCCGAGGGGGATATAAGCGAGATAGTTGCGCTCACCGCGCATCGGAGTCAGCTTCTGCGGCTCCGAGAGACGCAGCATTTCGCGTCCGTAAAATTCGCAGAAGTCGATCGTCTCAGCGATGTCCGCATCGGCCTCCACCCAGGTCTTCCCGACTTCGTAGCAGACCAGGGCGTTCAGTTCAAACTTGCGTTCGCGCACAATCTGCGCCGCGCGGAAGATGCATTTCACACGGTCCTGCGCTGGCACTTTTTTCCAAGTGTCAAAGTATTTGTGCGCCGCTTCGATCGCTTGCCTGGCCATGTCCGCGGTGGCGTTTTGGAAGACCCCGATGACTTCCGACGGGCGAGAAGGATTGCTTGAATTGCGCTTTTCCGGCGTGGTCACTTTTTGCCCGCCGAGCCACATCGGATACTCGCGGCCAAACTCAGATTTCACTTTTTTCAGCGCCTCCTCCATGCGCTTGTGGTTCTCCGGCCTGGAGAAATCAATGAACGGCTCGTTGGTGAACTCAGAAATGTGCAGTTTCTGTTCGGCGGTGGCCACGGTGGAACCCTCCTCAATCAGCGACAAACCTTTGTGGACTCTGACAAACCATTGTACAGCCCTGGCAAAGCGACTCACAAGCAGGGGCGGCGCTTGCGGTTTAGCAGCAGGTTCAGAAGAAAAGGCAACAGATCATTCAAAGTGGAACTGGATCTTGAGGGTGACGTGCGCGGCGACCGGCCGGCCGTTCTGTGTCGCAGGCTGGTATCTGTAATACCTCACCGCGTCCAACGCAGGCCTGCGCAAAGAAGGCGGCCCGGAGAGCACGTTCGGCGAAGTTACGTTCCCATCCGTGTCGACAATAGCGTCGATCACCACGCTTCCCGTCTCGAAGTCTCGCAAATCGTCCAGCGTGGCGACGGCTCGCTCCGATTTGATCAGTTTCGGCGGCACGATGTTCCCTGTCGAAGTTGGAACCGGAGTCACCATTTTCGCTGGCAACGGATGAACCGGCGATGGCCTTGCCGCTACGGAAGCAGCGTGCTTGTTGTTGTCTCTCGGCGCCGGCTTCTCGACGACCTCATAGGGAGTCATCTCCTTTTCATTGCCCGCCGCTGCTCTCGCGGAAGTTTCGGTCGAGGAGCCAGCGGCCGGAGTCGCACCTTTCGCAGAAAGCGGCTCGCTAGTTCCAGCGTTGGCCTTTGTGGGTTGAGTTGCCAAGGAACCAGATCCAGCCGCGGACGTTCCCGGCGGGGCCACCTTGGTTGTGACACCAGCCGCAAAAGTGGAGACGGAAAACTTGGTCGGCTCGTGCATCCACGGAAGCCAGCGCTTGTACCAGACGAAGCCAATCAGTGCGGCCAGAACACCGCTCAGAATCGCCAGCCGCAGCATTCCCGTGCGAAAGCCCGGAGTAAATTGGCCGCGCGCTCGGAAAGACCGCTTGGGCGGCAACATCGACTTGCGAAAGACCAGCGCCGGCTTGGGAAGTAAATCCTGGTCCGGTGTGTACACTCGCGGGGGTTTT
>Ga0307472_100000692_pt1 | contig 12234 bp, 5 predicted proteins | sample atmos_gasesAM5C__2_FD_204582 | JGI IMG/M metagenome (GOLD analysis project Ga0307472, IMG submission 204582) | Hardwood forest soil microbial communities from Morgan-Monroe State Forest, Indiana, United States - atmos_gasesAM5C_05 | ecosystem: Environmental > Terrestrial > Soil > Temperate... | reverse complement strand
TCGGAGGCCCGGTCCGCGCCCTGGATGGTGAGCAGGGAGACGGCGATCACCGAGAAGAGGAAGATCGCTCCCCCCACCAGCGCCTCGAGGAGGGTGAAGCCACGGTCAGGGGCAGTACGTTTCATTGTTCTGGACCTTCACCGTCCCATCGCCGAAGAGGATCACCCGACGATCGATGGAAGGCTCGATGGTGTCGCTGATCTTGAAGCAGTAGGGGAAGGCTGCGGCAGGGTTCACCGTCGGCAGCCCGTCGATGTCGAAGCCGATGGAGATCGGGGCCGGCTGTGCCCCGTTGGCCCCCTGGACCAGCACGGTGGAGCTGGTCCCGCTGGTGGGGAGCCAGTCCCGGAAGTTGTCCACCTGGTCGTTCACCGCGTCGTAGACCGGGTTGGGGGTGAGGGGGTTGGTCTTCACGAAGGTGAAGGACTGGTGGGCATCGGGGGCGACCACGTTCAGCCCGTTCGGCCCGATGTAGTAGCCCTGGGCATTGCCATGGCCCACGGCGTTGGCCCGGGAAGTCTGTAGCCGCTGCACCAGCAGCCGCGCCTGGGCGCTGACCCGGGACACCTTCTGGGAGGCGATGACCGCCTGGCTGGCGAGCGCGCTCAGGATCGCGATCACCGCCACCACCGTCATCACCTCGAGGAGGGTGAATCCCCGCCGGGAGCTGGTCATTTCACGCGCTGCCATCCCTTGACCTTGACGTTGACCGCCTGGGCGCCGGTGTCCACCACCCGGCCCTTGGGGTCGGCCTCGAATGCCAGGTAGATCTTCCCGTTCCGGATGATCGGCGCGCTGGGGATGCCGGAGTTCTTCAGCTGGGGGTAGTTGCTGAAGTCCAGCTTGCTCACCATCAGTCCGGTCAGCGGATCCTTGATCGCCGCCACCGGCTGCCCGGTGTGGGCATCCCAGGAGTAGAGGAACCCGTGCCCGGCGTCGGTGCAGAGCAGGGCGCCGGAGGGAGGCTGGTAGGTCGTGGCGTAGACCACGTTGTTGAGGAACGCCGGGTCGGCCAGCATCTTCTCGTTCGGCGCGAAGCGGAGGACGAAGAGTGGCCGGGCGCAGCCGGTGCCCAGGTCGGTCATCCCGAAGAAGTAGTCGTACCCGGTGAGATCGTTGGGATGCTCGCTGTCGCCGCTGCCCACGTAGACGTCGAGGAGGCCGGTCTGGTCGACGGCCAGCATCGGCCGGTTGAAGATCTTCGGCCGTGGCTTGGGCAGGGGGAGGGTGGCCGCCGGCAAGACCGGGAGCCCGGTGGTGGCGTCGATGATCTGGGCGGTGGCGCCGTTCACGTCCAGCACGCAGTTGGGATTGCCGCTGGAGTTGGCGGGATCGAAGAAGACGTCGTTGGCGTTCGGTACGGCGGATGCCGGAGCCCAGGTGGCGATGGAGGTCCCGTCGACGCGCATCCTCCACATCTTCCCCTCGGTGTCGTTGAAGAACACCCGCTGCACCGAGGCGTTGTCGCCCGGGCGGTAGAGCGAGGCGCGGGAGGCCACCCCGGTGGGGTTGTCGAACACCGGCCCGGCGGGGTTGTCGTTGGGGTCGTTCCAGATGGAGAAGGCCGCCTTGGTCGTGCCGTCGAAGAGCGGCTGGCCGGTGGAGGCGTCGAGGACGAAGAAGGTGTTGCCCCAGGGAGTGGAGGTGGGGTCGACCGAGGGCACCACCCCGCCCCCGATGAACACCGACCAGACCTTGTTGGGGAATCCGGCCACCGAGGTGCGGCCGATGACCGGCGCACCCCAGGTCTGCCCGTAGCGGGGAACGATGAGCTGCGATGCGGCCATGCCGGCCGGGGCGGAGCGCTCCCACTTGACCAGGGGATTGGTCGGGTCGGTGATGTCCAGCGCGTAGAGGCCGTTGCCGCCACGCCCCAGGGCGCCGACCAGCAGCGTCCGCCACCCGTTGGGGTCGGTGCAGTCCACGGTGGTGAAGCTGGTGCCACAGACGTCGGCGACCGCCACGCTCCCGTCGACGCCGTAGGTGTGGGCGTCACGCATCTGGTTCAGGATGGGAAGCAGCTGGTTGGGCACGTAGCCCCACCGCTCGGCGCCAGCGTTCGGCCCGACGATCTTCAGGGCGTCCACGTCGTCCTGCACCGCGTGGAGCATGCCATCGTTGGCGCCGATGTAGACCGTCTTGGGCCGGTTCTTGATCGCCGGGTCGTTCTGGAAGACCAGGTAGGCCCCCGCCTCGGCGCCGGGGTCGGGCCAGGCGTTGCTCTGGGTCGCTCCCTCGATGATCGCCGGGTCGGAGTGGAAGATGTCCGAGGCGCGGGAGATCTTCTGCGATCCGAAGGTGAACGACTCCGGGGCGGTGGGCGCACCCACGTTGAGGAGGAGGGCGATGGTCTCCTTGGCGTTCGCCCCCATCATCGTCTCCAGGGTGGCCTGGTCCGAGGCGGCGTTGGTGTTCCAGCCTGCGGACGTGGCGCAGGTTGGGCAGCTGTTGTAGTCGAAGAAGATCCGGTTGCCGGAGTTGGGGTCGAGCGAGGTGTAGACCTTCCGGGTGCTCTGCTTGTTGATCGACGAGCCGCCCTGGGGCGTCCCCACCTCGTCGCCGTAGCGCCAGTAGTAGACGTAGCTGCTGGCGGTCACCGTGTCGGCCAGCCCGGGGAAGTTCCCCTGGGTGATGTCGATGGAGTCGAGCTTTCCTTGCCACTCCGTGCCGCCGAAGAGGAGCCGGAAGTAGCCGATGTACATCTCGGTGCCGGCGAGGTTCACCGCCGGCTTGGAGCGGGTGAAGAAGCCCTGGAGGATGGTGCCGAAGGCGGCGTTCAGCGAGGAAAGGAGCTTCTCCGGGCTGGAGCCGTCGAAGGCGACGCCGGCGGCGCTGACGTCGACCGTCTTGAGGTCCGAGGCGGAGACCGAGGTCCCGCCGGCCTGGGCCATGGAGTTGAGCTCCGCTGACGGCGCGAGGAGGCCAAATCCAATGACGAAGGTCTGCACGTCCACCGGGGCGCCCAGGCTGGTGTGCATGTTCCGCAGCGCCGTCACCGCCCCCACCGGGTCGTTGCCAGCGAGCACCGGCTCTTCCTCACCGTCGGTGAGCAGCATCACGTAGTACTTGCGGCCGCAGCCCGCGTAGGGGTCGGCGTCGATCTGCGTCTGGATGTAGTCCTTGGCGTTGGTCAGCGCGCCGGTGAGCGGGGTGTAGTCGCCGTACTGGGGAATCTGGAACCCGGTGGGGTTGGTCACCGGGTCGTACTTGGCCAGCATCTTGAGAATCGGCCCGCTGGAGGCCAGCGTCGCGCCCTTCACCGCGTTGGACGAGCCCAGGCCCTCGAAGGTGACCGCCGGGGTCACCCCGTCAGGGAGCTGGCTGAATCCGCTGTTCCGGTTGGCGGGCATGGTGGTCGCCACCGCGGAGAAGCCGGCCGCATCGTTGGTGGGCGGCGCCACGTACGAGTACTGATAGGTGCAGGTGCTGCACGTGAAGAGCTGCTGGCCCGGGAACGTGGGCTGCTGCGGGGGGTTGATCCACGCGGTCTCGTACAGGTTGGCCATCAGGTACGTGTAGTAGTTCGTCCCGTGGCCTCCTCCGGAGAGCCAGTTGCCCGAGTACACCGTGGGGTCGGGCGGGAAGTTGGGGTCGAGCAGGGTCGCCACCGGGTCGGCGGCGGGAGCGAATCCGGGGGGAACGGTGGTCCAGGGGTATCCGGTCCAGGCCGCCGGCACGTTGGAGTAGCGCCCCCGGGGATAGTTGGTGGCCCCCACGGTGGTGTTGGACACCCAGCTCAGCTTGCAGATCGTCCCGTTGCTGCACAGCGGCTGGGTGACGCTGCCGGTGATGAGGTTCGGGCAGTCGCCGTTGCTGAACGATCCACCGGAGTAGGTGACCGCGGTCGACTGGCCGAGGACGTCGTTGTTCCCGTTGAAGCGGATGGTCTTGTACCCGAGGAGGTCACCGTCGTTGGGGAGCCAGGAGTAGGTGTAGACCGGGTGGGAGTAGATGTCCTGGTTGTGGTTGTAGCGGCAGAAGTCGTCGCCGAAGACCGTGCTGTAGGTCCAGACGTTCACCGCGTATGGGCACTGCGAGCCGAACTGCTGCCACTGGTACGCGTTGCGCGAGAAGGTGCAGTAGTGCGCGTTGGACTCGGCGGGAACGACGTAGTCGTTGGTCACGGTCCACACGCAGTGATCCTGGCCAGCGGCACCGCATCCGGTGGCGGTGCTGGCGGTGCCGTCGACGCTGGTGATCGTCCCGTTACCGCCCAGCCCGGTCGCCAGCGAGCTCCACTCCGGGGGTCCGGAGCTGTCGCTGACCGTGCTCCCGATGGGCGGGCAGGTCGCTCCGTAGGTGGTGAGCTGGACCTGCACCGTGTGCGGGACGGTGCCGATCGCGGTGTAGGTCGGCCCCGGTGAGATCGCGGGATTGTTGTAGGTCACCACCGGGCCGGTGGGGACGACCACCGCCGGGCCGGTCTGGTTCTGGCTGCAATCCCCCAGCAAATTGCAGTTGCCGAGGGTCCCGTTGTACGGGCCCGAGGCTCCGCAGGTGCCGAAGAAGGTGTAGGTCGCCGGAGGGTCGTTCCGGTTGAAGGGGACGCCAAATCTGGTGACCACCGCGCCCTGATCCACGCCGGTATAGAAGGGCTGATAGACCTGCGTCACTTCCGGCGGGACGGCGGGGTACATGTCACAGGGCTGGCCGGCGCAGCTCCCATAGGTGGAAGCGGGGATGGTCACCGGGCAGCTGCCGCCCAGCGTCGCCTTGAGGATCTGATCGGTCCCCGGCCAGACGCGGGTGCCGACCCAGTCGTAGCTGTAGGCGCCGGAGACCTTGCTGCTGCCCAGGCCGGTGCTGGCTCCGGCGATGTTCTGGTAGATGAGCTGGCCCGACAGCCCGCTGGTCACGGTCTGCTTGCGGGTCTGGTGGGGCGCGATCTGGGAGGTCAGGAGCTGGTAGGGGAACACCGGGCTGTTGGCCGCGAGCTTGGTCGGGTCGATGCCGGTTCCGTCGAGGTCATCGAGAGTGGTGAAGCTGTAGGCGCCCCAGGCGTTGTTCCCGTAGGCGATCCTGTCGTAGCCGCAGTCGGTGTAGTAGTTCGCCGGCTCGGTGGTCAGCTGGTAGTACTGATTGTAGCCGGCGAGCCCCATGTCGATGCGGGCGGTGTAGGTCGGCAGCGTCTGCGACAGGGCGCGCTTTCCGATGCAGAACTTGTTGAGGCACTGGGTGTCGTCCGGCCCCTCCGCCACGCCGCCGTCCGGCAGGGCGTGGGTGATCGTCGGATCCCAGTCCTGACCGATCACCGACGGATCGCTGTTCGGATCGTCCGGGCGGTACGCCATCGACTTGCTGGTGTCGAAGATGATGAAGAGCTTCGGGGTGAAGAAGTTCGCGATACCCGGGGTATCGGTGATCGTCGGGGCCGCCTTCGCCGCCGGGACGCCGAGCGGCAACGGGCCGGCCGACATCACGAACACCAATACCCACATCACCCCATACTGCAGACAGATCTTGGCCAGTCGCATACCGAGGGGGGAGGTGAGCAAGCCATACGCCACCTCGCCACCCTCCAACCTCCTCTATCCACGCGCGGTTGGGCTGACCCAGGGGGCGGATTCCGAGGCGCCGCAAACTTTGCCCCCGCAAACTTTGCGAGCCGCTCAGCCCGGGGTCTGGCGACGGCGGGCGCGCTCGCGTGGAGAGCGGCGGAGGGTGATCTCCCCCGGGGCCGGAGTGCCGTCGCGGGCGGGTTCCACCACCCGCGGGGCGGTGCTGGGGGCGAGCGCGGGAAGGCGGACGACGAAGGTGGTGCCCTCGCCGACCCGGCTGGTGACCGAGATGCTCCCTCCGTGGTTCTTCACGATCCGCTGGCAGATGGCCAGCCCCAGCCCGGTCCCCTTCTGCTTGGTGGTGTAGAAGGGCACGAAGATGTGCGGCTGCTGCTCGGTGGGGATGCCCGGGCCGTCGTCGGTGACCTCGAGCTCCACGAAGTCCGCACCGCCGCGCAGATCCGGCAGGGGCTCGGGCCCCCGGGTACGGACCCGGATGACGCCGCCGCGGCCGCCGAGGGCCTGGATGCCGTTCTGGACCAGGTTGATCAGCACCTGCTTCAGCTGCTCCGGCTCGCCCTCCACCGGAGGAAGCGTCGCCGCCAGGTCCACCGAGAGGGTCAGCGCCGGGGGGAGCTCGTTCTGGATCAGGCGGATGGTGCGGGCCACCACCTCGTTGATGTCCACCGTCCCGAAGCTCTGCTTCAGCGGACGGGCATAGTCGAGGAACTCGGTCACCACTCCGTTGAGGCGGTTGACCTCCTCGACGATGACGTCGAGGAACTCGCCCTCCTCGCCGGGGCGGGCCGGCGGATCGAGGCACTGGGCGGCGCCCTTGATCGCCCCCAGCGGGTTGCGAATTTCATGGGCCAGGCCGGCGGCCATCTCGCCCAGCGCCGCCAGGCGATCCCGCTCCCGCATCCGCTCGTAGAGCTTGCTGTTCTCCACCGTGGTCGCCAGCCGCTCGGCGATTTCCAGGAGGAGGGCGATCTCGTCCGAGGCGAAGGCCTCCGGCACCCGCTCGTCCCAGAGGTTGAGGAAGCCCACCACCCGGTCGCCGCCCACCAGGGGCACGGTGAGGGCCGACTTCACCTGGAGCATCGCCGCCCGGGTGTCGAGGGTGCGCTTCAGCTCCTCGCGGCTCCGGCGGCCCTCCGGGCCCCGGGTGCGCATCTCCAGCATCCTCCGCTCGAGGTTCTCCAGCAGTACCGCCTTCTGGCCGCTGGCCGCGGCGGCGAGCAGACCGCGGGCCGCGGCCGCGTCGAGGAAGGCCACCGGCTCCGGGCCGCGGAAGTCGATCCGCCGGAAGCCGGGCCTGTCCTCGGCGAGGAAGAACACCGAGGCGTGGGTCACCCGCCGGGTCTCCTCCAGCGCATCGAGGGTCAGCCCGGCGGCATCGGTGGGGTCGATGACGGTCGCCAGCCGGGCCCGCAGCGCCGCCAGCGAGCGGAGCAGCTCGCTGCGCTCGCGGAAGAAGATGTGCACCACCTGCGCCTCCACCTTCACCCGCAGCGGCTCGAGGAGGATGCACATCACGAAGGCGGCGAGGACGGTGTTGAAGAGGTAGAGGGAGGTGTTGCCGTGCACCCAGGCGGTGAGCACGGTGAACACCGCGGCGAGCATCACCGCCAGGACGGTCTGGCTGGCCACCTTCCCCAGTAGCTCGTGGAGGTCCATCAGGCGCAGCCGGAGCAGGGTCTGGGCGAGGAAGAAGAGGTACAGGGTGGTGACCACCGGGCCGAGGGTGGGGAAGGGCACACCGAGCAGCGGGAGCCCGTCCAGGGCGGAGAAGAGCAGCGAGGCCGCCGCGCCGATGGCCAGGTAGGTGAGGCGCGCCCGCTCGGTGGGGGAGTCGCTGCGCCGCACCCGGCGGATGAGCAGCGACACCGAGAGGAGCAGCGCGCTCACCGCCCACACCGTGACGGCCCCTCGGCCCCAGGGCGAGGTGGCGAGTGGGGTGAGCGCCACGCCGAGTCCCAGCAGGCCGGAGAAGAGGGCCACCCTGCGGCTGGTGCGCCGCGCCTGCGCCTGTCCACCGAGGAACTCGAGGAAGAAGCCCAGCGCCGCCGAGGGAACCACCGCTCCGGCCAGCAGCCGGACGCCGACCGCGATCCGCACCGGCCAGCCGGCGAGGCCTCCGGAGAGGAAGATGCTCTGGAGGAAGCCCGCCAGGTAGAACGTCCCCACGGTGAAGGCGAACACCGAGTAGACGGTCAACACTCGAGGCCGATCGGCGCGCAGCACCATCGACAGGCCGAGGGCGGTGGCCACGATGCAGGCGAGCAGGGACGTCTGGGTGCGAATGTCCACCGGCAAGGGAGTGTAACCCCGCGGTCCGCCTGTTGCGCGCCGGGGTGGTGAGGCTCCACACTGACGGCGCATTCCCGCCGTCCCGCCCGTGCTCCTACCCCTGATCGCCTCGCTCCTGGTGGCCACCCCGGAGGTCCCGGAACCGGCCCCGGCGCCCGTCGCTCCGGACGACGCCCTGGTCCCGGCCGACGTGGCGGAGGTGCTCAACCCGGCGTTTCCCGTCGAGCCGGTGACGGCGCCCGCGACCCCGATGGCTCGGATGGCGCTCGGGGATCTGGCCCCGGTCTTCACCGGCGAGCTGGCCCGGGCCAAGAGCGAGTTCGATGCCGGCCGTTACGGCAGGACGGTGGAGCTGCTCGCCGGAGCGCCGCCCACCGCTCCGGTGCGCTACCTCCGCGCGCTGGCGGTGCTCCGTTCACGGCCCACCTTCGAGGCCGCCCAGCAGATGGAGCAGCTGGGCAAGGAGCTCCCGGCCATCGCCGACCGCTGCGACCTCGAGGCGGGGCTGGCCCAGGAGGACCTGAACAACGATGCGGTGGCGCGGCGGCTCTTTGCCCGTGTGCCGGAGACTTCACGGGTCTATCCCGACGCCCTCTTCGGCCTCTCCCGGGTGCTGCGGCGGCTGGGCAATCCGGCCGGTGCGTCCGACGCCCTCGAGCCGCTGGTGAAGGGCACCGCTCCGCTGTGGGGCCGGGACGTCGGCGCCGAGGCGCTGGTCACCCAGGCCGACCTGGCCCGGGCCCGCCGCGACACCGAGGCGGAGCGGCGAGCGCTCCTCGGACTGTGGAGCAGCCATCCTCGCTCGCCCCTCGCCGCCCAGGCGGAGCGACGGCTCGGCCGCAACACCATTCCCCCCGCGGCGGTGGTGACTCGCGCCGAGGCCCTGGTGGAGCTGCACCGGAACCGCCAGGGGCTGGACCTGGTCCGGACCGTCAACGCCCGTCTCGCCCTCCCCGATCCGCTGGCCTGCCGGGGCCGCTTCGTCGAGGGCCGGGCGCTGCGCAAGGAGCGCCGGCACTCCGAGGCGCAGGAGGTGCTCGGCCCGGTGGTGCGAGCATGCACTGACCCCGACCTCCGCGTCCGCGCGCTCTACCTCCTCGCCACCTCGCAGTCGGTGGCGGCCCCCCCGAAGGCGGTGAAGACCTTCGACACCCTGGCCGAGGACTACCCGGAGAGTCCGCTCGCCGACGACGCGCTCTTCGTCGCCGCCGACCTCCTCGCCCAGGACGGCGAGCTGCAGGGCGCGCTGGAGCGACTGGACCGGATCGCCGATCGCTACCCCCAGGGGGACCAGCTGGGCGAGGCGCTGTTCAAGGCCTTCTGGCTCCGCCACCGCTGGGACGACGATGTGGCCGCGCTGCCCTACCTCGACCGGCTGGAGCGCACCTTCGCCGGGCGGGAGGAGACCTACGACGTGGAGCGGGCGCGCTACTGGCGGGCACGGGTGCTGGATCGCCAGGGCAAGCTCCCCGAGGCGCTGGGCACCTGGGAGGCCTTGGCGCTGGAGCATCCGGCGACCTACTACGGGCTCCTCGCCCGGGAGCGGCTCGCCGAGCGGGACGCGGTGCGAGCGGCGAGGGTGGCGGCGCGGCTGGCGGAGCCGGTGAGCGCGGTGGTGCCGGACAGCTACGGCGCCGGCTCGCTGCTCGACGACCCGCACTTCCGTGCCGGGGCGGAGCTGCTCCGCCTCGGCTTCGAGGATGCGGCGTCCTCCGAGTTCCTCGCCGCGCGGCGAGCGGGGCAGCCGGCGGAAGCGCAGCGGTTGCTGGTGCAGGCCCTGGCCCGCACCGGCGATCTGCGCTCGGCCCACGGGGTGGCGCGGCTCTCGCTCCGCGGAGACCTGGCCGGTCCGCTCACCGCCACCAACCGCCCCTTCTGGGACATCGCCTACCCCGATGCCTTCCGAGATCTCGTCGTCCGCTTCACCCGCGGGTCGACGGTGGAGCCGGAGCTCCTCCAGGCCCTGATGCGGGAGGAGAGCGCGCTCGACCCCCATGCCCTGTCCTGGGCCGGGGCGGTGGGCCTCACCCAGCTGATGCTTCCCACCGCCCGGGAGGTGGCCCGGGGGCTGCGGCTGAAAAGCCCGACGGTGGAGAAGCTTCAAGACCCCGCCACCAGCATCCAGCTGGGGAGCGCCTACCTCTCCGGCCTCCTGCACCGCTTCGACGGCAACGTGGCCTATGCCCTGGCGAGCTACAACGCCGGGGCGAACGCGGTGCAGCGCTGGCGGACCGCCCGGCCGAACCTCGAGCTCGACGCCTGGGTGGAGGAGATTCCCCTCTCCGAGACCCGCGGCTACGTCAAGCGGGTGGTCCGCAGCTGGAACACCTACCGCCTGCTGGCGGGGCGACCCCTGGCCGGCGTGGTGCGGACCGCTCTCCCCGCCTCCCCCCGGGCCGAGCGATGAGCAAGCCCCCCGTCGACGAGGCCGGTGTGTCGCCGCAAGTGAGGGAGCGGCTGCGGGCGCTCCCCGCGGTGGAGGCGGTGCTCTCCTCCGAGGCCGGGCGGTCGGCGCTGGAGGCCCACCCTCGGCCACGGGTGGTGGAGGCCGTCCGCCGGCTGCTCGCCTCGCTGCGGCTCCGCATCCTCCGGGGCGAGCCAGCCACCTACTCCGCCGAGGGGCTGCCGGCGGTGCTCGCCGAGGTGTCCACCGCCGGGCTTCGCCCGGTGCTCAACGCGACCGGAGTGGTGCTCCACACCAACCTCGGGCGGGCGCCGCTGTCGCCGGAGGCGCTGGCCGCGGTGGTGGAGGTCGGCCAGGGCTACTCGAATCTGGAACTGGATCTGGAGACCGGCGAGCGAGGCTCGCGCTTTGCACCGCTGGTGGACGGGCTGCAGCGGCTCACCGGTGCCGACGACGCGATGGTGGTGAACAACTGCGCCGGGGCGACCCTCCTGGTCCTCACCGCGCTGGCCGAGGGGCGGGAGGTGGTGGTCTCCCGCGGCGAGCTGGTGGAGATCGGCGGCGGCTTCCGAGTCCCGGACGTGATGCGCCAGTCGCATGCCACGCTGGTGGAGGTGGGCACCACCAACCGCACCCGCCGTGCCGACTACGAGCGCGCCCTTTCCCCGGCCACCGCCCTGGTGGCCAAGGTGCATCGCTCCAACTTCGCCCTGGTGGGCTTCACCGAGGACACCTCGGTGGAGGAGCTGGCCCGCCTCTGCCAGCCCCGCGGCTTGCCGCTCTTCGTCGACGCCGGCAGTGGGCTGCTCGAGTCGCTGACCGGTGAGGGCCTCGCCGCCGAGCCGACCATGCGGGCCCACCTCGAGGCCGGGGCAGATCTCGTCGCCTTCAGCGGGGACAAGCTGCTGGGGGGACCGCAGGCGGGGGTGGTGGTGGGGCGCGCCTCCTGGGTGGCCCGGCTGCGCGCTCACCCGCTCGCCCGCGCGCTGCGCATCGACAAGCTCACCGTGGCCGCGCTGGAGGCGACGCTCCGGCTGTACCTCGACGGGCAGCGGGACCGCATCCCCGCCCTGGCGATGGTGGAGGCCAGCGAAGGGGTGCTCCGCGAGCGGGCCGGGCGGCTGCAGCGCCTGCTGGCCGAGGGCGGCACCACCTCGGAGGCGGTCCGCGTGGAGGGGCAGGTGGGAGGCGGGACGCTGCCGCTGGCGCACCCCATCTCCTGGGCCTGCGCGCTGGCCGGGGCGCCCGAGCCGCTCCTCGACCGGCTGCGCCTGGGGGAGCCGGCGGTGCTCGCCCGCATCGACGAGGGGCGGGTCCTGCTCGACGTGCGTTGCCTCCCCGATGGCTCGCTGCCCGAGGTCGCCCGGGCGGTGGCCGCGGCCCTCGGCGTTCCTGGCGCCTAGCCGGGGGCCTCCACTACAATCCCTCGCCCGGCAACCCCTCGAGCGTGAAGCGCTACGGTCTCAACAATGTGGTGGAGCTGCCCGGCCGCGCGAAGTCGTCCCGGGAGGACGCCGCGCCGTCGCGCCGCGCCCGCCACATCGTGGCGGTGGGCGGGGGCAAGGGCGGGATCGGCAAGTCGCTGGTCTCGGCCAACCTCGGCATCGCCCTGGCCCGGGCCGGGTACCGGGTGGTGCTCGCCGACGTCGACCTCGGGGGAGCCAACCTCCACACCTGCCTGGGGATGAGCCAGCCGCAGGCCACGCTCTCCGACGTGATCACCCGCGGGACGCACATCGAGGCCCTCGCCGTCCCCACCGGCATCGACAACCTCCGGCTCGTCTCCGGGGCGATGGATGCGCTCGACGCCGCCAACCCCAAGGCCCAGGCCCGGGCGCGGCTGGTGGCGGAGCTGCAGTCGCTCGACACCGACTACCTGGTGCTCGACCTGGGGGCGGGGACCTCGCTGCACACCATCGACTTCTTCCTCCTCGCCGACCACGGGGTGCTGGTGCTCCTCCCCGAGCCGACTTCGGTGGAGAACGCCTACCGCTTCCTCAAGGCGGCGCTGTTCCGCCGCCT
>Ga0307472_100000688_pt1 | contig 12251 bp, 10 predicted proteins | sample atmos_gasesAM5C__2_FD_204582 | JGI IMG/M metagenome (GOLD analysis project Ga0307472, IMG submission 204582) | Hardwood forest soil microbial communities from Morgan-Monroe State Forest, Indiana, United States - atmos_gasesAM5C_05 | ecosystem: Environmental > Terrestrial > Soil > Temperate... | reverse complement strand
TCTGAGCTTGCAGCGCGCAGCATGCTGCGAGCAGCGCGAAGATTCCGAAAATGTAGCGGGTCTTTCTCATTTGCTTATTTCTTCTTCTCCGCCGGAGGCGCTGAAAAGGAAGGCAAACCCTTCTCCGCGACGATCTTCATGGCGTCTTCGACAGGAATCTGCACGATGCCGGCGTTTTTATCGATCCACTCTAATTTCTCATTCGCGTCAATGTCTGCTTTCAGTTTTTGGCGGAAGTCCTTTTGAGGATCGGTGGTGTGGCCGGGAACGCCCTGAAGGCGCGGTTCCGGCGGAAAGTCCTTGCCGATAGCCGCGCGAGAGGGAGGAGGCGGCGCATCCGAAGAAGCGGCGAGATTGGAGGTAAACCGCAAAATGAAAATGCAGGCTATCAGCGCAATGACCGTCGCCAAGCCTAAGGCAATGAGATACCAATAGATGGTTCCGACCTTAATGTCGCGTTCCTCGAAGGAAACGTCGGAATGACGGGGCGCTCCATCCGTTCCGCGGTCGCCCTTGTGGTGCTCAGTGCTCACGGTTCTTAATGGCCTCCGCAAGATCGGGGTCACCGAGAGGCAGCAGCGGACACTGCCTTAAATTGAAAGCAAAGAAGCCGAGCCACAATCCGCCCAGGGCGATGGGCAATATCAGGTCGAGCCAGGAAGGCACGGCGCTCGAAGTGAATTCCGGCCGCGTCATCCAGAAAAGATCCACGAGCCGCATGAGGATCAGCCACACGGCGATTTTGGAAATAATCCGAGCTCTGCGTTTCAGGTCTTGTGAGAGCAGCAGGAAAAAGGGAACAAAGAAGTGGAAGATGACCACAATCACGGCGACTACGCCCCATTGGCCATACAGCCTCGTGCGGTAGAAGCTGATCTCTTCGGGCTGGTTGCCGGACCAGACGATGAGTAGTTGGGAGAAATCGAAATAGGCCCAAAGCATCACAAATGCGAGAAGCAGCTTGCCCAGGTCGTGGAGATGCCGCGGCTGAAGGACGCTGGCAAAGGGCTCGGTACGAGCGAGCAGCACCACCACGGCAATCATGAGCGACAGGGAGGAGATGAGTTGTGCACCAACAAAAACAAATCCATAGATGGTGGAAGCCCAGTGCGGAGAGATGGACATGACCCAGTCGATGGCGGCGAAGCTCATGGCAAAAACATAGAGAATGATCCCGGGGCCGGCGAGTATCTTAAAACGTTGCCGCAACGCGCGATCCGCGGGGTTGATGTCCTGCTGCTTCGACAAAACGTTGAAGATGAACATCAGGACGAGCCACACGGCAAAATAGATGACCGCGCGAATCAGGTAACCATTGTGTGTTAGATAGTTCTTTTGAAAGGCGGAGAGCGCGCCTTCGCCCGACGCTGGAGCGTTCAGCCAGCCTTTATCATCACCATGCCCGGTATAAAGGTACCGCATCCCGAAAATGGCGATGGGCAAAAAGGCGATAGCAAGAAATGGGAGGGTGCGGGTGGCGGATTCGAGGGGACGCCGGATGATGATCCCCCAATGCCCGGAGGTCAGGTGTTGCAGCATGACCAGACCGAGAGAGCCAAGCGCAAGCCCCAGAAACAGAAGGAAACTCATCAAATAGGAAGGAAAAAAGGTTTCCGGCGAGTGGATAGCCCCGTAAATCGCCAGCAGCAGGGCGATGGCGCCGACGCCAAATGCACGCGTTTGCAGGCGGCTTACGCTTTCCGGCGCGGGATATTCTTGGACGGCCATCAGTTATGGCCTCCCGTCGAGTCCTTGGAGCTTCCTGATTGATTCAGCTTTTCGCGGAGTTCCGCGGGCAGGTCCCCCACTTTGGCGTTGCGGCTCAGTTGCAACGCACGAACGTAGGCAATGATAGCCCAACGGTCGCGCGTAGGAATCTGCGCGGAATAGCCGTACATCGCGCCAAAGCCGTTCGTAATGTTGTCGAAGAAATAGCCGTTGGGTGCCTGACGGAGGCGGTCTTGATGAAAGCTCGGCGGATGCTTCATGCCGCGCATGGAGATCATGCCGTTGCCGTCACCCTGCAAGCCATGGCAAGGCGTGCAGAAAATCTTGTAGCGTTTCTGGCCGCGAGCGAGAAGTTCCTGATTTACAGGCAGCGGAAAAGCGTTTGACTCCTTGGTGACGAAGAGCGCGTCGTCCGCAATCGAGCCGCGTGCCACGGTGTTCTCCACCAGCGGCCGCTCCGAGCGTCCATCCTCGAAGAAATCCGAAGGAGAAAGGGGCAGATTTTTCGGCTGATTGGCCATGTCTTGCTTGAGATAGCGGCATCCGCCGGAAAGTAGAAACGCCGCCGCGGCACAAGCCGCAACGAGAACGCGCGAGGCGCTAGTCATCGGTCACCTCGCTGACGTGGTGGGGTTGCAGCCCCTGAAGGAAACGCACCGTGTCCATGATATGAAATTTCGGGTCGCGCGCCTCGATGAAGAGATAAAAGCGATCGGACGTGGCATGGACGAAGCGCTTCACGTTGAAAACGGGATGGTGCGGCTGAGGCAGGCGGTTGAGCGCAAGCATCCCGAACACCGCACAAAGGGAAGCGCCCAGGATAGTCAGCTCGAAGGTCACGGGAATAAAGGCCGGCCAACTGTTGAGCGGGCGGCCCCCAATGTTCATGGGGAACGCGATCACGTTGACCCAGTACTGGAAGCCAAAACCGCCAAGACCACCTGCAAGGCCGCCCAGAAGCGTAATGAATGGAACCATATTGCGTTTCAGGCCCATGGCATGAGCAAGCCCTTCCACAGGGAAAGGCGTATATGCGTCCATGCGGTGATAGCCGGCGGCGCGAGTCTTTTCCACGGCGTGTATCAGTCGCTCCGGAGTATCGAACTCCGCCATCACCCCGAATATGTGGGAACGGTGCTGTTCCATTACTTTTCTTCCTCGGACGTTTCAGCAACAAGTTCGCGCATTTCCGCGATGGAAATCGCCGGAAGAACGCGCACGAACAGGAAGAGCAGCATGACAAAGAATCCGATGGTGCCGGTGAACGTGGCCCAATCCCAGAACGTCGGCTGATAGCGGCCCCAGGCTGAAGGCATGAAATCGCGCGTGAGGCTGATGACGACGATGACGAAGCGCTCCAGCCACATGCCGGTGTTGACGACGAGGGACATGATGAACAGAAACGCCACGTTGTGGCGCAACTTGTAAGACCAAAGGGATTGCGGCAACAGGATGTTGCACAAAATCAGGGCATAGTAGAAATGAGAGTAGGGGCCGTGAAGCCGCTGCTGCACAAGGAACACGTCGAACTTGTTGCCGCTGTAAAGAGACAGGAAAAACTCGAAGAAGTAGCCGTAAGCCACGATGAGGCCGGTGGCGAGCATGACCTTGGCCATGTTGTCGAGGTGCCGCATGGTAATGAAGTCCTCAACGCCGTACGCTTTCCGCAGAGGGATGGCGATGGACAGCACCATGGCGAAGCCGGAATAGATTGCCCCAGCGACAAAGTAGGGGGGGAAGATCGTGGTGTGCCATCCGGGAACAATTCCGACCGCAAAGTCGAAGCTGATCACAGAGTGCACGCTGAGAACGAGCGGCGTGGCCAATCCAGCGAGGAGCAGATAAGCGGATTGGTAACGATGCCAGTGGCGCACCGAACCGCGCCAGCCCAAGGCCAGCATGCCGTAGATAATTTGTTTTGTTTTGGTGGTAGCGTGGTCGCGCAGGGTCGCCAAATCCGGGATCAGCCCAACAAACCAGAAAAGCAGCGAAACCGTGCCGTACGTCGAAACTGCAAAGACGTCCCAGATGAGCGGGCTGCGAAACTGCGGCCAGATGCCCATCGTGCTGGGATACGGGAACATGTAGAACGCCATCCACGGGCGCCCGGTGTGAATCAGCGGGAAGATGCCGGCGCAAGCAACGGCGAAGAGCGTCATCGCTTCGGCGAAACGGTTGATCGAAGTGCGCCACTTTTGATTCAGCAGGAACAGGATGGCGGAGATGAGCGTGCCGGCGTGGCCGATACCGATCCACCAAACGAAGTTGACGATGGCGAATCCCCAACCGATGGGAATGTTGATGCCCCAGATACCGACACCTTTGGTGAAGAGCCAGCCGATAGCGATGGTCATCAACCCGGTGAAGCCAAAAGATAACGCGAAGCCAATGTACCAGCCGAGGGAGGTGGGGCGGGTGAGGACGATCGAGCTGATTTTGTCGGTTACCGAGCCGAAGGTATGGCCCGGGCCCAAAACCGGTGTCAGGCGACGGATCTCAGGAGAATCGAATGGCGGTTGGCCGGCGCTCACGCGTTCTCCAGTTCAGGATTCGGATTGCGGACCGCCGCCAGGTAGGTAGTGCGCGGGCGCGAATTCAACTCCGGCATAATCTGGTAGTTACGCTGCTGAGCGCGCAACTTGGAAACGCGGCTATTTGGATCGTTGGCATTGCCAAAAACGATGGCTTGCGAGGGGCAGGCTTGTTCGCAAGCCGTGGCGATGGCGCCATCGGCGATAGGCTCATTCCTTTTTTCCGATTCGATGCGGGCGTTGTTGATGCGCTGCACGCAGTAGGTGCATTTTTCCATAACGCCGCGACTGCGCACGGTGACTTCCGGATTGCGCATCAGCTTGAACTGCGGTGTCTCCCAGTCCTGGAAGCGCAGGAAATTGAAGCGGCGCACTTTGTACGGGCAGTTGTTCGAGCAGTAGCGCGTGCCGATGCAGCGGTTGTAGGTCATGTCGTTCAGGCCTTCGGCGCTGTGCGCAGTTGCGCCAACGGGGCAGACTTGTTCGCAGGGGGCGTTTTCGCACTGCTGGCAAGGAACCGGCTGGAAGAAAGTGTCGGGATTATCGAGAGCCGGCTGGTATTCCGAGGGGTCGCCGGTGGATTTGCCGCTGGTGGCGGAGAGTGTGTTCGTATAATACCGGTCCACGCGAATCCAGTGCATTTCGCGTCCCCGCATCACCTGATCTTTGCCCACTACCGCGATGTTGTTTTCCGCCTGGCAGGCGATGACGCAGGCGTTGCAGCCATTGCAGCTGTTCAGGTCAATAGCCATTGCCCATTTGTCGCGGTTGTACGGGAATTCCGCCTCACCCTTGTAAAGAGAATTGTCTATCACCGGAAGTTCTTCATGTTCATGAGCGAACTTGGGATTCTTGTGGTATTCCTCGAGCGTACCGGAAACGAGGATGTGCCGGCCTTCCATGTTGAAGTGATACTGCGTGCAGGCAAGCGGGTAATCATCGCCGGTTTTTCGAATTACGACGCTGGGAGCGTTTGCGGCCCAGAGCGCGTTCGACGCGCGCACGGCGTAGGCGTTGAAACCCTTGTTCGTGCCGGTGTAACCGGCTTTTTTGCGCCCATACCCTAGCGGCAGAACCACAACGCCTTCGGCCTGGCCGGGCAGGATCCAAGCCGCCGCAGTGACTTTGCTTCCGGAAAGCGAAATATCAACGACGTTCGAGAGAATCTGGCCGTGTTCGCCGCCGCGGGATGGGATGCTGTGCGTCAGTTGGAGATCTTGCGCGGTCCTGGGGCTCACCAGCGCGGCATTGTCCCAAGTGAGCTTGGTGACCGGCTTGGGCAATTCCTGGAGCCATCCGTTATTCGCAAAGCGGCCGTCATAAATGCTGGGGTCCGGGCGGAAAAGGAATTCGAGTTCGCCAGAGGGACTTTCCTTGGCCGTGGGAAGGCTCGCGGGATTAAACTTCAGCGAAACATTGATGGGAGCAAATGCAGTCCCAGCTACCACGCCGTCATTCAGCGTTTTGCGCCAGAATTTTTCGAAATCGCCGGAAGGATTCGCGGCCTTCAGGCGGTCACGAACCGCATCGTAGGCCGAAAGGCCAGGCTTGTCGGTAAACGCCGCAAGAACTTCGTGCATGGAATGCGTGCGGTAGAGGGGTGCGATGAGCGGCTGAATGACACTGACGGTGCCGTCGAAAGCGCGGGCATCTCCCCAAGTTTCGAGGTAATGCGATTCGGCGACGTGCCAGTCGCAGTACTGCGAAGTTTCGTCGAAATGCGGGCTGACATGAATGACCGTTTCAATCTTTTTGCCTTTAAGCTTGTCGTCAAAGCGCAGCTTGGAAGCAAAATTGAAGTCGTGCGGTGCCGTATAGACGGGGTTGACGCCAAGAATCAGCAGGCTAGAGACCTTGCCCGCGTCGATGTCCGCGCAAAGCTCGCGCAGCGAATCCAGGTGGTTGACGGGGTGCGCTTCGACCGGCTCCGTGAAATACAGCGTGGTGCCGATATTCCCGAGCGCCGTGTTGATTGTGTGAACGAGAGCATGAACTTCAGCAGGCTGCTGTTCGCCTGCGACCACCAGAGTGCGGCGGGGATACTTCTTCAAATCCTTTGCGACGGCATCGAGCCACTTCTCGCTGTCGTGGGCGACTTTCCCGCTTCCTCCTAAGCCGAGCTTCGCCGCCAATGCACGGGCGAACTGCTCGATTTCGGCGCTGCGCAGGGGCAACCGGTGGTCCGCGCTCGAACCGGTAACCGACGGCGTAGGCTCAACGACATAGAGGCGGCTCATTTCCTGGCCAAGCCTATCCGCTTCGCTGAACTGATCCAGCTTGCGGCGCCGGTAAAACTCTCGCATGTAGCGGACATTGCCGGGCCCGCTGGCGAGGAAATCGGAGTCAAGCGAAAGGATGACCTCGGCATTCTCCGGGCGATACACCGTGTTGACGTAACTCCCGAAAGCGAGCTTGGCGCCCTCGCGCGTTCCATCTCCAACGGCAGGCTCCCACTGGTGCCATTTCGCCATAGGATACAGAGTCAGAAGGTTTTGCAAATCCGCGGCAAGCAAGGACGAATTGATGATTCCGCTCAGAATGCGGAACCCCTCGCCCCGCGTGGCGCGCAGTGTGCTGGCGAGAGCTTGCGCAGCGTCCAGGAACTGCGACCAAGTCTGAATCTCCCCGGCTTTGGTTGCCGTTTGCGCGCGATCGGGGTCATAAAGGTCCAGGATGGAGGCTTGCGCAAACGCATTCGTTGCGCCAAGGCTTGAAGGATGATCGGGATTCCCTTCAATCTTGGTTGGCCGCCCCTCATGACTCTCCACGAGCAAGCCAATGGCGTCGGCGCCAAACGGCATGGCCGTGGCATAAAACTGCGGGTTGCCGGGAACCACGCCATCCGGTTGCTTGACGTAGGGAACGATGTATTGCTCCGGCGCGCGCCCGCAGCCGGAGAGGCCCGCGAGCGCCAGCGACGCGGCCATGAGCCTCAGGAAATCGCGCCGGTCCACGGAATCATCCCATTCCGAGGGCGCCTGGCGAGGAAACTCGCGGTGGAGCAGTTCCTCAAATTCCGGATCGCCGGCAAGCTCTTCGAGCGTGCGCCAATACTGTTTGCCGGTTTTCGATTGCAGCTGGGCGCGGACGGCTGCCAGATCCAGCGGGCGTTGCGCAGAAGACGCGTTGCCGGAATGCTCGTCCGGAGCTGGCCTATCGTCCTTGTGCTCTGCGTGTTCTAGATCGCTCATACGTTTCATCAGCGGTGACAGGTCGAGCAACTCGTCAGCTCGGCCGTTGTCCGCAGGTTCCGCTCCTGCGCGAGTTTCTTTCCGATTTCTTGCTGGTTGTCCGGAGCCTTCCAATTCATGTTGTAGACGTCCTCAAGGTTTTCACGCAGTACCGCTTCCGGATTCCTGTGACAATCCACGCACCACTGCATCAACAGCGTGTTGGCTTGAAAGACCAGCGGCATTTGATCCACTTGTCCGTGGCAGGAACTGCATCCCACGCCTTTGTTTACGTGAATGCTGTGGTTGAAATAAACAAAATCCGCAAGCCGGTGGATTCTCACCCACTGGATCGATTTATCGTCACGATAGCTTTCACGAACCGGCTCCAGGTATCCAGCATTGTTAAAGAGCACCGAGTGGCAATTCATGCAGGTTTTCGTGGGCGGAATCCCGGCAAAAGCGGAAGTTTCCACGCTGGTGTGGCAGTAGCGGCAATCAATCCCATCGTCTCCCACGTGATGTTTGTGGCTGAACTGCACCGGCTGCTCGCGAGTAATGTTCTGCCGCGTCCAATAAGGGGACCGCGCCGCGGCCAGCACCGCCAAGACAGCTAATCCCATGATGAAAAGAAACGAAAAGACACTAAATCTGGAGATGAAATTCGTGCTTCTATGAAAAATCTGCGCCATCTTCGTTTTTCACTTTGGCGGGGAGCGCACTGAATGGGTCCCAAGCTAGGGCGTCCCACGTGTTTAACCGGGAAGTGCAAAAACCCGGGCCAACTTTGACCGCTTAGTTTCCAATAAAACTTTCTGGAATGCAACATCCATACCGATACTTTTTCGGGAAATTCTTGCCTCGTGAACTTTTGAAAACAATTTTTCGGATGAAAAATTCAAATTTCTATGTCATTCCGGAGCTACTTTGGCGACGTACATCCGGGAAAGACCTGAATGGCGCCAGAGCTTTCGCGCTTGTGCCTCCTTTAGCTTCTGATGACTTCAAGCGTGCGTTTGATGCAGTTTTGTTTGATTTAATTCTCTCGCGGGCCTCGCGCGGGCTGGCGCATTCGTGGTATCTTAAGCACAGTCTTGCCCGCTTTTTTCTGCGGCCGAGCCCACCTACTTCAGCGTTCCCCGCAACCATCGGGGATAGCCGCCCGCTGGGGCGTGGTCCAATCGGTAGGACACCTCACTGTTAATGAGGATGGTGGAGGTTCGAATCCTCCCGCCCCAGCCAATTTTCCTCTCGTAAATGGTGCCCGCGACTACCTTGATTTGCAGAGCTCGTCCAGAATCGAAACATCCCCGATTCTCTTATTTACCTTTCTCGAAAAACTCAATCCAGGCACCTGCTGCGAACTCGCCCGATACGAGAAGGCTCTTTCCATATGGTCCAGAGTACTCTGCGAGATCCTGTTGCAATCCCATTTTCAGAACCGACTGAGTTCTCGCAAGACTCCGCACCTCGATGCTCACGCCCATCACTGACTCGCCACGGTCCGACAAGAACCTGGCCGTCACTCCGGCCGGTTCGGACGGCGACACAAGCAAAATCGTTCCATTGCTCCCGGCTCGAATTTCCTGCGCAGTCGCTCCGATGGCAGGCAGCGGCATTCTTGCCCCGCCCACAAGGCCAACCGCCTCGTATGCTTTCGTAGCTTCGTCGAGATCCTTCACACTCATCCACACAGCACGTAGCCCTAAAGCTCCGTTCGCATGGATTTTCTTCGCAGGGTCTTCCCTTAGATTTGGATACTTCTCCTCTAGTTTCTTCCAATAGTCTTCATTGATGTACTCGATAAAAAAGATTCTGCCGCCAGGGACGGGAGGATTCTTGAAAGATACGGACTTCCACCCTGCCGGTGGTGTCTCCTTCATGCCATCTGGTATCCAGGTTCCTTCAGTTGGGCCAACGACATCGAAGCCCCGTCCGCGAAGATAAGCCGCCGTCTGATCAATTGGGGAGGCCTGCAACCCCAGGAAAACTGCGCCCTCATGTTGGTCAAGAAAGGAGGCAATCATTGCCGCAGCTGGTCGAGTGGCGGGCTTGCGGTCATACACGGTGATCAACTCGAGGTACTGATGATTGCTGAAATCGACGCTGGCGTTTGCAGTGCCCCCCGGATGCTTCCCTTGATCGGCGATGGTGAAACCCAAGCGTTTACGATAGATTTCGACAGTAGCATTTAGATCGCGCACTGCAACACCCACGTGATCGATGCCCTGACCCCTCCCTAACACGGGTGATTGCTGATCCGATTGCCACGTCCTCCCGCCCAAAGCAACCAGCAGAAGCAGGCCGCAAGTTCCGAGCAATCTTTGAAGCATGAGCTAAACCCGCTCTTTGCGGCGATTATCCCTTTGCCGTTGGCAAGCCGGCGGAAACCCAGCCCTTCCAGCCGCCGTCCATCGATTCCACGTTGGAGTAGCCCATCTTATGAAGATTGTCGGCGGCTAGCGCAGAACGGAATCCGCCGCCGCAGTATAGGATGAGTTTTGCGCTGGTATCGGGCACTTGCTGCTCGATGTCGCGTTCAATAATGCCTTTTCCCAGGTGGATCGCTCCGGGGAGGTGGCCGTTGGCCCACTCATTGTCCTCACGAACGTCCACGAGAAGAAATTTCTCTCCCGCATCCATGCGGCGCTTGACCTCGGCTACATTCGTTTCTTTGACCTTCTTTTTCGATTCATTGACCAGCTTCAAAAATTGCGGCGCGTGAGCCATTCTTTTGCTCCTTTCGCAATTCTAAATGCGAGGATATCACGGGCGGATGAGCTGTCCCGCCCGGGTAGGGCATGCAATCTTGCCAGCGGCGCAGAACATCCATCGGAAGCGCGGAAGCGTTCGGTTTAAGGCTGGGGGTTCTCGGTCTTGGGTTTGTCCGCGGCCGCGGAGTCTTTCTTCGCGAAGGAACGCACCAGGTTCACGTAGTTCCAGCGCATCCTTTCCTTATCGCGTTCGCCATTTCCCGGCATTTTCCCTTTTCCGTTACTAATAATCCAAAAGAGTTCGCCATCGGTCAGCTTCTCGAGAGAGGCCGGATCACGCCAGTCCCGAAGTTCAAGTTTCATGTCTGCGGCGAGGTCGCCTTTTCCGTCGCCGCTTTTCCCATGACACATCGCGCAATTGTATCCGAACATTTTCCGCGCTTCCGCCAGACTCTCCGCCGTTAGAGCAATGGGGTTCTTCTTAGCAATGTCTTCATCCGTCATTTTTGGTTCTGTAGATGCGGCCTTTTCCTGTGTAAAATTTGGTCTTGGGAAAAGAATTCCACAGAGCAACAGCGCACTCGCAACGAAAAGCGTCCGACGCATAGCATCCTCCTGACAGGTCGAGCACCGCCGAAGGAGCGAACTCGGCTTGATTTTGACCGGATTCTACGCCCGCGCCAGGGCGAAGGGAAGCTCTAAGATAGGAGCGGAGGGCGTTGGTTTTCTGCCTACTGTATGGAAGAGGGCCGATTGTTCGAGGAATGGCTCTTGGCTCTTACCCCACGCAACGAACCTTGTTGTGGAGCCCGGAGAACCACGCCGGCGCCGCAAATTAATTGCTTGCCGAGCCATGATTTGGCTGCGGGCTCGGGCGCTTTCTTTTCGGTCTCGGCACGGAGCAGGCTCGTTGTGATGCCGTCCCGTCGAGACCAGCGCGGAAGCGGCTGCTCACACGGATGCGGGTCCTAAGGCCGTCGATTACGGCGGGAATGGCCGGGTGTGGCGCCCCTTCGATCAGAAAAATCATCAGCGCGGCCTCGCCGGGCGAATCCACGCTCGACGTAATGCCTACGCCCTGCACGCCGTTCATCTTCATCAATTCATCTACATGCGCCGCATGCACGACCTTGGAGCGCGCAACTTCTGTTTCCGGGATCGAGTAAACCAGTTGTGGTGGCGCTGCGGACTGCTCGAGGGCAGTGCTCTCCTCGGATGAAAGCAGACCACGCTGTAAGAAGGACTCGCCTTCGACGATCCGGGTGCGAATGCCATCCACCAGGGCAGGGAGGCTCGTTCGGGGTTGCCCCTTCGTGACAAAAAGCAGAATCGCAGGCTCGCCCGGATGGTCATAACTTGCGCCCACCCCTACGGCTTGCACTTGGGGATGGTCCATCAGTTCTCCGGAGTGCGCGTCCCGCACCGCGGTGGCTTGCACCAGAGCGTCGTGAGACGGCGTAACTTTCTGTGCCGCCAGCCGCGCCGCCATGGCCGCTTGCGGCCCTGGCAAGCTGCAGCCAATCACGGAACCAGTACGCGCGGCGCCCACAAAACTGACGGTATTGCCTCCTGAAGCGAAGAAATTCAGCACGTCAGAAACCGGATTGCCAACCGTGTCTGTGTTCGACCCGGCATAGAGCAGCGCGACAGGAGTCGCATTGCTCTGCGCTACGATCAGCGAGCCGGAGTCGCCTCCTCCTGAGAAATCTCCGCCGAGGATGCTTATTTGATTCGCATAGGTCACCGTGAATTTCGTGCCGGAGCCATCGCAATTGGTCGCGTATGCAACGGACACATTCACACTAGTAGCCCCAACTGTCGAGCACGTCAGGCCGGTCGTACGGCCGGACTTTGCCACGGGAAGATTGACCGACGCAGCTTGGCCTTTTCCACCATTTGGTATGCCTGCCGCGGGAACACCGTTCGCGTCAGTGCTCGATCCCAACAGGAGGATATTGCCGCTCGTGTCAACGGCTCCGGAGACCACCTGCGCAATGGCCGCATCCACGGTTGCCGAGGAAGGGTTTTGTAGGTTGAAGGATCCTTGAGTCAAATTGGCGACCGTCGAGGTCCCCGAAGGCGAGCAATTGGTTTCAATCAACCCGGGT
>Ga0307472_100000687_pt1 | contig 12256 bp, 8 predicted proteins | sample atmos_gasesAM5C__2_FD_204582 | JGI IMG/M metagenome (GOLD analysis project Ga0307472, IMG submission 204582) | Hardwood forest soil microbial communities from Morgan-Monroe State Forest, Indiana, United States - atmos_gasesAM5C_05 | ecosystem: Environmental > Terrestrial > Soil > Temperate... | reverse complement strand
CGGTGCGACTGGCGAGGTTGCCGAGGCCGTTGGCAAGGTCGCTGTTATAGCGCTGGACGAGTGCGTCGTAGCTGAAATTTCCGTCCTGGCCAAACACCGTTTCGCGAAGCAGATAGTAGCGGAGCGCGTCCATGCCAAGAACATTCACGATGGGCCGAGGGCGAACGACATTGCCGAGGGACTTGCTCATTTTGGCGCTGTCCATGAGCAGCCACCCGTGAGCCCAGATTTGCTTCGGCAACGGAAGACCGGCAGCCATCAAGAACGCTGGCCAGTACACGGCGTGAAAGCGGATGATTTCCTTGCCGACGAGATGGACATCGGCGGGCCAGAATCCCCTCTTTTCATATTGCGGGCCGCCGACGGCGCTGAGATAGGCGGTCAGCGCATCGAACCAGACATAAAAAACGTGAGGCTCTTCGCCGGGAACGGGAATGCCCCAACGAACCGAAGTGCGCGTGATGCTGAGATCGCGCAGGCCACCTTCGACGAAACTGAGAACTTCATTGCGACGAGATTCGGGTTGAATGAAAACGGGATGCTTGGCGTACCAGTCAAGAAGCGGCTTCTGGAACGCGGAGAGCTTAAAGTAGAAATTGGCTTCGGTGACGGTTTCGGTGGGGCGGCCGCAATCGGGGCAATTTTCGCCGGGCTTTACGTCCACGTAGGCGTTGTCGTAGATGCAGTATTGGCCGGTATAGTGGCCGGGGTAGACGAAACCATTGTCGCGGCACTGCTTGAATAGCCATTGAACTGTATGCGCGTGTTTCAGGTCGGTGGTGCGGATGAATTCGTCGCCCTGGACACCGAGTTCGTCCCAGAGAGCCTTCCACTCGGCGGCCATTTTCGCCACGAATTCGGATTCGGGAACGCTGGCTTTTTTGGCAGAGCGCTCGACGTTGACGCCGTGCTCATCGGTGCCGGTGGTCATGACCACGTCGTAGCCACGCACGCGTTTGTAACGGCGAATGGTGTCACAGACGATGGTCGAGTAGGTATGGCCGATGTGCGGCAGGCCGTTCGTGTAGTAGATCGGCGTGGTCAGATAGAATTTGGGTTTTCCCGGTGACATGTTCAGTTTGTTTTGCCCGCCATTTCATAGGCACGCAACGCCTCGCTGATGACGCGCTGCAGCGGGACGTTCCTCTCGACCGCCAGCTTGCGGCAGTCGTCGTACTCCGGCGCGACGTGCAGGATGCGGCCGTTCACGCGCGAAATCTTGATGCGCACGTCGCCAAAATCGGTGGACACGCTGACAAACTCGCGCGGGAGGGTGCGCCGCTGCGCGTGGTACGTCCGCGCGCCGAACGTCGTGGTCTCCGCAAAAATCAGCGACATCAGCGCCTGTGCGTCCTGCGGCTTGCACAAGACCGTAAGCAGCGTTCCCGGGCGATTTTTTTTCATTTGCACAGGAGTCGTGTACACGTCCAGCGCACCCGCGGCCAGTGCCTTCTCCGAAAAGTAGCCGTAGATCTGCGGATTCATGTCGTCGAGATTGGCTTCGATGACGGCGATCTCTTCGTCGAAGCCAGGAACCGTTTTCTCGGCAGTCTCGCCAATCATCAGCCGCATCACATTGGGCTGGCCTTCCAAATCGGCCGTGCCTGCGCCATAACCAATCGCGCTAACGCTCATTGGCGGCTGGGGACCAAAGGAATCGCAAAGAGTCGCAACAATCGCAGCGCCAGTCGGCGTCACTAGTTCTTTTTGCACGTCATTCGAATACGTCGGCTTCCCCTGAAGCAGATTTGCTGTAGCAGGAGCAGGCACTGGCAAAACACCGTGAGCCATCTTCGCCGTGCCTCCGCCCACATTCAGCGCCGAGCAGGCAAACTTCTCGATTCCGAGAGAGTGGAAGCCAACGCAAGCCCCGACGATGTCGACAATCGCATCCACAGCGCCGACTTCATGAAAGTGAATCTTTTCCAGCGGCACGTCGTGCACACGGGCCTCGGCTTCGCCCAACTTGGTGAAAATCGCCGCAGCGCGCTCGCGAACTGGTGGCGCGAGTTGCGCACCTTCCAGAATTTCTAGAATTGAGCGGAGGGAGCGATGTTTGTGCTGATCCTCAGCCTGCACTTTGACGTAGGTTGCGGCCATTCCATTCTTCCAGACTTTTTCCGCAGAAAGCTTCCAGCCTTGAACTTGCAGGCCGCGAAGCTCCGAGCGCAGATGCTCGAGCGCGCAACCCGCATCCACCAAGGCCCCGAGGGTCATGTCGCCGCTAATGCCGGAAAAACAATCAAAATAGGCCAGTTTCATGGAAAAACCGCCGAACGGTGGGACTTCAAGCCGGAAATGTCACTCCGTCGGATTCAAATTGATACTATCGGCGCAGGCATGTACTGTCAAACGGCCTCTCTGTGCCGCTCTCTTTGACCCCCGTCGCGGGCATCTCCTATACTGGCGTGATTCCAATCCGGTGCTGGCTCACCTAGAGGACGCGTGTATCAGACACTGACGAAACTATTAAGCGAAGCCCTAGCGACGCACATACGGGAAAAGTATGGTGTACAGCTGGAGATTGTGCTGGACCGCCCGCCGAAGCTCGAAATGGGCGAAGCGGCTTCGCCAGTGTGTTTTGAACTGGCAAAGCGGCTGAAAAAGCCTCCGCGGCTGATTGCGCAGGAGATTGCTGGCAGCCTTGGAAAGATCGAAGGCATCGCGCGCGTGGAAGTTGCCGGCGGCGGATACCTGAACGCCTACTTCGACCGCGGCGCATTTTGGGAGAACGCGCAGAAGGAAGCAAGCGAGCCGCGCCCCACCGCGGAAGCCTCACAGCAGAAAATCATCGTCGAGCACACCAGCATCAACCCCAACAAAGCTGCTCACATCGGTCACGTGCGTAACGCGGTTCTTGGGGACACCATGGTTCGCATCCTACGGCATGCTGGCAGGCGCGTGCAGATTCAAAACTACATTGACAACACCGGCGTGCAAGTCGCCGACGTGGTCATCGGCTTGCTGCGCATGGAGCAACGCACCGCCACCAATGTAATGGCGCTGGCGCGCGAGCCGAAATTTGACTATTACTGCTGGGATTTGTACGCCAAGGCTACGAGCTTTTTTGGCGAAGACCAGGCGCGCGCGGCCGCACTGCGGACCGAAACGCTGAAAGCCATCGAAGAGAATCGCGGAGAAGACGCTGAAGTCGCGCAGGTGGTAGCGGACGCCATCGTTACCTGCCATTTGAACACCATGGCGCGGCTGGACATTCATTACGACTTGCTGGCGCGCGAGAGCGAAATCCTGCATTTGAAGTTCTGGGAAACGGCATTCGAAATGCTAAAAGAATCCAGCGCCATTCACCTAGCCACAAGCGGCAAGATGAAGGGGTGTTGGGTCTTGCCTTGGGAAGAAAAAGAAGGAACTAACGCAGAGGCCACAGAGAAGAAGGCCGCGGAAGAAGACGACGAGAACGAGCAGGACAAGATCATTGTGCGGTCGAATGGAACGGTGACGTACGTTGGAAAAGACATTGCCTACCAGCTCTGGAAATTTGGCCTCCTTGGAAAAGACTTTTGCTACCGGAAATGGCCCAACGCCCCAGCCGGGCGAACCGTTTGGGCTACGACCACCCGAAAAACGGAGCCGGACGCGCCGCACTTTGGCGAAGCGGCAGCTACGGTCTACAACGTGATTGATGCTCGGCAAGCCTATTTGCAGGACGTGGTGGCGGAAGGTCTGCGGCGACTCGGCCACGAGCAAGCGGCGAAAAATTCCATCCACTTTGCCTATGAAATCGTGGCTCTGACGCCTCGCTGTGCGGCGGAGCTGAACTACGAGCTTTCGCCCGAAGAAGCCAAGAAGCCTTACGTAGAAGTCAGCGGCCGCAAAGGATTCGGTGTCAAAGCCGACGACCTGATCGACAAATTGGAAGCAGCGACGCTCAACGAAGTTCAACAGAGGCATCCGGAAATGAGCGAGAAAGAGAAGAAGCGCACCGCACACGCTATTGCCGTAGGCGCACTGCGTTTCTTTCTGCTGAAGGTCACGCGAAACTCGATCATCGCTTTCGACTTCAGGGACGCGCTGAGTTTCGAGGGGGAAACCGGGCCGTATTGCCAATATGCAGTTGTGCGCATTCGCGGAATCCGCCGCAAGGGCGCGGAAGCTGCAGCGACCGCAGCAAAACTGAATGCCGATTCTGTCCGCCGATTCCTTTCCGGGGCCGAGGCGGGCGATTTGTGGGAATTATTGCTTGGCGCGGGCTCGCTCGATTACTCCACGGGTGCGGCGATCGCCACGCAGGAGCCCGCGTTCGTTGCAAAGTATGCGTTTCAACTGGCGCAGTCGTTCAACAACTTTTACCACAGGCATCACATTCTCTCCGAAGCCGATGAGCAGAAACGCGCCTTCCTTCTGGAATTGACCGAATTGGTCGAAGCGCAGCTCGTCCGCGCCTTGAGCCTGCTGGGAATCGAAGCACCAGAGAAGATGTAACAGCATTGCCGCGCCGTGGCGCAGCCTTCCTTCGCGAGCTGTCCTCTGCGGGAAACCTAATACGACATGACCAGATGCACCAGCGTGCGCAGGGCTACACCCGTGGGACCTTTGGCAAGCCAAGGCTTGGCGTCATCGTTCCACGCCGTACCCGCGATGTCCAGGTGAATCCACGGCGAGTCGCCGGTAAATTCCTTGATGAACATTGCGCCGATGGTCGCACCGGCCCCTTTGCCGCTGCTAATGTTCTGGATATCCGCGACTGTGCCCTTGATGAATTCGCGATACTCATCGTCCATCGGCAACTGCCACATTTTCTCGCCGGCCACTTTCGCGCTAGCTAGCAGCTTGTCCGTAAACGCCTGATCCGAACCGAACACGCCGACATTGATGCCCGCGAGGGCCACGACTACCGCGCCTGTCAGCGTGGCCGCGTCAATCAAATGAGTGGCGCCAAGTTGCTTCGCATAATGCACGCCATCGGCCAGAATGAGCCGCCCCTCAGCATCGGTGTTGAGCACTTCGATGGTCTTGCCGGACATGGCCGTCTGAATATCTCCAGGCTTTTGCGCGCGGCCTCCCGGCATGTTTTCGGTGGAAGGTACAACGCAAATCACTTTGACATTTGGCTTGAGCGCGGCGAGCGCACGCATAACTCCAATCATGGTGGCACCGCCCGCCATGTCGTATTTCATTTTTTCCATGCCGTCGGCGGGCTTGATGGAAATCCCACCAGTATCAAAGGTCACGGCTTTGCCAATCAATCCAATTACCGGCGCGCCAGGCTTGGCCGAGGGTGGATCGTAGGTGATGACCACCATCCGCGGCGGCTCAACGCTGCCTTGCGCGACGCTCAACAGCGCACCCATCTTCAATTCCGCGATTTTCTTTTCATCCAGAATTTCGACGGAAAGCCCTGCCGCTTTCGCCATGGCTTCGGCCTTTTGTGCCAAGATCGTCGGCGTCATTTTGTTCGAAGGTTCGTTCACCAGATCCCTTGCAAAATTCTGCGAATCGGCAATGGTGCGGCCCTTCACCAGTCCTTTTTCGCCCGCCGTGCCTTCCGCGTCGGAGTAACCGGCAATCGTCACACTCTCAATTCTCTTGTCGTTCTTCTTCTCCGTCTTGTATTTGTCCGGTTCGAAATCAGCAGTTAGCACGCCTTCGGCAACAGACTGTGCGGCTTCCTCCGTGACATCGCCTTCCCGCACCAGCAGCGCCAAGTTCTTAACAGAGCGCGACTTCAAATAGCGCAGCGCCGCCCCGGCAATCTTACGCAGTGTGGCCGAATTGAATTGCTCCTTCTTCCCCGCCCCAACCAAAAGCAGCCGCGCCGCTTTTACTCCCGCAGGCGCGTGAACCAGCGTGAACTCCAACGTCTTCCCGGTCAGTTCGCCGCTCTTCGCCAGCCTGCCCAGCAACCCGCCAGCGAGTTTGTCAATCTCCGCAACGCGCCCCTGAACCGGGTCGCTATCTTCAAACACATACGAAACCAGAGCCTCCGTTTCGGTTCCTGCGAGTGGCTTACTCTCCAGGGTGATTTGCATAGTTGCTCTATCGCCTCCGATTGTGATACAGGGATTCTTCCACTTCCCTGCGGGCTTCCTTGTCGCGCTCGTCCGCGCGGCGGTCCCAAGCTTTTTTGCCTTGCACCAGCGCGATCTCCACCTTGGCGATGCTATTCCGGAAGTAGATCCGAAGGGGGATAACCGTCAATCCCTTAGACTCTGCGCGCCCCGAAAGTTTGAGGATTTCGTTCTTGTGCAGCAGGAGCTTCCGCGAACCCAGCGGCTCATGATTCCAGGGACCGCCCGGTAAGTACTGTGCAATGTGTGCGTTAACCAGCCAGGCGCTGTTCGGTTTGAAATCCACGTAAGCGTCCCGAATATTGGCCTTTCCTTCGCGAAGAGCCTTCACCTCGGTACCATGAAGGACCAGACCCGCCTCATGTTTTTCAAGAATATGGTAGTTATACGAGGCTGCGCGGTTCTGAGCCACGATCAGTTCGCCCGGCTTGGCGCCCTTTGCAGATTTTTTTACAGGCTTGGCCACGACCATCCATCATAGCCGCAGTGGAAAAAGTTGTCACTCTCGGGTGAAGACCACATGCGAAATTGCTGTTATTCCCTATAGGACAGTCAACCTCTGTTACCTTGCCGCACGTCTAATGCGAGTGTTAGACTTCAAAAGCAAGGTCTTCCAGGCCTCGGAGAGAGTATGCAACAAAAGTGGGGAACTCTAATTCTTTGTGTGAGTTTCGGGCTCTTCGCCGCCGGATGTCCAAAGGGAGGCGGCGAGTACAACCAGGGCTTGAAGGCAGAAAACCTCCAGGACTACGACGCGGCTGTCGCGTACTACCAAAAAGCGCTTAAAGCTGATCCCCACAATGCCACCTACAGAATCAGGTTACACCAGGCGCGATTTGACGCCGGCGAATTTCATATAAAGCGCGGACTGGAGATGCGAAAGAGAGGCGAACTGGACGGCGCCGGGATCGAATTCCAGAAAGCGCTCGTCGCCGATCCTTCCAGCTCCATCGCCGAACAGGAGTTGAAGCGCACCGCGGAAATGATCGGAGAGAGGAACCACACAAGCGAGCCCGAGGCCCCTACCGACCACAATCAGCAGCCACTAGCCTCCATGCCGCCGGAGCTCAAGCCGTTAACCCGGGCGCCCATCAGCATGAAGATGTTCAACGACGCAAAAATCGCCTTTGACACCATCGGGAAGTACGCGGGACTTACGATGATCTATGACCCCGACTTTCCGGCGCGCAAGATCAACGTAGAGCTGAACAATGTCACACTGGAGCAGGCTCTGGAAATCGTCTCCCTGGAAAGCAAGGCGGTGGTCACGCCGGTGACAGAGAACACTCTTTTCATCTACCCGGACCAGCCGCAGAAGCGCCGCGAGTTTGAAGAAGAAGTCGTCAAGACTTTCTATCTTTCAAACGTCACGCAGCCGCAGGACATCACCGAAATTATGACCGGGCTGAGGCAATTGTTAGATTTGAAGCGCATTCAGCAGGTGAACTCACAAAACGCCATCATCATTCGCGACACACCCGACAGATTGATGCTCGTCCAAAAACTGATTGACGACATTGATAAAGCCAAACCGGAAGTCGTCGTTCAGGTCGAAGTCCTTCAGGCTAGCAAGGACCGGCTCCGCGAACTTGGCATTCAACCCGGCACTCAAGCCTCTGTTGCGCTCACGAACGGCACAACATCCAGCAGCAGCTCGGGGGGTACATCTACAACTACAAGCAATCCGATTACGTTCGATACTTTTCGGCACCTTAACCCCAACAGCTTCAGCGTCACGCTGCCGAGCTTTACGGCCAATCTGGTGGAAAATGACTCGGACACGATAATCATTCAGAACCCGGAAATTCGCTCCGTGGATGGTCAAACGGCCAAACTTAAGATCGGCCAGCGTATTCCGGTGGCGACGGGCAGCTTTCAAGCGGGCGTCGGCGTTGGGGCTACCGGCGGCGCGGGCTTCGTCAACCCTCTGGTCAACACGCAGTTCACTTACCTGGACGTCGGGGTCAACGTGGACATGACTCCCCGCGTGCACCCGAACCACGAAGTCAGCCTAAAACTGCGTATCGAAATCTCTTCCGAGTTAACCACCGTGAACATTGGCGGCATTTCACAGCCAGTGATCGGGTCGAAGACCATCGAGCACGACATCCGGCTTAAAGAGGGTGAGGTAAATATCCTTGGAGGGTTGATCGAGCGTACAGATACGAAAACCATCAGTGGATGGCCCGGGCTCGCAAGGATTCCGATTCTCGGCCGCTTTTTCTCCGATAACAAGGTTGATCACCAGGAAGACGAGACGCTGATCGTTTTGACTCCGCACATCGTGCGCATGCCTGATTGGACGAAAGCGAATCTGCGCACCATGCTCTCCGGGCCGGATCAAAATCCCCAAGTGAAGCGCGAGGGCGAACTTCGGACGCCGCAACCCGAGCCCACTCAGCCACCGCCACCTACACAGCAGCCACAGCAACAGCCGCCGGCAGCTGCAGCCACCACGACTCCGAACGCGTCTGCGGCGCAGTCGCCGTCAGGAAATGTCGTCGCCAAGATTCGCTTCGAGCCGCAGACTCTCACACTCAAAGCAGGCCAAACTGCGACCTTAGGCGTGGTCGTCGAAAACGTGAACGATCTTTATTCCATCCCCTTACTGCTTCAGTATGATCCCAAAGTAGTCAGCGTTGAAGAAGTGCAGCACGGCGGATTCCTCTCTGGCGGCGGCTCGCAGGTCATCGCCATTCCCTGGCAAGTGCTAAAGGACAAAGGGCAGGCCATTATTTCTGCCACTCGCCCTCCCAGCACTCCTGGTGTCAGCGGAAGCGGCACCTTGATTGGCGTCGTTGTGAAAGCTTTGGCGCCCGGCTCCACGAACTTGTCCATCGTGCAGGTGAACGCCAAGGACTCGCAGCAGAAGTCCATCCCGTTGGTCACCAGCGAAGCAACTTTACAAGTTCAGCAGTAGTCCAAGTTTAGAGGAGCCCTATTCAGAATCGTTTGATTTACGCTAGAGAGAGATGTTGTTTGTTTTCCCAATTCGAGAGCGCACCTGCCGGCAGCGAGGCAACTCGCAAGCGGGCCTGACTCTTCTTGAGTTGATCCTGACCTGTTCCATCCTGCTGATTCTGTCTTCTGCGGCTCTGCCAATCGCCAGATATGCTGTGGTTCGCGAGAAAGAGGCGATCCTACGCCACAGTCTCGATGAAATCCGCGACGCCATCGACCGCTACAAGGACGCTGCAGACCATCAGGCAATCCGCGTGGAAATAGGAACCGAAGGCTACCCGCCGGATCTCCAAACCCTCGTCACGGGCGTCAAGCTGGGAAACAGCGGCGACAAGAAGATTGTCTTTTTGCGGAAGATTCCCATTGATCCCATGACCGGTCGCGCCGACTGGGGCTTGCGCGCGGTCCAGGATGATCCGGACTCCAAGCATTGGAGCGGCAAGGACGTTTTTGATGTGTATTCCCAATCCACTGGAACGGCAATGGATGGAACGAAATACTCGGATTGGTGATGGGAGGTTGAACTCAACGTGAAGACTTCACTGCACAATCGAATGGCTGCGCGGCAGTTGCGGAAGGGTGGCCGCGGACACGGCGGTCTTGGGTTCACCCTCATTGAGTTGATGATCGTCATGAGCATCATCCTGATTCTCATCGGCATGGCCGTGATTCGCTATGACAAAGTTGTGCAGCATTCAAGGGAAGCCGTATTGAAAACCGACCTTCGCACGATTCGTGACGCCATTGACAATTACACCCTGGACAAGCAAGCCGCGCCGCAATCGGTCGATGATCTACAGCAGGCCGGCTACCTTCGCTCCGTGCCAACCGACCCCATGACCAACGCCAAAGACTGGGTGCCGGAGTTTGATAGCGTGGTCCTGAGCCCCGATCAGACCACCACAGGAATGGTCAACGTGCATTCCAATTCCGGCAAGACTTCTCTCGACGGCACTCCCTACAACGAGTGGTAATCCCAAAGTGCGGTTCAGAACTTCCTACGAGTCGTCTTCACGCATTCAGACGTGAGTCGTCCGTGCAGCTCGGACTGCTCCCCAGCAAGAGCATTCTTCGATGGCCCCGCAGTTCGCCAAGCAGTGTCGTTGCTTGTATTTTCTGGCGCCGTCCTAATCTGAAGGCGGCGCGCAAAAGGACAGCATCATATTGCTCGACTATTTGACGCGAACGGACTCGTCCGCTATAGTGACTATGCGGGGTGGAGCAGCCTGGTAGCTCGTCGGGCTCATAACGCGTCATAACCTACATGGCCCCGCTGGATTCAAAGCACTTAGCTCTCGTTCTGCAAGTCAAAACCGCCAAAAATAGGAGTATTTGGGGCACTTAACGGGCACCTGCAGATTCGCGTTCTGCTGCTTGTGCTGGACTGGGGACCACGCGCGTTGGCCTATCTTCATCGGTGGGCACGCGGCAGGGCGCCGATTCGCACCATTACTTCCGGGTAGCCGACGCGGGAGTTACCGCCAATCGACTCAAGCTGACACGCCACCATGCGGCATCTCTGGTTGCTCCAAGAGGCTAATTTCGCATAGCATTTAGATCCTGTCCTAACTCGCGCATAGTACCTGGAACGAGTGTGCTGGCCAAACTCAACGCTCGCTGCTTGGGGGTGTGAAATGAAGTATCCAGCGACTGGGCTACTGTTGGCGTTTCTGAGCTTCCCACGTGCAGTCTTCGGTCAATCTGACGCACAACACCACCACGCGGATACCCTGCGAGCAGAACAATACGGGAGTGTTCATTTCCCGATCTCCTGCTCGGGTCAGGTCCAGCAGAGCTTTGAGCGCGGGGTGGCTATGCTGCACTCTTTCGAATACGAGGATGCCGAGGCGACTTTTGCCGCGGTGGCGCGGCGCGACCCCAACTGTGCCATGGCTTATTGGGGCCAGGCCATGAGCTATTACCATCCCTGGTGGCAACCCCCTGATGCTTCCCATCTGAAGCTGGGGCGGGTGGCCAGTAAACGAGCAGTGGCGATCGGCGGCAAGACGCCGCGGGAACAGGATTACATCACAGCGATTGCCGGTTATTATCGCCAATCTGAGCAATTGGATTCTCGCACGCGCGCTCTGAACTTTCAGAAAGACATGGAGCACTTGTACGCGTCGCATCCCGACGACCGGGAAGCGGCTCTTTTTTATGCCACGTTGTTAGGCGCCAACGCGCCGCGACGCGATCCCAGCTACGCTGACCAGAAGAAGGCTGGTGCTATCCTGGAGAGAATCTTCGCCGAGTCGCCCAATCACCCCGGCGTGGCTCATTACATTATCCACGTCTATGACAATCCGGTGCTGGCCAACCGTGCTCTGGTGGCAGCTCGAAGCTACGCCAAGATTGCGCCATCTTCGGTCCACGCTCTGCACATGCCTTCCCACATCTTCATTCAGGTGGGATCATGGCAAGAAGCCATCGATTCCAATCTCGCCTCGTTGGCCGCGGCACGTGCTTGGGTGGCCAAGTCTCTCCGCAAAGGACTGTGGGATATGCAGGCACACGCCCAGGATTTCCTCGCTTATGCGTACCTGCAAACTGGACAGGATCAGCTTGCAAGAAAGGTCCGCGATGAAGTCAGCGACTACAACGACCGGTTTGGAGAAAGCCCCAGGGCGTCGTACTCGGCGCTCGTGGGCATTCCTGCACGTTACGCCTTGGAGAGACATCAGTGGTCTGAGGCTGCGTCTCTTCCAATTCGAAGAGTCCCCATGCCCCTCTATGAAGCCGAAACCTATTTCGCGAAGACGATCGGCTGCGCGCGGACAGGCGACCTCGTTGGCGCGAGATCCTATGCGGACAAGCTCGCAGAACTTCGTGATCGATTGCCCCCAGGAAATCAAGGTATGGATGAGAACGCCGACCTGGTGGAAGTACAGCATCTACAGGCCGAGGCGTGGCTGGCCCACGCGGAAAAGCGCGACGTGGACGCCGTCAGGCTGATGAAATCAGCGATTGCACTAGAAGAATCCACGCCATCAACCTGGTTCCCGGCGCCTTTACTTGCGGGGAATGAACAACTCGGGGACCTGCTTTTAGAACTGGACCAGCCCCAGGCAGCCTTGGCAGCCTTTGAGGCTTCACTGCAGCTTACGCCGAATCGTTTCAACAGTCTTTTCGGTGCCGGACGTGCCGCAGAACTAGCAGGTGCTCGTTCGAAGGCCGAGACGTATTACAGTCAACTTCTAACTATCTGCAAGAACGCAGAGTCAGAACGACCCGAGTTGCACTTCGCAAAAAGCTTCCTTGAGAAACAG
>Ga0307472_100000686_pt1 | contig 12257 bp, 11 predicted proteins | sample atmos_gasesAM5C__2_FD_204582 | JGI IMG/M metagenome (GOLD analysis project Ga0307472, IMG submission 204582) | Hardwood forest soil microbial communities from Morgan-Monroe State Forest, Indiana, United States - atmos_gasesAM5C_05 | ecosystem: Environmental > Terrestrial > Soil > Temperate... | reverse complement strand
ATCGGCAGACCGAGCTTATGGTCGTACCTCGGTCGGTAACGTTCAGTGTTGTACATGGAGCCGATATCCACTTTCCGTGGCCCCAGCTTCGGATCAGGAATCGGCACCATCGCGTAGCAGCCTTCGTTAATCGCGGTCATCAGTCCTGACTTGCCTTCTTCCAGCGCGTCCATCGCCATACCCGCGAACGTAAATGCCACCATACGATCAATGGAATCCGGGCTGCCCGACCGCAGATCGTAAGTGAGATCGCTCACGACCGTCTCTTCACCGGTCGTGCGCTTGATCTCATCACTCAGGTCTTCTGCAACGCTCATCTTTTTGCGGTGACCGAACGCATCCGGCTCTCCGTATTCCTTCACAGTGTAGCCTTGCCACTCGGCGCCCTCCGATAGGATTACCAGCGAATAGTTGCTCGGATTGTTGCGCTTGTCATTGATGAGCAGGTCGATCAATTGTTTGAGGTCAACCTTGTACTCGGGAATGCAGCAGCGCACCGCCGTTACGTACGCCGTGTACAGGGCGGTGTAGCCGGCATCGCGGCCAAACACCCGAAAGATGCCGATGCGTTCGTGCGAGCCCACGGTCGTCCGCTGGCGGTCGACAGCGTCCATCGCACGAGTAATCGCCGTTGAAAAACCGATGCAGTATTCCGTGTTCCGGACATCATTGTCCATCGTCTTTGGCACTGCGAGCACCTTCATGCCTTTGCGATCCAGTTCCGCAGCGTAGCTCAACGTATCATCACCACCAATCGCGATGAGGTAGTCGAGGCCGAGCGTCTCGATATTCTTCAGCACGGCCGGAGTCACATCGTAGACCGTTGTAGTCACGCCTTTCTTGGTTGATTCTTTCGCTTCGAATTTCTGGCCTTGCAGAACGGGGGGCAGATTCTTTATTTTCGTTGGATTCGTGCGCGAGCTGTGCAGGAACGTGCCCCCCGTGCGGTCGATGGTGCGTGTGTTCTCGCGATTGAGAGGCAGGATGTAGCGTGCCTTTCGTGCCGGATCGTTCAGATCGACATGGGTCAATCCTTCCCAGCCCCGGCGAATGCCGATCACTTCACAGCCGATTTCCGCGCCGCGATAGACCACCGATTTGATTACCGAGTTCAATCCGGGGACATCGCCGCCCCCGGTGAGTATGCCTACACGCTTCGTTGCCACGTATGACTCCTTAACTGGTTCGAATTAAAACGACGACGGATCGGGGGGCTACTTCATATATGGGTGACTGCAGCGGCGAACCACGATCTGAAAAATCCGCCGGACTTGCCAGGTCAGTGTCCACGATTCGTAACCAATTTCGGGGCTCACCTTCCTGGATTCGGAACCGCAGCGCTTCCCAGTACGCATTGATCATTACATAGATATCATCATCCGCTTGGGAGGCGCCGTGCAAACAAAAGGCTAGGCTGCGCGAATCTGCCGATAGATCGACCATAGCTTCAACGCCGTACCAGGAAATGTCCTCGCGCCAGAACCTGCTGCGACACAGAGAAGGATGAGCCTTCCGGAACGCAATCATCAATTTGAAGAACCGGAAAATATCCTGATTTGCCTCAAGCTGGCTCCAATCCAGCCAACTGGTTTCGTTATCCTGGTTGTAGGGATTGTTGTTGCCGAATTGCGTGTTAAGGAACTCGTCGCCAGCCCGGAACATCGGGATACCATTCGACAGCAGAAGCAGACAGCAGAAGTTCTTAACCTGTTTGCGGCGCAGACCGAGAACCTCGGCCGGCGCGCCCTTGTCTCCTTCGTGTCCGCAGTTCCAACTGTAATTCGCGTCCATACCATCACGATTGGCATGGCCATTCCTCCAGTTGCGTTTGTGGTTGTAGGAAACGAGGTCGTATAGCGTGAACCCGTCGTGGCAATCGATATAGTTAACCGTCTGGAAGGCATGATAGGAGTGCTCGCGACTATCCGGAAACAGATCGTCACTGCCATAAATGCGGCGCATGAGATCGGCGACCATACCAGCATCGCCCCTGACAAGGCGACGGACGTCGTCACGATAGCGAGCATTCCATTGCAGCCAGGTCGTGCCCGGAAATCCACGTCCCAGCTGGTAACAACCCACGTCCCAAGGCTCTGCGATCAAAGCCAATCGACCCAACTCCGGGTCGGCGGCGATTTGGGTGAATATGGGAGCATCTCCCCAATTCAGGGATCCATCGGCATTCCGGCTGAACACCGATGCCAGATCGAACCGGAAACCATCGATGTGCATCTCGTTCTTCCAATACCGCAGGCTGTCCATGACCATTTTCCGTACGTGAGGCTGGCTGAAATTCAACGTGTTGCCCGTGCCCGAGTAATTCGCGTAGGGGCTATTGGGGTCGGATGACAGCATGTAGTAACTGCTAGCATCAAACCCCTTGAAGCTATATGTAGGACCACAGCTGTCGCCCTCACAGGTGTGGTTGTACACAACATCAAGTACCACAAAGATCCCGGCTTTGTGGAAGGCCTTGACCATATTCTTGAACTCGAGATGTTGCTCATCATCTTCCGCACGGGCCGCATATTGCGCGTGAGGCGCGAAAAAGTTCAAGGGCATGTAGCCCCAATAGTCGCCTTCATGAGGATCGCGCTGGAATATGGGCATCAGTTCAACAACGTTGATGCCAAGCTCCTTGAGATAGGGAATCTTTTCGATCACACCGGCGTACGTGCCGGCTCGGGATGGATGGACGCCGGAATTCGGATTGTTGGTAAACCCCTTGACGTGAAGTTCGTAGATGATCGCGTCCGCCTCAGGTCGAGGCGAAACATCTTCTCCCCAATCGAAGGCAATATGTTGCTTCGGCAAAATCCCCAGCGGCGACTTTCCGGCATTTGAGCCTAGCGCCATGGCCAGACTGCGGTCGAATGCCGGCGGAAAGAAAACACCTTTCGCATAAGGATCGAGCAGAACCTTTTCGGGGTCGAACCCAGGCAGTCCTGCAACCTTGGGTCCTGAAACCGAGTACGCATAATAACGTGCATTACATATTTGATTGAGCGGGATTCTGCAATGCCAGATGCGTCCTGACTTGTTACGCAGAAAATCGAACTGGAATTTGAGGATCGGCTCTACCAAATCCTGAGCTGAATAGAGCAACAGCGTCACACTTTCGGCATGCTCAGCATAAACGGCAAAATTGAATGCCTTCTCGTCATCGACCCAACTAGCTCCGAGAGGCAAGGGGAGCCCTTCTTTTCCTGCCCACGTGGGATGTGGTTTGGATCCGGCCCGTAGAAGTGACGGTGCATCGGATGAGTCGTTGGAGGTATTCGATTCGCGAAATCGGATGTTCACTGTTTTAAGGCTCTAATGACACGCCGCATCGTCCTGGAAAGTACCGCCGGCAAACATCTGCGCCAGGAATTGACCGCAATGCATCATCTTCTGAGCTTCGTCATCGTCCTTTAGTGGATGTTCAGAAGTAGTTAAGTTTACGGCCCTCATTTCATTCCGGGCATCGACGAAGCTTTCGGCCCAGACCCGCAAATTGTTGAACTCGTTCGTGAGCAACTCGAGCCCGCGGTGGTCAGACTCGGTCGAGGCTGCCGCCGCAGCTAAAGCAATGCTATCCGCAGCTCGACCTTCGTATGCCCGAATGGAGTTTCCCGCCATAGCCTTTCCCACGGGATACCCATTCTCCACGACCACCTGCACCGTCCCACCCCATTCTCTTATCGAGGCCATTGCCTCGATTGCTGCCCGCGTGAACGCCAGTGAAAAACCGGATTTGCGAGCGGTCTCGTGGGCCGGTTCGGCAGCATCATTTGGGGCGAGCGTCAGAATGATTCGGTCCTCCTCAATGCTGAGAGCGCCTTTTGTGATTTTCGCCAGGTCCTGCACGTCAACCAACGCACGCCCCTGCAACCGAATTACGTTCGCCCGGCCCATGTACCCTTGAATGGAAAATGTTTCGCTTTGGCGCTGGGTCTGCGCTGATGCGATTACCACGACAGTCAGCAGCGTCACAGCAATCAGGGGCTTCGGCTGAATCATGCGAAACATCGAGTCTCTCCTGGATCACACTCGTGGTTGAAGCGCAGCATGCTCATTGCTGAGGCGGTTCTGCCACGCTACTTCCCGGCACGGTGTATTGTGCCTGGGTGAGCGGTGGAAGTGAGACTTCCACATTCATATCCATCAGCAAGTCGATGCGACGATCCAGCTGAAAGAACTTCGTCACTGTAAGGGCCGGAAGCACCTTGTTGAACTTCTTGTAATACTTCTTCTTCAACCCAGCCAGATGAGATTCGCAGTCCAACATTTGCTCTGCCATCGCCTTGGCCTCGGCGTCGCTCAGGTTCGGGTACTTCTGGGTGTACTGCTTTATGACGGCAGCGCGGCGATCATCCACCCTCGACCGTTCGTACTCGTATTGCTGGTAGATCGGCCAGAATGCCGCGCCCTCTTTATCCGTGAAATTCATTCCCGTTGTAATGAGGGTGGTCCTGTCTGCCCGCATACTGGCCCTCGCTACTGCGATGGTGGAGTCGATTGTGGGCTCCTGATCCTGAGCACGACCGAGAGGGCAAAATGCGAGCATAGCGAATGTAACCACGAGTAATGCAGAATTCTTCATCATTGACTACTCCTAAGCCGCTTGCTTCGTGTCATTCGCGGGCGCAGCGGCGAAGTGCGCTCGACAAATTGTGCGAACAGCTCCTTGAAAGGACAAGTGGAGCCTTGTACCAGATGATGTAGGCACGCCACTTGCCGAACTCATCTCAGAACCAGATCATTTCTTATGTTGTGATTCTGCAATAAACCTGGCTTCCGCACGACCATACCGTGCCCAGTAACCGGCATGCGGACCTCATCTGGTCACCCCTGGGTCGATTCGAAAATCGTTTGTTCCCGTGCATTGGAGTATCGCGGAACCCTATTCGCCGTGGGCCGGCTCGACTGCGGGAGCTAGCCTCGCCGCTATTGTCCGCGGGGCCTCGGTCCTCTTCATCACGACCATGCACAGCGCCCCCACTCCTGCCCAGAAAACGGTGCGCGTACGGCGGCACAATGCCAACGTCAATCCTGTGGTGCTGGTCACACCGAACATCTTTGCGATGAGCATACTCCCACCTTCGTAGGTGCCGAAGTTGCCCGGATTCAGCGCACCCACGAGGTTGATCACCTTCGTTAGACCTTCCACGATGAAAGCGCCACCCAGAGTGAATCCCGTTCCCATAAACCGCAGGATGATGTAGACCTCCAGGACCGCCAGCATGTGCCACAGGAGATTGAACATCAATGTTGCCCAGAACGCGGCTGGCGCTTCGCTATGAAAAAAGAGGAGGTTGTGTTCGGCCGAGTCGACGATCGGCTCTTTGCTGCTGACCCATGTATGAAGCCGCGGAAATCGCCCAATCGCTCGAATTGCGTTTCCCATCAAGGGCCAGCGGTGTGCTAGCGCCACAGCCGCTAAGATCACCACTGACGTCAGCCCAGCAATGAGCAGAACTGCATACATTCGCCATTTAACAGAAACAGGGGCAAGCATTAGAGTGGCTACGATGCCCAAAACCGTTACCAATACGGCGCTGAAGGTATGCAATCCCCCGTCGATGGCGCCCGCTGAGAGTCCATTCGATACCGGCACCGTGGAACCCAACAGCGATATGCGCATCCCCTCGCCAACTACCTTTCCAGCCACACCAAATTGTCCAAGAGCGTCAGAGACCAACTGCGCGCCGAAACTGCGGGACCAGGAGAGTCCACGGATATCGCAGGTAAACGCCTGTCTCCAGGCGCAAGTCTTGATGAACTGAGAGAATCCTCCCAGAATGACAATCAGAGCGAGGCCCCAGCCGACGGCCTCGAGTTGTTTCCACACGGCCCCCGGGCCGGTTCGAAACACCAGGTAGCCGAGTAAACCAAGGCCGAGCAGAGCTGCAAAAAATCGGAGAGAGAGCTGAATGAGAGACTGTAGTCTGGGCGCGGTTCTACGCGCCTGCTTGAGGAGTCTCCTCCACCTGTTCGCCTTGTTCGGTTTGTGCGTCTGCGGGACATCCAGCAGCGCATATTCCATCACTGAGTTACCAGCGCCCACGTCGCTCTCCCCATTTCCAGCGATTTACGTACTTGGACACCGAAGAAGAGCAGATGGATTGCCAATCAGGATCTTTACTAAAGACGTTTGTTTCGTTTATTTTCCCAGGAGCCAACCTGGATTCGGAGTGCCCAGCCCAAGGTCAGTGCCTCAATGTGGGCATGGATGGAAGGACCGACGCGACGAAAATTCCGGGATCCGCGGGAAATGCCATGATTCCCATTTGGCCAGATCCGGTGGAGGCGTGCGACAGCAAAGAACAGCGATTGCGCCTCGATGAAAAGACCTTTCGCTGGATGCATAATGAGGACGCCATGGCCACAGAAAAGTTGGCGGAAGGCATTCGCAAGTTCAACAGCGATGCCCAGCATCTCCAGCAGTTCGCCCTGGCTCGGGTAGCTGAAACGATCGGGTGAGGGACGGGCCGCCCAGGCGGAACTTCAATGCGGACGCCCAAGATCGTCACCGAAGTCTGTAGAGGACCCTCATGCCCATGAATCGCGCAGTACTCTGGGACATGGATGGAACTTTGGTCGACTCTGCCGAATATCATTGGCAGGCCTGGCGCGATAGTATGTCCCGCGAAGGCTTCCCGGTCACCCACGCAGAATTCCTCGCTACCTTCGGACAGCGTAACGACTCTATTCTTCGGCAATGGCTGGGCGAAAGAGCGACGCCTGAATTAATCCGGCGCATCGGGGACGCCAAAGAAGCACTCTATCGTCAACATGTGCGCGAGCAAGGCATTGCAGCGCTGCCAGGAGCCTTGGAGTGGGTAAAGCTGCTGCACCGACAAGGTTGGAAACAAGCGATTGCGTCGGCGGCTCCACGCGCCAACATTGAAACGATCCTGGACGTCCTACAAACTAGCCAGTGCTTTCAGGCTATCGTGTCGGCTGATGATGTGCACCGGGGCAAGCCTGACCCGGAAGTGTTCCTCGTCGCTGCCGCGAAACTGGATGTCGCGCCCAAGCATTGCATCGTTGTCGAAGACGCCGAGCACGGCATCGAAGCCGCGCGCGCCGCCGGAATGAAAAGCATCGGCTTGAGCCAGAATGGCAAGTACTTGGCGGCAGACGTTGTGGTGCCTTCTCTCGACCTTCTGGATGAGAACGCCTTCGACCGCCTGCTCGGGAGCGGCGGTATGCAGCAATGAGCTCACAGTCGTCCCGGATTAGGCAAAATGCCGACCGAGAGCGGCCGTGTGCCGCAGCACGAGTGAACCGCGCCTCATCCTTTTTGTTCAGTAGCGCGCAACCCCGTCATCGACTGGATGCGAATGCGAAAAAAGAGCGGCTCGATGGATTTATCGCCCACTCTCATTTGCCGCTCACCCAATGCATTAAGCCACCAATGACTGCGTTTTGCCAGTAGTAAACTCGCATGTTTACGCTCGGCTGCGTATTGCGGCACGGGCAATTCCTCATATTCTCCGTTGACGATGACGCTGATCCACTCGCTCTGATCCTGTGCCTGGTCCATTTGCACACACACTTTGGGATTGGCACGCATCCACTTCACCTTCTGCCCAAACGTCGAGAAAACGTACAGGTAACCGTCTTCGTAAGCAAAATGAATTGGAACCACATACGGCTGGTTCTCATAGGAGCAGCCCAGCCGGCCCAGAGAAGCATGCTCAAGAACCGCCTTGCATTCCTCTGCTGCCATTTCGTTGATTTCCATGATGGTTTCCTCCGAGCTTACGACGGACCGAGAGCGTTGCTAACGATCTCCTGTGCTTCGCGAATGATCACATTCAGATGCGACTGGTTTTCGAAGGATTCAGCGTAGATTTTGTAGACGTTTTCGGTGCCGGATGGCCGCGCGGCAAACCAGCCAGACTTCACCACCACTTTCACTCCGCCAATGGGAGCGTGGTTGCCCGGCGCTTTGGTTAACTTGGCAACAATGGGTTCGCCCGCTAATTCTGTTTCTTTCATCGAATCAGCTGAGAGCTTCTGCAGTTTGCGTTTTTGGTTAGGCGACGCCGGCGCGTCGATCCGGGTATAAAGAGGACTTCCAAACTCCGCGGTCAGTTCACGGTAATGCAGGGCGGGATCTTTTCCGGTTCGAGCGGTGATCTCTGCGGCAAGAAGATCCATAATCAGTCCGTCCTTGTCTGTCGTCCACACCTCACCGTTGCGGCGCAGGAAGCTTGCACCCGCACTCTCTTCTCCGCCAAAACAGATGGAACTATCGATCAGTCCGGACACAAACCACTTGAAGCCTACAGGCACTTCGTACAACTGACGTCGGAGTTTCTCTACAACACGGTCTATCATACAGCTGCTTACTAACGTTTTTCCGACTGCGCATTTGGCGCTCCACTCTGGCCGATTTGTCAGCAGATAGTGGATCGCTACGGCCAGGAAGTCGTTCGGTTTCATCAAACCTGACGTTGGTGTCACAATGCCATGACGGTCGGAGTCGGGGTCGTTGGCGAAGGCCACCTGGTACTGATCTTTCAGGCCGACTAACCTGGCCATCGCGTACGGACTCGAGCAATCCATCCGAATCCTGCCGTCATGATCGACAGGCATGAAGGAAAACGTGGGATCCATCGTGGGGTTTACGACCGTGATGTCTATTCTGTAGATGGAGTTGATCGGTTCCCAGTAGCGGAGGGCGGCCCCACCCAGCGGGTCAACAGCTAATCTGAGGCCCGCATTGCGAATCGAGTCCATGTCGACAACATTCTTCAGATCTTGCACGTAGGGCAACACCAAATCTTGCTGGCGGGTGGAAGGTGCTTTGATTGCCTTCTCATACGGAATTCGTTTCACTTCACAATTGCCGGCTCGCAACAGATCGTTCGCCCGATCCTGTATCCAACGCGTGACCTCAGTATCCGCAGGGCCGCCGTTCGGCGGGTTGTACTTGAAACCACCATCTTCGGGAGGATTGTGGGAAGGCGTGATGACAATACCGTCCGCCAAACCAACTTGTCGAGTGCAGTTGTACACCAGAATGGCATGTGAGATAACCGGCGTTGGTGTGACGCCATCGTTCTCTTGAATGATGACCTCGACATGATTCGCGGCGAGGACTTCCAGCGCAGAACATTGCGCAGGCGAGGACAGGGCATGCGTGTCCTTCCCCACGTACCGGGGGGCCCGTAATCCCTTGCGTCTTGCGGTAATCGCAGATCGCCTGGGTAATGGCGCGAACGTGCGATTCAGTGAACGTGCCGTTTAAAGACGTTCCGCGGTGGCCGCTTGTTCCAAACGCAACCAACTGGTTGGCATCTTCGAGATCCGGCGTGCGGTCAAAGTACTCCTTCTCCAATCTGGCCAGGTCCACAAGCATTTCCCTTGGAGCGGGTTTCCCGGCCAGCGGTGAAATCCTGCACCCGCTCAACTCTGTTGCTGGCTGTTTCTTTTCCAACGCACTTGACATCCTTGCACTCTCCAATATCGTCATCCCAATTGGGCGATCGTGCGGTCACATGGCTGCTCAAACCAGACTTGAGAACGAGGATAATCCTTTGTCGATGAACTGACAGTGCAGATGGGTTGCCAAACGGCCTCTCCTTAACACTTCATTTTCCCATCAATCTCTCGCACATGATCCGTGCCACGATGCCCGGCCTTGGGCAGTGACTCAATCTGGGCAGAGGCTCGAAGGACAAAGATCGCAGACATTGTGGCGCTACGGGGACATACCACCGTTCTCGATTGGCACACTGCATGCAAACTGTAGAGAGTTCATGTGCGCACGCCAAGCCCGTCGGAGAAGTAGGGGTGCGCTGCACTTGATCCCAGCTCTCCCCAAGCAGTTACGGATCAAGTCCGGGGCACCTCATCCGGCGGTTCTTGGGACGGCAAGAGCGGCGTTTTAATATGTCACTCCTCGCAGCGGCTCTGAAACCACGGTCGATATTGATCGCAACAGATTTCTCTGAGGCTTCTGAAAAGGCGCTGCGCTATTCACTGGCACTCGCTCGGTTCTATGAGTCGAAGTTTTGCTTGGCACACGTGGTGTCCTCCCTCGGTCTAACCATGGCAGGTCCTGCCGCGATTGCTGCCTGTGAAGAGGCAGTAGCGCGCGAGGCCGCGGACTTGGAGGACTCGCTGATTCAAACCGGCGCTCTCAGTGGCATTCAACACAAATTCATCGTTCGGAACGGTGAACTGTGGCCGGAATTGCGAGAGATCATGCGACAAGTGAACGCAGATCTCCTCGTCGTCGGCACGCACGGAAGGCATGGCATAGCCAAGCTGTTTTTCGGCTCTGGCGCAGAACAGATTTTCCGTCAGGCATCTTGTCCAGTCTTGACGTTTGGGCCACACACCGATGGCTGCCCCTGGTTTGGAACATCCTCCACGCAGCGTGCATTCCTGTTTGCGACTGACTTCGGACCCGCATCTCTCCACGGGCTGCCCCAAGCCATTGCGGCTGCCAATCAGTTCGGAGCCAAACTCGCTTTTCTTAGTATCGTTCCAGCCGCGCCGTCACACACTGACGAAGGGCTGAAGAACGGGCGCGCGGATGCGTACTTGAGAACCCTGCAGCGCTTGACAGAACTCGCCGACGATAGCGGGCTGGACCCGAGACCTGAGGTATACGTGGCATTCGACTCAGAGCGGCCGGTAAGCGAGAAAATCCTCGAAACTGCTGACAGACTCCGAGCGGACCTTATTATTATGGGAGTCCATGGTTCCGCCCACGCCGGAATAGTATCCCACCTCGATCTTGCCACTACCTATGACGTGGTTTGCCATGCTTCCAGTCCCGTCCTTACGGTCAACTGTTTTTCAGGATATGACGTTGGACCGCGGGCGACCGAAGTAACAGCGTCGCCTTTGTCGGAGACTGATGGGGTCCGTGGCGACGGGTTCGGAATGAAGTGGTAAACGAGAGCGTGACGGACCGTCGACCAGGTGAGTGACCGCCGCAAACAAAAGACCAATGGATACACCCGCCATCAGCATGCCCACCATACTTTCGAGCGGGCCCAGCAGTCGCCACTTTGATGGAAGGATCACATCCCCGTATCCTACTGTCGCATAGCTGCTCGCCGAGAAGTAAAACCCAGATTCCCAGGACGGAAGGCAAAGCCACCGATAGCAACCCGCCCACAGCAGAATAACGATTCCATGCAGCATTAAAACCGCTACTGTGGTTTGCATGACGAGCGCAGCGCAGTGAAACACCCGTACCTTTTGAGTTTCTCTTGGAATGTTTCTTATCCAAATGATGAGCGCTGCTGCGCCCCCACACTGAATAGTGAGGGTAATTAACACCAGAAGAACAGCTGCACCGCTTTGTTGGAGGAAAGTCATTTTCCAGATCGTTCTCTAAATAGAACCTGAAGGCATGCTCTCACTCAGCTGGTTTCCCAAAAACATACAGATGCAGCGTCAGAGATGCCCGTCGCCCAGCGAAGCCAATTTGCGGTGCGCGCACAGCCCAGAGAGTGGATGGTTAGCCGAAGGTCTAGCAGCGCACAATGTTATCGCCCTGAATCCCCTTCATCGCGTTGCGGGTATCCACCACCAGGGATGCCTGCTGCGCGATCCAGGCGTAATCGTAATCCGAATGATCTGTGACGATCAGCACACAGTCATATTTGGAGACGTCGCTCACGGGCACGCGTTTCATCTGCAGATCGTAATGGCGCCCCTTCCCGATAAACGGAAAATAGGGATCGTTGTAGCTGACTTGAGCGCCTTCCTTCTGCAGCAGCTCAATAATCGTGAGGGCCGGCGACTCGCGCAGGTCATCGATGTCTTTCTTGTAGGCCACCCCGAGCACCAGCACTTTGGCGCCGTTAAGAGCTTTCCGTTCTCGATTTAGAGCCCTGCCGACGGATGAAACCACGTGATAGGGCATCCCGCTGTTGATCTCTCCGGCCAGTTCGATGAAGCGTGTCTGGAAATCCCACTCTTTCGCCTTCCATGACAGATAATACGGATCGACGGGGATACAGTGTCCGCCAAGGCCCGGGCCAGGGTAAAAGGGTTGAAATCCGAATGGCTTGGTGGAAGCAGCCTCGATGACTTCCCAAATATCCAATCCCATGCGCAATGACAAGAGCTTCAATTCATTGACCAGGGCGATGTTCACACAGCGGTAAATGTTTTCCAGCAGCTTAGTCATTTCGGCGACTGCGGGCGAGGACACTGGAACGGTTCGGTTAAAGATTGTTCCATAGAGTGCCGCAGCCAGCTCGGAGGCTTGGGAATTCAGGCCTCCTACGACTTTCGGG